>Ga0137404_10000291_pt1 | contig 32693 bp, 28 predicted proteins | sample CZOMad2_1_16fung_FD_108285 | JGI IMG/M metagenome (GOLD analysis project Ga0137404, IMG submission 108285) | Vadose zone soil fungal communities from Angelo Coast Range Reserve, California, USA - CZOMad2_1_16fungal (Illumina Assembly) | ecosystem: Environmental > Terrestrial > Soil > Vadose... | reverse complement strand
GTGTTCTGCGAATTGTCGATGCGGCCGTGATAGACAAGCTTGCCGCTCGCATCGATCACGTACGCTTCCGGAGTCCGCGTCGCGCCGAGGCGATCGGCGATCTTGTTGCCATCATCCTTCAGCACCGTAAATGTGAAGTGCTTATCAGAGGCATGGGCCTTCACCACGGCGATCGGCTCGGTGGCATTTGCATTAATTCCGATCACGTTCACGCCCTTGGCCTTGTAGTCATCTGCCAGCTTCTGCATGCGCTCGTTATATCCGTTCGAGACGGGGCACTGCACTGAAATGAAAATCAGGACCGCACCGTTTTTGCCAGACAGCGCTTTAAGCGAACGCTCGGCGCCGCCAACGTCAGGCAGTTTGAAGTCGTCGATCACGGTGCCGACCGCCGGAGGCGACGGCAGATCGCTGGTGCTGCCGCTGCCGGCAACGACGGCGAAAGCCACGATGACAATCGAAGCCAGTAACAGTGTTAGCGTGTAATGCTTCTTCATTCTCTTAACTCCTTTTCAAAATATGGGTGGCGTGTGACTGGCAAGATTACCAGCCGAAAGTTAGACGTGGCAAGTCTGGGAATGGTTCGGCAAAACGAAATCGCCTCAACTGCGCCGCTTCATAAATCTTGAGCCCCACACAATTGCTGTCAGGGTGATCGTGACCGCGGCCGAAAGCAGGCAGTACTGGCAGAAGTGTCGAATCACAAAGGCCTGTAAATAAAGCAGCCACAAAGTCGTCAGCAGCATGACGGCCAACAGAAATCCGAGCAGCGTCCCGGCGAATCGATAACCAAAAGCGCCCAGGATCGCCAGGCTGAATACGCTGAAGTAAGCGACTGCACCCAGCACCGCCAAGGGCACCGGGCCAAGGTGAGCGTAAACACTACCGAGTACTTCAGAGCAACCGGAAATGATCGTGCAACGAAGATTTTGACCCGTCAGATCCTGAACGGTGAGATAGAGCGCATCGGCCAGGCCGATTAGCGACAACAGCGCGGCGATGAGATAGGGCCAGGGGATTTTGGGTCCGGACTCGGTGGGCGAAACTGGCGCGCTCATTTACTTGCCGGCCTCGCGCAGAGCCTGCTTGATCATCTCGCGCAGGCCTTCCGGCTTCCAGCTATCACCCTTGGCCTCTTTGCCGTTGACGAGGAAAGTCGGCGTGGAAACGATACCGTAAGCATGCGCCCGTTTGCCGTCCTGGAAGATCCGGGCGGCTACCGTTTCGCCGTTTAGATCCTTCATGAACTGGTCAGGGTTTAATCCGATCTTCTTGGCATAATCCACATAGACCGGCACGAGGTCACTAATCACGCTCCAGGTCGCCTGGTTTTCATAGAGCATGTCATGCATTTCCCAGAAACGGTTTTGCAGGCCGGCGGCCTCCGCAGCCTGGGCGGCAATCAGAGCGTGTTCATGTGGCGGCACCAGTGGCCGTTCGCGAAATACGACGCGCAGATTATCTCCGAACTCGCTTTCAATCTTCTTGAGTTCCGGATAATAAGCTCCGCAGGAAGGACATTGAAAGTCAGCAAACTCTTCCAGAGTGACCGGAGCATTGGCATTGCCGCGGACGTGCGGCGGCTCGGCGCCCGGCGCTTCAGATCCGGGAGTGGGGGTGTTTGCATTCAGGTTTTCGTTCGCCGTTTGGCGCGACGATCGCATGAGCATCCAAGTCGTCCCCAGCGCCACGATCAAAACGAAGACGATAATCACTAAAGGTACGAGACGTTTCATATGGTTTTCAGCAACGCGTTTCCAAACCCGGCGGCCGGGCTCGTCCCACCGATGCGACAGACCAAATATTGTTCAGTACGCGCTATTCGATCGTGAACCGCGCGGTCTTGTCCTGCGCGCCGTTTATATCAACTTCGACTTCGTACGTGCCCTTGGGCCAGTCGCCCTGCCGGGTCAAATGGGCATGCACGACGTTCTCGAAAGAATTGGTCGTGTAATCGATCGTCTTGAACTCTCCGGTCGCTTGGCCGGACACGTCAACCACCTTCCAGATAAATTTGACTTCGGTACCTTTCTTGGCCTTGTTCAGGTTTATGACGCAGTGAATCGTGGAATCGCCCGGGTCAAAGGTGTCGGTGGCGGTTGCTTCCGGATCGCCACTCTTGTCCTTGGCCATACGGATCTTCTCAATATAGACGTCGGCGTCCGCCGCCCGCATCTTGGTCGTATTCGAATTCTTGTTGCTGTTCGAATTCGAGTTGTTTGAGTTGTTGCTGTTGTTGCTGTTGTTGCTGTTCTTACTGACATTGCAAGCGAGCACCGCAAACAACAGCAGCCCGGCAGCAAGCCATCCTGAATGACGATTCATCGATTCTTTCCTTTCTGGAGTGGAAATAATAATTTGCCAGCCGCAAGTTAACAACTTGCGCTGCAGTCTCATGCAGCCGCGGCCAGCGTTCCGGCCAAAGACCGAAAGAGATCCCGGCCATCGCTCGAGCCCAGCAAGTCTTCGCAGGCGCGTTCGGGGTGCGGCATCAATCCCATCACGTTGCGCTCGCGGTTGCAGATGCCGGCAATATTGTCGCGTGAGCCGTTCGGGTTCGCGGCCTCAGTCGGTCGCCCGTCACGGTCGCAATAACGAAAGACGATCCGGTTCTCGCGGCGCAATTCGTCCAGGGTGACATCGTCGCAGACAAAGTTTCCCTCGGCATGGGCGATCGGCATCGCCAGTACACTGCCGGTTTCCAACTCATGCGTGAAAGGCGTGTCGGCATTTTCGACTCTCACGTTTACATGGTCACAGATGAAATGTAAATCTCGATTTCGAATTAAGGCGCCGGGTAATAACCCTGCTTCGCAAAGGATTTGAAAACCGTTGCAAATACCCAGCACAAGATTGCCGTTCGCCGCGAACTCTTTGACTGAGTTCATGACCGGCGAAAAGCGAGCCAGCGCGCCGGCGCGCAAATAATCACCGTAAGAAAAACCGCCGGGAATGATGACGGCATCGTAACTGCTCAGATCGGTATCGCGGTGCCAGATAAAATCCACCGGCTGCCCCACGTGTTTGGAAATCACGTGGTAAGCATCGTGATCGCAGTTCGAACCGGGAAAGACAATGACGCCGAATTTCACTCTTCAATCTCCCTGCCCGACAAACTTCAGTTTGTCGATTGATTCAAACTGCATAATGCAGTCAGTACCACCTGCGTTAGCGGGTGGGTGCAACAGACAAGCTTGAGTGTTCGACCCACCCGCTCACGCAGGTGGTACTGACCTCATGCTCCTTATAGAAGTCGACAAACTGAAGTTTGTCTGACATGTTCACTCTTCAATCTCCACGCGAAAGTCTTCGATGATCGGATTCGAGAGCACCTCATGCGCCATGCGCACTGCTTCCTCGCGCGCCTGCTCCGTCGTCTGTTGACCTTCGATCAGAATCTCGAAGTATTTACCCTGACGAATGTCGCTGACGCCGTTATAGCCCAGCAACCCAATCGAATGTTTGATTGCTTTACCCTGTGGATCGAGGACGCTCGGCTTCAGGGTGACGTAGACTTTGGCTTTCATTTCAGTTGGGTCGGCGGTCGAACGGCCTTCACCTTCAGTTACGGAATGCGGAACGTGAATAATACGGCAAAAACATTGCGTTAGCGTAGTCAATATCATAGTATTTCCGCCGGTCAATCATTTATCGGCTTTCAAAAAGGAAAGTTTAGCCATGTCATCTCCATATCCAGAGGGCGGACCGCCGTCCGGCGCGCCGGGCGGCAAGACGAGTTTCATGGGCCTCGATTCGAACCTCGCGGCCATGCTTTGTTACATCGCCAACTTTCTTTGTTGCATTGGCCTGGTGCTGGCGATCGTGTTGTTGGTCACCGAAAAAGAGAATCGTTTTGTTAAGTTCCATGCCGTGCAGTCGCTTTTCCTGGTTGGGTTACAACTGGTCGTGGGGATCATCGTTAGCATTCTCGGGCTGATAGTCTCAATGGCCCTCGATCTGGTTCATATGGGCTGGGCCGGCGGCTTGCTCGTGCTGGGCTTACGCCTCATTCTGCTCTTGATCTTTGTCATTCTTTGGCTTATCGCCGGGATCAAGGCCTACGGCGGCCAGTGGTACAAGCTGCCCATCATCGGCGAGTTCGCTTGGAAAACCGCTAATAAGTAATCTTCGTAGACAGCAAACTTGAATAGGAGAAACTAGAAATGGATACAGGTAAGTCTGCCCTCGGTCTGGACGGAAATCTTGCGGCCGCGCTCGGTTACCCAATCGGCATCCTGGCGATCATTTGCCTGATTATGGAAAAAGAGAATCGCTTCGTTAAGTTCCATGCGCTGCAGTCAATCCTCCTGCACGTTGCCATCATGGTGGTGGGGATTGCTTTGGGAATAATCTTCATGATTATTGGAATCATCCTGGGGGTGGCATCAGCGGCGGCGAATAGTTCGGCGGGCGGTGGGCTGGCCGCGATCTTCGGCTTGCTGTCATTCCTGGTCTGGATAATCATCCTCGTCGCCTATATCGGAGGACTGATCATGGCCGCCGTCAAATCGTACAATGGCGTCATGTTCAAGCTGCCGATAATCGGCAATCTGGCGGAAAAGTGGACCAGCAAGTAGGTCTGGTTTTCTGATTATGGACGGCGGGAGGGCTCACATCCTCCGCCGTCCATTTTCTTTTTACCGAAACACTCGCGCAAAGACCTTATCAACGTTCCGCAAATAAGTACCCAGCGAAAAGACCCGATCGATTTGCTCTTTGGATAGGTGAGCAGAGATATCTGTGTCGGCTGAAGCAAGCGCCTGGAGCTCGCCGCCCTCGTCCCACGCCTCCAACGCATTGCGCTGCACCCACTCATAAGCTTGCTCACGCGAGACACCCGCCTGGGTCAGCGCCAGCAAAAGCTGTCCGCTGAAGATCGATCCGCGGGTGGCGGCGAGGTTCTCAAGCATCCGTTCGGGATAAACCACCAGCCCCTCAACCAGCGACGCCATTTTTTGCAGCATGTAATCCGTAGCGATGCTCGAGTCGGGCAGCACAACGCGTTCGGCCGACGAGTGCGAGATATCGCGTTCGTGCCAGAGCGCGACGTTCTCGAGTCCCACGATGCTGTTCGCGCGCACGACCCGGGCCATCCCGCAAATGCGCTCGGAGAGGATCGGGTTGCGCTTGTGGGGCATGGCGCTCGATCCCTTCTGACCCTTTTTGAATTTCTCCTGTGCCTCGCGTACTTCTGTTCGCTGCCAATGACGAATCTGCAAAGCGAACTTGTCCAGGGACGACGCAATGACCGCGAGAGCGCAAAGGTATTCTGCGTAGTTGTCGCGAGAAATGATCTGCGTGGAAACCGGCGCAGGCTTCAGTCCCAGGACAGCACAAACTTTTTCTTCGACCTGCGGATCGAGGAGGGCAAAAGCGCCGACTGCTCCGCTGATCTTGCCGACGGCGACAGACTCCCGAGCCTTTTTCAGCCGCTCGCGGTTGCGGCGCATCTCGTCAAACCAAAGCGCAAAGGTCAAACCGAAGGAAGTTGGTTCAGCATGAATGCCGTGGGTGCGGCCGACCTGGGGCGTGTCCTTGAATTCCAGCGCGCGAGTCTTGAGCACGTCCAGCAGCGCCTCGATCTTCTTTAGCAGAATATCGCAGGCATCGCGGAGCAAAAGCGCATTCGCTGTGTCGACAACGTCCGAAGAAGTAAGACCGTAGTGAACGAAGCGGGCCGCGTCGCCGATTGATTCGGCCAGGTTGGTGGTGAACGCGATGACGTCGTGGTCGGTGGTTTTCTCGATCTCGTTGATGCGTGCGACAGAGAATTTCGCGCGGCTCTTGATCTGCTCCAGCGCGTCAAGGGGAATGGTGCCCATCTCGGCATGGACTTCGCAGACAGCGATCTCCACGTCCAGCCATTTCTGGAACTTGGTCTCTTCCGACCAGAGGGCGCCCATCTCAGGCAGTGTGTATCGATCAATCATAGGCGATCAGGGAGTTTCAGGTTTCAGGTTTCAGGTTTCAAGTTCGCCGGCCCAAACTTGAAACGTGAAACCTTGAACTTGAAACTATTTCAAAGCATTCGAAGTTACGTAATACCGCGCCAGGTACCAGCGGCCGCCGTGTTCCAGCAGCGTGAACGTTTCCATGCCGGTGCCTTGTTCGAAAGAAGTCTGGTAGAGCGCCACCACCGAATGTCCGGCGAGCGGTGCCGTTCCGGTTTGCTCTTCCCGCACACTTTGCAGATCGCGCGAACGGACCTTGCCGAGCTTATCGTGTAGCTTTTGAAAAGTCGCTTTCGATTCATCCAGCGAGGTGTCGTTGCGCCACTCGTCCGCCGCTTCATGGTAAAGCTTTTCGTAGCGCCCCGCGTCGATGTCTTCAATCGAAGTGTCGAGCACCGCCTGCGCTCCAGACGGCATTCCGCTACGGCGGATGCTTTGGCTGCAGGCAGAGCTAAAGAAAACCAAAAAGCCTACGCAAAATAAGACGTTCCGCATTAATCGTTCCAACTGGCCCGGTTCGTAATTATCTCATTAGCACCGTCGCTTAGCGCGGTGAACTTAGTTTCTCGACAAACGCGGAAACCGTTTCAAACGGTTTCGATCCCACTCAATCGCGGGCGCCCACCGGGCTAGAGCCACGACTGCTAACGAGAGAAAGCTGCGACGACTCCTGCTCATCAGACTTCGATCCAGGCGGTCGGCTCTTTCGGAAATGAAAGCGTGATCTCGGTGTCGCCCGCGAACAACGGCGAGCGCTCCTGCAAAGCACTGTCCGCAGTAATCTTGGCCAGATAAGGATTGTTCGCGCGCTGCGACAGGTGCGCCAGAACGATGTGCTGCGCCTGTCCGTCAAAGCCGTCGAGCAGCCACTCAGCGATGTCTTCATTGGACAGATGGCCGAGCCGCGACAGAATCCGCTGCTTCAACTCCCAGGGGTAGTGCTCGACGGTCTTGAGCATGTCGCGACTGTGATTCGATTCGATGACAATCGCCGCGCAACCGCGCAATCGTTCAGTGATCAAAGTAGTGATGTGCCCAAAGTCCATCAGCGTCGCAATCTTGACTCCGCCGTGCGTCGCAGTAAATCCAAAGTTGTCCACCGCATCGTGCGGCACCGTGAACGGATGAAAATCGATCTCGCCGATGCGAAAGTCCTTGCCCGAATCGATCTCGACCATGCGATCGCGCAAGGCGTCTGAACGGCGGCGCGGTTCCTCGTCCGCGACGTTGCGCCGTTCACAGACATAAGCGTCGCGTGTCTTGGCGGACATGTAGACCGGACAATCAAGGTCCTTCATCAGCACGCGCAGACCATTCGCATGATCGCCGTGCTCGTGCGTGATCAGAATGCCGTCGAGCGCATTCGCGTCTTCGCCCAGCACGGACATCCGGCGCGCCGTTTCACGCGCGCTGAGACCGGCGTCGACCAGCACGCGCGTCCCATTGGCGACCAGCAGGACTGAGTTACCGGTGGAACCGCTGCCTAGTACGGAAATTTTCATGAGTAAACTTGCGACAAACCTTTCGATCGAAAGTGAGGTCAGTACCACCTGCGTGAGCGGGTGGATCTAAAAGCCAACCCACACTTTGAGTGTTTATCCCACCCGCTCACGCAGGTGGTACCGACCTCATTCTCGCCCAACACTTCAGATTTCCAAACGCGCGCGATCGACTGCGAAGCCATTCAAGTTGCCGAGCGCGCCCAGCGCCAGCGCCGGCGTGGTAAAGCAACTCTGCGCCACCCGCTGCGCGTCTTCCGGAGTCACCTCTCCAATAGACTTAATGATTTCGTCAGGCGAAATGCGCCGGCCGTGAATGATTTCCTGGCGCGCCAGGGCGGCGACGCGCGAACTGGAGGATTCCAGACTCAACAACACCGAAGCAATCGCCTGTTCCTTTGCCAGTTGCAACTCGTCTTCGCCCACCGGCTCATGCACGGCGCGGCGCAATTCATGCAGCGACAAGTCCAGCACCTGATTAAGATGCGCCGGCGACGTGCCCGCGTAGATCGTAAACATCCCAATGTCGGTGTAGGTGTTTCCGCCCGCGCCGATCGAGTAGGCCAGCCCGCGCTCTTCACGAATTGACTGCCACAGCCGGCTGGAGGTGCCGCCGCCAATGACGGTTCCCAGCATGCTGGCCGCATAACGATCTTCACTTCTCGCCGAAGGCCAGGGCGACGCTATGATTAAGTGCGCCTGCTCCAGTTCGTTCTTGCGCTCAATTAAGATCGGAGCGGCGATCTCAGGGGAACCCGTGGCCGCTAAGCCTGCGTCAGATTCGTTACCGCTCTCGCCAAAAGTTTGGATGGCCAACTCAACCAGTTCAGCCTGAGTGACGTTTCCCGCCGCGGCGATCACCAGGTTGTGCGGCGAGTAAGCGACGGAATGAAAGCCCGCGGTGATCGCCCGATCAAATGACGAGACCGTCTGTTCAGTTCCTTCGATCGGCCGGCCCAGGGAATGTCCGGGAAAGTAAGCCGCGTGAAAAAGTTCATTCAGTAGTTCATCAGGCGTGTCACCGATCATCTTCATCTCTTCGATTATCACGCCCTGCTCGCGCGTCAGGTCGTCGGGATCAAAGCGAGGATTGGCCAGCATGTCGGCGATTAGATCAAATGCCTGCGGCAGCGCCGCATCGACGACCTTCAGAGCAAAGCCGGTGATTTCATGCGACGTATAAGCATCAAGATGCCCGCCCAGACGGTCGGATTCCGTCGCGATCTGGTGGGCTGACCGGCGCGGGGTGCCTTTGAACAGGGCGTGCTCGATAAAATGGCAGATCCCGTTTTGGGACGGTGTTTCGTGACGCGATCCTCGCCGGACCCAGATTCCCAGACTGACGGAGCGCAGGCCCGGCATATGTTCAGTCAGAATTGTGAGTCCGTTGGCGAGGCGTGTGGTTTGAACTTGCTCGATCGTCATGTGCGTTCTTAAAAGAGATTAACTGCTTCGATGTCCATCGTAACACGTAGAAAAGACCCGTCAAAATAGGCGCCAGACGGGGCTCGGAGCCTTGACACAAGACGCGACGATGGCTGAGAATTACTCCATTCAAACGGGTGATTGTCTCCCTCGCCCGGGCGGAGAGAAGATCGGGATTGAAATTTCCCGGTACCGCTCAGGCATCTGAACGAAGCAATTTGAGAATCGAACGAGAGTGACATTGGCTATCCGGTTTTCGTTCTAAGCATTGGCCACGCAAATCCACGCGAGGTCAGCCCGGAGGTCCGGCCGTAATGAAAAAAGTTTTCAGATTTAGTGCGCCGCTCATGGTTGTGGCTGTCGTCTTATCGATGACCGCGTCGACCCAGGGCAAAGGCGTCCGCGGGTTGGCTACGATCACCGGCACGGTGCGCGACAACAAGGGGCTGCCTTTGGCTGGCGCCGTGATTCAGTTGATTCGCGAAGGTGCCAACCAACTCGTCAAGCAGACACGCACTGGAGCGGATGGAAACTTTTCGGCCAAAATTCCCGCCGGACGTTATTCGCTCAAAGCGATAGCTGATGGCTTCAGCGAAGTTCTTTTCTCGTCAGTTCAAGTCAACGCCTCGGCAGAAATAGCCTACCGCTTTAATCTTGAGCCGGCTGGTTCGGGCCGCACTCTGGTCGACCAACACAAAGATCGCGACAACGTCAAATGGACTTTGCGCGCGATTCAGGGCCGCCGGTCGATTTTCCAGGCCGACGAAGGCGACAACCCGACGATTGCCGCGGCTGAAAACGCGGAACCTGAAGTCAGTGGAGATGCCGAAGTCACCGACATCGAGCGACCGAATGGAACCAGCCGAACTCGGACCCAGGGAGTCGTTGAGACTTACTTTGCAACCTCGACCAGTCCCTTCACTTCCACTTACGAGGGTATGAATTTCGCCTTGGCGCTGCCCGCGTCTGAGCGGATTGATCTCGTCTTTGCCGGCCAAACGGGTGTTGGATCGGGGGCCCCGCAAAGATTCGAGACCACCGCCCGCGTGCGCGTGAACAGCCAGCATCGCGTGGGTGTGACTGCCGGCGCCGCGAGCCTGCCGATGTGGGCGTCCGGCGGCGGAGTAGAAACCAAACGCACGCTGGGGCAAATGTCAGTGCGCGCAGTCGACGAATGGATCGTTCACGATGGTGTCGTCGTGGTTTTGGGATTGGACTACTCCCGGTTCCTGGGTGCGGGAAACGGCGTCTCGATCAGTCCGCGGCTCGGGTTTCAGTTTGACGCCAACGCGCGGACGCGCGTGAAAGCGAGTTTCGCTCCCGGCGGAAATGAAATCGGCCAGCAAAGCTCCGCGAGTTTTGAAGACGGCGACGTGATCTTCAAACAAGCGCCCGCACAGCCAATTGCGTTCGTGGGCGGCCGCGCTGTCACCGGACAAAGTCGCCGCCTCGAATTCGGAGTTGAGCGGGTCCTCGATAATCGTTCCCGAGTAGAAGCAACAGCCTTTTTGGATATGACCAGCGGCCGCGGCGTCGGCCTGATGGCCACCTCATTGTCGGCTTTCTCGGGAGAGAACGCTGCCACGATGCTCAGCATCGCTAACCAGGAGGGATCAGCAAGAGGTCTTCGTCTGGTTTATTCGCGGCGGTTGAATCGCGTTTGGAGCACCTCCGCCGGTTATTCGTTTGGCCGGGGCCAGAAACTCTCGGCAGACGGAATCACCAATCCGTCTGAGCTTTTCAATAACAGCAACTTCCAGAGTGGCGCCCTTCAGGTTGCCGGAGACTGGTCAACCGGCACCCACGTACAAACAGTATTTCGATTTTCGCCTCAAGCGACCGTGTTCGCAATCGATCCTTTCGCCGGCCGCCTCGCGGTTTACGATCCGTCTCTCAGTATTCAAGTGACGCAGGATCTGCCGACGTTCGGATTGCCGGTTAGGGCCCAGGCCGTCATCGACGCGCGCAATCTGCTGGACTTCCAATCGAGGACTGCCAACGGTGAAACGGTGCTGGAAGCTTGCCCGACCGGCCGCTCAGTTCGCGGAGGAATTTCGGTGCGGTTCTGAGCCGGAAGGCGGCACGATCCTTCAGTCAGTCGTCTCCGCCATTCTTCAGTTCCCGGTTTCCCAGTGTTCTCCAAAATCTCGGACGAGTACGAAAACTTGGACATACCGGCGCACCCATCGTCGTGTCTTTTATTCCTGAGCAGCGATAAAGTAACGGCAAGGGCTCAATACATTGCCTTGCGCTCTCAATCAAACTGCCGCGTGTCGCCGGTTTCCTTTGGGAACATCGGTTGCTTTAATCCAAACGTTGCCGTGTGTTCAGGTAATCGACCATAACTAACGCGGCCGTCGCTGGCCCGTGGAAGCGGTTTTACGAAGTCAAATCAAAACTGGGATGAAGGGTTCAGTACTAACGGGCAAGACATGGTTGCTGCTAATCGCGGCGGCAATGTTGATTGCTGCGGGTGTGCTGAATTTTTCACAGCGCCTCAGTCACCAGCCGCCGCCCTGGGACGGCATGACCTGGGTTGATACTCCTCAGGGAGTGGTTGCCAAAACAGTCGAGCCCGGCTCGGCCGGGGCCAGGGCCCAGGTGATTCCCGGCGATCACCTGCTGGCGATCAGCATGGTCGAACAGAAGTGCGAACAGGTCACCAGCGGCCAGAAGTGCGAGCAGGTAAACGAGGCCCGGGACGTTCAAATGTATCTGGACCAGGCCCGCGTGGGCGGTAATATTCACTACCTGATCGAACGTCCCTCATACCCTGTAGAAACTCGATCCTATTACGCCGACCTCGATCATCTGGGGACCATCCCAAATTGGACGGCGCGCGATCTCTACGTCAACTTAATCGGCGTAGTCTATCTGTTCGTTGGCCTGTTTGTAATTTTTAAGCAGGGCGGGAGATCGCCTTTCGTTTTGCAATTCGCATCCCTTTGCCTGGCCGCGTTCGTCTTTCACTTTTACACGCCGATTGGTACCTATAGAGATCTGGATTTGGTGATCGCTTTTCTGCGCAGCGCCGGCCTGATCATGTTTGCGCCACTCTTCCTGCACTTCAGCACTATCTACCCGGTTCGTTACCACCTCTTCGAAGTAAGGCGTTGGCGCAGCGCGCTGCTGTACGTGCCCGCCATGCTGCTGCTGTCGGTAGCGACGGTCATTTTCTTTCACGACGAATTGATTAAGATTTTCCCGCGCCGGCTGCTTGATTATTCACTGAACTTCGGCGCCGGATTTTACAAAGCTGCTTTCGTGCAATTCGCTGTCGCGTTAGTGGCCAGTGCGGTTCTGCTGATCCGGCGCTTCGTGATCAGCAAAAACACTGTGGCCCGCCAGCAATTGAAATGGGTGGTGTGGGGTTCTGCTTTGGCTATTGGCCCGTTCACGATGCTGTATGCGATCGGGTTTATTCTTAATGAAAGTCCGAATCCCTTAAGCGACGCGGCCGTCATACCTCTGATTTTGATACCCCTGGCGTTGGGCTACTCCGTGGTCCGCTATCGCTTGATGGACGTCGAGCTCGTCGTCCGTCGCGCGGCCGTCTATGCCTTCACTACTCTGGCGATCGCGATGGCTATCGGCGCGGTCGTTTATTTTGCCGGGCTATATGCTTTGAGCGGCGCTGTTGCTTCCAGCGGCGAAGTTACCTTGCGACTGATTCTTTCGGTGACCGCGATGGCCTGTATCGTAATGATCGCGGCTCCGGTTAAGAACTTCATGCAGGAGCGGGTGGACCGAATCTTTTATGGCCAGCGTTACGACTTGCGGCACAGCCTTTTGGATTTCGGCCGCACAATTTCCGCCACCACCGCGCTCGATCCTTTGCTGGATTCGCTGATTACGCGTTTGCGGCAGGTGATGAATGTCGAACGCCTGGCGATCTTTCTTGAAGACGCGCAGACGCCGTCAGGCTATCGCGTCGCCCGCACGGCCGGCCTGGAAGCGCCGATAACGGTACCCGCGGATTTTCGCGAAATGATCCGCACGCGTTCGGCCGAAACCGGCGTGGTTCGCGCTGACGATCTGGAATCAACACCCGACGGCGAAGGATATGTCCGCCGCGTGCTGCATTACTACGTGCCCTGTGTGGTGCGCGGCCGGATGGTGGCCGTGATTGGGCTGGGCCGTTCTGCCGACGGCGCGCTGCTCTCGTCCGAAGACGTCGAGATTTTGCGGACGGTCTCCGGCTACATTTCCGTCGCGATTGAAAACAGCCTGCTCTATCAGGAGCAGCAAACCAGGGCCGCTGAGCTTGAAATCCTCAAAGAATTCAACGAATCAATCGTTGAATCGATCAATGTCGGTTTGATGGCGGTCGATCTGAATGGGTCCATTACCAGGCTCAACTCCGCGCTCGAGGAAATCTTTTCGCTGACTCGGGACGAAGCGGTCGGAAAAAATGTCGAGGACCTTTTCGCGGAAGATTTCGCCGACACCCTGCACCAGGTGTTAGGTCCTGAGGGTTGGCATTTACGGCAGACCCGCCAGATTTACAAGATGCACACCGCCACGCGCGCCGGCCGCGCCCTGGTGCTGAACATTGCGCTGGCCCCGCTCTGTGCTGACTCAGATGAACAAACCGGCGCCTTGGTCGTGTTCGAAGACGTCACCCAGCGCCTGCATCTGGAAGAGCAACTGCAACAGCGCGAAAAGCTTTCATCGATCGGTTTGCTGGCGGCGGGCGTGGCCCACGAAGTTAACACGCCGCTCACCGGCGTTTCGTCATACACCCAGATGCTGCTTAACATGTTGCCGGAAAACGATCCCAAACATGCCTTGCTGCTCAAGGTCCGGCGGCAGGCAGAGCGCGCCACTGACATTGTCAACAATCTCTTGAACTTTTCGCGCACTGGCAGCGCCGCTGAGTTTTTCGGAATCGACATTCACCGCGTACTGGACGACACGCTGCAACTGCTCGAGCCCCAATTGCGCCGCAGCCATATCGAGATCGTCCGCGACTATGCCGAGAACCTGCCGCAGGTTCATGGCAACTCAGTTAAGCTGCAGCAGGTTTTTACCAACCTGATTCTCAATGCGCGAGATTCAATCGCCAACGGTAACGGCCGCATTACGCTGGCCACGCACCCCGGAGAAGATGCCGGTTCGTTGCTGATCGAAGTCGCCGATAGCGGTGTAGGCATCGCGCCAGAGGACGTTGCGAAAATCTACGATCCGTTCTTTACCACTAAGGGCGTCGGCCGTGGTACTGGGCTTGGCCTGGCGGTGACCTACGGTATTGTTCAGGAGCATTCAGGACATATAAATGTCTCAAGCACGCCCGGACAGGGCACTACCTTCCGCATCACGCTGCCCACGAGCGATCCGCGCGCGCGACTACAGGCCGCGGCCCTGTAGTCGAAATCTCATCATTCGCTTTTTACTGTTCGTTTCGGTAATAATCTCGCTTCACTCAACCAAACCGTGAGCGTTTGCTAACGGCTGAGACTAAGAAAGCGGTGACAAGTCACCGCACTCCAAAATGGCAAGAAAAGGTTCAGTGCTGGTCGTCGACGACGAGGAGATCATGCGCGATGTCCTCGAGACTCTGCTCTCGGCTGAGGGTTATCGCGTTGATCTCGCCAAGACCGGCGAAGAAGGACTGGACGCCTACACCAAGCGTTCGTACGACGCGGTGCTGCTCGACGTGTCGATGCCCGGCATTGGCGGCTTGCGCGCGCTGGAAGAGTTTTTGAAGTTGGACGCGGAGGCAGTAGTCGTAATGATTACGGCCTACGCGACCTTCGATACGGCGATCGCGGCGTGGGAGCGGGGCGCCTTCGGCTGCATTCGCAAGCCGTTTCAGAACGAACACATCAGCGCCACTGTCGCGGCCGGCGTTAAGCGTCGGCGCAAGGAAGAAGAGCGGCGATCCCTGCGACAGGCGATGAGCCGCGAGGTCGATCGGGGCGCCATGGTCGGGCGCTCGGATATCATGCAGGAAGTTTTTCGCCTCGTCGAACAGGTCGCGCCGGCGCGCTCGACGATCTTAATCACGGGCAAGAGCGGCACCGGTAAGGAACTGATCGCAAAAGCAATTCACGAATCCAGCCTGCGTGCCAATCGCGCGTTCGTGACCGTTAACACCTCAAATATTCCTTCCGAGTTGCTCGAATCGGAACTCTTCGGCCACACCCGCGGAGCCTTCACCGGCGCCGTGGCCGCCAAGAAGGGTTACTTCGAAGTCGCGGATGGTGGTTCGATCTTTCTAGATGAAATTGGCGACATCCCGCCCGAAACCCAAGTGCGGCTGCTGCGCGTGATTCAAGAGCGTGAGTTCACGCCTCTCGGCGATACCAGCCCCCGGCGCGTTGACGTGCGCATCATCGCTGCTACTAACATCGATCTCAAGGAAGCGGTGCGACAGGGGATGTTTCGTGAAGATCTCTACTACCGCCTGGCTGTAGTGCCAATCGAATTGCCGCCCTTGCGCGATCGGCGTCAGGACGTCTTGCCGCTGGCTCAGCACTTCATTCGCAAGTACAACGAAGAAAACGGGCGCCAGGTCTCAGAGCATATTGCACCCGAAGTCCTCTCGCTGCTCGAGAATTATTCCTGGCCGGGCAATGTGCGCGAGTTGGAAAACGCCATCGAACGCGCGGTCGTGATCGCCCCGGCCGATGAGATCTCGCGCGAATGCCTGCGTCCCGAAATCGCCGATCCTCAGGCGGCCCGAGCCGTCGTGCGCGAAGGCGCCGGTGCTTCAGCAGCCATAGACGTGGGCCGCGGTGTTAACTTTTACGACGAGGTGCGGCGCTTTGAAATCGACCTGATCCGGCGCGCCCTGGATCAGACCGGCGGCCACCAATCCCGCGCCGCGAGATTACTCGGCATGAACCCGACGACGCTCAACTCAAAAATCAAGACCTACAACATCAACCTGCGACCCTGACATATTGATGCAACTGCACCGTGGCGAGACGGGCAACGCTTTTGCCGAGGCGGCTTTCGAGGCTGCGGAAAAAGCCCGGGCGCGCTCGTTACTTGAGTCGTTGCAAGAGGCACGCGCCGACATTCGCCAGGGTGTAGATCCGTCGCTGCTGGATCGCGAGCGCTCGCTGGAAAATACCCTCAACCGAAAGACCGAGCGTCATGCGCAATTGGTGGCCGATAAGAACAATGACGGGGCCGGGGGGATTGCCACGGAAATCGAGCAACTAACGGCTGAGTATGACGAAGTGAGGGCATTGATAAGATCGCAGAGTCCCCACTACGCCGCCTTAACGCAGCCACAGCCGCTTCGTCTGACTGAAGTTCAGCAACAGTTGCTCGATGAGAACTCGTTGTTGCTGGAGTACACGCTCGGTGATGAGCGTAGTTATTTGTGGGCGATCACCCGCAACGAACTCTACAGCTTTGAATTGCCGGCTCGATCTGAAATCGAAGAGGCAGCAGCCCGTTTTTCGTAAGTTGCTGAACGCTAACCCCGGCGAGACATTCGAACAGAAGCAAGCACGGATCGCTGAAGCCGACGGCTCATTGTTGGACGAAGGCGCCTCTCTCGGCAAAATCGTACTGGGTCCGATTGCCGACAAACTAGGGACCAGGCGATTGCTAATCGTCCCGGACGGAGCGTTGCAGTACATTCCTTTTCAAGCTCTGCCGGTCCCAGCAACGACGAATTCTGTGACAGGCGGGTCAGGCGACAGTGCCGAAGAGCGGGTTCTCCTCCTCATGAATCACGAAATTGTGTACGAACCGTCGGCTTCAACGCTCGCTCTCGTGATCCGCGAGAACGCCGGTCGCAAACCAGTTCCCGACACCGTTGCAGTCTTTGCGAATCCGGTTTTCGACATGGATGATCCACGGGTCAACCCAACAAGTTCACAACCGACGCCGGCTGCGGAACTTTTTAAGAGCACCGATGAACAATCTCAGAACAATCGGGTGAAGGAGGCCTTCCGCGACGTTGGGCTGGGTGAGGGCCGGCGAATCCCGCCGCTGCCGGCGTCCCGAGAAGAAGCTGACGCAATTCTGGCAGTGGCTCCGTGGGGCACAGGACTTCGCGCCGAGGGCTTTGACGCCAGTCGGGCCACGATTGCGGGAACAGACCTGGGTCAGTACCGCATCGTGCATTTCGCCACTCATGGCTTTGTTGACTATCAGCATCCTGAATTGTCCGGGCTCGTGCTCTCGCTGGTCGATATTAAAGGCAACCCGCAGGATGGTTTTTTGCGCATGCACGACATCTACAACTTGAAGTTGCCGGTTGACCTGGTTGTGCTAAGCGCCTGCAATACGGGATTGGGGAAAGACGTCAAAGGCGAAGGATTGATTGGGCTCACTCGCGGGTTCATGTACGCCGGAGCCCGGGGAGTCGTTGCCCGTTATGGAAAGTTGATGATGACGCCACCGCTGAGTTGATGAAGCACTTCTACGAAGGAATATTCACCCGCGGGTTGTCGCCCGCCGCAGCACTGAGGGATGCCCAGCTTACGATGTTGAGGCAGCCGCGCTGGCACGCACCGTATTTCCGGGCCGCCTTTGTTCTTCAGGGCCAATACAATCAGAAAGAAATGGCTGGCTCCAGAGTGACTGGTTTGGAGCTCGGATCGGCGGGGACGTTCAATACCAAAGCTATCGCGCAAGCTTGCAAACTATCGAGGGGGCGGAAAAACTCAGGGTCAGTGACCTGGAGACTACGGCGACAGGGAATGGCGTTATCGTTCCGTTAAGGGCAGCGGCCGGACTCCTCACGCGTAGAGATTATTACGTCAAGCTGAGCGGTCTTAATCCTCGCGGCGAATACGACGATGTGGGGCGATATTCTTTTCGAGTTACCAGCTAAACGACTCTTTGGAATAGTCTCTTAGCCTATTCTTGCGAAAGCTCACCAATCTTCCTTTCCTTCAGACTGCACCCGGTCTGGCAAAAAGATTCATCAGCCAGACCAGCCGGACTAAGAAATAATGAAATGTTTTGTTGCCGCGGACATAACTAACAGGAGAGCGATTTATTGGCGGTTTCTTCCAGAGGATTCCCGTGGAGCTTGATCTGTCGACGGCTTCCGAATTGAGTTTTTATATCGATCCAAAGGGGATTTGACCCCATGCGCTGAGCTTCGTAAAGGAAATGGCGCCTCTGAATCGGCTATTCCCAGTTGTCCCTCGCCCCATCCTCACACTTTCCTCTCAGCCCGCCTGACGACGATATAGGCTTCTGTTAGTCACTTCCCTATCGCTGCCTTCAACTCCAAACTTCGCATCAATCGATGAAGATTGTTGGGATGCATTCCTAAGGCCTTTGCAGCTTCGGTGTAGTTGCCCTGGGCTCTTTCCAGCGCCTTAAGGATCATTTCCCGCTTTGCTTGCCTGACGCCTTCGTAGAAGTTTCCCCCGGGGGTTTTCGTGCTGGCTCCGGTCGATTCCAAAATTCGCTCGGGCAAGTCGTCAGTCTCAATCACGTCTCCCGAGCCCAGGACGATGGCGCGTTCGATTGCGTTCTCCAGCTCGCGCACGTTGCCGGGCCACTCATAATTCTGCAAGAACGCGCGCGCCGCCTGCGAGATGCCGTTCACGGTTCGCTTGCAAGCCTTGGAATACTTGGACACGAAGTAGCTCGCTAATAATGGAATGTCATCGCGCCGGTCGCGGAGCGCCGGCATGGTGACTTTCAAAACATTCAAGCGATGGTAAAGATCCGCGCGAAAAAGTCCGTTGGCGATTGCTTCATCCAGGTTCCGGTTTGTGGCTGCGATGATCCTGACGTCGAGTCCAATCGGACGGGTGCCGCCCAGCCGCTCGATCTTATGATCCTGCAGAAACCTGAGGAGTCTTGATTGCATCGGCACGAGCATTTCGCCAATCTCATCCAGCACCACGGTGCCGCCGTCAGCGACTTCCAGTTTGCCTTTCTTCTGACCGATGGCCCCGGTGAAGGCGCCTTTTTCATGCCCGAACAATTCGCTTTCGAGCAGGGTTTCTGCCAGGGCGGCGCAATTGATCACCACGAACGGTTTGACCGCTCGTGGGCTGTTGGCGTGGATCGCGTGGGCCGCCAGCTCTTTGCCGGTGCCGCTCTCACCGCAAATCAGAACCGCAGAATTCATCGGCGCGACGCGCTCAATGAAGCGATATATTCCGTCCATGGCCGGACTCTCGCCCACCAGGTTGTGTTCAATCGCGAGGGTTGAGCGCAGGCGGCTGTTCTCTCCTTCGAGCCATTCCATCTGGCGGGCATTCTCCAAAGATACGGCGGCAATGCCGGCAATGCCCGCGAGCAGTTGCAGGTGCCCGTCATCGAAACGAACCGAAGGATCGCTCGTGTCGAGATAAATCACTCCGATAGTTTTTCCGAAGACGACCAGCGGTGCGCACATGAGCGAGGCGATCTGAGCAGCAATCAGGCTCTCAGCAGTGCCAAGTGTTTCACTGGTACGGATATCGTTGCTGAGAATCGCCACTCCTTCGGTCATCACTTTGTCGACGACGGTGCGACTGATATGGACCGGCTTGTTCTCATCTCCGCGATCGCGGCCGTACAGCGAAGAGAACTCGTCTTCTCCCCGGCTGAGCAGGATTGCGCCCCGATCGACCGGCACAGCTTGAAAGATCGACTCGAGGATTTCCTTCTGCAGTTCCCTGGTGTGGCGCAACAGATTGATTCGTGAAGCGATCTTGCACAACGCTCCCAAGTCTCGGACCACTCGTTCGTGTTCAGGGCTTTGCAGCAACGCCTGTTCAGTATGGTGCAGGAGAGATTCGGGACGGACTTGTCTGGTCGATTGCGAGACCAAATTCGAGTCATCAAGATGAACCAGATTTCCTGATGGCGGGTCTTCACTTTCGTCGAGCAGAAAAAGCAAAGCAATCCTTCCGACCTTAATCTGATCGGCATGCTCCAGCGTCTGCTCCTTGACCGGAACGCCGTTAACAAAGGTGCCGTTAAAGCTCTCCAGATCACAAATCACGAACTCGTCGCCATTGCGCCTGATCAGACAATGACGCCGCGACACCGAGTTATGGTTCAAAGAGACGCTGCTGGCGGACTCCCGGCCAATCGACACTTGATCCACATTTAAGGGAAAGGTGCTGCCCTTTAGTGATCCATTGATGGCGATGAGTCTGGGATTCATAACACCGAAGTTGTCCGCGCGTCAGAGACCTTTGATTGTATAGAACCTCTGTCGAAACGTGAGTTTAGCATATCGGAACTGATAGAGGCCTATCAGTTCTGATATGACCGAGTTGCGTTTTCTCCTTCCTTCGACGGCTCTTAACTTGAGCGCGGTTGCGGCGAAGTCACGGCTCATCAATTTGTTAGCCGAGCTTGGCGCCAGGACTGTGCAACCACGGCACGATAATCGCTAATGAGAATACCTTGACGCTGAGTCGGGAAACGCGGACGTGCGACGAAAAGAGGCTCCGCGGTAATCGAGATTGAGAATTAAGGAGTTTACCCCACGGCGACGGTGACAGCAGGCAGGGGTTAAGAAATCAGTAGAAGAGCACTGCGAGCTGAAACCACCGACAACCCGAAGTGCCCACCGCTTCGGGTTGTTTTTTTTGAGCGCTGCCGTTTGCACCGGTCTTGAACCTTCCTAACACGCCCTGCTTCACTTTCACTTAATGGTATTCACGGAACCCTGTTTCTTGCCAGATCAGATTGGAAACGAGTACTCTCAACCTTCGTTCGCTGCCGGCATTTTGTTTCAGTCCCCGGGTGAAAGGAAGAGAGATTGCGACGACGTAAGATCGATGGTTGTCCGATAGCCGGCGCGCTACAGTTGATTGGCGACAAATGGACCATGCTGATCGTGCGCGACCTGTGCGCAGGGCCCAAACGCACAACCGAATTGCTTGAGGATCTGCATCCGATCAGCAGCCGCACGTTGATGGGACGGCTGCGAGAGATGGAACAGGACGAGCTGATCTTGAGAAATAATTACGGTGGTCTACCCCGGCGGGTCGAATACGAACTCACTGAACGCGGGCGACGCCTGTTGCCGTTGTTGGGCGCGTTGATGAAAACGGGTCAGGCGCTGGATTGCAACGAATGCGCAGATCGTAAAGAGAGTACCGGCTACTACTGTGACTTCTGTCCACTCAGAAGTGGCGTCACAAGTTTTGTTGAAGAACCTCGGCCCCTTCCCGAACCTGCGCCCGAACCAATTCGGCGGCCGAAAGATGATTCGATTGTGTTGTTGTAGTTGAGCACTCGATCCGAGCAGTTACTTACTCACCTTCCGCTAACACCACTTCCGGTTCGTTAGGAATCACCTCGCCCTCAGGCGTAATGATCAATTTGTGATCGGGGGTGATGTGTTCGCCTTCGATGGTAACTTCCTCGCCGCTCGGCAACTCAATCGGTAAATGATCCAGGAAGCGCTCGGCGTCGATGGCTGCCATGCAACCGGTACCCGCCGCGGTAACGGCCTGACGATAGACTGAGTCTTGAACGTCGCCGCAGGCAAAAACGCCGGGGATGTTGGTGCCGGTCGAGTGGCCGTTGGTGATTATGTAACCAACCGCATCCATATCGAGCTGGCCCTTGAACAGATCAGTATTTGGCTTGTGGCCAATTGCGACAAAGACTCCTTCACAATTCACTACAGATAACTCGCCGGTCTCTACGTTCCGCATATCTACGCCGGTCACTCCCTGCTCCTGCGTGCCGATGATCTTGATCACATCCGTACTCCAGATGAACTCGATCTTGTCGTTGCGAAACGCCTTGTCCTGCATGATTTTTGAGGCGCGCAGTTTGTCGCGTCGATGAACCACGAAAACTCTTTTGGCATAACGCGTCAGGAACGTCGCCTCTTCCATCGCCGTATCTCCGCCGCCCACGACGACCAGGTGTTTGTTGCGAAATGCGGGCAGCGGACCATCACAGGTGGCGCACGCGGAAACTCCATTACCGCCGAATCCTTCCGGCGTCTTGGCCTCGCCGGGAATGCCGAGCCACTTTGCCGATGCGCCTGATGCGATGATCAGCGTATCGGCCTTGATAATCTTATTGTCGGTGTACAGTGTGAAGGGCCGGTGCTGCAGATCGACTTCGTTAATCCATTCTTCCAGAAACTCAGTCCCGAATCGTTCAGCTTGTTTACGAAACTCAACCATCAATTCCGGCCCGTCTATGCCTTCGGAAAAGCCTGGATAGTTTTCGACGTCAGTGGTGATCATTAACTGGCCACCGGGGACGGTCTGCTTCTCAGTATCAGCCGGAGCGTCAACTAGTAAAGGAGCGAGATTCGCTCGTCCACTGTAAATCCCGGCGGTTAGTCCGGCCGGTCCTGAGCCGATGATCACGACCTGACGGCGAAGTTCTTCTTTGGCCAAGCTGGGTTGGTCTCCTTCCGACGAGTTCAGGAAAGCTGCGAAATCACTGAAAATGAATTGGCGTTTTCGGTTGCGCGTATAGTATAACTAGGACTGTACGAGTTAGTCGAACCAGGCAGGCCCCAGCCATACCCGTGGCCTGAAAGAGGATCCACATTTCTTAGGTTCGGCCACGTTTGTAGAGAGTAATTTGAGCACAAGCTCGGAGCAAAGCAATATCCCGATTGCAGCTCGCCCAATTCATGCCATAGGTGTGCTCGGCGCGGGCACGATGGGTCACGGTATCGCCCAGGTGGCAGCGGCGGCCGGGTATACCGTGATTATGCGCGACGTTAGCGCCGAGGCGCTGGCGCGCGGCCGGCAATCGATCGAACGCAACCTTGCCAAGGCTATTCAACTCAAAAAGATTTCTGAGCAGGATCGAGAGGAAGCACTACAACGAATTTCTCTGGCAACGCGTCTGGAAGAAGTTAGCGGCGCCGATCTGGTGATTGAAGCAGCCCCGGAGAACCTCGAGCTAAAGCAAAGTCTTTTGCGCGACACTGAAGCTGTGGTCGCTCCTGATTGCATTTTCGCGACCAACACATCATCCCTTTCGATCGGCGAAGTTGCCGCGGCCTCATCCCGGCGAGCGAACATTGTCGGCATGCACTTTTTCAACCCGGTGCACATCATGCGTCTGGTTGAGATCGTCGTCGGAAGAGATACCAGCGCCGAAACCACGGCGACTGTGCGCGCGGTCGCGACCCGAATGAAGAAAGAGCCAATCATCGTCCGCGACGTGCCCGGATTTGCGTCGAGCCGGCTGGGTGTGACACTGGGACTCGAGGCCATGCGGATGGTTGAGCAGGGCGTGGCGTCTGCGCGCGACATCGACACTGCCATGGAACTCGGCTATAACCACCCGATGGGGCCCTTGCGTCTAACCGACCTGGTGGGCCTTGATGTGCGCCTTAATATCGCTGAATACTTGCACGGAAAACTTGGTGCGGAGACGTTTCGTCCGCCCGACATCCTCCGCCGAATGGTCAGCGAGGGTAAGCTGGGCAAGAAGAGCGGCGAAGGTTTTTACAAATGGAATGAGCAGGAAACGGGTCGAAGGGCATATACTACCTAGACTGTTTAGATGTGGTTCAGAGTTCAACCTTTTGGTTGCTGATCACCGACGCAAACCGAAAGCTTGAACTCTAAACGACCCCTGCTTTGAGTTAATGAGACAGTGAAGGCAACCGTGGCGACTGTTATGAGCACGCCGTATCAAAACGAAGAGAGACGCTTTGCCCTGCGCATGGCGCTGCGGCTTCCCATAGTTGTGTCGGGACGCTCTGAAGACGGCGCGGCCTGGAGCGAACCGACTGAGACTGATGATATTTCGACGACCGGCGCACTGTTCCACCTGAATCAGAAAGTGAGCATCGGCGAGAATCTGTATATCCGCGCTCACCGGCCCGACGGTTCCGCAACCGAAGCCACCGCCACCGTGGTTCGTTTGTCACCTGCCATCTACGGCACCGCGCGCGTCGGCGTCCAAATCGCCGAGCCCGCCGAAAACTGGACCCGTTTGTTTGTTTCCTGGGTTGCGGATGAACAGGCAGCGGCGCCGGGTGATTCTCCCTCTTCGACTTGAGCCCCCAATCACGAAGCGATGGCAGAAACAAAAATGAGCAAACACTGAACCATGGTGCTGTAAAGAAAGGCGGTTGGAAGTGAACAGCTCTAGAGGTCCATTTACTCTTTATTACTCGCTTCGCTCGCCTCTCTCTTCAGAGGAGACTCCACAGGAGGAGCAGTTCGGCGATATCGTGGCTGCTCTCTCAAGGGCGTATCGTGTTTTGCAGCAGGGTGGCAATCCCACTGGTGTCGTCCACGACGACGCGTGGCTATTCTCGGGCGACGATCTGAAATACGTTTTGAAGAGTGTAGATAATGGAAATCAATCCGCTGAGGCCCTAGCCGAGGCAGTTCGTGAGACGCTCCCCGAAGTGCTAATCAAACAACTTGCCAAGACGGTTAAATTCGCACACGAGCATTTCGGCGCGGTGGCCGTGTACAGAGATCTCCTTGAGGAGTTGTACAACGCGGCGGACCAGGCGATTCAAAAAAAGGATCTGGAGCTTCTACACAAGATTACCGGCAAACTGGCCTTTTGGTACGTGCCTGGAGAAAGTGATGTGAAACAATGGGGTAAGGATTTCCTTCACGCTTACAGGCGAGACGCGGGCTGGTTAAGTGATGCGAAGAGATCACTAGAAAAGATAAGGGGTGCTGCAAAACAGTTGGATCTGGAGGATCCCAAGAATACAGAACTTAAAGCTCAGATAATTAAGGCTGCAGACGACGGACTTATTACCCATGTTTAGCTAACTTGTGATCGTGGCTTAAAGCGATTGATATGAGTTTTCCCGCGGAACGAATCGAAGATTATCTCTTAAGTAGGGCCTGTAATGGTGAGGCCATTACTGAGGTGCCTTTTACTAGGACAAGAGTTGGGGACATGGAGATAGTGATCGTTTCAGAGGACAAGCGACTAGTCGAGGATGGAGATGTATCGGAAGAAGAGATTGAACAACAACTTGCCCGAGAAGGTCTTATCCGAGTGCCGGCGACGACTCGCCGGACGAGAAATGAATTCAAGCCAATCGATGTAGCTGGCAAACCTGTTTCAGAGATGATCATCGAGGAGCGTAGGTAGTGCCCGCCTACTTCTTCGATAGTAGTGCGATTGTCAAGCGGTACGCGAATGAGCAAGGCAGCGCGTGGGTAATCGCCACCGCTAATCCAACCCGTGGAGCATACGTTTACATAGCCTCGATCACTGGCGTTGAGGTGATCGCTGCGCTCAGTCGAAAGCGGAAGGGAAATGCCATCATTCCGACGGTAGCCGCTGCCGCAATTTCACAATTTCATGACGACTTCGCCAATGAGTACCGTGTAATCGGGATCAGCGATCCAATTATCGCTCGCTCAATGAAGATCGCCGACGCGCACGCGTTGCGAGGTTATGACGCAGTTCAGCTGGGAGCCGCGCTTGAAATAAACGGGCGCAGAGTATCGCTCGGCGCTGCTCCGCTGGTGCTTGTTACGGGCGACGCCCAGTTAATCATCGCAGCGACTGCCGAAGGACTCCTCACAGATGACCCAAACGCACATTAGATTGAAAGATCCATTAGTAGGATGAATGAGGTGAAAAATGACGTCTTACGAGACGATTCTGCTTGAACGTCGCGAACGCGTGGCTATTCTGACCATCAACCGCCCGGAAAAACGGAACGCACTGAACATTCAGACGAGGGCCGAAGGCGCAGCCGTACTGGATGACCTGCGCGCCGATGATTCTGTGCGGGTCGTCATCCTCACCGGCGCCGGCGAGAAAGCTTTCATTGCCGGGGCGGACATTGCCGAGTTTGCCGAACGCACCGCGATCGAGCAACGCGAAGTGATGCTGGAGCGCTCGCTGTTCAATGCTATCGACACTTTCCCCAAGCCGATCATCGCGATGGTAAATGGTTATTGCCTGGGCGGCGGCTGTGAAGTGGCGTTGGCTTGCGACTTTCGCGTCGCCAGTGAGAAAGCATCGTTCGGGCAACCTGAAATCAATCTCGGCATCATACCGGGCGGCGGCGGCACGCAACGGTTGACTCGGCTGGTAGGCGAAGGTAAATCGATGGAATTGATTTTGACCGGTGAGATTATCGACGCCCAAACCGCGTTCAATATCGGCCTGGTCAATCACGTCGTGCCGGCAGACCAGCTCGAAGCAAAGACGATGGAGATTGCCAGCCGCATCGCTGAGAAAAGTCCGATTGCTTTGCGGCTGGCAAAGGAAGCGATCAGACTCGCGCCACGTTCAAATATGGACGAGGGTCTGCGCCGCGAGGTTGATCTGTTTGCGCTTTGCTTCTCGAGTGAAGATAAGGACGAAGGCGTGAAAGCGTTCCTGGAAAAACGCAAACCTGAATTTAAGGGAAGATGAAATAAAGCGCGGGCATCCCTGCCCGCATTTCCTTCAATGACGAGCGAACTTACCAAAGGACGATGGGCTGTCATTAGCGACCGCGGCGTGGAAGCGACTAGCATCACTCACGAGGACGCGCGGCGGTTGGTGCACCGTCTGGCGGGCGAAGGACGACACGGGCTTTGTATCATGACCGACGAAGCGGTAAGCCGGATGGCCCCGCCAGTCTCTTCCGGAGCACCCAACATTCCCCACAAAATCTAAGGTCTTTTCTTTGCGCCTTAGCGCCTTTGCATGAGGCTCTTGGTCGGGAAGCCGCTAGTCGATCATCAACACCACTTTTCCAAAGCTCTCATTCGACTCGATTCTCTCGTGTGCCGCGCGCACTTCTTCCATCAGGAAAACTTTGTCGACTACCGGACGCACCGCGCCGCTACTGAGTAAAGGCACAACCTGCTCTGCGAACAACCTGGTAGCGGTGGCTTTTTCTTCCAGCGAACGAATCCGCAAAGCCGTGCCCATGATGCGCAGACGCTTGTGCATAGCGACCGAGAAATCCAGCTCAGCTTTTGCGCCACTGGTCGTGCCGACAAGAATCAAACGGCCCTTCGTCGCCAGCGTCGCAAGGTTTGCTTTCAGATAAGCCGCGCCTACCAGATCCATCACTACGTCTACGCCCGCTTCCTTCGTCCAACTATTAACTGCGCCGACAAACTCCATCGGATCGGTTCCTGCAACAACCGACTCTGTCAGGCCGAACTCTTTTGCCTTTTCAAGTTTGTCTACCGTGCGCGAGGTGCCATACGCAAACCCGCCGGCCGCCCGCACGAGTTGAATCGCGGCCGTGCCGACGCCCGATCCCGCCGCGTGAACCAAGACCCGTTCGCCCATGCGCAATCCGCATTGCGTGAACAGCGCATCGTGCGCCGTCATAAAAACCTCCGGCACCGCCGCGGCTTCGGCCCAATCAAGATTTGGCGGAACTGGGGCCAGATGATTCTCCGGGACCGTCACGTACTGCGCTTGTCCGCCACCGCCGATGATGCCAAAAACGCGATCACCAACTTTCCACATGCGCACTTCATCGCCGACCTGATCGACTTCGCCGGCGAATTCAATTCCGGGAATGTCTTGTGGATAACCGGGCGGCGCGGGATAACGGCCGAGGCGTTGCAGGATGTCGGCCCGATTCAATCCAGCGGCGCGCACTCGTACACGCACGCGATCGAGAGTGGCGGGCGGGGCATCGGGGACTTCGCGGATCTCTAGGCCCTCAACGCCGCCGAATGAAACGATGGTGATTGCTTTCATATTAAGATCTGTCGTACTTGGCGCCGGCGCCGGCGATGAAGTCAGTACCGGGAGCGGTAGCGACCGGGTCTCAATGCTCCTCACGGCGGAGGTCGCGGGAAGGAGACCCGGTCGCTACCACTCCCGGTACTGACTTCACCTGCCTGGTTATCTTCTACAACAACGCCCGCGCATGCGTCAGCACATTCTCAACATTGAATCCCAGATTCTTCAAAGCCACCTCACCCGGCGCTGAGGCGCCGAAGCGATCCAGACAAATTACATCGCCCTTGGGTCCGACGTAACGATCCCAACCCAGCCGCACACCGGCTTCAATCGCCAGGCGGTCGGTGACTGATGGCGGGAGAACTTCGTCGCGATAGTCCTGCGTTTGCTCTTCGAATAGTTCGGTGCAGGGCATTGAGACGACGCGTGTGGGGACACCGTCTTTCTGCAAATGCTCGCGGGCTTCGAGGGCGAGGGAGACTTCTGAGCCGGTGGCGATCAGGATCAGTTTGGGCAAGATCAGTTTGGGTGACGCTTGTGCTACGGAGCCCTCCCTTACGGTCGGGCTACTGCCCGGCTCGCTCGCGGCTTCGGCTTCGGCCAGGACGTAGCCACCGCGGCGCAGGCCTTCGGCGGAAGAATAAACCTGGCGATCGATCAGCGGGACTTTCTGTCTGGTTAAGGCGAGCGCAGTTGGGGCGTGGCGTCGCAGGATCGCCATTCGCCAGGCTTCGCGCACTTCATGCACATCAGCCGGGCGGATTACGAACAGATGCGGGATCGCGCGCAGCGCCGCGAGATGTTCGATCGGCTGATGCGTGGGACCGTCTTCGCCGAGCCCAACCGAGTCATGCGTGAACACATAGATGACCTGAACTTCCGAAAGACAAGCAAGGCGAATCGACGGCCGCATGTAATCTGAAAAAGTCATGAATGTGCCGCCGTACGGAATCAGCCCGCCGTTGAGCGCCATGCCCGTCATGGTTGCGCCCATTGCATGTTCTCGGACACCAAAGTGCAGGATGCGCTTGTCGTAACTGCCAGCTTCGAAACTGCCGCCGTCTTTGATATCCGTGTTGTTGGAGACTCCCAGATCGGCTGAACCGCCGATCAGCATGGGCAGGTGCGGCGCGAGAGCATTGATCACCTGGCCGCTGGCCACGCGAGTTGCGATCGCTTCAGCATTTTCAAAAGCCGGCAGGTGGGTCTCCCAGTCTTCCGGCAAATCTCCGCTCATTGTCTGTTGCCAGAGCTTGCCAAGCTCGGGATCCTTCTCGGCATATTTCCCGACTAACTCTTTCCACTCGCTTTCCCGTTCCACGCCGCGGTCGATTGCCTGGCGAAAATGCGCCAGCACTTCGTCGGGCACATAGAACTGTTTATCTTCGGGCCAGCCCAGATGTCGCTTGGTTTCACGCACGGCTTCTTCGCCCGGCGGGTCGCTGTGGGCCTTGCGCGTGCCGGCCGTCGGCATGCCGAATCCGATTGTCGTCTTAACGGAAATCAGTGAAGGACGATCGCCGACCGACTGTGCGTCGCGAATTGCCGCTTCGATAGCCGTGAGATCGTTGCCGTCTTCTACTGTCGAAGTATGCCAGCCATAAGCTTCAAATCGCTTCGGCACATCTTCGCTGAAAGCAAGATCGGTGAAGCCTTCGATGGTGACGTGATTGTCGTCGTAAAGATAGATCAACTTGCCGAGTTTTAAGTGACCGGCGAGGGACGCTGCTTCCGACGCGACGCCTTCCATCAAATCGCCGTCGGAAACGATCGCATAGACGTTATGATCAATGAGCGGGAAATCCTTTTGATTGAATTTCGCGGCAAGATGCGCGGCGCCCATCGCCATGCCGACACCGTTGGCAAATCCCTGGCCGAGCGGGCCCGTCGTGATCTCAACTCCCGGCGTCATACCGTATTCGGGATGGCCCGGAGTCTTCGAGCCCCACTGGCGAAAGTTCTTGATCTCATCCAACGGCAGATCATATCCGGTGAGATAGAGCAGCGAGTAAAGCAGCATGCAGCCGTGGCCCGCGGAGAGCAGGAAGCGATCGCGGTTTTCCCACTTCGGGTTCCGCGGGTTATAGCGCATGAACTTCGTCCACAGCACATAAGCCATCGGCGCGGCGCCCAGAGGCAAACCGGGATGTCCCGACTTGGCCTTCTGCACCGCATCGATCGTCAGCGTGCGAATAGTGTTGATGCAAAGTTGGTCGAGTTCCGGTGTGGCGTCTGTTTCTTCCTGCATTCTCGCGCTCATATCTTTTTAGGTTTCAAGTTTAAAGTTTCAGGTTTCAGGTTTGCTTCGTGATTCTTCGTGTAACTTCGTGGATCGCTTACCGCAGACAACTAAACCTCGATCCACGAAGTAACACGCACGAAAGAGAGACCTTGTTAAGCTAGATCAATTTTTCATAAAACCTCTGCTGCCGCTCGATTGCCTCGGCATAGCGCGAGTGCCGCTTCATGTCGGGTTCATAAGCGACGGGGTCGCCGGCAAACACAGAATCGACTGTCTCGATACTGTCTATCTTGCCCGCAGCTTCAAGCGCTAGCAAGGCGGCGCCGCGGCTCGACGCTTCGTTCACTGCCGAAAATTCAATCGGGCGTCCCAGCACGTCGGCAATCATCTGCGCCCAGGCGGGCGATGAAAGCAAAGCATTGCCCGCGGCGACGATCTTAGTGTTGGGCGCGACGTTATCCAACGCACTGGCCAATAGGGCAAAGCGATAACACACAGCCTCCATGCCGGCGCGCAGAATGTCTATTGGCCGAGTGCGCGCGGTGAGTCCGGCAATCGATCCTCGGGCCGAGCCTGACCATCCCGTCGCACGCTCACCGGACCAGAAAGGCAAAACCGTCAAGCCGTGCGCGTCGGGTTCCATCGCCGCCAGCCTGGCTTCCAGTTCAACCTCATCGTAATCCAGGGAGAGGCAATCTTTCATCCAACGAAAAAGTCCGCCGCCATCAGACAGCGCGCCACCGATGACGATGCGATCCCGGTCGGCCCGATAGCAGAACAACTCAGGCGGCAGAGATGCCGGCGGAAATCCGGCGAACAGCACGCGCATCGCTCCCGACGTCCCAATCATCAAGGCCGCGCGGCTGGAATCGAAGCAACCTGCGCCGATATTATTAGCCGCCCCGTCGCCGATGGCCGGGAACCAGACCGCGCCGTCGAGCAGCGGCCAACGCGCGGCGTGGTCGATGAAAAGCCCTTGAAATGTCTTGCCTGATTCAGCAATCGACGGCAGCTGCTCGATCGAGATGCCCAATTCTTCCAGGAGTTCCTGATCCCAGTCACAGGTGTGCTGATTGAAGAGTCCGGTAGCGGAAGCCATTGAGACGCTCGTGCTGTCTTCGCCGAAGAGCCGCAGAAAAAGATAGTCCGAGATTGATAACCATTTGGTGGTTTGCTCGAATTCCTTCGGTCGCTCTTGTTTCAGCCACAGCAGCTTCGCGGGCCAGTAGCTGGGATGAAATCGAGCCCCGGTCCTGGCATGTGCATCCGGCTCGCTGAATTGTGCCTTAAGTTTCTTGACTGCCTCAGCAGCTCGCGTGTCGGCCCAGCCCAGCAGCGGCGTGACCGCGCGAGCTTGATCATCAATGCCCATCAGGCTGTGCCAGAAGCATGATGCCGCGACGTAGTCGATGCGCGAGACTAAACTTTCGGCCAGCGTGACCGCCAGATCCAGCGCGCGCATTACGAACTCGATCAGGGCGTCGGCATCGGCGTCAGAGCCGCTGGCCAGGCCACTGAATTCTTGTGACAGCGAAACTTGTGACCCGGGAATTTCATCGCCGCGTTGGTCGAACAAGCCGGCGCGCACGCCGGACGTGCCGATATCAAATGCGAGCACCACTGACTGGGCGGGCTCGGCGCGCAGGGATGCGGCGAGCAACGAAAGATCGACTTCCGGCCGGTCTTCGAGAACTGCTTCGTCGAGCACGGTGCTCATTCGATTAGCGCCAGGGAAAGACAATCAAAGTAATTAAGTTTACGCGTGGGACTTGAAGCGCCAGCATCGCACAGAGAGAGTTGGTTAGTCCAGCAATTCTTCGTCCACGACAACAGGTACCGAAACCCCGACTCTTCGGGGTAGCGACCGAGCCAAACATTCAGCCGGAAGATTCGGTAGGGTCCAATTTGTTTTTTTCGTAATTCTCCTGCTTGGACAAAAACGATCCACGAAGAGACACTAAGGGCACGAACAAAGCCAACTCTGCTTCGTGTCTCTTCGTGGATCGTTCTCCTTCCTTGCGAAAACGACGCGCAAAAGCAATCCAGGACACCACCGAAATTTCTTGTTGCCAGCCTTCGCCCTCATGCTAATCTAAAACTGGTGAGGAGCTTAGGACCCGGCCGCTACCCCGACGAGTCGGGGTTCTATTCCTAATTCGATGCAAGCCCAAACTCTCAATTGTCCCAACTGCGGCGCGGCGATTTCGTCCGACTCGCCGCAGTGTCAGTACTGCGAGTCAAAGCTCGCCACGGTGGCGTGCCCATCCTGCTTCGCGATGATGTTCATTGGCAGCAAGCACTGCGCGCACTGCGGCGCCGCGGCAGCGCAAGCAACCGCGGCCGAACTATCAGTGCTGAAGTGCCCGCGCTGCCGGGTCGACATGGCTTCCATCACGCTGGGCTCGGTAGCCTTGCGCGAATGCGAAAAGTGTCTGGGTCTGTGGGTTGAGGTGGCGGCGTTCGAAAAGATTTGCGCCGATCGCGAAGAGCAATCTGCTGTCCTCGGGATCGCGGCGCCGGCGCCGGCACATCAAGCGTCCGCGGACATGGCCAGGGTTAGCTATGCCCCCTGTCCACAGTGCCATCAGTTGATGAACCGGATCAATTTTGCGCATTGCTCTGGAGTTATCGTCGATGTTTGCAGAGGCCACGGTACCTGGTTCGATCGCGATGAGCTTAGCGGCATTGTGCAGTTCATTCGTAGCGGCGGCATGGAAGTCGCGCGTAAGAAAGAAAAAATTGAAATCGAGTTCGAAAGACAGCAACTGCGCACTGAACAGATCGCCGCCGCCAGCCGGCCGAATGTGCTCCGCAGGTTGGATTCCGACGCAGACCGCCTTAACGGTCTCTCAGCCGCCGGCGGATTGTTGAAGCTCCTGATTGGCTGAGCTCACGGAAATCTCGATACAACGCGTTGGATCTGGGGCGACCAACGAACAGAATGAGGAGCGACCATGCGATCCACAAAAGTATTTCTGTGCCTCTTGATGGTTCTTCCGGTCTGCGGCCAGGCGCAACAGAGTTCTTCACAAG
>Ga0137404_10000284_pt1 | contig 33120 bp, 29 predicted proteins | sample CZOMad2_1_16fung_FD_108285 | JGI IMG/M metagenome (GOLD analysis project Ga0137404, IMG submission 108285) | Vadose zone soil fungal communities from Angelo Coast Range Reserve, California, USA - CZOMad2_1_16fungal (Illumina Assembly) | ecosystem: Environmental > Terrestrial > Soil > Vadose... | reverse complement strand
GGGATGCGTCGCACAAACGATCAATGCATTCACCAAATTACCTACATACAACAAACTGCGCGCGTTATGCGCGCCCGCCAACGGCAATGGCACACCCTTATTTATTGCGGCAAGCAGGCTGATGAAATTGCCCTTCACTCCGGGACCATATACCAATGGCGGGCGGACAATTACCACTTCCAAACCAGTTTCTTGTGCAATGCGCTGCAAGGCTTGCTCGGCCTGCCATTTTGAGACGGCATAAGGGTCTTGTGGATCGGGTTGATCGGACTCGACAAAGGCTTGACTCTCAGTCGTCTGTTCTCCGTTTACTTTGGCCGAGCTGACGTAAACAAAGCGTTTCACCCCAGCGCGCGCAGCCTGTTGCGCTAAGTTTACTGTGCCATGTAAATTAACTTTAAGAAATTCTACCAGCGGATCGGCAGCGGAATCCTGCATCACATGCACCCGCGCCGCGAGATGAATCACCACTTCTACATCACGCAGCGCATCTGCCCAATTGGTCTCGCCATCAATTGAGCCAACCGAAACTACCTCAATATTTTCTATAATCGAATTCGCCGAGCGCGCCGCACCACGCACAAATTTTCCCTGATGAAACAATTCAGCACAGAGCAATTTGCCGATAAAACCATTCGCGCCTGAAATCAGAAACTTCATCTCTTCGTCATTCTCGCCTACGCGGCAATGACCGGCTAATGAACTGTATTGTTTCAACGCGCGCATTTTGCTAAATGTGAAGCTTTTAATTTAACCAATATCAATAAATTTAGCCCGGATAAGCTGTACGGCTTTAACATCTTTGGATGATAAACGTCCAACCGCCCTTACGACCAGATTTTGATCCAAGGTAAACAATTTCAAGCGAAAACGGCTTGCCGTTTTCGGCCCTGCTGTCTGCCAATTAGTTAACGAAACATCGCAAAGCCAAACGTTATCAGTGGTTGCAGTGATCATCGCCAAGATAAGTTGATTGTGCTGTTGATTAAAGCTTTTATTGGAAATCACCAATGCCGGACGGCGACGACATCAAATGCTTTAAAGATCACACCAAGCCGCTTCGTCCTGAAACGAATTCCATTCAGACAGCGCCTCTTGCAGCGCGGATAGATCGGCGTCACGGACCAATGCGCTTAATAGTAGTCCGGTTGCTGCTATCCAGATCGAACGCCAGCATATCGCCCTCGCGAATATGCGCAGCCTCTCTGATACGTCTGGGAACGGTGGCTAGCCTTTGACCATAACGCGTGCAAGCTCTATGTTCTTTTCCATCAATAACTGAAGTAGCAATCTACTACTTTTGCCACTGCGAGGCAAATACGGTTTCCAAGGTTAAGCGCAGAGCGGTTTGCCGATAAAACTGTTTACCCCGGTAATCATTATCCGTAATGAGCTTCGTGACGCTTAAGTGTTCATCACCGTGATCACTTCCAATCACAGATTACCTGCAACTTCGTGGTATAAATCGGCATAGGCCTTACCTAGTGCCTCGCCAGAAAACAAGCGCTCGTAACGTACCCGCGCCGCTGCGCCCATTCGGCTCGCCAAGGATGGATCACCCAACAACCGTGATATAGCCTGTCCCAATTCGCTTGGATTCTCTGGTGAAACAACGATTCCACTTTTCCCATGAGCATTCACAAATGAGGTTCCTGTACCAATTTCGCACGAGATCTGCGGTCGGCTAAACATGGCGGCCTCCACCAAAACCATTCCAAAAGCTTCAGAGCGCAAATGTGAAGGTAGCACTAGTGCCCGACATGACTGCAACAAGGCAACCTTCTCTCCATCAGATACTTGTCCGGCAAATATGATGTTATTCACGCCCAATTGATGGGCAAGCTCTTTCAGATTTTTATCTTCCGGACCAGAGCCAGCAATGACTATTTTTGCGTCAACATGGCGTGCGGCCTGAACCAGCGTATGCAGGCCCTTGTAATAGCGTAGCACGCCGATGAACAGAAAATACGGCTCCCCACCGCTCATTCTAATACGATCGAACACTCCTGCATCCGCTTCCTTGGAATAAGATTCCTCGACAATTCCGTTCGGGATCACACGTACTTTCTCACGAACAGATGGGTGGGACAGCACTGCACTGGTACGCGCATAGGCGGGTGAGGTCGCAACAATAACCCGCATCGACTTTAAAGTATGCCACATCAACGGTGCATAAATCGCACCAAGGGTTTTTTGCCGTATAACATCTGACTGATAGGTCAGTACCGCCGGGATTCGTGGCCGAACTATCGCATGGAGAACATCTGCAAATGGCCAAGGGTATTGGTAGTGGACGACATCGGATTGTGAACATGTCTCGGAAAATCCCCTGAGCGCGGCTACTCCTCCCAGGTCGCAAGATGCGGGTGCAGCCCAGGATCGAGATCTAATGACCGTTCCTTCCGGCCTGAAAATTATTGTCGGATCCGGCTTTGGCGACAATGCAAACACTTTGGTTTGAACACCAAAACTGGAGGTGGAAATTGCAATTTGGCGAATGGCTTCCTGTAATCCACCGGGAGGATCAGGGAAATAAGTACGGTATACCTGTATGGCCTGTAATTTTTTATGCACTTTACTTACCACTTTGTTTTTCTGACATCAATAGCCTCATAAAATATCTCCATGGTTTCCTTGGCAGCCTTTTTCCAACTAAAGCGTGCTGAATTTACTTTTGCACGAATAGCCAATTCATTTCGCAACGTATCATCCTTCAGTATCTGCAGTAACCCATATGCTATCGAATTTGTATTATGGGGATCTACCAATACGCCTGCATCGCCAGCAACTTCCGGCAGAGAAGAACTTGAAGAAGTCAACACGGGCACGCCAAAAGACATCGCTTCTACCAAAGGCAGTCCAAAACCTTCGTACAAGGAAGGCATTGCCAAAAAACGAGCATGTGCATACAAGGTAGACAGATGTTCCTCGCTCACATAGCCGACTAATCGTACTGAATCGGTCAAACCCAGCGAATGAACCAAAGAAACCAAATCTACATTTCCCCATCCTTTCCCACCCGCAATAACTAATAACGTCTGTTTTCTAACAATTTCGTCCAGCAATGCATATGCCCTAAGAAGTCGGCGCAAATTTTTTCTTGGCTCAAGCGTGCCTACAAACAAAAAATAAGGGCGGTCAACTCCCAAAAGCTTCAACGTATCAAAACTTAAGGACTCGGGCAATGCAGTGACCCCTAGGTGAACCATACGGATACGATCTTTGACCAAAGGAAATTCACCGGCAATTGCGTCAGCAGTGCTACGCGAATCTGCCATGACCAAGTCTGCCAGTCGAATTGCGTCCGGCATCAAACACCGCTCCGTCAAACGATTTATCCGTGGCATGGTTTCACCAGCATGCTTCCAAACCAAATCATGAATCGTTACAACCCTAGCAATTTTTCTTGACAGTAATCTGGGCAGCCGGTGCGTTGGACCCCAAAACACATCCAAATTATCTTTATTAGTCCAATAAGGGAGTTGAGTTTGCGACCACAATATCTTTCCTAGCCGCGACTTAAAAACGGAAGAACGTACAGTAACATTTGTAGCCGCCCATTCATCAGTCGCCAAAGTTTTGGGGGCATAAAGAAAAAACACCGAGTCAGAATTAGTACTAATAATTTCTTGTGTTATTTCGGACGCATAGCGTTCTATCCCGGTTACGACTCCGCAAAGCATCTGTGCGTCAATTCCGATTCTCATACCATTCACCCTAACTACCTAATTGAATTAGCATTTGTGAGCCACATAAAAAACTTTGCTTTCTTCGTGAATAGTATCATTAAAATTTTGCTTTACCTTATTTTGGCGAGCACGTTTGAGGTGCAGTACAATTCAAGCCTAACTTGGGTAGTCTGTGTCCTCTTTCATTTCTCGAAAACTTACTATAGCTAACACATTGTGACCAAAAACTCTTCCACCTTTATTCAACCAGTCATTCTTTCCGGCGGTTCAGGCACGCGTTTGTGGCCACTTTCACGGGAAAAATACCCCAAACAGCTGCTCCCCCTGACCAGCAAAGAGACCATGCTGCAAGCGACAGCAGCGCGTATGTTTGGTTTTTCTGGGGCACTGCCTGTTGCGCCGAACCCATTAGTCGTGTCCAACGAGGAATATAGGTTTATAACTGCTGAACAATTGCACGAAATTGGCTGTACTAATCCTACACTTTTGCTCGAACCCTTCGGTCGAAACACTGCCCCTGCTTTAACTCTGGCAGCACTATCAGCGCTATCTGATCAGACAAGCGACCCAATTTTGTTAATCATGCCGGCCGATCATATGATTCGTGATCGTGCCACGTTTCATATGGTTATGGATATAGGTGTCACCGAAGCTGCACAGGGATCTATAGTTACCTTCGGCATTGTTCCCGATAGACCTGAAACTGGCTATGGCTACATCCAGCTCGGAGATAATCTGTCTGGGTCAGAAGTCAGAAAAATAGCTGCCTTTGTCGAAAAGCCAGATCACGACACCGCCAGACAATATGTTGTGGATGGCAGCCATCTCTGGAATAGCGGCATGTTCATGATGAAGGCCAGTGTCTGGATTAAAGCCATACGGCACTTTAATCCGAAAATGACCGAAGCCTGTGAAAATGCTTATACGCACGCGCATCGGGATGCCGATTTTATCCGCATAGACAAAGATGCTTTTTTTGATTGCCCAGCGGATTCGATCGACTATGCAGTCATGGAACACCTGAATAACACGCCGGAATTGGATATTCAGGCACGGGTTGTTCCGCTAGGTGCAGGGTGGTCAGATGTGGGCGCATGGGACTCGGTATGGAACGTTTCTGCCAAGGATGAATCGGGCAATGCCGTACAGGGTGATGTCCTGATGGAAAACAGCAGCAATAATTTGGTAATCGCGGATAGCCGCTTGGTTGCCTGTTTGGGACTGGATGATCTGGTGGTAATCGAGACTTCAGACGCAGTGTTGGTGGCCCACAAGAGCAAAACGCAGCAAATCAAAACAATCGTCGCCAATCTAAAATCTGCCAATCGTCCACACACCCTTAACCACAGAAAAGTTTATCGCCCTTGGGGCTATTATGATTCCATAGACACTGGCGAGCGATTTCAGGTCAAACGAATCGTCGTAAAGCCGGGGGGTTGCCTGTCTCTGCAAAAACACCATCATCGTGCTGAGCACTGGGTCGTTGTACGCGGCACTGCGGAAGTAACCTGTGCTGATAAAGTATTTACCCTAACCGAAAACCAATCTACCTACATACCGTTGGGTGTAATGCACCGGCTGAAGAATCCCGGACAAATAGATCTGGAGATTATCGAGGTGCAATCCGGGCACTACTTAGGAGAGGACGATATCGTCCGCTACGAAGACCACTATGGACGGCATCATCCAGCTTCCGCAAAATAACGCAGATTACTGCCGATGACTACTAAAAAAAGACTATTCATTACCGGTGCGCAAGGGTTTGTCGGACAGCATCTTCAGGCGACCGCGCTTAACTCTGCCTGGCAATCATCTTTTAAAGTGGTGGGCGCAGATGCCCATTACGACATTACTGATCGTGCCGCACTGATTGGCGTGTTAAGCCAAGCCCGTCCCGATGCCGTGATTCACTTGGCAGCACAGGGCCACGTGCCCACCTCCTTTGATGACCCTGAGGCAACCTATCGAGTCAATTTTTTTGGGACGCATAATTTACTACAAGCCCTGGCTGCAAACCAGTTTACCGGGCGCTTACTGTATGTCGGATCGGCGGACACTTATGGTTTAGTGCCTGAAGATGATTTACCTATTTGCGAAGAGCAGCCACTGCGTCCGCGCAACCCCTATGCAGTAAGCAAAGTGGCTGCGGAAGCACTGTGTTATCAGTGGTCACAAACTGGCCCATTCGAAATTATCATGGCGCGGCCCTTTAACCATATCGGTCCCGGACAAGCAGAAAATTTTGCGGTTTCCGATTTTGCCAAGCAGGTTGCGGAAATAGTGTTAGGACTACGCGCCGCTGAAATACAGGTAGGCAATTTGGATGTAACGCGAGATTTCACTGATGTGCGTGACATCGCGGATGCCTATCTTGAATTACTCTTAAAAGGAAAAACTGGAGACGCCTACAACATCGGTTCAGGGCACGAACGCAAACTGTCCGAATTGCTTACCTCGCTCATCAACATAGCCGGAGTTTCAGCTAGCATTACCATTGATGCTACCCGTTTTAGGCTCGCCGAGCAGCGTCGCTTGGTTTGTGATGCAAGCAAACTCAAACAGCAAACTGGCTGGCAATTGCGCAGAGAACTTAACGAAACACTTAACGAAACACTTAACTATTGGATAGAAAAACTTCAACATGGCTAAACATGCTTTAATCACTGGCATTACTGGGCAGGATGGTGCATATCTCGCCAAATTTCTTTTGCAAAAGGGATATGGGGTATATGGCTTACTAGCGCGTCGTTCTACCGACACCTTATGGCGTTTGCGCGAACTGGGCATTGATAATGATGTGCAAATGTTCCATGGTGACCTTACCGATCAAGGGTCAATTACGCGGTCGCTTAAAATTTCACAAGCCTGCGAGTTTTACAATCTTGGGGCACAAAGCTTCGTAGGCACTTCTTGGGAACAACCGGTGTTAACTGCTGAAGTGGGTGGAATTGCTGTCACTAAATGCTTGGAAGCCATTCGCGATGTGGATACGAGTATACGTTTTTATCAAGCCTCCACCAGCGAAATGTTCGGACTAATTCAAGCCGAGCGCCAAGATGAGAACACTCCATTTTATCCGCGCAGCCCCTATGGGGTTGCTAAACTTTACGGACACTGGATCACCATCAATTATCGCGAAAGTTTCAAGCTGCACGCCTCCAGCGGTATTCTTTTCAACCACGAATCACCCCTACGCGGTATTGAGTTTGTCACTCGCAAAGTAACCGATGCTGTTGCGCGCATCAAACTGGGTAAACAAAAAGAATTGCGTCTGGGCAACATTGATGCCCAGCGAGACTGGGGGTTTGCGGGTGACTATGTAGAAGCAATGTGGCTAATGTTGCAACAGCTGGAAGCCGATGACTATGTCATTGCCACTGGCATTACCACCACCGTGCGTGACATGTGCCGCATCGCATTTGCTCATGTCGGGCTGAACTATGAGAATTATGTCGTGATTGATCCCAAGTTTTTCCGCCCGGCTGAAGTAGATATTTTGCTCGGCAACCCGGCCAAGGCATTGGCCAAGTTAGGATGGAAACCCAAGACCAATTTGGAAACACTTATTCATATGATGGTTGATGCAGATATGCGACGCATAAAGTCTACGCGCTAAAAACTTAGTAAATGAGATGCCTTATAACCCCACTTCCCAAAAATAAACTACCAAAAATTAGCAAAGCCATTATTTGTCCGAACTCCCCGACTGACCTTTATTTCTTGGACGTTATACGATTTCAAGCTGCGGCAATGGGAAAACCAGCTTTGCATGTTTCCACTTACGCTTGGCCACAAAGAATTTTCTGAAATGCCAGGGAAAGACGATAAAATAATCCGGCTCACTCTGGAGAAGGCCGTCTTCCGAGACGATCGGTATCCATGTGCCCGGCGTAAAACACCCATACTTTTCTACATTCACCTCGCCGACGCACGTAATATCTTTTTCAGTTAATCCGCAATATTGCAGCAATACATTCCCCTTGGTTGAGGCGCCCAATGCCGCCACACTCTTACCCTCTGCACGTGCGGATTTGATAAAGGCCAATAGTTCACTCTTAGTGTGCGCAGTTCGTTCTGCGAATGCCCGATAAGGAGCAAGGGTATCAAGTCCTGCGGCACGTTCATCGTCCAATATCTTCCGTACCGCTGGAATAATCACTTCGCCTCCTAATGATTTTGCAACCGTGACCGAAAAACTGCCTCCGTTAACATCATTGAACTCAACATCAACAATCTTGAAACCCACCCGATCTGTCATCCATTTGATCTGGCGCAGCGCATAAAACTCCAGGTGTTCATGGCACACCGTGTCATACGAATTAGTTTCAAGCATCGTTGGCATATAACTTTGCTCAAATACCCAAACTCCATCGTCTGCGAGTACCTCATGTATCTGTCGCATAAAGCTGATTGGATCTTCCAGGTCATAGAACATGGAAAATGAAGTAACCACTTTTGCTTTCTGTTCAGGGAAGCGCTCCTTCACCAAAGCCGCAGAAAAGAAATCCGGTATCAGCTGAATGTGTGGCGGATAATAGCTGTGAAATTTAACACCCGTAGGGTCAACGCCCACCAGCACCGCATCTGAAGCCGGATATGCCTGCAACGTGGTACTGTCATTACTACCAATATCAATAACCAGATCGCCTTTGCATAACTCGATCAGCCCGAGGATTTTTTTCACCTTGCTGTGCAGATGTGCCACCATGCTGGCATTGAGACCGGAGCGATAGCCATAATTCTCACCATACATCTCACCCAAATCGTAGGAATGTTCCAACTGTAAAAGTCCGCACACTTCCTCTCCACCCGCGCACTTCACCAAGCGTAGAGGGCCTATCGTGACCTTTGTGTCTTTCTCACGTGGGAACACCCCGGTTAGCATCTGTCCCCCCAAATCCAGCACACGCTCAAGGTGCGTATTGCCGCAAATTCTGCACCTCTCGACTTTTTTGTACATTGTCATTCCTCTAATCAATTTGTAAATTTTATTGCTTAAATTTTACAAGGTGAAGCAGCAAAAGCTGTTTTAGTTAAGAATTAAACATCCAGAATGCGCGCAACCCGGCGGCTCACCCAAGTTGCATGGCGGCTATGAACCAAGCCATGCATTATCACACGTGCATTTCTGGCTGCTAACGCACAGTAGAGGCTTCCGATAATGTTGGCCACAATAGGAGGAATAATTATCACCGCCATATATAACGCACGCTCTAAACCGAAGTATCTAGGAAACAGAAAAGTGCTATATTCATTTATAGAATATCCGCCCACGGCGCGGTAAAAAACTAACTTTCTGACATTCTTCCACACGCCTTTGGGACAGACTGTTGACTTTGCAGCATCCGACAACCCGCTGAATGACCAAATTAGTTCTGGCCATTTGATCATCCAGATTTCAAATCCACGCGGAGTCCACATTGAGTTTCCATAACGAATAATTATCAGCGGTTGAGCAATGACCATAACCCCTTCAATAGCAGGCTGTTGAAATACCACCCCAACATGAATAAATAACGTACCGAAATACGGTAACCGATTTCGCGTAGACCATACGTCGCGCTTGATTACAACACACCCAATAAATGAAAGTCCTTGCGCCGTTTCTGAAAATATTTTTTCTTTATCACCCGCATGATATTTTTTGTCTGTTTTAAATCTGAACAACCTTTCGTCCAATATTTTGGAAAAATCCACATTTCTAAATTCCGCATTTACAATGACTAATTCATTAATCCCATCGAGTTTGGACATCACCGTTTTAAGTGCGCCAGAACATAACAAGTCGTCATCTGTCATGAGCCAGCAATATTCGCCTTTGGCATATCTAACAGCCTTGTCATAGTCCCGGTCAACGCCTGAATTTTCCTGCTCGCGATAATAATGAATCTCCGGATAACGCGACGAATATTGTGCCATTACCTCTGGGGTATTGTCTGGCGAAGCACCATCAACGACGACAAGCTCAATGCCAGGTTCTAGCTGGTTAAGAATCGAATCTAATGTCTCGCCGATAAATTGACACCTGTTGTAGGTTGCAATACAAATGGATAGTTTGGGTCGGCTCATGATGTCGTTATGATATTTAGGTTGACTGCTTATTGTTCTTTAAGTTATTCAGACAAAAATTATCATCTTCCTTATCCAAGAGAAAACTACAATCGCAATAGCCGTTTTTTAAACCAATATATGATTTTAAGTATGCCAGTTGGGGCTATTCTGTACAGCTCGTGTTTCATCCAATTACCCAGGCCGAGGTCGGCATAATGCATTTTTACAATACGGTTAAGCACCTTAATATCTTCTCCCTCCGGATTTACAACGGTCATTAATTTTGCCAGTAATAAGTAACGGAGCATCAGCTCATCTCGCACCACACGCCTTATATGAAAAGCCTCTTCAGAACGCTCACCAAACACAACATTGGCCACATACTGAAAGCTTTCAATGGATATGCGGAAACGATTTACGATACCACGATCTGAAAATGAGTCGTTCTCTCCACGCTTGTAAATCAATTTTTCACCCAGATAATTTACCGTCATTCCTCTAGATATTGCACTTAACAAATGTCCGGCAACTATCCAGCAGGTATCGCGAAACGACTCCGGCACGCTTACGCTATCCCATACTTTTTTCTTGAATATCGGGCCAGACATAAAACTAAAAAATGCCTCACTGGTTCTGGCCGAACAAAAATAGTCCTTTCTCTGTGAAACGTCTCCAAGGTCGAATAACTTGGGATGAGCTATACCGTTAAAAGGCGGGTGCTCTTTAATAGGCTCCATCTCTAAAGTACACAAGACATGCTCGCAGAGATAAACATCATTGTTTGATTTAATGGCCGCAAGCACTTTGTCTATCGCCCCCGGCAACATGATGTCATCCGCAGAGAATAACCAACAATATTCCCCCTTAGCCAAGTCAACTACTTTTTCAATATCCCTGTCGATTCCGCCACGGAAATCCTGCCGATAGTAGGTCAACTCAGGATGATTGTGCTGTCTGTTTGCCACCACATCGGCAGTATCGTCTGTTGAACCACCATCCAGAATAACCACCTCAACATCCGTGGAGACTTGTGGTAAAAGACTATCCAACGTTTGGCCGATAAATTTACCAAAGTTATAGGTTGGTATACAGATTGATAATGCGATCATTTCAAGCCAACTGATTATAAATTTTATATGCTGTTGCGCGATTTCACGTCATTTTTTGCGCTGCAGTTTTACCTTGAATACGTACCCCTGCGTATTTTAGTAACGCAGATACCATTTCATTTACATCGCCCGGGACGACCCATCCCTGAGCAACGTAATTGGTGAAAATGTTTTTCAATGACACGATTATTGAATCCGCTTCAAATATCCATCCGGTGCCACGCTAATTAATAGCTTATGCTGAATGTTCTGGTCGATCTCGAATTCCGGATGGGTTTTCAGGTATTCCCACACCGCCGTTTTCGGGTTATTGCCCGGCCCCCAAGGGCGGTCTGGATACATTTCTTTGGGTATATTTTCGACTACTGTATCAAACACCACGCAGTAACTCCCCTTGCTGACGAGCGGAGCGTAGGCTTGTAATTCAGCCAGTACATGCTCGTGAGTGTGATTACTGTCGAGGTAAACCAGTACACGTGAATAGTTCGCGGCAACGGCGTTTACCTGATCGATAATATCGGGAGCAATGCTGGAACCCTGAATCATCTGAATGCGCGATGCCATAGGATGAGCCTCGATAGCGGCACGGTTATGTGCGCGGATATCGATGTCGATGCCCAGCACCTTACGGTGAGAGATTTTCGGATCAGGCTTTTCGCCTAGCCCAATGGCATCACACATATCCAGTAGTGCCAGCATAGACGCGCTGAAAATGAGCGATCCGCCGTGGGCAATGCCGGTTTCAATGATAAGGTCGGGTTTTATTGACCAGATCAGTTCCTGCATAGCCATAATGTCTTGAGGGTACTGAATAATGGGGCGGCCCTGCCAGAAAAAATTGTAAGAATATTTTGGCCTCACCGAGGCACGCATAAACAATGTTGCGGCTTCGCACAATTGCTTGTCGACTGGAATAGCAGCAATTCGTTCTGCCACCTCTTTTTCAAAATCACTCATGAATAGGCCTCGATATATTTGAATACATTGTTTTAGATATTTTTTTAACGTACACAGGTAATTTACGTTTATGGCAGCTACTTGATTATTCTGACGCACTCTGCAGGAATGTTGTAAAACAACTTAACAAATCCACTCCCTGCGGCACCGAACAAATATTCTTGTACCCCAAGCTATTGCCACTAGAACAGCAGTGAGATACCCCACCGATATCCCCGAAGCATCGAAATATTTTGCGCTTATTATTGTCGAAATCCCAACAGTTAATGATGAAACTAGCGAAAGAACCAAAAATGGCTCCCGTTTGAAAGCCCGCAAATAGCTCGACTGAGCGAATGATATCTGGTGCAATACTTCAGCAATCATAAAGAGTGCGATTGGTAGCATGGGAAGTAGTCTTCCTCGCAATTCTGGCGCATAGCGATCCAACCCCACAAGCAATCCAAACAGCAATATTGCACCAAGGCAAGTAATAGCGAACGAGATTATTCCGGCCTTGTATACCAGACGATCCAAGAGCAAAAAATTTCTCTGTGCCACCAACAATCCGAACTCAGGAACTTTGACCTGTAACCAAGTCCCAGCTAACCCAGACACACCACTAATCAGCGCCCAAGTCATCCCCATTTGCCCAGCAACGACAGGGCCCTGAAAATAAAACAAAGCTGGCGTAAACAAGGAAAACATAAAATACCCACCCATCCAACCGAGCGCTATTCGCCACTGCAAGGGTAAGATGTCACGCTTCCAAACAATTGGTTCTAATGTCTTAATGTACCGCAAGGAAGAAAAAAATGAGCCATAGCGGCTCCATAGATAGTTGCTTGCCCATAGTAGTGCGACACAAGATGCAATCACAACAGCCCATAGCCCAACACCAATTAACAACGCAATCCACATGACCATTGCTCGTAGCACAGCCTCAGTAAAACGATAAGAATAGATATTCTTAATCTGCCCGCAGCCCTGTAGAATTGCCCAAACTGGCACAAGCATTAAATTTATCCCCGTTACAACACATAGCCCAATCCACGGGCCCTGCCAAGCCACCTGATGTTCTAACGATGGCGCAACCGACAGAAATATGAAGCCCACAACAACAAGCAACAAAATAAGAGCTACTGCAGCTGTCACAAACCAACGCAAACTAAACAGCGTCAAGCTGGCTAGCCTCGATAATGCTTCAGGGTCACCCTCGATACCGTTGGACTTACTCCACGTTAATTTAGCCCACTCATGACTGGCAAAGGTTGTAATCACACCTGACAGACCAAGCTCAACGAATATCTGCATAGCCGCCAGACTTAGAAATGTATAATGATAGCCTTGTAGTTCCGGGGAAAAATAGTAGGCGATAAGAACAGCTGTAACCGGGCCTACGAACGCGGCAAATACCTTCCCGGACACCCCCCACAACACGGCTTGGTCAAAATCAACAGCCCGGAGAAGTCGATTAAGCACAACGGGAATCGTGGGAATTCTCATAAACCAAAATTACCCGTGAAAAATTGGGTTTTCATATTACGGCAGGAGATGTTGATAACGCTTCAAGAAGGCGCACCCGATCCGTGATGCTGAACCATACATGTAATGCCCTGGTCTGAAGAGTTTCCGAAAACGAGTCTGCAGCGCCTCATCTTTTTCATTGTAAACAAAATTCGGGAACGAGCTTCTCTCAAATTGTTCAATTGCCAAATCTCTTATCTCTTCTGGAGTATTATTCACAAGCTCCAATCCAGCGGCATTAAACTCAGATGAAAACCTATAATTTGACGCTGGGGAATCCAGAATTTCTTTAAATGTGAGCACCCTACCTGAGGAGACATCTTTGTATAGCTTCGGTATACCAATGTCTTTTTTGCCACAAGGAAAAACAGCACTTAATGGAGCCATATTTGCACAGGCCACCGACACACCAAATACAGACGCCATATAGAAAGCCCCTGACGTGTTCCCCAAGAAAAAACGGCAATTTGCTGCAATATATAAATCCAACCAGTCGCAACGAGTGGGGTGGTGTGCGTAGTCTACAAGACCCTTAATTTTTGGCGCGGGGCGCATTGTCGGATCCCCCATCATTATGCACATCCCTCCAAGAGAAATAATGTATTCAATAGCTGTCAAATAATCTTCAATACAGCTATTTCGGTAACTGTGCACATACTCATCTCTTGGGGAGTATCCGCCCTCGCGGCTATGAACGCACACAAACCATGTGCCGGATGGCACTCCCATTTCTTCTAAAGCTTTAGGGCCGCGATAAGAATCCTCAGGGCTGGTTTTCAGAAGAGGGGGTCTATTTCCCCATAGCGCTTGTATTTTAGGAAACTCTGCTGTCCCATTAATTGCAACAGCATATTTTGAAGTATCAAAACGAGTTAACGGATGCCAAGAGAGGGGACGAAGCAACCTTACAATCATTGGAGATGTAACCACAGCAAAATATTGGTTCCAATACTCAATGGCAGCGTGATTCGCTACCTGTTTTTTTGAAGTAAGCATTATTACCCGTCGCTTTGATATAAGACCCAACCGCTCCTCTTTTAGGTAACAGTCTGGCTCCGCCAGCAAGTGCCCTATCCTATCAAGGTGGCAAAAATCAGGAACGCGGAAATTTAATGCCCTTAATAAGGCGGCGGCGGGCAGATAAATCACAAATAAAACATACTTGCCGAGTCTACACGTAACCCTGTAGCTTTGAAAAATCAACTTTGACAGACCCCATGGCAAACTTTGTATTACTTCACGAATCCTAGTTTTCAATGAAATTGATGAAATTATGCTCAAATTAAATTCGCCCTCGCGTAACTCTCCGGCGTTCCTACATCCATGAACACTTCGGATGTTTCATAGGTGTAAATCTTACCCACAAATTGATGTAGCACCTCGGTACTGAAGTCTTTCACACCGTGCAAGTCCTTACGCATCCTTGTCAGAAGTGCGGCTGACAGAATATACACTGCGCCATTGGCCAGATTTCCCGGCGGCGCAGCAACTTTCTCGTGAAACCCGATTACCACACCGCGCTTATCCAACTCCACAATCCCACAGGAAGAGGGGGTATCCGTACGAAAGGTCATCATAGTCAAGACGCATTCTGGTGGCCGCTGCAAGTGCGCCTGTTCAAAGGCCGGGAAGTCTGCCAAACAGTAATTATCAGCGTGAATCAACAACCCATCCTCTCCCTGAAAAAAATCCAGATTTGCAATCAGGGTTCCTGCCGTCCCTAGCAACTCGTGTTCATGAACCAAGGCCACCCGCTTTTGATAGGGGCTCGATTTAATATACGCCTCCACCTGCTCCGCCAAATAGTGTGTGTTTATCAAAAACGACGTTATACCGGCTTCTGTCAAGCGTTCCAGCCATATCTCCAAAAGCGGATGTCCTTTGATTGGAACTAGACACTTTGGAACTTTATTGGTCAATGGTCGCAGCCGAATACCAAATCCAGCAGCCAGTAATATAGCGCGCATATAAATGTTATCAGTACTTGGCAATAACCTTTGGTCTTGGAAAAATTTTCTTTCTAAAGAAAATTCCATACAGCCTAAGTGCAATTCCGTAGGAATATTTATTCGATTTGATAATCCGTTTTAACAAAGAGAGCCGGTCTTTGCGTTGAATTTCTGGCACATTGTTATTTACCGATGTTGATAGCCACATCTTTACGTATGATCCTTGCATCGGAATCTGATCACATGTTGACTCTGAAGTTTTCTTAGACACAAACCAGACACCCAACATTTTTTTCTCCCATCCGCCAAATGATAAATGATCAATACTGCCAGGTTTATAATCGAAAATTAGCCAGGGTTTATTTGCATGATCTGGCGCATATTCAAATATGTTTGCTCGTAAAATTGTCCAATTGTTCAAAGAATAATAGTCATAAAAAAGCGTTGGGCTAAATTGATAAAAACCATGATCTACATGGTTGTTGCTTGGTGATACATGAATAACAATTCCGCCTGGTTTTAACATTCTATAAATATTTTTTAGGCATAGAGGCAAGTTAAAAATATGTTCAAGCGTGCCCCCGTCAAATATTACATCGTAGCGCTCACAAAATTCGTCGGGGACATCCATATTAAAGTCTAATACGTGGGTTGCCTGTTCGAAATTACTGGCATCAATTGATTCGACCGAGTCAAACCCCAAAGAACGAAATAAATAATTGTCATCAACCATGCCTTCACATGGTTTTCTTGATTGCTTGAAGTTAGATAAAGGTGCGGGAAAGCCAAAGCGCTTTGCAATATCGTCCACCTGAGCTTCAGATACAAAGCATGTCTGCCTGCCCAGTTGGCAAACCTTGCCCTCAAGAATTTCGGTCACTTTTAGCTCAAAAAGCAGTGAAAGAGCTCCTTTTGCAATTCCCATATATTTAACCCTAAATTTTAGTCTAATTTAAAACGGCATCCCTTAGCGTAGGCAAAATTGCATGACAAAATTTGGTCATTCGACATGAGAAGTTAAATGGCAAGAAATTAATCGGCCTTGAGAGGTGGGAGAGAGTTTTTAGTAATCTCCCCGAAAATCTCTTCGACACGAATGGGGGTGTTACCCACACGCCCCACCTGAACTGCGGCGGCAAGAGATCCTAGGCAGGCCGCTTCCCATATATTGCCGCCACTAGCCAAGGTCATGGCGCTGGCAATCAAAAGACTATCTCCAGCCCCAGCCACATCCTTTGGCGCAGAATTTAAGGCACTCACTCGGTCGGTTAGCCAATCACCCTCTTTACCGTTACCCGCATGAATCAACAGGCCCTCTTCCCCTAGTTTAAGCAAGATATTTTTAGCTGCTGACTGTTGCCGCAGTGCCTCAGCCAATACCACTAAGCCATCTTCACCGTTGCGAGTGCTGATTCGCGCTTCATGCTCAGTGGGTGTAATCAAATCCATTTCCCGAAAGCGACTAATGTCACCCATTTGGGAAGATGTCTGGCTGTCAGCAGCCAGCATTACGCCCCGGGTTCTGGCCATATGGATGATCTTGCCAACCACTGCCGGCGGCAGACAACCATAGTTAAAATCAGAGAATACCAGTAGGTCGGCTTCATGAATCGCCTCTTCCAGATGCTCCAATAAGCGGGTTTGTAGCTGGCTTGCAATCGCCCCTTGGTGCAGATGACTTACCCGCAACAACGTTTTTCCCATACACCGAAATCGTTGTTTCAATGTAGTTGGGCGGCTGTCATCCGCCAGCAAATGCGCTTGAACTCCGGCAGCTGCCAACTCTTTTATAGCAAAGTCCCTGGAAGCATCGACACCAGTAACAGATACAAACTGAACATGTGCGCCCAGACCTGCGGCATGAGCAGCAACAATCCCCGCCCCACCGACAAAGCGCGTTGAATCTATTGGAGTGACCACGATGGTTGGATCTTCCTGCGACATACCTAATGGCTGACAAGTAATATACTCATCTATGATCAAATCACCCACCACACAAACCTTCAGGGATGCAAAATGCTGCAGCAAACTCCGCAGCTTTGCGGTGTCAATGCCATGACGTGTCATGTAGTCGCGGGGTAAACCGATAGATTGAAGGTCTGTTTCTAAAAACTCTTTGCGCAGCAGGTCTACCGAAGAAAACACCGTCTCTCCAGAGCTAAACAATAAGCGTGCGCCGTACTGTTCCAGCACCATCAATTCGGGATTAAAGCCAGACTCGTGCTCCTTGCCCTTGACGACAATATCAGGGCGCAGGCGGCTAATTACCTCCGTGACCGCTTCGTCCATTACAAATGCTTCGTCTACCCAACTATTACTCTGAACACCTTCCAGACGCAACTGCTCAGGTACATGCGCCTCCTTGCCAGCAATACGGTCGGAGTGAACCGCAACGACCAGCCGCTCGCCACACTCCTTGGCAAACCGCAGTAGGCGAAGATGCCCGGGGTGCAAGACGTTGAAATTACCGGAGACAAAAACCGTTCGACCTGACGTCACACAAACACCCCTTCTGTAACCGATGGCTGAAAATCTATTGAGTGATCCATAACAATGAGTGGCCGGAACACTGTTCCTGCCTCCAGATCATCGAGAGCCTCATTAACCTGTTCTAGTGAGTATCTTTTTGTGAGTAATGAGCCAAGCGGAATGTTTGCGCTCTGGAAAATTTCAAACATTTGGGGGATATCCCGATCAGGCAATGTAGCGCCACCCCAACTACCCGCAATCTGTTTACCACTAATCAATTCGTGGGGCGCTAGTTGAATCATCTCGCCCTCAAAGGGATGAGACGCAAACAGCAACTTGCCACCACCCTTTCGGATTAACGAAAACCCGAGTTCAATGGTTGATACCTGCCCACCCGATTCCACACAAAAGTCAGCGCCACCTTGGGTCAGGTCTAACACGGCCTGACGAAATCCTGCGCTTATTGAATTAAACGCATGAGTAGCACCAAGCCGTTTTGCCAACTCAAGTTTTTCCCCTGAAATATCAATAGCGATTATCATCTTGACGCCAATAGCTTTAAGCGCAATCAGGGCAGACAAGCCTATCCCGCCAAGGCCAACCACTACTATGGACGAATCCGATGATGGTTTCAATTCATTCAAAACCATTCCTGCTCCCGTGGGCAGGGCACAACCAAATAGAATCGCCGTGTCGAACGGAAGACCTGTTGGTTTTTTCACCACCCGACTCTCAGACACGACGCTGTAGTTACTGAAAGTCGTCACGCGACCAGCATTGATAACTTGACCATCACATATGTATTTAGCGCCGGGCGCATCAAGACCATCCCCTTTTACCCAACCCAAAATCACTTCGTCACCAATTTTTACTTTAGTTACGCCATTGCCAACAGCAGCAACAATACCGGAGCCTTCATGACCAAGCAGATGCGGCAACCAGGGATCGCTCCCCCTGCCACCACGAACTTCCATAACTTGACTGCGGCAGACACCACTGAATAGAACTTTGACTAAAACTTGACCGAAAAGTAATTCAGGGAGTTTGATCTCCTTGATGACGAGGGCTTTACCAAGTGTCTCTAAAACAGCTGCACGGGTAGTTCTAATCATCCAGTAACGCCTAAAAAATGGACATCATAAATCGTTACCAAATCGGCGGAGTTTGTACATATCAAAATTTTTTGCGAGAAGCTCTTCAAGTTCTGGGTTACCCCATTTGTCAAAAGCTACACTGAAGTTTCGTCCAGTAAGAATATCCTTCGAGCCATTAATAAGCCAATTGCAGCACTCAACCACTTTCTCCATAGGAGTAAATTCATCTTCTCTAAACTTCTTGAGCGTACGCTGATAGTTTGGGCCAGCCCTGTCACGAGCATTGAGTATTGAATTATGTATTTTTGTCTTAACCCAGCCAGGGCCAATGATTACAAATTTTACATCCGGAATTTCAACTGCCAGTAGCTCGACCATTTTAATTAGAGCAATCTTTGAAACGGTATATGCCGAATAACAGATGGGGGCATTATTTACCCCCCCGCCAGCAAAAAAAAGAACCGTCGGTGGACATTTTTCAGAATAGTTTCTTACAGGTAGCAAACGATGGACAAACCTCAACTGGCTAGCGAAGTTGACCATGACTGATTCCTCCCACTCGTCGAAATCGCATTCGGAGAACATGCCTACCGGGTCTTGTAACCCTGGCCCTAAAACCAACACATCCCATGAAGATATGCGTCCCTTTAGCAAAGAGCAGGCGTGCTCAACATGAACCGTATCGGCAAGATCGCATTTAACAAGGTAATGTGCTTTTGATTTTAACTGATTAATCGTGTCCGAAGGTGTGCGGTAAGTACCAAAGACTTCCCACCCTTTTGAAAGCCAGTCTTCACATAACGCCATCCCAATATCGGCCGATGCGCCTATAACGATAGCTTTTTTTGGAATCTGGGTATTCATAAAAAAATAACGCGCGCCTCATTCATCATTGTTCTTTCCAAGGCATTTTGGACTTCATGGACACAAAAAGGCTACCTTCTTTATAGCTCGTTGGCATGCCCTCTAGGGAAGTAACTCGTTGCCAACCATGCTTTTGTGAAAACGCATTAACCCCTAGCGAGTTCAGATGATCAAAAATTGCTCGGGCATTTTCTTCCGTTCCCACCTCAACCATCATGTCTGTGTTTTTCCAGTGAGTGGCATTGGTAGCAAGAATAATTATTTTTTCCTGCCCCTCAGCATCCAACTTCACAAAATCGACTGCCAACATGATGCTGTCAATCGCCAGGACGCTAACGGGGAAACGTTCTAATTTTCCATAGGGATTTGATTTAGCTCCAGCCAGATGACTTCCAGTTGTATTTCCTAATACACGAACAAACTCAAGGGTGCCAGGCTTATCAGATACCGCAGCCTCAAAGAGTTCCACGCTGACCGCATTATTAAGTTTCAGATTCCGGCGCAATAACTCAGCATGAACTGGATCTGGCTCATAGGCACTTACCTGCCAACCGCACCGATCCATCAGGATGCTATGCAATCCCAAATTCGCCCCGATATCGGCGACCTTGTTATAGCGATTGCGATTGGTCGAGTAAAAGCTAAAAATAATCAACTCATCCAAGCCAAACAAATCAAGCGTATCAATAGCGCCCATTTTGTAATAAGGAAACTCAATTTTTCTAAAGCCACCCAGATTTACGTTGCCGCCATCTGGTAAAACGAGTCGGCTAGCTCTGACGGCAACACCCGCAATCTTTTCCAAAAGTGCATAAATACGGCTAGTGCGTGCATGTTGTCTGGAAATATCTGGTAGGGCATCAATGATTTCACTAAGCATAGTTATATTACTCACGATAAAAAATGGTTACCAACCCGGGACAGCCTGTTGACGCAAAGTAGCAGATTGGTTTGTATTATCAAAAGGCGGAATAAGCATTTCTGCAGAAATTTGGGCATCACCGAGCAACGGCATTTGGTTCTCTAGTGCTGCGCCAAATTTCAACACAGGGTAAAGTTTTTGCTCTGGATTTATTTCAATATTAACAAAAACTGATTCTGCACATTCATAGATTGCTGCTAATTCGTCCGCTATCGGCCGCGTGCCGTCTATCGTACAGGCTCTTAGCCCGAGTGACTCTGCCAGACGCACCCAGTCCGAAGGGAAGGCAAGCCCAGAATTTGTATCTACGCCAACGTTTCGCCCTTCCAGCCAAGTTTCAAGTGTCTGCTTTTGAATACCGTGGCCGTGATTATTAAAGAGAAGAATTTTAATTGGGAGTTGATGCCTAGCCACTGTCGCAAGTTCAGCAAGGCAAAGCATTAGTCCGCCATCACCCGTGATACAGGTGATGCTACGTTGTGGGTTATGCATTGCCGCACCAATTGATGCTGGTAAAGCATACCCCATCGGGGTATTGTTCCACGCCGAATACACGCTCTGTGCGTGCTTCGGTGCAAAACTGTTGCAGGTCCAAGTGAGATTCCCACCAGTGTCCACATAAAGGAGTGCGTCCTCCGGCAAAACCTTTGAAAGCTCTTGTACAAAATTACACGCATCAATATATCGGTGTGTAACTTCTGCGCGCGGCGAAATATCCACCGGAAAGATTCGCTTCCAGTGCTCAAGCTTCCCTTTCCACTGCGTCCAGTCGGGGGTATGAAACTCTTCAAGTTGCGGGCGCATTGCTGCTATAAAATCCACAAGCTTTGCTTTAATCCTTACATCAATATTGATACCCCTGCCGTCAAATTTATTCATCTCGTTCTCATCGACATCAACCATCACAATCTCAGCAGCACGAGCGAAAGAAGATAGAATGCCTCCAGTGAGATTTTGTGAAAGACGCGTACCTAACGCAATTATAAGATCGGCGTTCTGCACTGCAAAATTACCAGCGCGAGAACCATAGACACCGAAAGTCCCTATTCGTAGAGGATGATCTGCTGCTATAAGATCCAGTCCCGCCCACGAGACTAACACCGAAATCCCAAGCCTATCGATACACTCCTGTAGCACATGACCAACAGCCGGGGTTTTAAGGCCTCCGCCAAGCACCAGTACTGGACGGGTGGAGGTTTGAATTTTTTCCAGCAACACGCTCACCTCGTCACCAAGTGTGGTAAGCGCATCAGATTGATCTGGTGGGGTGAATTTGATAAGCCGCGAAGGTTCAATTTCCGCCCGTTGCAGGTCATCAGGGATATCGATTAACACTGGGCCAGGCCTACCCTCAAATGCAAGATAAAAAGCTTTTTCCAGATGGAAACGAATATCCATCGGATCGGTAAGTTGTACTGCATATTTAGTAACGGAAGCAAAAATTGGGACGATGTCGGTTTCTTGAAAGCCTAATTGCCTCACTTTGCACACCCCCTTGAGCCGATGCGTCGAAACTTGGCCAGTAAGCATTAGTGTTGGTATGGAGTCATAGTAAGAACAACACGTACCAGTTAATAAATTAGTTGCACCAGGGCCACTAGTAGTTACCGCAACACCCAATCGACCCGAAGCGCGGGCATAACCATCCGCCGCAATTGCCGCGCATTGTTCGTGCGTCATCGAGACAATTTTTATCGCCGAATGTCGGTTAATGGAGTCAAACATATGTACCGCCGCGCCACCCGACATACCAAACGCGTGAGTCACACCTTTTTCGGCAAGAAAATGGGCAATATAGTCGGAGAGCTTCAAAAAGGCCCCCTAAACCATTCGCCAGGCACATCATGTGGAACAGGTTCTGGAAGGCCAGATTTGGCGGTACTGGCATCTTTGCCCATCATTTCCAATGCCCTTGTGGCTATGTCAGCCGCACGGATATAAAACCCCTTGGTCAGCGCAGGACTGGTTGGCTCAGGCACATCCGGCATAGCCAAACGTGCCGGTGCGCATCTGAGTACACTGAATTGCTCTATAGCCACTCTTGCAACAATCTCACCTGCCACCGACCCTGTTGTAAACCCGGAATCAAGCGCTAGGAGGCGGCCTGTCTTGGAAACCGAAACAAAAACTGTTTCCCAGTCCAGCGGCTTGATTGTTCTCAAATCAATAATCTCGCAGGATACCCCTTGCTCTTTTAGAAACTCAGCAGCATGCAGTGCTTCAATTGTCATATAAGACATCGACACAATGGTGATATCTGTGCCTGCATACGCAATTCTTGCACGTCCCAGCGGAAGCCTCGTGTCACCTTCGGGAACTTCCCCTATTGTGTTATGAAGCCAACGGTGTTCAAGGAAGATTACAGGATTAGGATCAAAAATTGATGCCAGTAGTAGTCCCTTTGCATCTTCCGGCGTTGTCGGCATGACAACCTTCAATCCGGGAATGTGCGCAAACCAAGCCTGAAGATTCTGCGAATGTGTTGGGCCTTGGCCCCATCCACGCCCAATAATCAGTCGAATCGTAATTGGAATCGAGTTTTGTCCGCCAAACATATAGTGCCATTTCGCCGCACCGTTGATGAGCTGATCCACTGCCAAGAGGAAAAAATCCAGCCGCTGGTGCGTCATGACCGACTTAATCCCATTCAGGGCTGCGCCAATTGCAACACCCGTCATTGCATTTTCTGATGTCGGCATGTCGAATACACGATCCGAGCCAAAACGCTGTTCCAAATTTGCGGTCGTGGCAAATACTGCTTTGGGGTCGGTCACTCCCAAGCCATAACAGATGACCGTAGGGTCAATCTCCATGGCCTGGTGCAGGGCTTCGTTAATCGCGGCGGCAAAGTTCATTTGTGTCATTCTTGAAATTTTCTCTTAGGCATAAACGCCCTGATAGGCCTCGGATTGTGCCGGGAATTGGGTTGCTTCAGCGTATTCAAAAACGGCCTGTACTTCTGCATTAACCTCAACCCTCATTTCATCCATAACGGCAGGATCTGTCTGGTGCAATGTCCTTTCCATGCGTCTGATGGGTTCCCGACTTTGCCAGTCCTGAAACTCTTCCTGAGTTCGGTAGCCAATATCGTTATCAAAATTCGGACCACAGTGTTCCCGCCACCGATAGGTGAAGAACTCAAGGAAGTGTGGCCCGCCTCCAGCACGAACTTTGTCAACCGCATTCTGCATAATCTGGTGCGTCGCGAGTGCATCGTTGCCATCGCCCTCTGCCGTTTGCACCCCCATGGCTTCAACCATTTTCGCGATACTTCTTCCTTCGGGGTGTCGCACAGAAAGGGGACTGTAAACCGAATACAGATTGTTCTCGCAGATAAAGAGTGCAGGCAACTTTCGGACCGCTGCAAAGTTCACAGATTCGTAAAAAACGCCTTCTTCGATTGCGCCATCACCCAGAAAAATGCAACTGATCTGATCTGTGCCTTTCAGTTGTGCAGAAAGTGCCAAGCCCACCCCGATCGGAATGCTATTGCCAACGATGGCGGAGGTTCCCATAAAGTTCACGCCAAGATCAATAAGGTGCATTGAGCCGCCCTTGCCTTTAGCGCAGCCAGCAGCCTTGCCATATATTTCCGCAATCAATGATTTCAGGTCACCGCCTTTTGCCAGGTAGTGTGCGTGACCCCGATGCGTGCTTACGGCAAAATCGGTGACTCTAACGCTTTCAGCAAATGCGGCAGGTACGGCCTCTTGCCCAATGGACAAGTGTACCGGGCAGCGCATCTTGCCCTCGGAATAACGCCGGGCGATTTCTTCTTCCACTGCCCGGATGCGATACATGTTCCGAAATAGTTTGAGGGCGAGATTGGTACTCATGGAATAAACCAGAAATAATCGCCGGTATAGCCTACTTCCTTAAAAAATTGTTCCCATTCGTTGACTGACATAATGGTTTTCGCGGTGAGGTTCCATGCATACATACGTTCCTTTTCTGCATCATTGCGATAGGCATCCACCGTTATAAAAGAACTGCCGCGGCTGACCCTTTCGATCTCGCGCAGAGCCTTGCCGCACTCTTCACGCCCAAGGTTATGAACCGTATTAATTGAAATCACCACATCGAATGAATTATCCGGAAATGGTAAATACGTGGCATTGGCAACCTGTACATGAGGCTTCATATCCTCAATTGCATTTTCAATTGCATACCGAGATATATCGATGCCTTTTACGGTTATCCCCGGCACAAGCTCTGCAAGATCATGAAGCATGAACCCCTTGCCGCATCCTACATCAAGCACCGAACTATCTGCACCTAGCTGCCAGTAATCACGGAAGGTTGGAATAACCGGCTGCCAGAATCGCGGCAGGTAATTAAACCCTCCATACCCATAGCGTCTGTCGCCGTCAAAAAAATCCCGTCCAAACTGCCTGGCAACAGCGCGATCAGCCTCTGTTTTCGAGGCAACGCGCTCATCCAAGTTGCGCTTGGTCTTCGGGTAATTCACCAGCAAATCAATTTCTTGTCCCATTATCAATTACCCTTGAAGATTGAGGTGTTTCATCCAGCGCACCGTATAACACTGGTCGTTATCTGCCAGCGCGCCCGCCTTGTATTTTGCTGCAATTTCGTTAATGGCATCCGCGACCGTCCATTTTTGCGTGAATCCGGTGGCCAGCAGTTTGTCCGAATTTTGACGATAGGAGCGCGGGTCATTGGATTCCGTCACCACAATCTCTGCTGAGATTTTTTTGCTCACACGCTCGGCAATGTCGAGAATGGTGATGTTCTCAAAACCCGCGTTATAGCAGCCAGATGGCAGCTCCGGTTTAGTCAGAAAGTGCTGATAAACATTGACCATATCCTGGATGTGAATATTCGGTCTGGTCTGCTGCCCGCCAAAAACGGTAATTTTGCCATTCTTGAGTGCCTGCATTGTGAACATGTTCACGCTGACATCCAGACGCATGCGTGGTGAGTAGCCACATACTGTAGCGGGCCGAATGCAATGCACTTGCATCTGCCCTGCGTAACTCAGCAATACACGCTCCGCAACCATCTTGGTTTTGTTGTACACCGAGATCGGCACCAATGTGAGGTCTTCGGTAACTTGCGGTTCGTCCTTAAGACCATAGACACTTCCAGAGCTGCCGAACAGGATTTGCTTGACCCCAGCCCGAACTGCACGGTCAGCCAATTGTTGTGCCGCCAGCACATTTACTTCCCAAGAAAGAGTCGGGTTCAATTCCACACCGGGGTCATTGGCGATGTTGGCCAGATGAATGATGGCTTCGACGCCATTTAACGGGATGGAATCGGTATCGCGTACATCCTGCTTCAGAACTTTCAACCGTGGGTGGGGCATGAGGTGATTGCCGAACCATTGAATATCCACCACACAAATTTCATGGCCATCAGCGAGCAGTTGTTGCGTAAGTACGGTTCCAATGTAGCCGCAGCCACCGGTAATAAGAAGTTTCATGTCTGCCTTAAGGTTTGTGTATGTAGTCTTGCGGAAGCGTTTTGAGTGTATCCAGATTGGCATCTATCCAGCTCAGTGTTTCCTGCAGTCCTTGGTCGAGCCCGATATGATCCTGCCAACCCAAGGTAGTGCGAATCTTGTCGCTATCAAGGAGATATGCCTGATCTTTACCTAAGCGCTCTTCAGCAACCTGCGCGAGATCCTCAAAAGCAACGTCTGTCAGCGCACATATTTTCTGCACCAGATCCCGTATCGAAACGATTTCGCGCGTCGAAATGTGATAGGTCTCACCAGGCATTCCTTGTGTGGCAATTCGATAAGTCGCATCAGCCACATCATCCATATGAATGAATGAGCGAATTGAATGGCCACCGCCATGAAGCTGTAATTTTTTACCCAGCCGCGCATACAGTATGGCACGTGGAATAATGCGGTAAAGCTGTTGTCTAGACCCATAGACGTTGGCGGCTCGCGTAAAAACAACGGGGAAATCATAGGCCTTGAAAAAACTCATCAAATGCAAATCGCAGGCTGCGCGCGACACGGCGTACGGCGTGCTGGGCGCAAAGTGAAAACTCTCTTTGATCCATCCATCCGTGCTGCCATAGGCCTCGGGGGTGGTCACATGAACATACTTTTTGAGAAATGGCAGCTTGCGCAATTGATCATGCAACCGAACCTGTCCCACCACATTGGTTTGATACCAGTGCTCAGGCACTTCCCAGCTCTGCGCAACCATTCCTTGGGCAGCAAAGTTGACGATAAATTCCGGTTCAAACTCTTTAATCAGGCCGATCAATTCATCAAGCTGGTTATTAATATCAATCTGGGCAAAACGGAATTTATCGATGCATGGTAACCATCGATAGGGAAGAAAAACTTCGTGCGGCTCTAAAGAGCGGCTAACGCCAAATACCTCATGCTGATGTTGCAGCAAGTATTTGACGAACTGCGCGCCGGAAAAGGAATTGCTGCCAATAACCAGAAAACGCTGAATCATTGTGCTTTTTCCTTAATCGGATTTGCACATAGCCATTGCATACATATATGGCCCACGATTACTTGCAGATCTTCAGCAATCTGCATGTCATCGATTGCAAAATGAATGGGGTGTTGTGCAATATCTTTGCAACGCCCACCGGTATAGGCAAGGAGGGCAAAAGTCTTCATGCCGACTGCATTACCGACTTCGAGCGCTTTCACTACATTGGGCGAGTTGCCGCTACCGGAAAGCACAATCAACACATCGTTTGGCCGAGCTTTGATTTTGATCTGCTCCGCGTATATTTGGTCGTAACCAAGATCGTTGGCCAAACAAGTCAGCACTGCCGGATTAGCGCTCAGCGCCTCAACGCGCAGCCCGCCCCGGCTATTTCTAATTCCTGCCCCGTACAGAAAATCATTAGCCAAATGGACAGCGTTGCCGGCACTACCGCCGTTGCCGCAGAGATAGATAGTGCAGCCTTCCTGCCATGCCTCGCGCAAGGCTACACAGAGCGTTTCGACCTTACGCATGGCATCTGAATTTAGCGTGCGCGACAACCGGTCGGTATAATCTTTAATGTGTTGCTGCATTTAAATAGCACCTTCCTTAGTAATCTTTATTAATTCTAAACAGCATTACACAAAACGATTTGTGTCCATGCACAGATATCAGGTTATTTTAGCGCCACAGAGCCAAAACCTTACCTGCCAAGGTTTGCCCAATGGCTAAAGACGCAGTCGCTGCTGGTGATGGTGCATTGCAGACGTGAATTATATTGCCACTGGTACGGATGTCGAAATCATCTAGTAATTGGCCATTTCGATCGCAAGCCTGAGCTCGAATACCAGCGTCCCCCTGCTCAAGATAATCTGTTCGTATTTCAGGAACTAATTTTTGTAACGCGCTCACAAACGCTTTTTTACTGATTGACCGGTGAAATTCCCCCAACCCGGTTCGCCAATGTCTGCCCGCAACTTTGCGAAACCCGGGCCACGAAAGAGCTTCCCATGTGTCTTTGAGATTAAAGTCAGTTTTGCGGTAGGCTTCTCGTCCGAAAGCAAAGACAGCATTAGGACCGCATTCCACGCCACCGCCAATCATACGGGTAAAATGCGCGCCAAGAAACGGAAAGGTCGGGTCGGGTACTGGATAAATTAAATGATTCACAAGATGAGGGGCTGATTGTTTGAGTTTGTAATATTCACCACGAAACGGCAGTACACATAGCGGTAAGTTCGGTTCAGTAATGCGCGCCAAGCGGTCCGATTGCAAACCCGCGCATATAACAGCAATCTGTGCAGTATAGGTGTGCGATTTGCCAATTACTTCAATTTGTTTATCATGCTGTCGAATATCTAAAGCAGGTTCGTCCAGAACGATTCCCGCCCCCATCTTGCTCAGCTTTTCCGCATATTTTTTGGCCACTATGGTGTAATCCACAATCCCGGTTTGTGGTACAAAAAGCCCACGAAGACCCCTGCAATGGGGCTCAATTTCACGAATTTCCCCTGGCCGTAAAAATCTCAGTCCAACAAGTCCATTTGCCACGCCACGACGATGCAGTTCGTCCAGCATAGGCAATTCCGCTTCGGTAGTTGCAACCACAATCTTTCCACATATCTCATACGGAATTGCTTCTTGTTGGCAAAAAGCAAGCATCTGTTCGTATCCTGCCCGGCAATTAATCGCTTTAAGCGAATTTGGCCGATAATAAAGCCCCGAATGAATCACCCCGCTATTTCGTCCCGTCTGGTGCTGTGCCAAGCTTGATTCTTTTTCGATAAGCGTCAAACGAACGCCGGGGCGCGCTTCCAAAATGCGTAACGCCGTAGCTAAGCCAAGGATGCCGCCACCGATAAGAATGACATCGACGTTATTTGTCATACTGATCCGGATCGAGCGGTTTCAGCCGATCATCTACATCATGCCGAATAATGGCCGAATTACCCCAAAAAGCCATCGGTTCATAATCGGGGTAAGGATAATAACCAAAGTTAAGTTCGATATCCCAACTGTTTTCACGTACCCACTTTTCAACCAGCCTGCGTACCGAGATAGGCTCGCCAGAGCAGATATTGGTAACGCCAATATCGCTTTGACTCTTCGCCAGTTGGGCAATCTGACATGCAACCTCTTCAACGGGCAAGTAGTCGCGCAGTTGTTCACCGCCCGACATGTTGAATACCTTGTCACCGCGTAACACGGCTTCCTTTAATTTAGGATAAAGCGAAGTATGGGGTTGCCCTTCGCCGTACATATAAAATAGCCTTGCCCAAGTTAGCTTGAATGGCTTGGCCGTTTTCAGGAATTCCAACTGTTGACGCAACGCATCCTTGGCACAGCCATATGGATTGTTTGGTTTGGTCGGCATCCCCACAGAAAGAGAACCAGACTGTATTCCATATTCAAAACAAGTTCCGGTTACCAACAATGCAGGCAGTCCCGCCTTAATTAAATTTTTAAGAAAATGGTATTGCCTAGGCAGCTCAGTCTCACCGTGATGCGGTGATTTGTAGTTTGGCAACCCGTCCCAAGCGAGATGAATCAACACGTCTGGCTTACCCAAACGCTCGAAACAATCCGGAACAGGCCGGGCAATATCCATTTCTACAATTTGAATAGATTTATCCAGCCCTGCCAACCGAGAAACATCACGAGTTATTGCAACTATTTCTACTGCATGCTGAAGCAATTCAGCCAGGACATATCGTCCGATAAAGCCGCTGGCCCCTGTGACGGCAATCTTCATAAAATGCTCAGCTCAGGAACCGCCGCCACGAACTGCCCACCCCATTCGCGCACATAAGCCAACTGCTCGATAACTTCAGCCTTCAAATTCCAGGGGAAAATTACCACATAGTCTGGCTGGGTTCGTTTTATCTCAGCCTCTGCAACAATCGGAATACGGCAACCGGGCAAAAATTTATCTTGCTTAGCGGGGTTACGATCCACTATGTAGGGCAATAAATCCGGACGCACACCAGCGTAATTGAGCAAGGTGTTTCCCTTGGCAGCAGCACCATATCCGGCAATTTTTTTATCTGTGCGCTTAGCTTCAATCAGAAAAGACAAAAAATCGTTTTTAACCTGATTAGCCTTAGTTTGAAAATTCGCATAGAACGTTGGCGCAACCATACCTGCCTGTATTTCCCGTTGCAGCATATTTGCCACATTCGTGCTTATTGCATGAATGCCAGACTCGGCACGTTGCGCATAAACGCGCAAGCTGCCACCGTGTGTAGACAACTCCTCGACATCAAACATGTTCAAGCCGCCGCGCTCAAAAATGCGCTTCACAGCAGTCAATGAAAGATACGAATAATGTTCGTGGTAAATCGTGTCGAATTGGTTTTCAGAAACCAGCCGCAACAGGTGCGGGAATTCAAAAGTTGCTATTCCAGCCGGTTTAAGCAAATGCGCAAAGCCCGCCACAAAATCGTTAATATCCGGCACATGAGCTAACACATTATTCGCGGCGGTCAAGTCAGCTTGTTTGCCTTGTGCTGCAAGCAGTTTTGCTAATTCAACTCCAAAAAATTCTTCAATGATTTCGATGCCTTTCGCACGTGCGGCATCAGCTGTACTGGTAGTCGGCTCGATGCCCAGACAGGGAATACCGCGTGCTTTGGCATATTGCAGCAAGTAGCCATCATTTGCTGCCACTTCAACGATACGTGAATTTTTATTCAACGCAAAACGCTGCGTCATATCCGAAACATATTGCTCGGCGTGCTTTAACCAGGTCGTCGAAAATGAGCTGAAATAAGCGTAATCGGCGGAGAACAGCTCATCTGCTCCAGCATAATCTTCAGTTTGCACCAGCCAGCATTCGGTACACACCAGCGCCCGTAAAGGAAAATATTTTTCGGGCGCATGCAACGTCTGTTGGGTGAGATAGGCATTGGATGGCGGTGCTGTGCCCAAATCAATCAGCGGCAAAGTCAATTCCGTCTGACAGTGGCGACATTTCATAAAACAATTCCTTGAAATTCTGAATTGATAAATGGGTTATTACGATCACGGTCAGAAAGATCGTTTATCGGTAATGGCCAAGTAATTTTCAGTGTTGAATCTGCCACATTAAGCGCGCCTTCAGCTTCAGCATGGTAGGCTGCCGTGTGCAAATAGATCAATTCGCAATCTTCTGTCAGCGCCTGAAATCCATGCGCATAGCCTTCCGGAATAAGCAAGCTATTACGATTGGTGGCAGAAAGTAGTGCGCCGTGCCAATGCAAAAAAGTAGGTGAGCCGCGTCGAAGATCAACTGCCACATCAAATACCTCACCCTTCAAACAGCTCACCAGCTTGATTTCAACATGCGGTGGGTGCTGAAAATGCAGACCACGCACTGCACCTTTTTTACGTGTAAGCGTGTGGTTGATTTGGGCGATAGGTTTGGTGATACCAATCGCACCGAATTCTTCGGCGCAATAAAAACGTGATAAGAAACCGCGCTGGTCTTCTATCACTTTGCGCTGCGCCAGCATCAACCCGCCTAAGGGTGTCGAAATAAAATTAAAGCGTGACATAGTTAACTTGTATGGTTCATTAACACAACCCTGCGTCATTCCCGCGCAGTCGGGAATGACGAGCCGGTAAATTAGCCATACTCAATGAACCTCCGACTCTGACTGGTAATTAGCTATTTGTGCCAATGTAACTGCGCGCATATTTTCGACCTTACGCCATGCTTCATGCCATTCCAATGTCTTCAGTAGTGCCACTTCCAAACCCCAGCGGGGCTGCCAATTCAATCGGTGATGTGCTTTACTGCTATCCAATTTGAGATAGTGTGCCTCATGCGGCTGTGGTGTTTCATCGCACTTCCAATTGACGTTATTACGCATCTCAGCCAAACGTTCCACTATCCATCGCACCGGGCGCGCATCTTCGTCATGAGGGCCAAAATTCCATGCTTCGGCAAAAGCTGCACCCCCCAGATAAAGTCGTTCAGCCAGCATAAGGTAGCCAGACAAAGGTTCGAGTACGTGTTGCCAGGGTCGCGTAGACAGTGGGGAACGTATTTTCAATATTTCGCCTGCGTCCATGGCACGCAGAAAATCAGGAATCAATCGATCCGTCGCCCAGTCTCCACCACCAATCACATTCCCTGCTCGTGCGCTGGCGAGAGCAACGCCTGCCGCATCGAGAAAAGATTTGCGATACGCTGTCGTCACTAATTCAGAACAAGCTTTGCTGCTGGAATAAGGATCGTGCCCACCCAGCGCCTCACCTTCGCGGTAGCCCCATGCCCATTCGCGATTTTCATAGCATTTGTCGGTGGTGACATTCACCACTGCTTTAACACCGGGTGTGGCACGCACAGCCTCTAGCAAATGCACGGTTCCCATCACATTCACTGCATAAGTTTCTGTCGGTTGCACATAGGATTGACGCACCAAAGGCTGGGCGGCTAAATGAAAAATAATTTCTGGTCGCACAACCTGCATGGCATGGCGGAATTTGTCCATATCACGAACATCCCCAATTTCGCTGCTCGCCATACCTTTGCTAATTTTCGCCACAGTAAATAGGTTGGTTTCAGTTGGCGGACTGAGCGCGTAGCCATGCACTTCCGCCCCCATGGTTTGTAACCATAGTGACAGCCAACCACCTTTGAAGCCGCTATGGCCAGTCAGGAATACGCGCTTGCCGTGCCAGAAGCCTTGATTCACTTCCACACCTTCCATGGAGCTTTGCCATTCTGCCAAAGCTCTTCCAGATGATTTTTATCGCGTAGCGTATCCATCGGCTGCCAGAATCCTTTGTGTTCATAAGCCATAAGCTCGCCTTGTGCTGCAAGTTGACTAAGCGGCGCACCTTCCCAAGGTGTTGCGTCATCGGTAATCAGTTCAAGACAGTTTGGTGACAATACGAAAAATCCGCCGTTGATCCAACCGCCATCGCCCTGCGGTTTTTCAATAAATCCGCGCACTGATTTTCCATTCATATCCAGCGTACCATAGCGGCCAGGCGGTTGAACTGCAGTGACAGTCGCACGTTTACCATGTTGTTTATGAAAAGCCATCTGGGTGGTTATATCAATATTTGCCACGCCATCACCATACGTAAAACAAAACGC
>Ga0137404_10000282_pt1 | contig 33215 bp, 31 predicted proteins | sample CZOMad2_1_16fung_FD_108285 | JGI IMG/M metagenome (GOLD analysis project Ga0137404, IMG submission 108285) | Vadose zone soil fungal communities from Angelo Coast Range Reserve, California, USA - CZOMad2_1_16fungal (Illumina Assembly) | ecosystem: Environmental > Terrestrial > Soil > Vadose... | reverse complement strand
TGGCGCCCGACCGCGTCGATCTCGTCCATGAAGATGATGCAGGGCGCGTGCTTCTTGCCCTGCTCGAAGAGGTCGCGCACCCGCGAGGCGCCGACGCCCACGAACATTTCCACGAAGTCCGAGCCGGAGATCGAGAAGAACGGGACGTTGGCCTCGCCGGCGATGGCCTTGGCCAGCAGCGTCTTGCCCGTGCCGGGAGGGCCGACCAGCAGGACGCCCTTCGGGATCTTGCCGCCGAGCTTCTGGAACTTCTGCGGGTCCTTCAGGAAGTCGATGATCTCGCGCAGCTCTTCCTTGGCCTCGTCGACACCGGCGACGTCCTGGAAGGTGACCTTGTTCTGCTTCTCGGAGATCATCCGCGCGCGCGCCTTGCCAAAGCTCAGCGCCTTGGCGCCGCCGCCTTGCATCTGGCGCATGAAGAAGATCCAGACGCCGATGAAGAGCAGCATCGGCACCCACTGCAGGAAGATCCCGTACCAGGGAGTGGAGTCCGGCGGCTTGACCGCGATACGGACGCCGCGCTCCTTCAGGGTTTTGACGAAGTCGGGGTACTCGACGATGTACGTGCGCTGGGTCTGTGCCGAGTCCTTGAGCGAGTACGTGACGAGGTTGCCGCGGATGACGACGGACTCGACCCGGCCCTGGTCGACGGCCTTGAGGAACTCGGAGAAGTTCGGCTGCTCCTGACCGGTCTGCTGCGCGCCCTGGAAGACCGTGAACAGGAGGATGACGATGAGGCCGATCACCATCCAGAGCGCGAGGTTCTTGTAGACCTGGTTCATATCGGCCCGATCATTATAGCACTCGGTTCAACGAGGAAGCGGGGGCTCAGATCCCCTCGAGCGTCGCGACGTGGGGCAGGTTGCGGTAGAGCCCATCGTAGTCCAGACCGTAGCCCACCACGAACACGTTCGGGATCGTGAACCCGACATAGTCGATGGTCACCTCGGTCTCTCGCCGGCCGATCTTGTCGAGCAGCACGCACGTGCGCACGCTTCGCGGCCGCCGCGCCTCGAGCGCCCGCTTGAGCGCGGCCAGCGTGTAGCCGGTGTCGACGATGTCGTCGACGACCAGCACGTGCCGGTCGGCGATGTCGACGCTCAGATCGGCGACGAGCCGCACGGTGCCGGACGACGTCGTCGCGGAGCCGTAGCTCGACGCCCGAAGGAAGTCGACGGTGAGGTCGATCGGCAGCGCGCGCATGAGGTCGGCGACGAAGGGAATCGCGCCCTGGAGCACGCCGACCAGCACCAGGTTTGCCTCCTCGTAGTCGCGCGCGATCGCGCGGCCCAGCTCCGCCACGCGCGCGGCGATGTCCTTTTGCGCGACCAGCACGTGGCCCGGCCTGGGAGCCGGCATCTCACCGCGAGGTGACGAACGCCGAGAGCGTGCGCTCGCCGGCGACGATCTTGTCGGCGGCCCGCTGGGCCGCCTCGCGCGTGGCGAAGGAGCCGACGCGCACGCGGTAGCGAACGCTGCCGGTCGCGTCGATCTCGGCGACGTACACGTCGTGGCCGGCGGCGGCGAGCCGTGCGCGCAGCGCCTCGGCGGGCTCGCGCGCCTTGTACGCGCCCACCTGGATGGTGAACGTCCCCGGGCTCGACGCCGGTGGCACAGCCTCGGGCAAGGTGACGGGCTGCGGCCTCGGCGGCGCGTCCGTCTTCTCGGCTCGGCCCGGCTTTGCGGGCTTGGCGGGCGGCGGCGCGGTGAGCGGAGCCGTCAGGTCCTGATAGAACGTGAGCGCCGGTGTGGGCTCCGTGGGACGCGCCGTCCGGTCGGCCCCTCGCGCGGGGGCGATTCCCTTCGTCGCCGTGGCGCTCTGCGCCGACGGGCTACGAGGCCAGAAGCGCCCGGCCATGACCCCCAGCGCGAACGTGGCGCCGAGCACCCCGAGGCAGCCGACCACGAAGAGCGCGGAGGCGAGCCGGCTCGGGGCTCGCCTGCCTCGCCCGCCGCGCATCATCGGCCGGTTCCCACGGCCGTCACATGCTCTCCGGCGCGCTCACGCCCAGGAGGTCGAGGCCGTTCTTGATCACGGTCCCCACCGTCGCGCAGAGCGCCAGCCGCGCGTGCATCAGGCTCGTGTCGTCCTGGATGACCCGGTGGTTCTTGTACCAGGCGTGAAACTCCGCCGCGAGCTGTTGCAGCCAGTAGGCGACGCGGTGCGGCTCGAGCGCTCGGGTCGCGCCCTTGACGAGCTCGGGAAACTGTAAGATTTGCTTGATCAGCGCCAGGTCCGCCGGCTCGACGAGCGGGCTCGTGTCGATGTCGGTCAGCCGCGGGACGGCGATCCCCTGCTCTCCGGCTTGACGGAAGATCGAGCGAATGCGCGCGTGCGCGTACTGGACGTAGTAGACGGGGTTGTCGCTCGACTGGCGCGTCGCGACCGCCAGGTCGAACTCGAGCGGGCTGTCGTGCCGGCGCGTGAGGAACGTGAAGCGCGCGGCGTCGCGGCCGACTTCCTCGAGCAGCTCCTCCATCAGCACGAACTCGCCGCGCCGCTTCGACATGCGCACCGGCTGGCCGTCGCGCAGCAACGTGACGAGCTGGACGATCAGGACCTCGAACGTTTCGGGCGAGTGGCCGAGGGCCTGCATCGCCGCCTTCATCCTCGCCACGTAGCCGTGATGGTCGGGGCCGAGCAGATTGATCAGCCGATCGGCCGCGGCGAACTTCACGTGGTGGTGATAGGCGACGTCGACGGCGAAGTAGGTCGGCTCGCCGCTCGAGCGTCTGAGCACGCGATCCTTGTCGTCGCCCGCCTCTTCCCGCTCGGACGAGCGGAACCAGAGCGCGCCGTCCTGCTCGTAGCTGAGCCCGCGCGCCGCGAGCTCCTCGAGCACCTTCTCCGGCAGACGCTTGTCGCGCACGTCGCGCTGCTCGGACGACCAGACGTCGAACTCGACGCCGTACTCGCGCAGGACCCGCCGCTGCGCGTCGATCATTCTGGCCACCGCGTAGCGTCCGAAGTGCTCGATCCGCTCGCGCTCCGGCGCTCCGTTCATCAGGCTCCCACCCCCGGCGCGATAGGTCTTCGCCAGATCGACGAGGTACTCGCCGGGGTAGCCGTTCTCGGGCACGGTGGCCGCCTCGCCGAACTCCTGTTTCACGCGCGCCTCGAACGAGCGCGCGAGCGCCTCGAACTGGTTGCCGGCGTCGTTGACGTAGAACTCGGTCGTGACGCGCGCGCCCTGCGAGCGGAGCAGCCGCGCGAGCGCGTCGCCGATGGCGGCTGCGCGCGCGTTGACGATGACGAGCGGGCCGGTCGGGTTCGCCGAGACGAACTCGAGGCGGACGCGCTGGCCGGCCTGGCTCTCACCGCGTCCGTACTCGGCGCCGGCGGCGAGAATCTCCCGCAGCGCGCCGGCGCACCAGGCCGGCGTCAGGAACACGTTGATGAATCCGGGACCCGCGACCTCGAGCCGCTCGACCTCGGGCATGGGCGGGAAGTTTTTCACGATGAGATCGGCGATCTGCTTGGGCGCACGCTTCGCCGCCCGGGCGAGGACCATGGGGGCGTTGGTCGCGTAGTCGCCGTGCTCCGGCTGACGCGGAACTTCCCACGCGCAGTCGTCGGGCTCGGGCAAGCCCGCCTTCACGAGGGCCGCCCGCACCCCACTCGTCAACCGATCGGTCAGTTGCACCTGCGCATCAGGGTACCCGCGTAGCGCCGCGTCGTGACGAAGAAAAATCGGCTCGCAGCGCGCGACTTGGCAAGGCGCAGGGCGGCGTGGTATTGAGCGACGACAAGCGCCATGTTGAGCGTGTTCAGGGGGACCCTGCACCACTACCGGGAGCTGATCCTGGCCGGCACCTTCGCGGGGCTGGCCGCCTGGGAAATCCTCGAGATGCTGCTGCTGGAGCGAAGCGCCGACACGTCGCTCTCGCTGACGCTCATCGTGCACTCGCTTCAGGTCACGCTCATTCTGGCGGCCACGGCCCTCGCGCTCCGGGCCTGGCGGGACAAGACGGCGCGCGAGCGCGCCCTCGCCGCGCTCGTCGAGCAGGTTGTCGTCGCCCAGGAAGAGGAGCGCCGGCGAGTCGCGTACGACGTCCACGACGGTGTCGCTCAGCTCGTCGTGAGCGCCAAGCAGCACGTCGACACCGCCACCGACCTCTGGTCGACCGACCCGCGGCGCGCCGCCGGAGAGACCGCGATTGCCGCCGAGCGCCTGGGGCAGGCCATCGTGGAGACCCGACGAATCCTGGCCGCGCTGCGGCCGCTGGCCGTGGACGCCGCCGGGCTGGCCGGGGCCGCGCGCCGGAGCCTCGACGATGTCGCCCGGGACACCGGCTGGTCGGTGAGCCTCGTGGAGAACCTCGGGGGTGTCCGCCTTCCGCCGACGGTCGAGGCCGCCGCGTTCAGGATTCTTCAGGAAGCGCTGTCGAATGCCCGCAAGCACGCGGGCACCACCCGGATCGAGGTCGTTCTGGCTCGCGAGGCCGACCGATTCCACCTGGACGTACGCGACCACGGCGTGGGCCTCGCCGACTCGGGCGAGGCGCGTGGTTTCGGGCTCGCCAGCATGCAGGAACGCGCGCGCCTGCTGGGCGGCTCTTGCGTCGTCGAGCCCGCGCCGGGAGGCGGCACGCGTGTCCACGCAGAGCTCCCACTCCACCATGGTCTCGCTGCCGCATCCTGATCCGGCGCCGGTCCGCGTCCTGATCGTCGACGATCATCCGATGGTCCGCGAGGGACTGCGGAGCATGCTCGAGCCTGCCGGCGTCTGCGTGCTGGGCGAGGCGGGAACTGGAGAGGATGCGCTCCGCATGGCCGCCGCGCTCGGGCCCGAGGTCGTCCTGCTCGACCTCGAGCTACCCGATCTCGACGGGCTCGCCGTGCTCGAGCGGCTCAAGGCCATCGAGCGACCCATGGCCGTGCTGATCATCACGATGCACGACGATCCGGCGCTGGTCCGGCGCGCGGTCGAAGGGGGAGCCTCGGGCTACGTCCTCAAGGGCGTCGGACGCGGAGAGCTCCTGTCGGCGCTCGAGGCGGTGCGGCACGGCGGATCGGTCCTCGACCCTTCACTGCTTCGCGCCACCCTGTCCGAGCCCAGATCCGAGCCCACGACCGGCGAGGCATTGACCTCGGTCGAGCAGGAGATGCTGCGCCTGGTCGCCCAGGGTCTGACCAACCGGGAGATCGGCAAGCGCCTTCACTGGAGCGTGGGAACCGTGAAGAAATATCTGCAGCGCACGCTCGAGAAGCTCGGGGCCGCGGATCGCACGCAGGCCGCGGTCGAGGCCGTCAGGCGCGGTCTTCTGTCCTGATCGGGCCCGCTCTAGAGGGAGAGCCCCAAAAGCCGCCCTCCCAGGTACGCGGCAACCAGCGCCACGAGGCTCACCACGACGGCGGCACGCAGAACCCTCAGGGACCGCTCGATGTCTCCCGCGACCGGCAGATCACCAGCTCCGAGCCGATAGGTGCCGGGCTTCTCGAGCTGCACGCCGAGGGCACCCGCCATCGCGGACATCGTCCAGCCCGCGTTCGGGCTCGCGGTGTGGCCGCGGTCGCGACTTAGACAGGCCAGAGCCCCACGCCCTCTCTCTCCCACGAGCGTGGCGCCGACGACGAGACTCAGCCCCGCGAGGCGCGCGGGGATCAGGTTCAAGAGGTCGTCGAGGCGCGCCGCGCTCTTGCCGAAGTACTCGAGCGGTCCGGTGCGATAGCCGAACATCGCGTCCGCGGTGTTGACGACGCGGTAGATGGCCGCGCCGACCAGACCTCCGGCGAGATAGAAGAGCGCGGGCGCGACCAGGCTGTCTGTCAGGTTCTCCGCGACGGACTCGACCGCTGCCGACGCGACGCGCCCCGCGTCGAGCTCGGCCGTGGGACGGCTCACCAGGTGATACCCGACGGCTCGGCGAGCCGCCACGAGATTCCCACGGTGGAGCTCGATCGCGACCTCGCGGGCCGCCGCCACGAGCCCCCGAAGCGACAAGAGACACGTGAGGGCGAGCGCTTCGAGAAAAAGCCCGGCGAATCCGAGACGCTCGCCGAGAGTGGATACGAGCGCTCCCCCCGCTCCGGCCAGCCCGGCGACGCCGATCGTGAGCGCGGCGCCGCCGGCCAGCAGGAACGCGGGCGAGCCGCGGCAGAGCCGGCGCCGGCCCGTCCCGAGCAGGCGGCCGAGCCACGCGACCGGATGGAAGCGGTTCGGAGGATTGCCGAGAGCCAGATCGATCGCCAGGGCCAGCAGCAGAGCGAGAGGCTTCGCGACGTCGGGGCTCAGTGCCGGGGAAATGACAGCCTCGCGAGCTTGGCGACGGCGGCGACGTCGACGGCGCGCGCCACCGCGTCGGCGAGCCGATCGTACCTGTCGCCGGCCGGCGTGCCCCATCGCAGGTCGACGGCGATCCCCTTTCGCTCCGCGAGGAATTCCAGCAGCGCGCGGCGCAACGAATCGTTCGCGAAGAGCCCATGAAGGTATGTCCCCACCACGGCCCCCGTCGAGCTCACCGCTCCGTCCGCGTCGCGCACCGGGCCGCCGCCACGCTCCACGATCGTGAACGGCGTCGGCGAGCTTGGGCTCGTCCGACCGGAGTGAATCTCGTAGGCGACGACTTCGCTGCCCGCGGCTCTGGAGAAAGGCCCGGACGCCTCGCCGACCCGGGCCCGCACCCGGACGGTCGTCTTGCCCGGCGCGAAGGTCGTGACGACCGGCAGCAGCCCGAGCGCTTTCGTCCTGACAGCGTCGGACTCGACTCGATCCGGGTCGTGCACGGCCTCGCCGAGCATCTGGTAGCCTCCGCAGACGCCGATGACGGGCCGCCCCTCGGCAGCCGCTCGCTGAATGGCCTGCGCGAGGCCCGAGGCGACGAGCCAACGGAGGTCGGAGACGGTGCTCTTGCTCCCGGGCAGCACGATGACGTCCGCCCCGTGGACCTCGTCCGCGCCGTGCACGAAGCGCACGTGCACGCCGGGCTCGGCGGCGAGCGGCTCGAAGTCGTCGAAGTTCGAGATGAGCGGCAGCCGCACGACGGCGATGTCGATCGTGCCGGGCGCGCCCCAGCGGGAACGGTCGTCCAGGTCGAGCGAGTCCTCGGAGGGCACGAGCCGCGATTCGAGGTACGGGACCACGCCGAGCACCGGTACGCCCGAGCGTGCGCTCAGCTCGGCAAGCCCCGGGGCCAGCACCGTCTCGTCGCCCCGGAATCGGTTGACGATGAGGCCGCCGACCCGCGCGCGGTCCGGCGGATCGAGCAGCGCGAGCGTGCCGAGGAGCGCGGCGAAGACCCCGCCGCGATCGATGTCGCCCACCAGCAGCACCGGCGCGTCGGCCATGCGGGCCACGCGCATGTTGACGATGTCGCTGTCGCGCAGGTTGATCTCGGCCGGACTCCCCGCGCCCTCGATGATCACGAGGTCGAAGGCCCGGCGAAGGCCCGCGAGGCTCTCGGCCACGATTGGGAGCAGCTGCGCCTGCATCTGCTGATATTCGCGCCACGTGACGCTCGTGAGCGCCCGTCCGCGCACCACGACCTGCGACCGGTAGCCCGGCTCGGGCTTCAAGAGGATCGGGTTCATGTCGACGGTCGCCTCGATGCCCGCGGCGGTGGCCTGCGCGGCCTGCGCCCGACCGATCTCGCCGCCCTCCACCGTGACCGCCGCGTTGAGGGCCATGTTCTGGGATTTGAACGGCGCGACTCGGAATCCGGCGCGCGCGAAGATCCGACAGAAGGCCGCGGCGAGCAGGCTCTTGCCGACACCCGATGCGGTGCCCTGCACCATGAGACACGGCGCCACCGCGCTCATCGGCCGAATCGCACGCTCAGCCCGGCGCGAAAGGCATAGTCCGGGCCGGGCCCGGCGAGCGCGGTCTGGCCCGCAGCGTCCAGAGCGAGATACGGAGTCACGAAGAATTGCACACCGGCGTCGAAGCCGAGGGAGCTGTCGGCGCCGCGCTCGGCCGGCGAGGCGAAGAAGACCTCGAGGTAGGTCGACCACCGCTCGCCGATATCCCGGCTGAGCGCGGCCGACGCGGCTCCTTGAGCGAGATAGCCGCTTGGACGCTGGGCGATACCCCCCACACCCGCGTTCACGTCCAGGCTCAGCTTCCACGGCAAGGTGAAGCTCGCGAGACCGGCCAGCCCGAAGTCCGGACTATTCGTCCCGTGCGGCGCGTGGGCGATCGGGAACGTGACGAACGGGAGAACGGCGAGCGTGGGCCACCCGTGTCCTCGGCTGCCGTCGAAGAAGCGGTACTTGGCCTGGAGCGAGACGTCGCCGTTCCCGGTATCGTCCTGCTCACCGCGCGTCACGACCAGAGGCTGGCCCTCGAGCCTGATCTCCATCCTGTCGGTGAGTCCCGCCCGCAACGTGACGTCCAGTGTGAACTCTCGATCGGCGGGCTTCCCACCGAGGCTGGTCCTCGAATATCCCGCCCCTGCCTCGATCTGCAGGGAACCCGGCGGGACGGTATTCGCGCTGCTCGAAATACTGGGTCGGTCGGTCTGGATGCGCTCTGACTCATCCGCCGTCGCGATCGACGTCGCGATGGCCGCGGCCGCGCAGACGGCGGCGAGGCTACGCGCCGCGGTCTTCACCGGTCAGCCGCTCGCGTAACGCCTCCGAAGCTCTTGCCAGAGCTCCGTCTTCTCCCATCGGGGCTCCCGCAGACGCTGCCACTTCTCGTCGAAATGCGGGTTCGGAAACAGAATCGTGATCATCTGCTCGCCCCGCCCGTTCCAGAGCCTGAGCCCCCACGTGGCGGGCGCGCACGATCCCCCTTCTGTCTTGAAGAAGGCGGCCCGGCCCACGCGTCGGATCCGAGCCAGCTCCTCGCTGCGCGTGCCGCGATGATCGTTGACGCAGAGGTGGAAGTGCCAGGCGCCGGTATCGACCGTGAGATACCCGTCGAGCTTCGTGACTTTGGGCGGCGAAGCGAACTGGATCTCGTAGGCCGCGCCCTCGATCAGCGGACCCGCGGTGAGCTCGGCCCAGTGCTCGGTGAAGAGCTCGACGAGCAGACGCTCGACCCCGTCACCGGCGACGGCCATGTCGTGATATTCGGTTGTCGTCCCATCGAGGCCGTGCTCGATCGTGGGCGCCGTGCCTTCGCGCATGCTCGCCTCCCCGTCGTCGGATCGGTGAGCATACTACTGCAGGTCGAAGACCACCGGCAGGCGGACCCTCAACGGTCGGGGAGCGAGACCCTTGGGGAACGGCTGGGGCGCGAGACTGCGCATGGCTTCCACGGCGGCCTCGTCGAGCAACGGGTGCGACGACGAGCTCGTGACCGAGACGTGGCCGATCGCGCCATCGGGCTTGATGAAGATCTCGAGCTGGACGATGCCCGTGAGACCCCGACTGCGCGCGGGCGGCGGATACCGGAGCGCTTCCAGGAAGCGCCGTCTGATGGTGGCCAGGTAGCCCCCGTATTCGGCGCCCGGCGCACCGCCCACTGGTCCGCTCGGCCCCACTCCGGTACCGCCGGCTCCGCCTGGGCCCTGGCTCGCCGTACCAGTGCCTGGCGTCGTGCGAGCGCCGCCACCCTGGTCTGCCCCGGAGGCGACGCGGTCGCCGGCGGCCGCGCCGGAGCTCGTGCGGGCTTCCGCGGTCGAGGTGTTCACCTCGCTCCGAGCCACCACCTCCGGAGCGGTCTCACGCGCCGGCGCGATGGCCACCGCGGGCTCGGGCTGGCGAGGCTCTTCGACCTGGGTCGGAGGCGCAACGCGCTCTCGCATGGGCTCGGGCTCTGACGACGGCGCTGGTGTGGCCGGCGGCGGGAGCTCCGCTGATTGTGAGGACACGTTCGGTGCCGCCCCGGACCGGCCCGGATCCCGCCTGATCTGGCGGGCCGAGCCCGGCGAAGCGCTCTTCGCTCCACCTCCAGTCGCCGCGGGTTGGCGTTCGGCCGCCGCGACGGGTGCGTCGCGCTCCGAGACCGCCTCGAGGTCGATGAAGAGCACCCCGGGGTGCGACTCGCCCGAGACGAGGAAGAAGAGAATCGCGAGCGCTCCGCCGTGAGCGACGAGCGAGGCGAGCAAGGTCGCGAGTGGTGGCCGCTGGATCACGGATGCTCCGCGATCCAGCGGCGGATCCCGGTGTCTAGCGCCTCACGGGCCGCGCGCGCGACCACCCACCCGAATTCGCTGATGGGACCGCCGAAGCGGCACTGCGGGCCGCGCCCGGTGGCCGCCACGACCACCGCGTCGGTCGAGGTGCCGCTCGCGAGCAGGCCGTCGTCACACCGGAGGTCGACGGATGCCAGTAGCGCCGTCTTGACCTCGGTGATCGTCAGCGCCGCGTTGACGAGGGCCGCCGCCTCCGGGGCGCCATCGACGATGACGATCGAGTTGATCGTCGACGGCGCCCACACCGCGACCGGCGTCTCGCCCGCGGCGATCCGGTTCGACAGGCCGACCGTCACCACCGCGAGCGCCGTCAACCCCAACGCGGTGGCCTCGGCGACGACCGCCTTCTCCGTCCACGCCGAGGTGAGGAGGCCGACCCACGGCCCCCGGATCCCGCGTCGATCGGCGAATCGAGGCAGGAGCCCGTCCGTCTCCGCCTCGGGGATGTTCTTCCGGACATGGAGGTTCACGATCGCGCGCGCGGTGGTGAATCCACCCCGCACGAACGCCGAGGAAAGAATCGTCAGCGGCTCGCGCGCCGTGACGACGACCGCCTCGCGATCGACCGCGACCTCGATCCCTTCGATCACTGCGACTCCTTCCGACTCACAAGCACGCCGAATGACGGCCCCCTCGGAGACCGTCATCCGGCCAGCCCGGGAAAGTCTAGAACGTCATGCGGACTCCGGCCAGCGCGTTGATGCCGAGCGCCGGGAAGCCGCGTACCTCCGAGTAGTCGTCGTTGGTCAGGTTCTGGATGCGCGTCCACAGATCGACCGATTGGATGAACGCGTAGCGCTGGAAGAGCCGATACGTGGCTCCGCCATTGATCACCGTGTAGCCGCTGTTCCACACGTATGCCCCGCCCGCGACCGGCTCGAACTGCTTGCTCACCCACTGGCCCTCGCCGAAGAGCTCGAGCCGCGGGATCGGGCGCCACGTCAGCCTGAGGTTCAAGCGATCGCGCGGCTCACGCGGCAGGAGGCGGTGGGTCTGGAGGTTCTCCGACTCCGTGTAGGTGTAGTTTAGCGACGCGGTCAGGTTGTCGAGCACGTCAACCTCGGAGGTGAACTCGATGCCCTCCGTGCGCGCCGTGCCGATGTTCACGCCCTTCACGAACGGTGCCGTGGCGGTGAACGTGAACCCGATCAGGTTCTTGAAGTCGTTGTGGAAGTAGGTCAGCCCGAGGCGGATCCGATCCTTCCAGAGCTTCTGGTCGATGCCGAAGTCGTACGAGAAGCTCGTCTCCGGCTGAAGCGTGGGATCGGAGAACCCCGGGAAGAAGAGATCGTTGAAGGTCGGCGCCCGGAAGCCCGAGCCGGCGCCGCCGCGGATCCTCGTGCCCCACTCGCGGATCACGTACGCGAGCGAGCCGCGCTCCGTCCAGTGCGTGCCCCAGACGCTGTTGTCCTCGACCCTGAAGCCGGCCGCCATGAACAGGCGGTTCCAGAATCGAAACTGCTGCTGGAAGAAGGCCGACTTGGTGTGGCTGCTCGCGTCGAACGGCGTCGCGCCCTGAGCCTCGCCGTCTTCGGTGCGATATTCGAGCCCGATCGAGCTCGTGGACCAGGGGCCGATGTGGAAATGGTTCAAGAGCTCCGCCTCCCAGCGCTGGACGTCGAAGCGCCCGGGAAACTCGCAGGGAGAAAACGGGCATTGCTCCGCCGGGTCGGGCAGATCGACGAACGTCGTCGTGTTCTGATACCGGCCGCCCCGCAGCTCGACTTCCCACCACTCGAAGGGCTTCGTTCTGCCGTTGAGCGCCATCACCCAGGTCTCGCTGGTCTGGCGGTTGTTGACGTCGATGATCGGCTCGTTGGGCAGCGGCGGCGGGTTCGTGGAGATGAACTTCACCGGGAGCCCCGTCTCGTTCTGGACCCAACGCAGGCTGAACGCGATCGAGCTGTCCCAGGGCAGCGAGACCCCGAGACGCAAATTGACCGCGTTCTTGTCCGAGCTGTCGTTGCGGAACTGTCCGTTCGATTCGAGGTGGGAGATCGAGCCCGCGTAGTCGAACAGCGAGTAAGCGCCGCTGAACCAACCCCGGCCGGTGTAGGTGTCGTAGTTGCCGGCTCCGCCCTCGACGCTCGCCGAGAACGGGCCCTTACCCTTCTTCGTGATGATGTTGACGACACCGCCGATCGCGTCGGCGCCGTAGAGCGTCGACTGCGGCCCGCGGATCACCTCGATACGCTCGATCAGGTCGGGAGAGATGTCGGAGAGGTCGGCCTGTCCCGTCGTCGGGCTCTTGACGCGGACGCCGTCCACGAGGACCTGGACCTGGTTGGAGTTGGCGCCCCGGATACTGATGTTCGAGACCTTACCGAGGCTTCCGGAGCGGCGGATCTCGACACCGGGCACGAAGCGGAGCACGTCCTCCACCGTCTCGAAGTGGTACTTCTGCACGTCGTCGCCGGGCACCACCGTCACGGCGGCGCCCAGCTGCTCGGCGCGCGTCTCGAGCTTGGTGGCGGTCAACACCACGGGGTCGAGGTCTCGCGGCTGCTCCTGCGCCGCGATCATTCCCGCAGGGAGCAGCATCGCGAGTAGCAACAGCGAGCGAATGATCCAGAGCATGCGCTTCACTCCTTCTTCCGCGAAAGGATTGGAAGCTTCCGTCCGGAACAGGTCTCCTGACTCGTGGATCGCCGCGCACGCCCAGCCTTCCCGTCCGCGTCGATGCGGATAGTGGCAATCTCGGGCGCTTGCTCCCCACTCACAGTGGCGGGTCCGTGCCGGCATCGGCCTCGCCTGGCCTCACCGGCTTCCCTTGATCCGGAGCGAGTTCTCGAAGGGCTACCGCGTCTCTTCCACCTCCTCCTTGTCAGCGCGCCTCGGCCGGCGGGGCCCCAGCCCCACGACGGCCTGCCGCGCGCACATCTTTGTCAGCGCGCCAGGTGAGCCGCACGATCGGCCGCCGCGTCGTCTCGCTCTTGTCCACGACGACCTCGCAGCCGAAGACCGACGCGAGGAGCGCGTCGTCCAGCACCATCTCGGGCGAGCCCATCGCCGCCGCGCGGCCGGCGTTCAGCAGGAGGAGCCGGTCGCACACCTCGGCGGCCAGATTGAGATCGTGGGAAACGAGCAGGATCGACATGCCGAGCTCGCGGTTCAAACGCCGCAGGAGCGTCGCCGCCTCGACCTGATAGCGAAGATCGAGATGCGCGGTCGGCTCGTCGAGGACCAGCAAGCGCGGCTCCTGGGCGAGCGCGCGCGCGATGATCGCGCGCTGCCGCTCGCCGCCGCTCAGGTGGTCGAGCGGCAAGTCGGCGAGCTCGAGCACGCCGGTCGCCTCCATCGCCTCGCGCGCGACGGCACGATCGCGCGGGCTCTCGAAGTAGCGTCCGGGGTCGTGAGGATAGCGGCCCATCAGCACGAGCTCGCCGACGGTGAATGGAAACTGCGGCAAGATCCCCTGCGGCACGACGGCGACTCGGCGGGCGAGATCCATGCGGGACACTCGCCGGACCGGCACGCCCTCGAGGCGGATCTCGCCGGCAGCCGGCTCGAGCACGCGCGTCAGCAATCGAATCAACGTCGTCTTCCCCGCGCTGTTGGGCCCGATCACTCCGACGATCTCACCCGGCGCGATCTCGAACGAGAGCTCCTCGATCGCAAACGGTGGCGTTCGCCGCTCCGCCGACGCTGGATACGCGAAGCTCACTCCGCGGAACTCCGCCAGCATCATCCGGCCTCGGCGCGTGAGGCGCGGGTGCGAGGCGCCGGGGTGTGGGAGGGGTCGTTCGACCACGCGGCACGCGTTCGCTGCTCCGCGGCGGCCGGGCTCCATCCCGGCGCGCGTCTCCCGTCATTCGCTAGGAGGGAACGGTTCTCATCGACCCCTCCCACACCCCGGCGCCTCGCACCCGCGGTCGCGCAATCGGCGTAGAGGTTGCCCATCAGAGGTTGGCTCGGTAGCGGGTTCGGAGGAGGTAGATGAAGAACGGCGCGCCGAAGAAGGCGGTGATGACGCCGACCGACAGCTCGGCGGGGGCGACGATGCAGCGCGCCACGGTGTCGGCGAAGAGGAGGAAGATGCCGCCGGCGACGAGCGCGGCCGGCACCAGCAGCCGGTTGTCCGACCCCAGAAGAATCCGGAGCACGTGCGGCACGATCAGCCCGACGAATCCGATCGGCCCCACAAAGGCCACGACGCTCGCGGTGAGGAGCGCCGCGGCGAGGAAGATTGTCAGCTTGAGCCGGTCCGCGGCGACGCCCAGCTGTTGCAGTGCTTCCTCGCCGAGCGCCATCAGATTCAGCTCGCGGGCGTGGGTCACCACGAGCGCGAAGCCGATAGCCGCCAGGAACGCGAAGAGCCCGAGCGCGCCGGGCGGGATCGGGGCGAGATTGCCGAGCAGCCAGTGGACGACCCCGCCGAGTCGGTTGAAGTCGAGCAGCGAGATCACCACCGTGATCGCCGACGAGAAGAAGATGCCGACGATGACGCCCGCCAGCAACAGCGTCTGGATCGAGAGCCCGCGGCCGATGGCCGCGATCAGATACACCGCGCCCGCGGCGAGAAGCGCCCCGGCGAACGCGAACGCGGTGAGGCCCAGCGCCTCGCGGAGCGTCAGACCCAGACCGAAGCTCTGCCCGATCACGACCCCGAACGCAGCGCCGGCCGAAATGCCGAGCACGGACGGCTCGGCGAGCGGATTGCGCGTGAGCGCCTGGAAGGCGACACCCGCGACCGCCAGGGCGCCGCCCGCCAGCACGGCGGCGACGATCCGCGGCAAACGGATGGACAACGTCACGACACGCTCGACCGACTCCGGCCCGGCTCGTCCCGACACCGCTGACAGCACGGCGGCCGGTGAAAGCTGAGCGCTCCCGAGGAAGAGCGCTACGGCGGCCGCGACGAGCAGCGCCGCCGAGAGGACGCTGAGCACCAGGATCAGCCGCCGGGTCGGGCTCACCTGAAGGCCTCGGGGTGGATCGCACGCGCCAGCTGCTCGAGGCCGTCGACGAAGCGCGGCCCGTAGCGATGCATCAGATCGCCGTTGACGGAGAGGAGCCGGCCGGACCTGACGGCGGGGAGCGAGGTGAGGCGCCGCCATTTGTCCATCGAGACCGCGCCGGTGCCGGCGCCGTGATTGGCGAGCAGTATCACCTCGGGGCTCTTGGCGACCGCGGCCTCCAGGCTGTAGCGCGGCCAGGCGTCGGGATCGTCGGCCGTGAGCGATTGGCCGCCCGCGAGCTGGATCAGCTCGGTCACGATCGCGCCGCGCCCGGGCACGATGAGCGGCTCGGGCCACAACACGTAGAGGACGCGCGGGCGCGCGAGCGGGAGCACCGCCTTCTTCACCGCCTCGATCCGCTGCTCGAGCCGCATCACGAGCGGACCGGCCGCCGCTTCGCGGCCCGTCAGCTCCCCGAGCCGCCGGATGAGCGACGTCGCGTCCGCGACGTGGTGGGCGGCGACGAGATACACGGGAACTCCGACTCGCGAGAGCTGTGTGAAGGTGTCCTCGCGTGTCCCTTCCGTGGTGGCGATCACGAGATCGGGCTTGAGGGCGATGATCGCCTCGAGGCTCGGCGCGACCATCCCGCCGACCTTCGGCTGTCGCTTGGCCTCCGGTGGAAAGTCGCAGAAGTCGGTCACGCCGACCAGCAGGGGCTCGGCGCTCAGCGCGTAGAGGATCTCGGTGACACTCGGCACGAGCGAGACGATGCGCTTGGGAGGCGCCGCGAGCGTGACGTCGCGGCCGAGCATGTCGCGTGTCGTGAACGCCGCGGCCGGCGCCGTATCGACGACAACCCACGCCGCTATCGCCATCGCCGCGAGCACGACGACCGTGACACGCCTGGTCATCGCGGCTGTTCGAGCGCCGGCTTTGCCGGCGCAGTCTCGCTCTCGGGGGAGGCTTCGGTGGGCGCCGCCGAGGCCCCCTCCGACTGACTCACGCCGGCGGCTTTGAAGGTCGCCATCTCGCTCCAGACGAGAGCGGCCGCCCGGGCGAGATGGATGAAGAGCGCGGCGCCCGTTCCCTCGCCCAGGCGCAGTCCGAGGTCGAGGTACGGCTCGAGCCCGAGGTGCTCGAGCGCGCGCGCGTGGCCGGGCTCGGCCGAGCGATGCGAGGCGAACAGCGCGTGGCGCGAATCCGGCGCGAGCGTGACCGCGAGCAGCGCCGCCGAGCCGGCGATGAACCCGTCGAGGACGACCGGAACGCGCCGCGCGGCGCCCGCGAGGATCACGCCTACCAGGCCGCCGATCTCGAAGCCGCCGACCTTCGTCAGCACGTCGAGGCCGTCGCGCGGGTCGGGTCGGTTGACCTCGAGCGCGCGGCGCACGACCGCCACCTTGCGCGTCAACGTCGCGTCGTCGACGCCGGTGCCACGCCCGGTCACCGCCTCGGGCGCGGCGCCGGTGATCGCCGCGGTGATCGCGCTCGCCGCCGTCGTGTTGCCGATGCCCATCTCACCCGTCGCCAGAAGATCGGCGCCCGCGTCCATCGCCTCGTCCGCGAGCCGCGCGCCGGTCTCGATCGCGCGGATCGCGTGCTCGCGCGTCATCGCGGGGCCGACGGCGATATTCGCCGTCCCCGGCCCGATCGGGCACTCGACCAGATCCGGCGAGCGGCCGAGCGGAGTGGCGACGCCGAGATCGGCGACGACGACACGCGCTCCCGCCTGCCGCGCGAGCACGTTCACCGCGGCGCCGCCGCGCGCGAAGTTCTCGACCATCTGCGCGGTGACGACCTGGGGGTAGGCGCTGACGCCCTCGGCGACGACGCCGTGATCGGCGGCGAACGTGAAGAGCACGGGCCGCGCGACTTCCGGCGCCCGGCCCCGCAGAACGGCGAGGCGCAGTGCGATCTCCTCGAGCCGGCCCAGACTTCCCGGCGGCTTCGTCAGGCCGTCGAGGTGGCGCCGCGCCGCGCTCTCCCCGTCGCGAGGGGGCGGCGCGATCGAACCCAGAAGCCTGGAGAGCTCGGTCACCGGCGCACCGTCGGCGCCTTCACCGTGAGCGGGATGCCCGCGACCATCAGCACCACGGTGTCGCACGCGGCCGCGACGCGCTGATTCACGCCGCCCAGCACGTCGCGAAACCTGAGCCCCATCGTGGTCTCCGGGTGCACGCCCTCCCCGACCTCGTTCGACACCAGGGTGAAGCCCGAGCGGCGGCGACGGATCAGCCCGGCGAGCGCCTCCGCTTCCTCGAGGATGGCGTCGTCGCGGTCGCCGCGGAGCAGGAGGTTCGAAACCCAGAGCGTGAGGCAGTCGACGAGGATCCCGTCGGACGCGCCGTCGAGGCCGCGCAGGCGCGCGACCAGATCACACGGCTCCTCGACGGTCGACCAGCGCGGTGGCCGCTCGGCGCGATGGCGGGCGATTCGCTTGGCCATGTCCTCGTCGCGCGCCTCGGCGGTCGCGACGAAGACGATTCGCGCGTCGGGTGGAAGCCGTTCGACCGCGAAGCGACTCTTGCCGCTGCGCGCGCCCCCCACGACGAACAGTGATGGAACCACCGACCCGGATCCTCCCTCGAAGACCGGTGAACGGATCGCACCCGGGCAGGTTTCCTGGCTCTCGGATCGTCCTACTCCCCGCGCCTTCCCGGCCTCGCGGCCAGTGGCACTCGCGGGTTTCGTCCCCGATCACAGTGACGGGGTCGCGGCGGCTTCTACCGCCTTCCCTGGGCCCTCGTGGGCGTCCCGGGCGCGAACAACGCCGAAAACCCTAACAGAACCACTGCCCGACCGCAACACGGCCTCGGCGTACGGGTTGGCTGAGCGTGCGCGATCGGACGTCGCTGAGCTTGACATTGGATGGGCCCGGTGGGGAAATTGAGCCGCCAGGTGAAGAATCCGAAGGATCCGAAGAATTCGGTTGCGTGGGCCTCGCTGACGACGGGCCGGGCCGCGTCGCATTGTCAGGTCTCGACACCCACCCTGAAAACCTGGATCAGAGAAGGACGGCTTCGCGCCTTCAAGACGCCCGGCGGGCACGCACGCATCGCCGTCGAAGAGTTCCAGCGCTTCCTCAAGCGACACCGGATGCCGACGTATCCGATCCCACCGGCGCCCGCGGGCGTGCTGGTCGTCGACGACGAGCCTCAGGTGGTCGAGATGCTGGTCGAGTTCCTCACCCATCATCCGCGAGGCTTCAAGATCGAGACGGCGAGCGACGGGTACGAGGCGCTGATCAAGCTCGGCTCGCTCAGGCCGGCCCTGCTGATCCTCGACGTCATGATGCCGAAGCTCGACGGAATCGAAGTCTGCCGTCACCTCAAGAGCAATCCCGAGACGCGGGGGATTCGGATCCTCGGCGTCACCGGCTACCCCGGGGCTGCTCCGGGGCTGCTCGCGGCCGGCGCCGACGCGGTGCTCACGAAGCCCCTGGCGCTCGACGAAGTCGACAGCCACGTGGGCCGGCTCCTCGACTAGCGGATGGCGAGCCGACGGCCCAGGCGGCGCCCGCTCCGGTGAGCGCCGGGAGCCCGGCTCGGGGCGCGTCGATTCTCATCGTGGACGACGAGCCTGAGCTCGCCTCGCTGCTGGCCGAGATCCTCGCCGAGGACGATCATCGGGTCGAGACGGCCTATAACGGGGTGGCGGCGCTCGACAAGCTCCGCGACGGAGCCTACGATCTCATCATCAGCGACCTCAGGATGCCGCATCTCGACGGACCCGGACTCTATCGCGAGGTGGCGCGCCGCCACCCGGAGATGCTCCGGCGCATGATCTTCGTGACCGGCGACACGCTCGGGCCGGAAAGCGCCGAATTTCTCCGGCGAAGCGCGGCGCCCACGTTCGGGAAACCCTTCGAGCCGGACGACGTCCGGCGAGTCATCGACCAGGTCTTGCACGCGCGGTGAAGGGCCCGCCCGCGCGCCGTTCGAGGAGATCGACTGACATGGACATCGACCGCCGCGATTTCCTGAAGCTGACGGCCGGCTCGCTCGTGATGGACCCGCGCGATGCCGCGTATGCGACGATGGAGATGCTCAAGCCGAAGTTCGCGATCCCGTTCCACTACGGGACGTTCCCGGTGCTGCGCGGCACGCCCCAGGAGTATCAGGCGGCGCTGGGGCTGACCTCCACGCAGATCTTTCCGATCAGCCCGGGGGACAAGCTGACGTTCTGATCGGCGGCGGGTCAGCCGGTCAGGTTGGTCTCGAGCTCGCGGATGCGGCGCGTGAGATTCATGAGCATCTTCTGCGTCAGCTCGGGCACTTCCCGCAAGAGCTGCCAGAAATTCACGCGACTGATCACGAGCACGCGCAGGTCCGTCTCGGCCTTCACGGTGGCCGAGCGCGGCTCGCCGTCGAGCAAGCTCATCTCGCCGAAGAACTCGCCGGGGCGGAGCCGATGGCGCTTGTGCATCGAGAGCGTCACCAGCGCCGTTCCGTCGATGATGATGAAGAACTCGTCGCCCGGCTCGCCCTGCCGGGTGAGGATGGTCCGCTCCGGAACTTCGACCACCTTGGCGATGTCGGCGACCGCGCGAAGCTGGCGCAGGCTGCACGCCTCGAAGATCGGCACGCGCTCGAGGTACCTGATCTTCTCGTCACGAGCGGTCCGGAATCCCTCGAAGTCGCCAATCAATCTCATGACGTCTTCGTCTCCTTCGTCGCATAACTGACTGCCAGCCCGGCGCCGGCATCCGACTGGATGCCGAAGGGCGGCACCGGATAGCGCAGGCCGTTCTTGTCGAGCGCCGCCAAACCCTCGAGCGCCTTGGGCAGAAAGCGCGGCGGAATCGCCATCAAGAGCTCGTCGTCGGCGACGCCGCCGTAGCGCCGCTCCGCGTAGCACGGAATCGTCAGCGCCGGTTCCCCGGTCTTCAAGGCCTTGCCCCAGGAGTCCGCGCAGGCCGACTCCCCGACCGACGTGAAGCTGAGCTTACGGTATCCCGTCCACTGGAGCCCGTTGATGAGGAAAATCATCTGGCCGGGCGTGCCATAGATGAGGCAGATGTCGGGTGGGTCGAGCCGTCCCGAGGTGAGCGGCGAGACCGCCATCGCGCGATAGCGCCCGTACGGCACGCAGTCCATCGCGTGCTGGTGCTGGCTCGCGTCCTCTATGGTCTTGAACCAGACGCCGGCCATGCGCTTGCCCGAGAGCCACTCGTCGTCCTGTGGCGAGAGTCCGATCACCGCGCCGCACTGGGCGCCGATGAGATCGGCCATCGTGATGCCGACGGTCCAGCCGAGCTGGCGCGCCTGCGCCACGATCTGATCAGTCGTGTGGCGGGCCCGCGGGCGGCGGATCTTCGGGATCGCCTCCATCGCTTCGACGGTCTCGAAGAGCTTCATGCCGATCGGGATCGAGCGAAGCCGCAGATACCGGTTGAGGCCGTCGACGATCGCGTTCCAGTCATACGCTTGCATGCCATGCTCCCACTTCTGAGGGTTGGCCAACTATAGCGCACTGCTTTTCCACTTCTGAAAAGTGGCCTGGCCATTTCGCGCTTCCCAGTGTCTCCACGCTTTCTTTGGAACATTGCAGGCTCGCCTCGCCGCTCGACGCGGCTCGGCTCGCACTACCACCCTCGCAGGCGCTCGATTTCGCGGCGGTCGCGCTTGGTGGGGCGCCCGGTGCCGGCCTCGCGCCGTGGCGGCAGCGGCTGACGCGCACGCGGGGGCTCTGGCGGCGTCAAGTCATCGAAGAGTGCCTTGGCGGCCTCCGCCGATCCGCGCCGATCGACGAGCGCGGTGACCTTGAGGATGCGGCGACGCCCTCGCGGCAGCGAGACCCTGACGAGATCCCCGGCCCGGACCTTCCGGGCGGGCTTGGCCGCCTCATCGTTGACGTCGACCTTGCCACCGTCGCACGCGGTGGAGGCAAGACTCCGCGTCTTGAACACGCGCGCGGCCCAGAGCCACTTGTCAACGCGGATCGAATCGAGCGAGGCCTGCACGCGGAGACGGTATCATAGCGGCAAAGGAGCCCTGACCATGACACGGTTCGTCGTGCCGGCTGTCGTGCTGCTGCTCACGGCCGCCGCCTGGGCCGCTGACGTCGTCATCGTGGAGGACTGGAAGGCGAAGCTCGGCGCGAAGGGGATCCCCGAGGGCTGGCTCGGGGGCCAAACGTGGGGTCTCCCGCAGCACGACTTCGTGGTCGAGGAGAACGACGGCCATCGGGTCCTGCACCTCAAGAGCAAGATCGAGAGCTCGTCGATACGCAAGGACATCAAGGGCAAGGTCAATCTCAAGGAGACGCCGATCCTGGAATGGACGTGGAAAGCGACCGTCCTTCCCGTGAACGCCGACTGCCGGAAGAAGACCGCCGACGATCAGGCGGCTCAGCTCTATCTCGTGTGGCCGCGCTTCCCCGAGGCCGTCCGCTCGCAGATCATCGGCTACATCTGGGACACGACTGCGCCCGCCGGAACCATCGTCAAGAGCGAGAAGAGCGCGACCGTCACCTACGTGGTCGTGCGCTCCGGCCCAGCCGACCTCGGCAAATGGCTCACCGAGCGGCGAAACGTGGTGGAAGACTATCGGAAGATCTACGGCGGCCCGCCGGACAACCCCGGGATCATCTCGCTCGCCATCGATTCGGACGACACGTCCTCGTCGGCGGAATCGTTCTTCGGCTCGATCCTCTTCAAGAAGCCGTGACGGGACGGCTACCGCAGATCGCCGGCGAGCTGGGGCACCGCGGTCGCTAGCTCGGCGGCGGTGGACTCGGCCGCGCCGTTGACGGCGGCCAGGAGCGCGCTGTTCATCACGCCCATGTACCAGTTGCCCGTTTCGGACTCGACGAACCGCACGTACTGATCGAGCTCGTCATCGGAGAGATCACGATAGGCGAGGAGCATGCTCACCAGACACGCGCGTCGCATGTCCTCGAGCGTGCGATTGCGAGCCTGCGCGATCTGCTGGTCGAGCTGACCGGGCGTCAGGTCCGCGACCGCGGGCAAACTGGGCTGGAAGGCCCGCGTCAGGCTGCGCACGATGGCCACGGTGATGTCGACGGTCGTCTCGGACGCGGCCCCACCGGCATCGAGGCGCTCGAGCAGCTCGATGCGCCGTGACGACGGGCGATCCCGCTCGAGGTCGGCAACCGCCTCCGGCCCGCCGTTGGCGACGAGCGCCCCCAGCTCCTGTCCAGTGATTCGCTTACCGAGCGGCGAGTCGTACCAGGCGAGCGCCTTCTCGAGGCGACCGGATTCGAGGTTCCGCTGGAACTCGACCTTGATCCGGGCGTAGAGAGCTCCGGCCGCGAAGCGCTCCGCCACGATCCGGTCGATCGTGATCCTGTCCTGGCTGCTCTGTCTGCGGTGGGCGCGCAGGAACTGCGCTCGGATCCCGGCCGTGAGGCTCTCGAGCTGGACCCGGAGTCCCGAGCGCTCCAGAAGATCATCGAGGACCCGGGCCGGGGGCTGAGGGTCGAGACGCGTGCCGACTCGGGCGTCTCCGTCGCGCTCGACCATGGCCGCCGCCGCAAATCCGCTCGACGCCAGCACTGCCCCGAGCACCGCCGCGGCCACCGATCCACGAGTCATCTTCGCTTCCCCCTCGAGCGCGCCGGGCGCGCTGACCAGGGGAAACTGCATAAGTGATGCCTGTGAATCTGGCTTCTATATCAGAGAGTTGGAGCGAGAGCCTGTAACCTCTACCGGTCAAGAACCGCTCGGTGCGAGGGATTTACCCACCCGCCCCGCGCTAGATCGCCAGAGCGTACCCGTCGCGGCGCGGGTCGGCACCGGCCATGAGCGCTCCGGATTCCTGGTCCCGCACGATCCCCTGCCCGCCGCCGACGATCCACGACCAGTCGTCGATCGTGTGGATGTCGTGTCCGCGCTCGACGAGCCCGGCCCGGGCCTCCGCCGAGATGCGCGACTCCGCGTCGACCAGTCTGTCGCGGTACACCCGCACGCGGGGCGCCTCGATCGCCTCCTGGATGTTCATCCCGAACTCGAGCACGTTCAGGAGCATTTGGGGCGTGGTCTGGAGGATCCCATACGAGCCCGGCGTGCCGACGGAGATGTGGAAGACCCCATCCCGGAAGACCTGGGTCGGAGACATCATCGTCCCCGCCTTTCGGCCGGGCCGCAGAACGTTCGGCGATCGGGGATCGCGGTCCATCCACTTGAGGATGTTGTTGAGGACGAGGCCGGTGCCCGGAACGGCAAAGCCCGAGCCGAACGGCACGCCGAGGGTCTGGGTGACGGAGACCACGTTCCCGGCATCGTCGGCGCAGGCGAAGTGGGTGGTGTGCTCGTTCATGAAATTCGCGGGATGGCCTTCCGCGATCTGCCCCTGGAGCGTCTCCGGGTTGTGCCGCTCGCCCTCGCTCACGGCCGCACGCTTGCCGTCGATCCGCGCACGCTGGGCGGCCGCGTACTTCTTCGACAGGAGCCCGGTGATCGGGACCGAATCGCCGTAGGCATAGGCGAGCCGGTCGGCGGAGCCGAGCTTCACGGCCTCGATCAGATGATGGAGATAGTCGACGGAGTTGTGACGGAAGCCCTTGAGGTCGTAGCCCTCGAGAATATTGAGCGTCTCCAGCATCTGGAACGCGGAGAACGGCGGCGGCATCGAGAAGACCTGGCGGTCCCGATACGTGATCGTGGCCGGCTCTCGCCATTGGGGCGCGAAGGCGGCCAGATCCTCTTCATCGAGCCACCCGCCTGCTTCTCGCACCGCGCGCGCGATCGTACGCGCGATCGGTCCGCGGTAGAAGACCTCGGCGCCGCCCTCGGCCACCTGGCGGAAGGTCGACGCGAGCTCCTTGTAGGTCACGATCCCGCCGGGGCGAGGCCCCCCGTTGCCGAGATAGAGGCGCTGCGCCTCAGAGGAGCGGGCCAGCGTCTGACGCGCCGCCTCGAAGAACTCGACGTTCTTGAAGGTCAGCGGCACGCCGTTCTCGGCGAGCGCGATCGCCGGCGCCAGCACCCGGGCGCGGTCCATCGAGCCGAAGCGCGTGAGCGCGGCGAGCCAACCCCCGAGGTTGCCCGGGGTCGCACACGACTTCGGTCCGCCGACCAGCTCGTCGTCCGTGCAGGCGGCCGCGTCCGAGGCGGCGGGCGATCGACCGATGAAGTCGAGCACGTGGCGCTCGCGTCCTCGCGAGATCAGCATGAGCCCGATCCCGCCGGCGCTCGACATGAACGGCTCGACCACGTTCAGGGTCGAGCCGACGGCCACTGCGGCATCGACGGCGTTGCCGCCGGCCAGCAGCATCTGGATCCCGGCCATCGAGGCGAGCGGGTGAGCGGAGGTGACGACACCGCGAGTACCCATGACGCTCGGTCGGTAGGCGTTTCGATGTGGTGGCATGTGCTCTCCAGTTTTAGAGGCGCGCAACCCGGTGCCAGTCGCCTCCTTTATAGCATCGGGGCTAGGGCATCGGGCGTTCGTTGAGGTGGAGCAGGCGCCACGTCTCCTTGGTCCGCTCGAGGACCGTGAGGGCGCCGTAGTCCTGACCGACCGCGAGCAACCGCCCCGCCGGAAGCCCGAGTGCCCGGCAGATGAGTGCGCGGTTCGTGCCCCCGTGCGCGACGATCGCGATCGCCTGGCCCGCATGGGCGTCGGCGATCGATTGGAACGCCGGCCACGCGCGGGCCTCGAGGTCCGGGACGCTTTCCCCGTCGGGGAACGGGAACTCGCCGACGTTCGACACCCACTCGGCGAACTTCTCCGGTTCGCTGCGCTGAATCTGCGCGGCGGTCAGGCCTTCCCAGCGGCCCATCGCCATCTCGCGGAGCTCGGGCACCACCGTCGGCGTGAGCCCGTGAGGCCCGCCGATGATTGCGCCGGTTCGCCGGGCGCGGATCAGATCGCTGGTGAATACGGCGCCGAGCTTCACCGACGCCAGGCGGGCGGCCTGAGCGACGCTCTGGCGCTCGCCCAGCGGAGAAAGCGGCACGTCGAGATGGCCGATGAATCGCCGCGTCTCGGCGAGGACGACCTCGCCGTGGCGGAACAGATAGATCAACGTCCCAGGTGCGACCATGCCGACACGGTGAGGAGGCCGGCCAGCTCGGCGATCTCGATCGCGGCGCCGAGCACGTCGCCCGTGATCCCGGCGACCCGCCCGGCGACGAAGCGCGCGACGACCAGCGCGCTCGCGACCGAGACGACCACGACGACGATCCCGAGCGCGCGAAGCGCCACGATCGCGACGACCAGGGCGATCGACAGCGCGATCGGCGCCGCCAGGGCGCCGAGGCCCGCGCCGAACGCGGCGCCGAGCCCTTCGGACTTCGCCGGCGGAAACAGGCGCGCCAGCAAGGGCGGCGTGGCGCGCGCCACCACCGGCACGACGAGCAGCGCCTGAGCGCGGACGCTCGGCGGCAGCTCGGTGACGGCCGCGATCTCCAGGAGCAGCAGCAGGATGAGGCCGAGCGCGCCGAATGCGCCGATCCGGCTATCGCGCATGATGGCCAGCCGGTGCTCGGCATCGCGTCCGCCGAGACCATCGAGGCAATCGGCCAGCCCGTCGAGGTGGAGGCCGCCGGTCAGGAGCTTCCATGCGGTCACGGTGAGTAACCCGGCGAGGAGCAAGGGAAACAGCACTTCGGTCAAGCGCTCGATGAGGACGAGGGCGACCCCGATCCCGAGCCCGATTACCGGAAACCAGGGCGCGGCGCGCCCCAGCGCGTCGGGGGTCGGCCGCGCCGGTCCGGGGAGAGGAACGATCGTCAGGTAGCGGGCGGCCGCCACGAGGCCCGTCACGCCGCGAATGCTAGCACGTTCTGCTTGACGCCCCCGGCGGGACGAGGAGACAATTTCTAAAGCCCCTCATGAGCGTGACCAGCATCGCCCAGAAGTGGGTTTCCGAAGCCGCCGGCCTGACGCGGCCCTCGCGCGTGGTGTGGTGCGACGGCTCCAAGGCCGAGTACGACGGCCTGGTCGAGGCCATGCTCCAGGACGGCACGCTCCTGCCGTTGAACCCGAAGACCTACCCGAACTGTTATCTGCATCGGAGCCATCCGTCGGACGTCGCGCGCACGGAGCAGCTCACCTTCATCTGTACGCGTGAGAAGGACTCGGCCGGCCCCACCAACAACTGGATCGCGCCGATCGAGGCGAAGTCGACGGCCGGCGCCCTGTTCCGCGGGAGCATGCGCGGTCGCACGATGTACGTGATCCCCTACCTCATGGGGCCCGCGGGCTCGCCGATGAGCCGGGTCGGGCTCATGGTCACCGATAGCGCCTACGTCGTCGCGAGCATGCATCTGATGACGCGCGTGGGCCAGGTGGCGATCCAGCACATGCGGCGGGACGACGACTTCATCGCCGGACTCCACTCGATGGGCGATCTGTCGCCCGAGCGTCGCCTGATCCTGCACTTCCCCGAGGAGAATCTGATCTGGAGCGTGGGCTCCGGGTACGGCGGCAACGCGCTCCTCGGCAAGAAGTGCCACGCCCTTCGCATCGCGTCCTGGCAAGCCCGCACGGAAGGCTGGCTCGCCGAGCACATGCTGATCATCGGCGTCGAGGATCCCGAGGGCCGCGTCACGTATCTGGCGGCCGCGATGCCGAGCGCGTCGGGCAAGACGAATCTCGCGATGGCGGTCTCGCAGCTTCCTGGCTGGCGCGTGTGGACGGTCGGCGACGACATCGCGTGGATGTGGGTGGACGCGAACAGACAGCTTCGCGCGGTCAATCCGGAGCGCGGCTTCTTCGGCGTGGCGCCCAACACGAGTCCCAAGACCAACCCGAACGCGACCTCGATGGTGCGCTCGAACACGATCTTCACCAACGTGGCGCTCACCCCGTCCCAGGAGCCGTGGTGGGAAGGTCTGACGCCGACGCCGCCTGCCGGGCTCACCGACTGGCAGGGACGGCCGTGGCAGCCGGGTGCCGGCGCGGCGGCTCACCCGAATTCGCGCTTCACGGTGCTCGCCCAGCAGTGTCCGTCGATCGCGCCGAACTGGGAGGAGCCGCAGGGCGTCCCGATCTCCGGGGTCATCTTCGGCTCGCGGCGCACCGGCGTGATCCCGCTCGTGTTCGAGGCGTTCGACTGGTCGCACGGCGTCTTCCTGGGTTCGGCCATGAGCACCGAGACGACGGCGGCGATCACCGGGAAGGTCGGCGTCGTCCGCCGCGATCCGATGGCGATGATCCCGTTCTGCGGTTACAACATGGCCGACTATTTCGCCCACTGGCTCGCAACCGGGCCGCGTCTGTCCACACCGCCCAAGATCTTCCGCGTGAACTGGTTCCGTCGCGACGCCGATGGTCGCTTCCTCTGGCCGGGCTACGGCGAGAACGTGCGCGTGCTCAAGTGGATGGTCGAGCGCATCCGCGGCACGGGTCGGGCGGAGGAGACACCGATCGGCTTTGTTCCGGCGTCGGGCGCGATCGACACCGGCGGGCTCGACGTCACACCGGCTCAGCTTCGCGAGGCGCTTCGCTGCGACGCCGGGGAGTGGCTCCAGGCCCTCGGCGAGCTCGACGAGTTCTACAAGCAGTTCGGCCCGCGGCTCCCGCAGCCCATCGCCGACACGCTGGCCACGACCCGCCGCCGCTTCGGCGCCTGAGCCCGGACCGCCTTACCGGTCGCCGTTCGCGACGAGCTGGATCACCCGGCGCACCTCGCTGCGATCGAAGGGCTTGCTCAGTCCCGGCACGCCCGTCTGCTCGAGGAACGTCTGGATCTCCGCGCTCAACACATCGCCGGTCATGAGCACGAAGCGGCGGCACAGGTTCGGCAGCCGGCGCTCCAGCGCGCGATAGAGTCCCGGGCCGTCGAGGTACGGCATCCGCACGTCGCTCAGAATCAGATCGTAGGACGTCCGTCGGAGCTGCTCGAGCGCCTGCGTCCCGTCGGCGACCGTGTCCACGGTGTGATGGTCGGCGCCGAGCATCTCGCCGAGCAGCTGAAGCACGAGCCGCTCGTCGTCCACCACGAGGATACGCTTGCCCTTGACGACCGTCGGCGCGTCCGCCGCACGCTTGTCCGGTGTCGTCGGGGGCGCGACGACCGGGAGCTCCACACGAAAGACCGCGCCGTGGCCCGGCTCGCTCACGAGGGAAAGCGTGCCGCCGTGACTTTCGACGATCCCGTGGCAGAGCGAGAGACCGAGGCCGGTCCCCTGCCCGACCGGCTTCGTCGTGAAGAACGGCTCGAAGATCCGATCCCGGATCTCCGCGGAGATACCGGGGCCGGTGTCCTCGACGTCGAGCGAGACGCGGCCGCGGGCGGCGTCGGCGCGCGTGCGCAACGTGAGCAGTCGCGGCGCCGGCGCCTTGCGCAACTCGTCGCGGGCGTTGGTGACGAGATTGACCACGACCTGGTGGAGCTGATGCGGATCCGCCCACAGCACCGGCAAGCCTTCCCCCAGATCCAGTACCACCTCGATGCGGTCGACGCGCAGGTGGTACGCGAGGAGCTCGGCCGCGTCGCGCGCGATCTCGTTCAGGCGCACGAGCTGCCGCTCGGGCGGGTGGCGTCGGGCCAGCGCCAGGAAGTTGCGGACGATCGACGCACAGCGATCGGCGGCGTGGGCGATGGCCTCCGCGCGGGTGGCCGAGGGTGTGCCGGCCAGCTCCTGACGCAACAGGTTCGCGTAGCCGGTCACGGCGGTCAGCGGGTTGTTCAGCTCGTGGGCGACCCCCGCGAGCACCGTGCCCATCGTCGCGAGCTTCTCGGTCTGGTACAGCGCCTCGCGCTGACGCCGGAGCTCGGCGTCGATCCGTTTGCGCTCGGTCATGTCCCGCACGATGGCGGACAGGAACTCGACGGATCCGTCGGCCCCGCGATGGGCGACGGCGACGACCGACACGGGCACCTCGCGGCCGTCGCGCGCCAGCAGCACCGCCTCACCCGTCCAGAGGCTATCGCGGATCAGCGCCGGCCAGATCTCGTCGTGGACGACCGGGCGCAGCCGTGTCGGCGCCAGGCCCGCGATCGGGTGACCGAGCGCGTCCTCGGTCGAGAGACCGAGCAGCGCCTGGCCCGCGGCGTTGAGATAGAGCAGGCGTCCGGACAGGTCCGCGATCGCCACCAGGTCGGTCGTCGCTTCCAGGATCGCGGTCAGCCGCTCGCGGGCCTCCAGCTCGAGCCGCAGGCGGTGGTAGAGACGCGCGTTCTCGACCGCGACCGCGGCGTGGTCGGCCAGCGCGAGCAAGAGACGCTCCTCGATGGCGGTGAACTCGCGCGGCCGCTGGCTGCCGACCGCCAGCACCGCCACCAGGCCTTCGGGCCCGACGAACGATGCGGCCAGGGTCTGTCCCGAGTTGCCGAAGACCGCCGTCGGATCGGGTCCGCCGGACTGCGCGAGGAGCTGGCGGAGCGAGATCTTGCGCTCGATCGCGAGCCGCTCGGCGAGGTTCGGCGTCACCGGGAAGCGAAGGGGCTCGACCGCGCGATCCGCGATCCCCTCCCAGGCGACCGGCCAGAGCACGCCGGCCTCGAAGAGCCACAACACGCTCGCCTCAGCCTTGATGAGCTCGCGCGCCGCGTTGACGACCCGACGCAGGACCTCGTCGAGATCCTTCGTCGTGATGAGCGACTTCGCCAGATCGTTGAGCACCGTCAGGCCGTCCTTCTCGTCGGCCAGACGGCGCTGGGCGAGGACGTTCTCGATCGTCGACGGCAGCTTGGCCAGATACCCGTCGCGCTTGATCAGATAGTCCGCGACACCGAGCTTGAAGGCCTGGACGGCCGAGTCCTCGTCACCCTCACCGGCGACCATGACCACCGGAATGCGGATGCCGTTGGCCTGGAGCTCCTTGAGCACCTCGATGCCCGAGAGGTCCGGCATCCGGTTGTCCAGCAGCAGCACGTCGTAGTGGACGGTCTTCAGCTTGGTGAGCGCCTCGCGCGCGAGCGCGACCGTTTCGACGCGCGCGCGTCGGTCGTGATCCTCGAAGGCGCGCAGGGTGAGCGCCATGTCCTCCGGATGGTGTTCCGCGTAGAGGACGCGGGTCGGCGCGCGCCGGCGCTCGCAGGCGGCGCGGAACCAGCGGAACGCGCTCTCGAGCACCACCGGAAGCGTGGCCAGGTACTCCGGGCGCTTCACCAGATAGTCGGTGGCGCCGGCCTTGAGGAGCCGCACGGTGATGTCGGCGTCACCCGAGCCGGTCACGAGCACGACCGGCACCTCCAGGCCCCTCGACTTCACCGCGTCGAGCAGGTCGAGCCCGGTGCCGTCCGGAAGCCGATAGTCCGCGAGCATCACGTCCATATCGCCGATCGTGACGCGCTCGACCGCCTCGGCCACCGTGCCCACAACGGTCAGCTTGATGTGGGGCGCGTGACGCACGAGATAACGGTGGGTCAGCTCTTGATCGGTGGGATCGCCTTCGACATAGAGCACACGGATGGAGTCCATGGCGTCGTTCAGCCCTCTCGTCCCGTGAGGGAGTGGGAGACGCTCGTGCGCGCTGCAGGCCGTCGCGGGGCTGGGTCCCCGCCGGCCGAGGCGCGACGGTGAGTAGCCGTCGCGGCGGTCAGCCGTTCGATCTCGCGGCACACCACATCCAGGTCCAGTGGCTTGGTCACGCACGCGTCCGCCCCGGCCCCGAGCAACACGGGAACCATGGACGGATGCCCGGTCACTCCGAGAATCCGCACCTCGCGCGTCTCCGGCATCCGTCTGAGACATCGGCACGCCTCGACGCCGTCGAGCCCGGCCAGCACCACGTCGAGGATGATCAGCGCGGGGCGGAACGTTCCGACCTTGACGAGCGCCTCGTAGCCGTCGGTCGCCGTCTCGATCGCGAACGGCCCGTCGATCAACAGGTCGCGCAGCATCTGGACGACGAGCGGCTCGTCGTCCACGACCAGCACGCGGGTCGGAGGCGGAGCCTCGACAGGGTACGCGGGGCGGCCCTGAGCGCGCAGGAAGCGCTGGAACTCGCCGAGGTCGATGCGGCGATGACCGCCGGGGGTCAGGTGGGCCCCGAGCTCTCCGGCGCGGATCCAGCGTCGAAGCGTGGGAATCGAGACACGGCAGTGAGCCGCCGCCTGCCGGGTCGTGAGGTGCTCGCGACACCGAGCGGACAGTCGTTTCACTTTTTGCACATTTGATTCCTAGCACGGGAATTCCCGAAGTCGGCACGAAATAGTGTGTTTGCGGAGCCGACGTGCCGCGGAGGCGTACCGGAGGCGGCCGAAGCCGCCGCGACTCAGACCGGGTAGACGCCGTTCCGGCGCGGCGGGAACTCGTGGGCCTTGGTCGCGGCGTACGCGAGCCGCTTGATCAGCTCCTCGCGGAGCGCGCTGCCCGGCACGATGTCGTCGATCAGCATCTCGGACGCGAGCTTGTAGGTATCGACGTCTTGCGCGTACTCGTCGCGCTTCTGCTTGACCCACGCCGCGCGCTCGCCCTCGGGCAGCTCCATGATCTTGTTGTAGTAGACCGCGTTCACCGCCGGCTCGGGCCCCATGATCGCGATCTGTCCCTGCGGCAGCGAGATCGCCGCGTCGGGCTCGAAGGCCGGGCCGCACATCGCGTAGAGACCGGCGCCGTAGCATTTGCGCACGATCACCGAGATCTTCGGCACCGTCGCCTGAGAGGTGGCGAAGATCATCTTGGCCCCGTGCCGGATGATCCCCTGCTGCTCGACCTTCGTGCCCACCATGAACCCCGCGATGTCGGCGAGATAGATCAGCGGGATGTTGAAGGCGTTGCAGAGCCAGATGAAGCGCGCCGCCTTGTCGGAGGAATCGACCATCAGCACGCCGCCCTTGACCTTCGGCTGATTGGCCACGATCCCGACCGCACGGCCGCCCAGGCGCGCGAAGCCGACGATGATCTCCTGCGCGAACAGGCGCTTGATCTCGAACCACGAGCCGGCGTCGATCAGCCGGTCGATGACCTCGTACATGTCGAAGTACTTCCGCTGGTCGTAGGGCACTATCTCGTCGATGGACCGGCCGGCCTTCGGCTCGGCGGCGGCCGCCGCCGACGGGACGTCGCGATAGGACTGGGGCATGTAGGTCAGATACCGGCGCGCGAGCGCGATCGCGTCCTCGTCGGAGGCCGCCAGCACGTCGCCGCAGCCGGAGACCTTGCAGTGCATGAGCGCGCCGCCGAGCTCTTCGAGCGTCGTCTTTTCGCCGATGGCCATCTCGACCATGCGGGGGCTGCCGACGTAGAGCGAGGCTTTGCCCTCGACCATGATGACCACGTCGGTCAGCGAGGGCAGATAGGCCGAGCCGGCCGGCGACGGCCCGAAGAGCACGCACACCTGGGGAATGACGCCGGAGAGCTGGACCTCGTTGTAGAAGATGCGCCCGGCGTGGAACCGTCCCGGAAAGATCTTGATCTGCTCGGAGATGCGCCCGCCGGCGGCGTCTACCAGATACAGGAGGGGCACGCGCAGCCGCGCGGCCTTCTCCTGGATCCGGATGATCTTCTGGATGGTCTTCTCGCCCCAGGAGCCGGCCTTGACGGTGTAGTCGTTGGCCATGACGCAGACGGGCCGGCCGCCGACCGTGCCGACTCCGGTGACCACGCCGTCCGCCGGCGTGTCCGCCTCGTTCGAGCGGGCGAAGAGCCAGTCTTCCTGGAACGCGGAGCCGGGGTCGAACAGCAGCTTCAATCGGTCCCGGACGAAGAGCTTGCCCTCGGCGCGGAGCTTCTCGCGGTACTTCGTGTGGCCCTGCTCGATCCGCGCGCGCTCCCGGAAGTAACGATCCTCGCCCGAGCTCATCGGTGTCCGCCGATCACGGAGCGGGGTTGGTCCAGAGGATGATGATGAGCGTGCCGGAGCCGTGTTTGGGGCCACCGATGACGGCCGGGTTGTTCGCTTGCGCCTGGATGTTCGTCGACAGCTCGGTCAGGCTCCCGCGCAACAAGCGCATGTTGAAGGTCACCGCGCCGCCACGCACGCTCTGCGGCGTGACCTCGAGCCGCCGATCTCCGGGCACCGGCCAGCGCTGAGTCGTTCCCACGGGCACCTCGGCGCGATAGCGCTCGAGCGAGGTGTAGTTGTTGTACCGGAAGAGCTGACGCAGCTTCGGCAAGAACGCCTCCAGCCGCTCGTCGGGTGGCTCCGGCGCCTTGCTCGGCACGTTCGGCGGAGGCTCGTCACTGGCCAGAACGATTCGCGTGCCGAACCTGACGACCTGCGCCTCGGCGATCGCGGCCAGGGCGAGGGCGAGCAGCAGCGCCAGAACCAGCACCAGGAGCGGCCCCAGGGCGTCCCGCAGACGCCGGCGGGCGTTGTGCAGCCGCGACATCACGGTCCCCATCGGTATGTTCAGCACCTCCGCGATCTCGCG
>Ga0137404_10000281_pt1 | contig 33241 bp, 35 predicted proteins | sample CZOMad2_1_16fung_FD_108285 | JGI IMG/M metagenome (GOLD analysis project Ga0137404, IMG submission 108285) | Vadose zone soil fungal communities from Angelo Coast Range Reserve, California, USA - CZOMad2_1_16fungal (Illumina Assembly) | ecosystem: Environmental > Terrestrial > Soil > Vadose... | reverse complement strand
CAGGATCCGGACGTGCTCGACACCTGGTTTTCTTCGGCGCTTTGGCCTTTTTCAACTTTGGGGTGGCCGGATGAAACTGAGGATCTGAAGACGTTTTATCCGACTTCGGTGCTAGTGACGGCGCGGGACATTATCTTTCTCTGGGTGTCGCGCATGATGATGACCGGCCTCCGGTTCAGGGGTCAGGAACCGTTCGCCGACGTTTACGTTACCGGCACGGTCCTCGACAAGCACGGCCAGCGGATGTCAAAGACGAAAGGCAACGGGATCGATCCGCTGGAGGTGTTTGCGAAGTTCGGAGTGGATGCCACCCGCCTGACGCTGGCCTCGGTCGGATCGAGCGACACGCGTTGGAGCGAGCGTCAGGTTGAATCGTATCGTAACTTTGCCAACAAGATTTGGAATGCCGCACGATTCTGCTTGATGAACTCCGACGGGGCACAGTCGGTAGCTGATCCGTTCTCCGGCGATCTGCCGCTGCACGATCGGTGGATACTTTCCCGGCTTAATAAGACCGCGCGTGAGGTCAATGAAAAACTCAGCCAGTACGAATTCCACGGCGTGGTTCAAATTCTCTACCATTTTTTCTGGGACGACTTCTGCGATTGGTACATCGAGCTTTCAAAGGCGACGATGACGGCGGAAACGGATTCGCCGCAAAGAAGGACTGCGCGCGCGCGTTTGATTGCGGTGCTCGAGCAGTCGCTGCGCCTGCTCCATCCATTCATGCCTTATCTTACCGAGGAGTTGTGGCAGATGTTGCCGGTCGACCATGCGCAGCTATTGCATCGAGCTTATGCAGGCGCTGAGCCGACCATCATGCTTGCCTCCTTTCCGCAGTGCGACGAGGCCCTGGTTGACGAACGCGCTGAATCGGAGATGCAGGCGGTGATCGATTTGGTTTCGCGGGTGCGTAATATTCGAGCTGAGATGAGCATTAAACCGGGCGAGCACATCCAGGTATTGATTGCGGCGACCGCTGATCTGCAGACGGTTTTTACGGCCAGCGCTGATCAAATCGCGCGCTTGACGCGGTCGAACGTTTCGATCGACGGGAATGCCGAGATGCCAAAAGCGTCCGCGCGGGCGGTCCTGACTGGTGGGGCTGAGGTAGCCGTGCCGCTCGAAGGCCTGATCGATTGTGCTCAGGAGCGCGAACGATTGCTGAAGGAAAAAGAGAAGCTGCAGAAGGAGGGAGCCAAGCTGGATGCTCAACTTGGCAACCAGGACTTTGTCGAACGCGCGCCGGCTGAAAAAGTCGAGGAGCTGCGGGCCAGGCTCACAGACATCGCGCAGCGAACGACGGCTTTGGATCAGATGTTGGAGGCGTTGTCGTGATCATTAATCCTTTGAGCGCGCGGCGCGCGCTGTGCGGACAAGGATGTCAGCGACTCGTGCGCGCTCCCGGCGGGGGGCGCTGATGAATTGGCTTGACGAGGGCGCGCTCTACTCGAGCATCGGACTCTTCCTGCGCGAAGACCTCGGGCGCGGCGACATCACCACGCAGAGTGTCCTGGCGCGCAATGCCCGGGCCCGCGGGCGATTTGTCGCGGCCGAAAAAATGATCGTCGCCGGATTGGAAGCGGCGGAAGAAGTTTTTATTACGCTTGATCCGCAGCAACAACTCGAAGCCTTTGCTTCCGATGGCGAAGAAGTCGAAGCCGGAAAAGTGATCGCGCGCACCAGCGGCTTTGCCGAAGTCCTGCTCGCGGGCGAGCGCGTGGCGCTGAATCTGCTGCAGCATCTCTCAGGAGTTGCCACGGTCACGCGCCAGTTTGTCCGCGCCGTCGAGGGCACGAACGCGAAAATCGCTGATACCCGGAAAACGACGCCAGGGTTGCGAATGCTGGAGAAGTACGCTGTGTTGCTCGGCGGTGGCGCAAATCATCGCTACGGACTGGACGATGGCGTCTGCATCAAGTCGAACCATGCCGGGATCGCCGGCGGGCTGGGGGCTGCGGTAAAGCACGCGCGCGCGTCAATCGGGCACGTGCACGTGATCGCGGTCGAGGTCGCCAATCAGGCTGAAGCGACCGAAGCGATTGAGAATGGCGCAAATGTTTTGGTGATTAACGGCCTCGACGCGGCGGAGCTTGCAGATCTGGTCGCTCAGGTGCGCAGTCTTGCTCCGCAGGTGACGATTGAGGCTTCGGGGCCGATCACGCTCGAGAATGTTCGAGCTTACGCTGAAGCGGGGCCCAACCTAATCCGCGTCGATGCCTTGACCCAGTCGGTCAGAGCCATGGCGATTGGATTTCAGATTCAACCGGGGTAAATTACCTGCGGAACGAAAGCGGTCGCGCAGCGTGAAAGACTTGAAGCATCCAGGTTTGCGCTGGCCGCATCCCTCAAAGTGAGCGAGGAGGTTGTTGATGCCGAAAAATTCAATTCGCAGATTCGTGACGGCGGTGCTCGCGCTCTTCTTGATCGCGGGTTTCCTGCTGGTTGACTCGAGCGCCCAAAAACGCCGCCGGCGGACGACCCGGCGACGTTCTTCCGCTCCGCGCATAACCAACCCGGCCATCTATCAACCGACGGAGAACACCAACAGCTCAGACACGAGTAACACGACTGACACGAACGCGCCGGAAACCCAACCTGCGCGGCCGGCCGGCGAGCAGGATCCGGAAGCGATGAAGAAGACGATTCGCACGCTTTCGACGCAGGTCGACAAGCTTAACGACAAGCTTACCCAGATGGAACAGTCTCAGCGTTCGCTGGTTGATTTGGAACGTCTGTCCCGCGCTGAAGCGCGTTCCACAGCGCTGCGCGCCGAACTGCGTGACGTGCAAGCAAAGGAATCCGACCTCGAAGCAAAGGCGGAAGAAATCGAGATTGCGCTAAAGCCGGAGAATATCGAAAGGGCGACCGCGGGTTATGGCACGACTCATCCCGAGGAGTTGCGCGACCAGCGGCGGAAACAGCTCGAGAGCGAAAAACAACGAACACGGAAACAGTTGGACCAGCTCGCTGCCAGCTGTACGCATCTGGAAGAAGCGATCGCCACGTCTGATGCGGAAGTTGAAACTTTGCGCAAGAAGCTCGACGCATCCGATGCCGCCGCGATCCAGAACGCCAAGACGAATGGCCAGTCGGAAGGCTCGACAACTTCTACGCCCAAGCCGACGCCTACACCGACGCCTCCGCAGTAATTGAGTTTCCTTGTTTCGTGACTCTTCGTGTGACTTCGTGGATCCGATTTATGCTTACAAAAGACGATCCACGAAGTAACACGAAGGTACACGAAAAAAAGAGCCTCCCTTCTTGAAAATGAGCCGACACAGACTGAAGTCTGTGCCACTAATTATGGGTACGATTGCTCAAAATGATCTCTATCGGTTGATTGGCGAGGCGAACGCGCGCGGCGAACGCGTCGTGGTCGCCACGGTCGCGCACACTCGCGGCTCGACGCCGCAGCGGCGCGGCGCGAAGATGCTTTTCTTTGCTAATGGAGAAACCGCAGGCACGGTCGGCGGCGGTTGCGTGGAAGCAGAAGTGTGGGCCGAAGCGCGCGAAGCGATGCATAAGGGCGAGCCTGGTCTGCATCATTTCGCACTGACCGCCGATGAAGCCAGCGAAGAAGGCATGGTCTGCGGCGGGACCATGGACATCTTTATTGATGTCTGGGAGAACTCTTGATCATGGCCGATTCGTTTGTCGACAACTACAAATCCAAACATCGTCATCCGCTCAACCGGCTGTCGCATTCGATTGGCATTCCGATGATCGTTTTGTCGCTGCCGTTGTTCTTCTTTAGCTGGCGATGGGCCTTAGCGCTGTTCGTGGCCGGATGGATATTTCAAATCATCGGTCATGCAATCGAAGGTAATCAGCCCGCATTCTTTGGCAACCCATTATATCTGCTGGTCGGCCCATGGTGGCTCGTCCGACGCGCTGCCGAGGCCGTCGGGCTGCGAAAACAATCCGGCTCGAAATAGATTTGACGCCCGCATCTTGCGCGTGATTTCAGGGCGAGCCGCCCGGGCCATTTTTCAAAACCGCGCTGCTTTGCCTCCTCAAGCTCTTTCCGCTACGCTTCCACTCAATCCGTTTACATGAGCGACGCGAACATCAAACACGAAACGCGACTTGTTACTCGAGCGATTAGCCGCATGCTGGATGAAGGTTCGGCGGGCGTCCTTGTCACCTTGATGGTTTTGCCTGAACCGCAATCGGGAAAACTGCGCATCGGGTCAAGATTCCTCGCGATTGAATCCAGCGGGCGAGTAGGCACCCTTGGCGCAGCCGACCTGGACGAAGTGGCTGCGCAGCAAGTGCCCGGTTTTCTTTCCTCGCGCGACGAGGCAAGGTCAATCAAGGTTGAGGATGTTGCTCCAGACCTGCATGAGTTTCGTGGCGTTCAAGTACTGTTCGAACGCATCGAGGCTGAGCCGCGTTTGGTTATCGCCGGCGCGGGTCACGTGGGCGCTTCGCTGGCGCGGCTGGCGGCATTGGTTGGTTATCGGGTGACGCTGATTGATGACCGGGCCGAATTTCTTGGGCGAGACCTGTTTGCTTCATCGGCAGAACAGGGAATTGATTTGGTTGTCGCCGCCGATTGGTCGGATGCCGTGCGGGATGCCATCGGAAGCGGACACGGCATCTCAGTCGCTATCGTGACGCGCGGGCACAAGCAGGACGAAGACTGTCTGCGCGCGGCAATCGCCGCGAATCCTTTTTATATAGGGATGATCGGCAGTAAGCGACGGACGAACATCGTGCTCGACAAGCTGCGGGAAGAAGGAGCTTACGAAGAACAGATAAAGAACGTGCGAGCGCCGATCGGCCTGGACATCGGCGCCGTCTCGCCGGAAGAAGTGGCGCTGGCGATTCTGGCGGAGATTGTTGCTGAGCGAAGAGGTGGTTCAGGTCCGCCCCTGTCGTCTTGGCGGAGAACTTAATCCTGCGCTCCAGCCGGCGCGCTTAGTTTCTGCTCCTGAGATACATTGCGGGCAGAGGGTTCTTCTCATCCTCGCCTTGCCAGAAAATAGAGACCACCCACCAACGCTTGCCATCGTTCATTAACTGAATGCTGTTGATACCGCGCTGGAACGGCTTCTCGTCGTCTTTCGCGTGCCGCGATTCATACGTGCTAAACGCATGCGCAATATTGCCGAACCTCTCCAGGCGTCGGTTGACCTCTTTTTCAAAGAAGCCTTCCTTTTCAAAACGAGCACCCGCGCGCTGAACATAGTCTTCAACCGTCAAGACACGTGCGCCGACTTCCCCGGTTGGTCGCGGCGCGGTGGGAATCAGGCGGGCGCCGGGAATAAAAAGCGACCGAAACCGATCCCAGTTTCGGATTCCCGCCGGCCCTGAGATCACGTCGTAGAGCGCCGCGATCGTTGAATCTATTGTCGCGACGTCTGCGGGATTCGCCGCCGGCGGCGCCGGCGCAGTTTGTGCAGGCGACGGCACCGGGGTTGGAGTTTGGGCTTTGATGGTAATGATCAGAGTGGTCGTGATCGCAATCAGTGAAAGAAAACGCATGGTAATTCTAATGACAGACGACGGCATAGTCATGCTCGGTTCTCCAGGGAATCATTCTTCGATTGAACGTTTGCGATTAAAGCATGAGTGAGCTGGTGCGGTAAATGTTTGCGTGGGTGGTCGTGCCCGGCTTTTTGAGATGCTGTCCTTCTTAAGAGAGGCGATCCACGAAGACACACGAAACTAAATAGCTTTCTTCGTGAGGCTTCGTGTGATTTCGTGGATCGCTTTGTTCGGCGGAACGAAACCACGAAAACAAAACCAGGACGCTGAGGTCTCGCCTATGGTTGCATGGGTACATCGCATGATCGGCAGAGTGGAATCACAGACTGAAGTCTGTGCCACTTTGGCGCGAACATCTAACCAATGGTATTAACTTAATCATGCCCACTGAACTCGAACTGGAACAAAGACGAAGTCGCGGTGTCGGCGAAATGTTTCGCGCGCTGCGACATCGCAACTTTCTGTTGTTCTGGTCGGGCGCGTTTCTTTCCAACACCGGCACGTGGATGCAGGCCGTGGCGCAGGGTTGGCTCGTCTTGCAATTAACCGATTCGCCGTTCTGGCTCGGCTTTGACGGATTCATGTCGACGGCGCCGGGGTTACTGCTGACGTTGGCTGGCGGAGTCTTTGCGGACCTGATGGATCGCCGGAAGCTCTTGATCAATACACAGATCGTCGCCGGACTGGCTGCGTTGACGTTAGGGATACTGGTCGCCACGCACGTAGTGCAGGTGTGGATGATTCTGACGTTGTCGTTTATCACCGGTTGTTGTTTGGCGATGGCCGGGCCTTCGTACATGGCGCTTGTCTACGATCTCGTCGGCCGCGAAGATCTGGCGAACGCCGTCGCGCTGAACTCGACTCAATTCCAGCTCGCGCGCGTCCTCGGTCCTGTATTTTTTGGACTCGGCTTCAAACTCTTCGGCCTGGCTGGGTGTTTCTTTGCCAACGCCGTCTCGTTCGTGGCCGTGGTGGCCGGGCTGAAAATGGTTCGCTTCGAACGGCCGGATAAAGACGACAGCTTGCCCACCAAATCGATGAAAGACAAAGGCGCGTTCGTTCAGGACCTGGTGGGAGGGTTTCGCTATGTTGGCGGCCGGCCGCGCGTCTCGACACTCTTGATGATTTCTGCCGTTACGAGTTTGTTTGGCGCGCCCTACATTTCAATGACGCCCGTGTTTGCGCGCGATATCTTTCATTTGGGTGCAACGGGCCTCGCTTTGCTAATGGGCATGGCTGGAGCCGGAGCGCTTTTCGGAGCGCTGTTTCTGGCCTATCTGGGAGACTTTCGTCACAAGGGATGGTTCGTCCTGGGCGGTGACTTTGCGTTTGCGGTGTGTCTGATCTGTTTTTCGCTTTCGACGAACCTGGTGGTGTCGCTGGTGTTTCTCTTCCTGCTGGGCTTTGGCATTGTTTGCGCAGTGGCTGTAACCAATACTCTGTTACAGAAACTTGTCAGCAACGAAATGCGCGGACGTGTGATGAGCATGTTCATGTTGTCGTTCATCGGGGCAATGCCGATAGGGAATCTGATCGCCGGCGCCGCGTCTCATCGCTTCGGCGTCCAGCATATGTTGGCCGCCGGTGGATTAATCATCGCGGCGTATGTTGTGGTCGTAACCGTGCGCAACCCGAGATTGCGTGATCTCTAACCGACGCGAACTTTGGGTTGAAGATTTTGTTAAATTGAGGTGGCTGTGTAAAACTTCTCAGGTCTGATCATGAGATGGAAAGCTAAACAGGTGTTCTTGATGCTCGCGCTGGTCTTCGGTCTGGCCGCTGGTGTTTGCTATGCCCAGAGCGGTTGGACTACGACGCGAGTTAGCTCTGGCGGTAAAGATTTGAATGCCGTCTATTTCGCTGACGCGAAACATGGCTGGGTCGCCGGCGACGGAGGATTCCTGAGTTACACCGAAGATGGCGGTAAAAGCTGGATCCAACAGCGGGCAGGCATTGACCACTCAATCAACGATCTCTACTTCGTGGGTAAAGACACAGGTTTTGCTCTGGCAGGCGGCAGTATTTTCGAAACCACCGACGGCGGCCGCTCCTGGCGCGAAGCCCACAAGTTCGTGCCGTCAGACTTTGCCGGCGCTACTCCTGAGCTTTACAGTCTCCGGTTTAATGGCAAGAAGCGAGGTTGGGTAGTTGGCTCGACCAGCCGTGGCGACGTGATCGCGAACAGCATTCTGGCGATTACCAGAGACGGCGGCGCCACCTGGCAAGTCCTGCAAGCGCCGACCCAGCAGGAACTGATTCACATCGACGTGGTGGACGAAAAGCGGGCCTGGATCGTCGGCGCGGGGGGCGCCATCCTGCACACGGTTGATGCGGGTGAGACTTGGATCAGGCAGACGTCAGGAACCACGGTGACGCTCTATCACGTGGATTTTCGCAACTCGAAGAAGGGTTGGGCAGTAGGCGAGCGCGGAACCATCCTGCGTACCGATGATGGCGGCCAGACCTGGACCAAAATCGAGTCGCCATCACGTTCGACTCTGTTGAGCGTACAGTTTGTTAGCGATGATGAGGGATGGGTGGTCGGACGCGGCGGTGCCATCCTGCGCTCGAGCGATGGCGGCCGCACCTGGGTAGAGCAGGAGAGCGGCACCAAAAAGAATTTATACGCGTTCTTTATGACGAAGAAGGACGGATGGGCGGTCGGGAGCGACGGTCTGATCCTGCGATATGAGCGGTAAGGGCTTTGCCTCAAAAGTCGATTTCGGTAGTAACGAGTTTCGTGTTTAATTCGTGTGACTTCGTGGATCGTTTCTTTTTTCCGGAAAACTAAGGACGATCCACGAAGTCACACTAACCAACACGAAGCAAGACACTCCTGCCTCGAGCTAGATCCGACTTTTGAGGCAAAGCTAGCGGTAAGATAAGATCTACTAGTTGAGTTTGTGGTGCGATTCAGAACGAATCTCGAATTATTCAGTTACGATTATCTTAATGACGTATGGGACTAGTTGAGCGATTAAAGCACAAGTTTGGGTGGGCGAGTGCGGACTCTGGCCGGCACCCAATTCGAATATTTCTACTCGAAGATGATGAGCGGCGTTGTGAATGGTTCGCGAAGCGCTTCAAGGGTGACCAACTGGATATCGCGTGTGATGTCCCGCTGGCGAAGGAGCTGCTCGAGACGCGGCGTTATGATTCGATCTTTCTCGATCACGACCTGATGCCCGAACACTATGGCGCGACTGAGAATGATGACGAACGCACCGGCTACGCGATCGCTTCGTTCCTGGCCACACACCCGGAGCTGCAAAGATCAGCGACGATCATCGTGCACAGCTTCAATGACGACGGCGCCATGCGGATGGTCGAAGAGTTGCGGGGCGCCGGTCGAAACGCCGAATACATTCCTTTCCATTTCCTCGAAGACCGCATTAGAAACTTCTGGCCACGCTGAAGCCAAGGCAAAAAACCAAGGCAAAAGTAAAAAGTAAAAAGGCAAAAGACCGGCAGCGGTTGATTACCTTTTTTCCTTTTACCTTTGACTTGAAAAAATGGTGGCCAGGGACGGAATCGAACCGCCGACGCCGGCCTTTTCAGGGCCGCGCTCTACCGACTGAGCTACCTGGCCGATGGCGTGTAAGGACTTTGCAGTATAGGAAGCAAGGCCAAAGAGTGTCAAATCAGGAGGCGCTTGCCGCATAAAACGATTCGCGAAGTACATGAAGCGGAAGTAGTTCTATTCGTGTATCTTCGTGTCCCTTCGTGGATCGTATGCCATGCCTCAGCCAAGACGATCCACGAAGGAACACGAAGGAACACGAAGAACACGAAGAAACACTAGGACGCGCATTCATATCACGTATCGCTTCCATTCGAGTCTTATCAGGCTTCCGAAGTTGAAGAGCAAACCTACGCCTTTGCCGGTGGCTTTCATGTAGTTGAGAATCTGCGCCTCGCCTGTACCTGTCAGCCGGTCACAAGCTTTTAGTTCCGCAATGATCTGGTCAAAGCAAATCAAGTCGGCGACGTAAGACTTGCGTAGTACCTCACCTTTGTAATGAATCGGCAGACGGCCTTGAGATTCAAACGGAATGCTCCTTCGTCGGAGCTCGATTTCCAGTGCCTCCTGATAAACGGGCTCAAGAAAGCCCGGGCCCAAGTGGCGGTGCACTTCTATGGCCGCGCCAACTATTTGGTAGACCTCAGTCTTGAGGATTAGCTCAGCCACAGCGTCCTTTCCTTGTTGAGGTGTCGCGGTCGATCTACTAAACCACACACGTCAATCCAACAGGATTTGCTGTGAGCCAATTCTTAGTGCTCTTCGTGTCACTTCGTGGATCGTTTTTGGCCGGGGAAGAGAAGACGATCCACGAAGGACACGAAGAAATACGAAGGCCATCGCCCTGTTAGGACAGCGAAAAGCCCTGCTAGTGCCAGCTTTTGCACAAAGCCGTTGACTCATTTTCCCGGGGGTGTATAATGCGGCGCGTCGGATGGGGCTGGCCTCAAAGTCAGCCGGTTGCAAGAACCATCCGGTGTTTGAAACTTCAATACCTGCCAGTGCCAGTTCGACCGCCGTATCGCACCCCCCGTGATCGCTACCTTTGAGCTGGCACGCGCATTCATAACCGAAGCTTAAAAAGAAAAGAGCGGCTCTGACGAAATCGTCACAGCCGCTCTTGCTTTGTAGGCCAACTTGTTAAGTTGGCAGATTTCGCAAGTTACCAACTTGCGTTACATTCCCATGCCGCCCATACCGCCCATGCCGCCGGGCATGGCCGGGCCTTTTTCCTCTTCAGGAATCTCGGCCACCATCGCTTCGGTGGTGAGCATGAGTCCTGCGATTGACGCCGCATTCTGCAGCGCGGTGCGGGTGACTTTAGCTGGATCGATGACCCCGGCCTTGACCAGATCCTCGTAAACCTCGGTCTGGGCATTGAAGCCGAAGCTGTCGTTCTTATCGCTGCGCACGCGTTCGATAACGACTGCACCTTCCTTGCCGGCATTCTGAACGATCTGCCGCAAGGGCTCTTCCAAAGCGCGCTTCACGATGTTGACGCCGATCTGCTCGTCGCTATCGCCGCCGTCTTTGGTGGCGTCGAATTTCTCGAGCACCTTCGCCGCTCGCACCAGGGCAACGCCGCCGCCGGGAACAATTCCTTCTTCCACGGCTGCGCGTGTAGCGTGCATCGCATCTTCGACGCGTGCCTTCTTCTCTTTCATCTCAGTCTCAGTGGCCGCGCCCACCTTGATGACTGCGACGCCGCCGACCAACTTGGCGAGACGTTCCTGCAACTTCTCGCGGTCATAGTCGGAAGAGGTGTCTTCGATTTGCGCGCGAATGGTCTTCACGCGGCCCTCGATGTCCGCCTGCTTGCCGCCGCCTTCGACGATCGTGGTGTTGTCCTTGTCGATCGTGATTTTCTTGGCCCGGCCGAGATCTGAAAGCTGAACGTTCTCGAGCTTGATACCGAGATCCTCACTGATCGTCTTACCTCCGGTCAGGGTGGCAATGTCTTCGAGCATCGCTTTACGGCGATCACCAAAGCCTGGGGCCTTAACCGCCGCCACGTTGAGTGTGCCGCGCAGCTTATTGACCACCAGCGTGGCCAGTGCTTCTCCATCGACATCCTCGGCGATAATCAGCAGAGGCTTGCCCATCTTGGCGACCTGCTCGAGCAAAGGCAGCAGGTCCTTCATCGAGCTAATCTTCTTCTCATGAATCAGAATCAGCGCGTTTTCCAGAGCGGCTTCCATGCGCTCGGCGTCAGTCACAAAGTAAGGACTGAGATAGCCGCGATCGAACTGCATGCCCTCGACAACTTCCAGGGAAGTCTCCATCGTCTTGGACTCTTCCACAGTGATCACGCCGTCCTTGCCGACTTGATCCATCGCTCTGGCAATGATGGTTCCGATGGTGGCGTCACCATTGGCCGAAACGGTGCCGACCTGCGCGATCGCGTCGCCCTTGACGGGCTTGGCCATGCGCTGAATTTCTTCGATGGACCGCGCTACCGCTTTGTCGATACCGCGCTTGAGCGCCATTGGATTAGCGCCGGCCGCGACGGTCTTGACGCCTTCGCGAAAGATCGCCTGGGCCAAAACGGTCGCCGTGGTCGTGCCGTCGCCGGCGACGTCGGACGTCTTCGAAGCGACTTCACGAACCATCTGCGCGCCCATGTTCTCGAGCGGGTCTTTCAATTCGATTTCTTTCGCCACCGTCACGCCGTCTTTGGTGATAGTAGGCGAGCCAAATTTCTTGTCGATCACGACGTTGCGGCCTTTTGGGCCGAGCGTGATCTTAACTGCGTCGGCGAGCTGGTTGATGCCGCGCAAAATTGCTGAACGCGACTCCTCGCCATGAACTACTTGCTTTGCCATTTTTGTATCTTCTCCTAATTAATTCGATTTGGGTTTAAGGAAGGGGCTGAGGCTTTCAGCTACTTGCCTTTTTTGCTGGCGCTGGCGGCGGCGCGAGAAATGATTCCCAGAATCTCGTCTTCGCGCATGATCAAAAGCTCTTCGCCATCGAGTTTGATTTCTGAGCCGCTGTACTTGCCAAAAAGAACTCGATCGCCGGCCTTAACGTCCAGCGTCTGGCGGGTCCCGTCTTCGCGGTACTTGCCTTCGCCGACGGCGACAACTTCGCCCTCCTGGGGCTTCTCTTTCGCGGAATCGGGAATAATGATTCCCCCGCGGACCTGTTCACCTTCTTCGATCCGCCTCAGAATCACACGGTCATGAAGCGGCCTGATATTTACTGCCATACCTTAAAATGCTCCTTTTCTTTTCTCGTTTGTGGACATAACTCCACTAAAAATAACTTGCTCGACTTTGGTCATAATTGGCACTCCAGAAAGTTGAGTGCCAAGATATTAATGAACCCGCGGGATGCTTGTCAACCGGGTAGGCGAGGGCTGGAGATGGGCTGGATCTTAATGACTTTTCTCATTCAACTTCGGAAGCCCTGTAAGACCGAATGGAAGCTATACTAATACGAGCGCCGCTCTTCGTGTTCCTTCGTGTTCCCTGGTGGATCGTTTTAGCTGAGGAATGGCATGCGATCCACGAACCCAAACGAAGAACGAAACAGTGAACGACCTAAGCCCCCCAAACGTGGGGGACGCGCACCCCCTTGGGGGTAATTATATAGTTGGCTCACCAGCCCGCGAAGCGGGCGCCAGCATAAAGCCTGGGGCGTTAGCCCCAGGATCGAAATCGAAAAATAGCTCCAGCCCGCGGAGCGCGCGGCAGCCTTTAACGGAACCATTCGTATGTTCAAATTCGTGATGTCGAAGATGAACCATTTTGTGAAAACCGCCAATTATGAGCTCTATCGCCCGCTTCGCGGGCTAGGCCATTCTTATGCACTCGATCCCGGGGCTTACGCCCCGGGCTTTATGCCGTCGCGCGCTCCGCGCGCTCTTCTCGTTCTGACGTAGTAGCGGGTTCGGGACAGCGAACGCAAATCCGGCCTCACCAAGAAGAAGGGCGGCTCGCCACCAACACCACCGAAATAATCCGTTGGCTGATCAACGCGAGGCCAGAACCACCGGTAGCGGGTGGCCCCGGGGCAGTAGCCCGACCCGGGGTCCCCAGCCGGGCAGCCCGGCTGGGGTGGGACGGTAAGGGAGGGCTCGTGCTTCACGCTGAAGGCGTGAACGAAAATAGCCGGGGGTAAAGCGCGTTTCGCGCGCCACCCCCGGATCACAATTCAACATTAAACCCCGACCCTGAAGGGGTCGCACCAGACCCCCGCGCGGGGGCCACCAACGCCGTACGGGCGGCGTGGTTTCACGCTGAAGGCGTGAAATGCAATAGCCAGGGGCAGCGCCCCTGGTAAGGTTGAAAATCAGAATTCGTTTGAGCCCTGAAGGGGCGACATGAATTCTTCGGTGAACACATTTCGCGCCTTCAGCGCTCACCTAATTATTCGGCCGGCCAACCTGGGCCTCTGGCCCAGGCTATTTCATTGCGCGCCTTCGGCGCTTGATAGGCCACGAGCTCCAAACCAAGCACCGTCGCCGCGCCGCTCGGCCGGCGCAGCTTTGCCTTAAAAGTCGGATCTAGCTCGAGGCAGGAGCGTTTTGCTTCGTGTTGGTTAGTGTGACTTCGTGGATCGTCCTTAGTTTTCCGGACAAAAGAAACGATCCACAAAGTCACACGAATTAAACACGAAACTCGTTCCCACCGAAATCGACTTTTGAGGCAAAGCCGATCTGCGCCTTAGTCTTCTGCCTGCTGCCTGTCTGTTCTGTGTAATCTGTGTAATCTGCGGATTCTCTATTCTCCTCTTGAAACCTGGATCGCTCACTGCTCACTGATAACTTGCCTCAAACACCGCCAGCCCGCCAATCACCCGTCCTCCGTTACGCTTTCCGTTGGCAAAATTCCATACATTGAGGCAATATATAAGCCCACCTCAGCACCGTCTCAGAGTTGCCTAAATTCAAATCGTCAGCCGGTCTGAATTCACCCAGGGAGGAATGAATGGACCGCTCGTGATTCGCGTTAGTCCAGAAAACGGAAAGAGGCGGTAGTAACAGCGACGATAGTTGAAGGAAAGATCACACCAGATGCCTGAATTGATGACCTATATTGGGATCGCTGGCTTGGTAATCGTTGCTGTCGGCGCTCTTGTGGTCCTCAAACGGAATGGCCTCCTCCTCACGAAATTCAAACACAATAAGACCGAGATGGAGTTTGATCACTACGGATCGGGACGAACCAGCGCTGCGTCAGACGGTGCTGAAAGCATCAATCTCACGCAATTGAAGGTATGGATGTCTTCGGAAGCTAAGGAGGATTGTCAGAGTCTCGCCATTCCGCAGGAGGATCCAGTCCAGTTCGTCTTAGGTGAGGCGATGCGTCATCCTCTTCTCTTTGAAACCAGTTTCACTTCTGTCCCGCTAGTCTTCCACGAAAATGTGCTCTTGTTATCCTGGGAAGACTCTCAGGCAACTATCGAACGCATTCTGGACCGCAGCGACGCGTATCCGCTGAACGATGCCTGGAGTTCCTGCCTTGCAGTGTACCGGCAGGCTACGCTGCTTCCTTATCGGACGAAAGGGACTGACATTCTGCGGGCGTCGGCGGAGGCCCAACGCGCTCTTACCGTATACCGAAGGCTTGTTTCCAAGGCAAATGAGTTTCTTGAATCTCTGAAGCGAAACCAACAGCATCCATTTGGCGTCTACGCGGAGATGAGCTCGTTGGTTGATGAAGCTGAGTACGCCCTTGCGAGCGACGACATCGGCACCAGCGCGGCTCGCATGGAGGTTGTCCTCTCTACAGTCCACAAACTGATCCTCCAGAACGCCCCCCAGGGTCCCCGGTCAACACGAGTTGCCCGGAAGACGACGGGAATTGAAATCTCAGGCGATGGTAGGCGCACAATTCTCCTGGTAGATGATGAGAAGAATTGGCTTGGAGCTATCCGTCACGTACTCAGGAAAAAGAACTTCGTTATTGTTTCAGCCTCAACCACCGGTGACGCGCTACGGGCCATTGTCGATCACGAGTTCGACTTAGTCATTACCGACCTGGTAATGGGTGTAGATTTTGCGGGCCCGGAGGCCGATGGGAGAGAGGTGGCGCTCGCAGCAAAGAAAAGTAGTACGAAAACGAAGGTCATTGTGTTTACTGCCTACGTAGAGATGTCTCGACTTGCATCCCTGCTTAGGGCTGGTGTGGATGATGTTATCGACAAAGCGGGTCGCCCGGAGGATTTGCTCGGCAGGATTGAGTCGATTTTGGACGACATCGAAGAGCGACCGGCGGAGTGAGCAAGCTTCTTTGGAGATACCGGAGACCCTTCGGAAGAATTGACATCACAGACAGCTTTTGGTCGCCGAACTAAGAACAGTTCTTTTCAAAACAATTACGTGCTCGCTGAACGGCTTCCCCCGGTGCGCTTCAACGTCTGCGGAGGGAGCCAGCGATGAGTGAGTCAGCGCCTCTTCCGTCTTTTCTCCAAAGGGAGACTATCCGTTGCACATTTTTGGGATAGGCGGCTATGCTGTGCGCACTGTTGCGGTTTAAGCAGATAAGTCATCCCAGTTGCAGAAGCGGCGAAGGATATTGACGAAACGGATTGGCCCGGCGTCACGATGCTCAAAGCGAAGATGAAAGATCCAGCAATGAGAGTTTCTGGCTGGTGGGCCAACCTGACGTGCAGATCGCCAAGCAAGACGACCAACTTGGAAAAGACTGGCTTGAGACTTATCGAAGTTGGCAATCGCGAGGCATGCCGACCCCACCGGTAATGATCTCAGTGGCCAACCGAACCGAAACAGCGGCGCGTATCAAGTACGCATTCGATCACAAGAAGATTCGCATTGACGAGTTGTGCGTGCCCGAGCGTACGTTGCACATCGATTCGAAGGTGCTCGAAATGGCCGAGGCGCAAGAGGAACCGATCGTTGCAGCGGAGGTGGTTTCTGAAGATGAAGAGACTACCAACGGCGGTTCTCGGAAGCTTACGAAGAAGCAACAGGCAGAGCTCTTACGCGCGACAGTGGATACGGTGGGGCAGTTCGGGAAACCGGGCGAGGGTATTCAGAATGTGATCTCCGTCGGAATGTTGTCGGAAGGTTGGGACGCAAAGACGGTGACCCATGTGATGGGTTTGCGCGCGTTCTCCAGTCAGCTCTTATGTGAACAGGTTGTAGGTCGAGGACTCAGGCGAACGTCGTACGATGTTGATGAAAAGACGAAGTTATTCAAAGCCGAGTACGTGAACATCTTCGGTGTGCCATTTACATTCATGCCTCATGAGTCGCAGGAAGACGGCCCGCCGCCACCTCCGCCACCACCAAAGACGCGCATCGAGCCGCTGAGCGAGAAAAACGAGTTCGAGATTAGCTGGCCTAACGTGATCAGAATCGATCACGTGTACAACCGAGTGCTCAAATTGGACATTGAAAAGATGCCGCGCCTGGAGTTAAGCGCGTTTGATACTCCTAAGATTGCCGAGCTTGCACCGGTTGTTGATGGCAAACCCGACCTGTCAAAGATATCTGAAATCGATTTGGAAGATTTAGGACGAAGATTTAGGTTGCAGAAGATTATTTTCGAAACAAGTCTTGAGCTTTATGACTTGATGCGAACTACATGGAAAGGCAATCGTGAGACTCTCTTTTCACAAGTAATCCCATTAGTCGAGAAGTTCATTATCTCAAACAAGCTCGCCATCTCTCCACCTCTGTTTGGCCTGGACGAAATAAGAAAGCGAATCCTCATCACGCTCAACATGAGCAAGGTTGTGCAGCATGCGTGGGAACAGATTCGTTTCGAGAATACAGAATCAATTCAACCTGTCTTTGATACCGAGAAGCCAATACGATCCACGGGCGACATGGGAAGCGTGGCATACAGCCCGGCCCTGCGAAAGAACGAAACGGTCTCATATTAACTTCTGTGTTTACGACAGCACTTGGGAAGATACGGAGTCTTTTGAGCTTGACCGCAATGCTAATGTCGATGCCTGGGTCAAGAACGATCATCTTGGGTTTGAGATTATTTACATCTTCAAAGGCGTGGTGAAAAAGTACCGCCCCGATTTCATCGTGAAGCTCAAGAGCGGCGAGCATCTCATTCTTGAGACCAAAGGTCAGCCATCAGAGAAAGATAAAGCGAAAGCGTGGATTTCTGGACGAATGGGTGCGGGCGGTGAACCAACACGGGGGATTCGGCACATGGCGAGCTGAGCGGTCGGAGCATCCGGATGATCTGGTCGAACTTCTAGTACCTCAAACTACGCCACCTAAATGATGCGCGTCGAGATCAGACCAGAGTTATTAAGTTGGGCCCGCGAGCGTCGCTTCATTCTAGGACCCAAGCCATAACCGAACTCGAAGCCACCATGGCTCGGTTACCCATAGGAAAACCGACTTAGGAGGCCTGATGCCGAAGAAGAAACCAATCAAGAAGCATTCAGTCAAAGCGAATCTGCAGGTGGTGGAGTTGATGCGGGCGGGGTCGTCTGTGGATTTGGAGATTTATGCTGACCAGGAAAAGATTGGGACGATGATTATTGGGCAGGGGTCGCTTTCGTGGAAGGGTGGGAAGCGGCAGATTAGGAAGCGCATTCCGTGGAGCCGGTTCGCGGCGATGATGGATGAACTCGCTTATGGATGATCCGCAGATTAGATAGACAAAGCCATTTTCCTCTTCGTGTGACTTCGTGGATCGCTCTTGTTCAGTCTTAGGAGTGGACGATCCACGAAGGACACGAAGGTAACGAGGGGGAAAAGTTTTGTTCGTGCGGCTTCGTGTAACTTCGTGGATCGTTCTTGTTCAGTCTCAGGAAGAGGACGATCCACGAAGGTACACGAAGGTCACGAAGGGCTTAATGAGTCTTGTGGATTGTTCGATGGTTGCCCGCGTGTTTTCGTTCCTGGGCGCGGTATGAATTGACGCGCTTGGAAATTGTGTTGCGGTGGATGCCGAGTGCTTCGGCGGTGTGTGAAATGCGTTTCTTGTTTCGGGTAAACGCTTTTTGAATATAGACCTTCTCGAATTCTTCCAGAGCCTCATCCAACATGATGTGACCATCGAGCATGTCTTCAATCAGAGCTTCAAGGCGGGGGCGTATTTGCATCTTTCTCCAGTCGTATTTAGGTTATGAATTTGTCGGTATTAAATCCGGTGCTGCCGTTGGGCGAACGATTGCGCCGGTGTATTCTTTCGCCCCTTCAGGGCTCACATTCTTCTATATTTCCTTTCCAGGGGCGTTGCCCCTGGCTATTACATTTCACGCCTTCAGCGTGATGAGCCCTCCCTAACGGTCGGGCTACTGCCCCGAGAACCCGGTCGCTACCGCTCGCGGTACTGACCTCAAGGCGGGCAGGATGCCCGCGAACCGCAGGCAAGATGCCTGCGCGCCCGGCTACAACTTCTCACCGACCAGTAGTTCGTACGCTTCCAGGTAACGAGCGGTCGTGGCGGCGGCAACTTCGGGCGGCAGCGTCGGCGCGGGCGGTTGTTTGTCCCAATTGATCCGTTCGAGATAGTCGCGCACGTATTGCTTGTCAAACGAAGCTTGGGATTTGCCGACCTGGTAGCTGTCCACTGGCCAGAAACGCGACGAATCCGGCGTCAGGACTTCGTCGATGAGGATGATCCGGCCATCCCGGTCCCGGCCAAACTCAAATTTTGTGTCGGCAATGATAATTCCGCGGCTGAGCGCATAGTCGCTGGCTTCCTGGTAAATCCGCAGCGACACATCGCGAAGGAATTCAGTTACTTCGCTGCCGACGATCGCGGCCATCTCGGTCTCGCCGATGTTTTCATCGTGTCCGGTCTCGGCCTTTGTCGCCGGAGTGAAAATTGGCGCGGCCAGCTTCTCTGAATCGCGGAGGCCGGCGGGCAGTTGGTGGCCACAGACCTGTCCGGTCCGTTGATAGTCCTTCCAGCCCGAGCCGGAGAGATATCCGCGCACGACACACTCAACCGGAAACACTTCTGTGTGGCGAACCAACATCGATCGGCCGCGCAATTGGGCCGCGTGACCGCGAATCACCTCGGGCATCTCGTCAATATCGGTGGTCAGCAGGTGATTGGGAACAACGTGGCCGAGTTTGGCGAACCAGAAGTGCGAGAGCGCCGTCAACACTTCGCCCTTGCGTTCGATTGGCGTGGGCGAAACGCTATCGAAAGCCGAGATGCGATCGGTAGCGACGATTAGCAGGCGATCTTCATCGACTGCATAGACATCGCGAACCTTTCCACGGCGTACAAGTTTGAGATCGGCGAGAGTAGTTTCGACAACAGGGGCTGCGCAGGACATTTTGGTTTCTTTCAAATTTCAAATCAACGATTAGTAACCGACAAAAACTTTTCAGTAATGAAGCGAGCGCGATTTTGCTTTTTCGTTTACGTGCTGTCAAGAGAATGAGAAAAATAAAACCGATCTACTCGCGTGTGTCACATCGAGTTGATCGGTTTTGATTACGATCGTCGTATTTTTTTCGGCAGCCGCAAAAACGATCCACGAAGTTACACGAAGGTGAATTAATTTATTCGTGCAACTTCGCGTGACTTCGTGGATAGTTCTTAAGCGTAGGGAGTGAGCGGGACTACGAGGCAGACGCAGTTGCGGTTTCTGCTCCACCGGTAAGCGCGTCACGCAAGCGACGAATTTGCCCGGCGTGATTGTGAGCATGCGCCGCATAGATGTTCAGCCAGTCTTCGGCGCTGTACGAGCCGCTTTCAGAATGTGTGCCTTCGCGTTGCCAATCTTCGTCACTCATGAACTCGAATAGTTGGGCGGCGGTGGCGCGCGCGCCGCGGAACGCATCCAGCGCGGGGGCCAACTCGCGTCTGTTGTAATTCAGGCGGGCTGCATAGGCTTCCTGATCATAACCTTGAATCAAAGGATGATCTTCAACCAGCAAGCGCCGGAGTCTAAGGCCACTCGTGGTTTCGCTGTCGGCAAGATGATGAACAATCTCAGTCGCGCTCCATTTACCGGGAATGGGGTGCGCAGTCAGTAGCTCGGGAGGAAACCCTTCGAGACTCGTGGCAACTTCGTTGTAGCCTTCGCGATATTGGGCGATTAGTTGCGTTCGTTCTTCCGCATTCATAAGTCGTTTGCTCCTAATGAGGGTCAGAAGCCCGCGCGTAAGCGAGGGCAACGGTTGAAAGAAGGCAAGCTAGCAGCTTGCGCTACATCAGCGGCTCAAAATCAGCAAAGTAAAGCTTCCCGGCACCATCGGCGCGCGGGGTCGCGGTTGTTCTGTCGTGGGCGCCGGCGCCTGACCGTATTCCGCGCTTACCGTGTAAACCTGGTGCGTTTTGGTATCCAGGGCCATAGTTCGGGCGCGTCTGAGGGTGGGCACATTTTCAACCACCGTGAACTTGTCCGGAGAGTCCTCATGCGCCACCGTCACCGTGCCATCGCCGCCATTTGAACTGAAGGCGAACCCGGTTTCCGGATCGAAACCAGCGGCGTCGGTGCCGGCGCCAATTGGCAGGCTGGTGATAACTTTGCCGTCGTTGGCATTAACCACCACCATCAATTTGTTCGAACACACCGAAAAGAGCCGCCGGTTCTTGCGATCCATTGCCAACCCGCTACAGCCATCGCCGGGAGTGATCTTCCAACGATTTTCGACCGTCAACTTATTGGAATCGAACTGCACAATCTCGTTGGTGTCTTCGATGTTTACAAAGACGTGGCCCTTTTCGTCGGCCGCCGCAAATTCCGGTTTGCCTCCGAGCGCAATCGTCCCGGCTACGGTCCCGGTCTTAGCATCTATGGCAGTTGTGTCTTTGCTGGCGCCATTAAATGCAAAGACACGCTTTGAAGTCGGATCATAAATAATCGCGTCGGGATTCTTACCGGTAGGCGCCGTTCCCAAAACCTTGAGTGTCTTCACGTCAAAGATCGTAACGTTGTTATCGCGCCCGTCGCTAATGAAGCCCTTATCCATGTCCGTCGCGATCGCGATTCCATGCACGCCATTGGTGTTGAGAATGTCACCGACGAGGGCGCCCGTGTCGGCGTCAACCACCATCACGTGAGTGCCGCGCGAGATGTAAACGCGCCGCGCCCTGGCATCGACGGTTAAGTAGTCCCAACCTCCGTCGCCACCCAGCTTGATAGTTTTGCTCACGTGATATCCGGACGGACCAGCAGTCAGGATCGCACTGCCAAGCAGCACCGCCGCGCCGACAAAAAGAATGCGTAGCACAGAAAATTTCATTTGGCTTTTTCTCCGAAAGTTTCGAATTGAACAAGCGGAAACTACTCTCTGCGGCGTACTCACGTCAAGCCAATGAATCAATTCGGATTTGCGCTCTGTCCTGATGCAATTGAGAATTGAAACCATACAACTCGATTTCCGCGCGTTGAGATTTGCGAACGAGATAGATTCCGGCGAAACATGCTGGATTCATCCGACTTACCTCGGAAAAAACCGTTATCAGTCAACTGGAATGACTCTTGCAATTCGACACGGACAGTCGGTCTTCCGTGAGTCTTGGTTAGGACTGAACATAGGGCATTCGGACTAGAAGGAGAAAATGAGATGGCTTATCAAGAACAGCAGGCTGAACATAAACGCATAGTGATTGACACTCCGAGCTCGAGGCGCGAAGTAAGTAGTTCGGAGACCGTCCGCTATCCGGAGAGAAATGGCGTGTCGAGCGCTGCGCTGGCGGCCATAGTGGTTGGGGTAGTCGTGGTCGCGGCGATCGTCATTCTTTTCGTGATGAATCAACAGCAGCAGGACGCAAATGCGAACGTCGCTCAGGCGCAGCAGCCGCCGACGACTATCGTGCAGCAACCGGCACAGCAGCCGCCGATTGTGGTACAGCAGCCGGCGCCGGCCACACAGCCAGCTCCGGTCATCATTAACGGCCAATCAGCCCCTGCGACGACGGCAGGTGGATCAGCGACCACCCGCACAGGTCCTGACGATGGCACTATTCAAAACACGATTGACAAGAGATTGAATGACGATCCGACATTCTCTCAGCTCGGGGTAACGGCCAGTGTCTTGGGCGGCAGGGTAACTTTGATGGGCACAGTTAAGACTGAGGCCCTCAAGAAGCAGGTTGAACGAGCCGTGCGAGATCTGAAGGGAGTTAAGTCAGTCGACAACCAGATCATCGTGTCGTCTTAAGAACAGACTCATCGTGTCCCTGGGCATCAGCATTAAGAGGACCCAGCACCCCAGCAGCAAAACGCGCCGGAGCTAAAAAGCTTCGGCGTGTTTTTGTATTTGTTTTGTTTGCGCTTCTGCGCCTTGGCATGAGTAGATCGCTGACGAAGTTTCACGCAAAGGCGCCAAGGCGCAAAGGCGGCGATGGATTGATAATAATTGAGCCCGCTTCAGCGGGCTTAAAACAAGCGAGGAACCCAAATCATGTCGACGACGAAAAGTGCTAAACCGGCGAGGTAAGCACGCTGAAGCGCGCTGCTTGAGAATATTCGCGCCCTTACCCAGCGCGCTCGAAGCGCTGGGATAGTCAAACCAACAATGAAGCCCGATGAATCGGGCTGATCGAATTGACCCATCGCTGAGCTTTGCTTCAAAAGTCGGATCTAGCTCGAGACAGGAGTGTTTTGCTTCGTGTTGCTTCGTGTGACTTCGTGGATCGTCCTTAGTTTTCCGGACAAAAGAAACGATCCACGAAGTCACACGAATTAAACACGAAACTCGTTACCACCAAAATCGACTTTTGAGGCAAAGCCACAGCGCTGCACAATCCGCTTGTTTGTATGGAAGGGCTAATTTATTCTGACCTCAAGACCAAAACTGCTGAGGATTCAAATGGAAAAGCTTCCCCAAACCCCGCGCACAACCCTGAAGCGTCTGCCGCAACGCGGCCACTATGACCGCGAACTGATCAACGGGATTCTGGATGAGGGCTTTATCTGCCACGTCGGCTTTGCCGTGGACGGGCAGCCGGTCGTAATTCCCACCGGCTACGCGCGCGTGGGAGATAGCCTCGTCATTCACGGTTCGCAGGCCAGCCGGATGCTGCGCACTCTAGGGCAGGGAATTGATGTCTGTGTGACGATTACCCTCATCGACGGGCTCGTCCTGGCGCGTTCGGCCTTTCATCATTCAATGAACTATCGCTCGGTTGTTGTCCTTGGCCGCGCGACGTTGGTTGATAACCAGGCGGAAAAGCTCGCCGCCCTGCGATCCCTATCTGATCACATGATTCCCGGCCGTTGGGATGACGTGCGCAAACCGAGTGAGCGCGAACTCCAGCAAACCACAGTGCTGTCGCTGTCCCTGACCGAGGCGTCCGCCAAAGTACGTCAGGGGCCGCCGCTCGATGATCAAGAGGATTACGATTTAGCTGTTTGGGCTGGGGTCATACCGCTTAGTCTCGTTGCTGGGCGACCCGTTGGTGATGCCCGAATACCAGTGCAGAGCGAGGTCCCGAAGTATGCGACTGAATACGCGCGACCAGCCTCAAAGCACTGACTGGCAATAACAAAGTGGCCGCAGCCCGGCCTCGCCTTGCTACTTTCCCCGATATAGTCCATACTCCATTACGGTTAATCCTTCTCTCGCGCATCGACGGTGATGCGCCCCGCGCACAAATCATTTAGCGCTGGCGTTTTGGAAGTTCGAGAGCAGGCTTGTTTCAAACTCCGAAGCCGCTCTTTCAAGAGCATCCGAAATCCGGTCCTTCGACTGCTACCGTTCACCGAAGTCCTTCCGATTCGCAGCTTCTTTTCATTCCCAAAAAAGGGGAAAGGTATATCTATGTCAACGAAACTTTACGTTGGAAACCTAGCTTTCCAAACTACCAGCCAGGAGCTGCAGGAATTATTTGCCTCAGCAGGCACGGTTGAATCAGCAGCGGTCGTCGAAGACCGCGACACTGGACGTTCGCGGGGCTTTGGCTTCGTCGAAATGTCCACCAAGGAAGAAGGCGCCGCCGCTATTTCCCAGTTCAATGGGAAAGAAGTCAATGGCCGCGCTCTCAACGTCAACGAAGCCAAACCACGCGAGAATCGCAGTGGTGGCGGCGGTGGTCGTGGCGGCTACGGCGGCGGCGGCGGTGGTCGCGGCGGCTTTGGCGGCAACAGTGGTGGCGGTGGCGGCTACGGCCAAAAGCGCGAACCCAGGTGGTAATCAGCTCAAGCATTAGGCAGTAATTTACTTGTCTTACGAGTCCCCGCGGCGAGTGGTCCCGAAAAGGACGCTCCCCACGGCGACCGGGCTTGCTTAACAAATTAATCGCGGCTAGCTGAAACCAGACCGGCCGCTCAACAGTCAGAAGGAGTTTATGAATTTTTCAGAATTGGGACTTGCGCCCGCACAACTGCGCGCCTGCGAGTCTCTCGGGTATACAGAACCCACCCCCATTCAAACCAGGGCGATTCCCATCGTTCTCAACGGCCAGGACCTCATCGGTTGTGCCGAAACCGGCACCGGTAAGACAGCCGCTTTTCTGCTTCCCATTATTCAGCGAATCAGCGAAAAACCACGACCGGGCGTGCGCGTCCTCGTGCTCGCGCCGACGCGCGAACTCGCGCTGCAGATTCAAAAGAATTATGTCGAACTTAACAATGTCAAAAGCAATCGCAGCGTAATCGTGATTGGCGGAGCGAACATCCGCACGCAAATCTCTGAATTACGTCGCGGAGTCGCGGTCGTGATTGCGACGCCAGGGCGCCTGCTGGATCTGCAAGAGCGCGGTGCACTGAATCTAAATACAGTTGAAGTCCTCGTGTTGGACGAAGCCGACCGGATGCTCGACATGGGATTCCTGCCGGCAATTCGACGAGTGCTGGCGATGCTGCCAACGAAGCGACAGACGTTGCTGTTCTCAGCCACGATGTCTTCGAGCATCGAGCAACTAGCGCGCTCGACGATGAAGGAACCGAAACTTATCGAAGTAAACACGCGCGGCCAGGCCGCGACCATGGTTGAGCAGACGGCTTACCCCGTGGCCCAGGAGTCAAAGACGGCTTTGCTGCTGGATTTGCTCGAACGCGAAAAGTTTGAGCGCGTGCTGGTATTCACCCGCACCCGCCGCGGTGCCGAGCGTCTTTCGCACATCCTGACGGCCCGCGATCACAGCGCGAATCGAATTCACGCCGACCGCACGCAACCGCAGCGCGAAGCTGCTTTGAGTGCGTTTCGCGATGGTCGTACGAGAGTGCTCGTGGCCACCGATATCGCCGCGCGCGGATTGGATGTCGAGTCCGTTTCGCACGTCATCAATTACGATGTGCCGGCCGCGCCCGAAGATTATGTGCATCGAGTTGGCCGTACCGGTCGGGCCGGTAACGCCGGCCAGGCAATTACCATCGTGGCGCCGGTGGATGAACTTTCGATGCGCGCGATCGAGCGTTTGACCGGACAGGAAGTAAAACGAATCGTGCTGCCGGGCTTTGGCGGTGCGCAGCCGCTGGCGCCCGCGGGCAAAACGTTTGCGCGCTTTGCGCGCAGTGGCCGGAGCAGTTCAGTACGCTCGTTTCGCCCACGCCGGGCGAGATAGCGTTGCACGGCGACCTTTAAGAAGAGACTTAACAACCCGACTTAAAAGGGGAGGAGCATTATGGAAGTCAAAACCGAAGTGGCGGCAGTTGAGAAACCTGTTTTCGCGACCGGCGACCGAGTCGAGCAGATGTGCATCAAGTGTGGCGAAGAACGCGGACACATCGTAGCTTCGATCAGCAAGAAGGGCAGAATTACACGTGTCAGTTGCCCGATCTGCGGTTCGCGCGTTGCTTATAAGAGCGGCACGACGCGTACTCGGACGCCAAAGATCGGCGCGCCCTATGACATGGCCCGCACCTATCGGCGCGGGCAAACCATGATGCATCCGACGTTCGGTGAAGGCGAAGTAACCGCGCTGATTGAGCCGCAAAAGATTGACGTATTATTCGCGGATCGCATGAGGCGACTAATTCATTCGCATGCTTAAACGAACCCTCAGGCGCTTGCGCGGTAAGGAGAAAAGCCGTTTAGTCGTTGACGGTCCACCGGCGGGAACCCGGGTGATTTTCCGGGCAGAGCTAATGCCCGGGCGAGAAACCGAGGATCGCACTTACGAAGTTGAGCGAGTGCTGGCAAGCGGTCGAATAGAGTTGACCAATCTGCATGGCGAACATCACCTGACTGAATTCGAACCAGTAACTCAAGAGTAGTTGGCAGTAGAAAGACAGGAGAGTTGGTTTGCCGAACAAAGCGCGTGCTGAAGTAGTGCCCACCGAAAGGCACGTTAATTGGACGATGACTATCTTCCTGAGTGCTTTTCATGTTGGAGCGGTGATTTCTCTCTATTTCTGGAGCTGGCCCGCCGTAATTTCCGCCGTGGTGCTTTACTGGGCATCAGGGAGTCTGGGAGTCGGTATGGGCTATCACCGTTTGCTGACGCATCGCGGTTACAAAGTCCCGAAAGTCATCGAGTACTTTCTCGTGACTTGTGGCTCGCTGGCGCTTCAAGGTGGTCCAGTTGAATGGACGACCACACATCGCATGCACCACGCGCACACTGATCGGCAAGGAGACCCGCACACGCCGCGCGAAGGTGGTTGGTGGTCGCACGTCGGTTGGATCGTGGCCGGTCCCGCTCAGAAGCACGAGCGAATCGTAATAGAGCGTTACGTTCCGGATTTGCTCAAAGACAGATATTACGTTTGGCTGAGTCGCTATTACTGGGTGCCGCTGGTTCTGGTGGGGCTGGTTCTGCTGGCGCTGGGAGGCTGGAAGGTAATGATGTGGAGCGTTTTTCTCCGCGCGATCCTGCAGCTCCATGCGACCTGGTTGGTTAACTCGGCCACGCACCTTTGGGGAAAACGACGCTTCGAAACGGGCGAGGATTCGCGCAACAGTTGGTGGGTCGCTTTACTGACGTTCGGTGAAGGCTGGCACAACAACCATCATGCTCATCCGACCTCGGCGCGTCATGGGTTGAAGTGGTACGAGATTGATTTCAATTGGATGGGCATTCGCGTACTTCAGTTCCTGGGCCTGGCCCGCGCCATCAAACGAGTTCGCTTCAACGCGGCCGCCACCATGTGGCAACTCGTCGGCGGCGATGGTAAGCCGAAAGGCTCTTATGAAGGAGCTTAGAGAGCGCGGCCTCTACCGTTTGCCGGACGGAGGAGAGTTTGTCGCCAGCATCGCGCCTCGCGGCGGCGGCTACGCGCTTTACGACCCGCAGGTTTTCAAGCGCTACGGTTTGCCCGATTATCAGATTGACGCCCAGGGCCGGCTGAACCGGATGGGCGAATCAACTCGCTGGTTTGCCGATGATCTGATCGATACCGGCCAGACTGTGGCTTAAAGTGCCAGTGGTGGCCCGCGCATCTGGCGCGTGATCCGGGCAGGATGCCGGGTTTTTAGAAAGCAGCGCACCGACGCAGCGTTACGGAGCGGTTGCCCGAGAGGCCGAAGTGCCTGAAGGCGAACACGGAGTAACGGATGACGAAGATTATTTGGTCGTGTCAGGAATGCGGTCAGGTGCTGCCGGTATGGCAGGTGAAATGTTCGAATTGTCATAAAGCGGCGGTGAGTTGGTTGCATCTGGTCGCGGGCGCCGCTGTAATTCTGCCGGCGCTGTTCTTACTTTTCAAACTCGTGTAAGGGGAATCAAGTATGGCAACATCCAAGAAATCTTCGCGCAAGGCCGCCAGCGTTCCTGCCGTGGCCGAGCTATGGCCGGGAATCGACGCGCAATTTCGCCTGATTATCGTGGCTGCCAAGCGCGCCAAGCAACTGGTGCGCGGCGCCACCGCCAGAATTGAGCCTGATCCTTTGCGACGTCGAAACACGAGCATCGCGCTCGAAGAAGTTAAGCGCGGGCTCGTCGCTTTCACGATCTTTGATCCGGATGAAGTAGTCGAGGTGGCAGAATAGATGTGGAACCGATCTCGGTCTCCGGCCCCGGTTGCTGTGGTCCAGACGCTGAAGTCCGGGTCAATCGTGGTAAGGATCGATAAGATGAACGGGCTGCGAGTTTACATTAATCCTCATGTGAAAGAGACTTGTGGCGGCTTTGGTGTATTTTATAGCCGCCGCGAGAATGGACCGTACTATCGCTGGGCGTTCGAAGAGACCGTGAGCCATTGGCGCGTGTCGCGGGTGTCACCCAGCGACTTTTCGCCGAAAGCGCTGGCCAATGCGAATTGGAAAGGCGTCCCGGCAGCATTACAAAAGAGCATGGTTGAGCATTACCAGGAATAACCACCAATCGAAAAGGAGAAACCCTATTGGCCAGAGATGATTTGATTCCCGCAGAGGGCACCATAATCGACAAGCAGCCCAACGCCTTTTTCAAGGTCAAGCTCGACAGCAGCGACCACGTGGTGCTGGCAGCTATTTCCGGCAAGATGCGCAAGCACCGCATACGCATTCTGGTCGGCGATCGCGTCAGCGTAGAAATGTCGCCCTACGATTTGTCGCGCGGACGGATCACTTACCGATTCAAATAGACCGCTACTTACGATTAGTGTCGAAACGCGTATAATGCGCGAGCGCCGACGCTAATCGAACATGCACGTTTCCCTAAGGACGAATAACAACGAGCCGCGCTGGCCGGCCAGCATCGCCGTAGTATCGATTGGTGGTTTATATGCTGCGTTGCCCAGGTCTCTGGTGGTCGCGGGTCCGCGCTGGTTAATCCTGGCCATCGTTCTGGTGCTAATGGTCCCCACCATAGTTTCGCACCGCATCGGTCATCATTTTCTCAATCAAGTATTAGGTTACATTCTGAACGGTGTGGTGACCGCGACCATGATTGCGTCGCTCGTGCTGCTGCTCTCAGCCGTAACTGCCCACACGATCGAGCCCCAGCAACTCCTCCGATCCGCGGCCGCGCTATGGCTCAGCAACATTCTCATCTTTGCCTCGTGGTATTGGCGCCTGGACGGAGGCGGACCACATGAGCGGGCGCAAACTCCCGGCCACAGCGACGGCGCCTTTCTGTTTCCCCAGATGACCATGGACCCGACAGCCAAGCTCGCCGCAGGTGAAGGCGACTGGGAGCCGAACTTTGTCGACTATCTTTTTCTGGCCTTCAATACGAGCACTGCATTCTCGCCGACCGATGTGCCGGTGCTCTCGCGCTGGGCCAAGATGCTGATGATGCTCCAGTCGCTGATCTCTCTGTTGGTGATTGCGCTCCTGGCGGGGCGCGCGGTGAATATACTTTAACGCCTGGTGCTGCCCGCCTACATTCAAACTGCAATACTCGCTTCGGCCGGAATGGAACTCGTCGCAACTTCTCAACCTCACTTGTGCGATTGATTTTCATAAGTTGTTACCGGTCTCTGCTTGAATTTTCCCATTGCTGTTCGTCTGATTGACGACACACTGCACGAGAGAATGCTGCCTTCGAACCAAGATATAGATGCAAGTTGAACGCAACACACACCTGAAAACTTTGCCCTAGAATCCCCTCCGTCGTAAGTCGTTTGAAAATTTCCCCTCGGACGTTTCACTAACAGGTCACTGTCTTAACCCGACTGTGGCGATGGCTTGTGGTTGATGATTCACGATTTCTACAAAACAATTCTGCGGTTGATTGCGCCGGCTCAAGTTCGTCACGTGAGTTCGGCGCCTTTTTTTTGCCGGAGCGACGATCATCGGATCGAACGGCATCGCAGTGATCCGCTTACACCAGATCAACTCAAGTCTTGCTCGAGGCCCCCTCGGCACGTTCCATCCATGAACAGTTCACCGGAGCAACTTTCCCTACACCAGGCATGAAGGAGAGCACACTGATGTTAAGAAGAATCGCAGCGACAATTATTTTCACGTTAACCATCGTCGTGACCGCCGCGGGGGTCAATGCAGCCACGCTGAGTCCGGCGCTGACAGCAAAACTAGCGCAGGCGTCTGACGCCACGAGCGTCGGCACGGTCATCGTTTCTTTCAACACGACCAGCGGCCTAAGCGAATCGAACCTGAGCGTTCTGCGCGCCGTCGGCATTACTAAAGGGATCAAGCTTTCACATCTCGGCATGGTGGCGACCGTTGCTACCGCCGGGCAGGTGCGCGCGCTGCAAAACAACGCTTCGGTGCGTTCGATCTGGTCGAATGATCGGCTGCAATATTTTGATAACGAAACCAGCACGCTCACCGGCATCGACCGCGTGCGCAGCGATGCGAGCTTCACCAGCCGCAACGGCGGCCTGCCGGTATCCGGCAGAGGCGCTTTCTCAGTAGTCATTAACGACTCAGGGATTGACGCCCGTCACGACGATTTGAAACTTGGCACGCACGTAATTCAAAACGTGCAGATCGTTACCGACGAGCAAACCAACAATACGGTTATCCGCCTGCCTGAGGCCGACGGATTCTTTTCGCTTCAGGTGGTTGAGAACTTGCCCGACACTGACTTCAACGTCGGTCATGGCACCCACTGCGCGGGCATCGTCGGCGGCAATGGTCAGGATTCCGGCGGCAGGTATGCCGGTGTAGCGCCGGGCGCAAGACTTATTGGAACCGGCTCCGGCGCGGTACTCTTCATTCTCAACGCGCTGGGCGGTTTTGAATGGTCGATGACGAATCAGGTCACGCTTGATCAGTCGTTCCAACCATACAACATTCGCGTCATTTCGAATTCCTGGGGCGGCAGCGGCGCTTTCAATCCGAACGATCCCATCAATCTCGCGACCAAAGTCGCGCACGATCAATACAACATGATTGTGGTCTTCGCGGCGGGCAATTCCGGTCCGGGCAAAGACACTATGAACCCTTACGCCAAAGCGCCTTGGGTGATTGGCGTAGCAGCCGGCGCAAAGGAAGGCGGCCTCGCAAGCTTCAGTTCGCGGGGTGTAGCTAAGGAAGAAAGACTTGGTAACTCCGATCCAAATGACGATTACAACGCGCCGACAATTACCGCGCCCGGCACCGGTCGTGAGTTCGCCACATCTTCGGCCAAATTCACTTCGGACGTCGTTTCGGTCCGCTCCGCGTCCAATGTGTTCGCTAACGGTCTTGACGCCGACGCCGAACTTCCGGTCGCCTATCTGCCGTACTACACGCAGATCAGCGGCACATCGATGGCCACACCATTCATCGCCGGCACTGTCGCGCTGATGCTTGATGCCGACCCGACCCTGTCGCCGGATGAGGTCAAGTCAATTCTGACTCAGACAGCATCGCGGATGCCCGGCTACGATGAATCTCAAGTGGGCGCCGGCTACGTGAACGTGTATGCAGCGGTCGACAAGGTTTTCAATCGCTCGAAGAGCTACGGCCAATTCTTCGCTCATGACTTTAATGCCCAGTTCACGGTGAGCGGGCCTGCTCCAGAGCATCATCACATCGACTACAGTCCGGCCGCACTGCCCGGGCCCGCGTCAAGTAACGCTCAGAGTTTCGTCGTTCAGGACGGGATGAGCGTACTCGACATCTTTGCCACCTTCGACACCGCTCTTCAGGACGGTGAGGGAAACACCATCGGCCTGGTCGCTACTGCGCCAGACGGCACCAAGTATGGAAGCGGCATTGCGCTACCGATTCTCGATTCGCCTTCGCGCGAAATCGTCGTCAAGAATCCGCAGGCTGGCAACTGGTACGTTGAAGTACGGGGCGTGCGCGGCTTGACGGCAGCGCCAGGCGTGAGTCTGCCGACTTCAGGCGCGGCGGCTCCGGGCCCAGTTGAAATGACGATTACCCAACAGTTGTTCACTCTGGCGCCTATTGGGGACATACAAGGGCATCTCGCCCAGGCCCAGATTGAGTCAGTGCTGAAGAATCGCATGATGGACACATTCAGCGATGGCACGTTCCGACCGGATGCGAGCGTCACGCGCGACGACCTGGCGCAGTTGCTCTATCTAAACACGCCTTTGCGCCAGTCACTTGGCGCCGCTCCGAAATTCTTCGATGTCTCAGGCAATTCGGCGGCAATTGCCGAAGCCGTGACGGCCAGGGGTTCAACCCTCCGCGATTGGTACACGGCTGAAAACACTTTGGCACCTGCGGGAATGATGAGCGCCAGCGGCTCAAGCTTTAATCCCGCCGGCGTCACCAGCCGTCTCGATCTGGCGATTGCACTCGTGCGTGCTTTGGGCAACGACGCAGATGCTAAAGCAAAGGCGGGCACACCAGTAACGGTGACCTACAGTGGGCAGACCATAGTCCTCGACGACAGCTCGACAATCGCGCCGGCGCTGCGTGGCTATGTGCAGATCGCACTTGATAAGGGAATCCTGCAAGCGACGTTTTCGCTAACGCAGGGACCGTTCGATCCATTCCCAGTGCTTCACGCGACTGTCAAACCAAACGACCCGAACACGCGAGCAGCGACTGCGTTCGCGCTGGATCACTACCGGCAGCATTTCGTTGCAGGCAACTGAGGATGCTGGCCGCGAAGGGCGCACCACCGGGGTCGCTCCTCGGATCAGCAAGGGTTCAGAGAGCAGCTACGGTTGCTCTCTGATCCAGGCATTGACGGTTTCATACTTGAAGAAGGAGACGGTGATGAAGAGAGCAACGACGTCTATGACAGTTCTGGTAGCTGCGGCCCTCTTGGTTTCCACTATTGGAACCAGGCCCGCGTCGATGGCCGTGAATCCGGTGCCGGCGCCAACAACGGGAGCGAAAGTTGATCCGCTGTTAACTAAGTATCTGTCGGCGAAAGCGCCCGGAGCCGAAACCGCGGTCGTGATCAGCTACGGCACTCAACCGACGGCAGCAAATTTCGCCGCGTTGCAGAGTGTGGGCATCATGAAGGGTTATGTCTGTCAGCAACTGCCAATGGTAATCGCGGACATGAACGCTGCCCAACTAGCGCTGGTGCGCAAACAGTCAGGCGTGAAATCCATCTGGGCGAACCGCATGATGCATTCCTTTACCAATGCTGCGCGGCCCTTCATTGGTGTCAATGCGATGTCATCCGATCAAGAGATCACGAAACGCAACACCAACAATCCCGGAATCCCGGTGACCGGCCTCGGTGTGGGCATCGGGTACGTTGATACGGGCGTCGATGCCACCAGCAAAGATTTGCCGTTCGGCACGAAGGTGCGACAGAACGTGATTCAGCCGCTGGCGCAGGGAACTGCCGGTCTCGGCGAACTTAACATTGCTGTGGGCGTCGATATCAGCGATCAAATTGCCGGACCCGATGGGCGCGGGCAATTCGTCCAGGTTCCTTATCTCGAGAACCAACAGATGTCCGACGTGGAATCGGGGCACGGTACGTTTGGGTCAGGCGTAGCCGCGGGACTTGGCGTTAACTCAGGTGGGTTCTATGGCGGCGTCGCGCGCGGCGCGCATCTCGTCGTGGTTAATTCGGGAACTGATTCCGGACTGCCTCTGATCGCGATCATCGGCGCTTATGACTATCTGCT
>Ga0137404_10000275_pt1 | contig 33439 bp, 19 predicted proteins | sample CZOMad2_1_16fung_FD_108285 | JGI IMG/M metagenome (GOLD analysis project Ga0137404, IMG submission 108285) | Vadose zone soil fungal communities from Angelo Coast Range Reserve, California, USA - CZOMad2_1_16fungal (Illumina Assembly) | ecosystem: Environmental > Terrestrial > Soil > Vadose... | reverse complement strand
CAGCGCCGACCTGGTGTCGCTCCTCGTCGAGACCATGAACGACGCCTGCGGGATCGGCTACGTGATGAACAAGGACGCCCTGGGACCCGACTTCGCGCCCTACGCCTATAACGTTGTGCGGCGCGCCTGCGGCTTCCTCACCCTCGCCCATGAGCTGGGGCACAACATGGGCTGCGAGCACGACCCCGGCAACGCCAACGACACCCCGGCGGAGGCCTCCTACCCCTACGCCTTCGGCCATGGCATGGACGGCCAGTTCCACACCGTGATGGCCTACCCCTCGGCCTGCCCCACGAACGCCTGCCCCGAGATCCCCAACTTCTCCAATCCGGGCGTGTCGTACCAGGGCCTGCCCACCGGCATCGCCGGGCAGCGCGACAACCACCAGGTGATCAACAACACCGCCGCTCTGGTGGCGAGCTTCACCCCCAAGGCGCCGACCGCGCCCTGCCGGCCGGACGCCAATACCCTCTGCCTCTTAGGTCGCCGCTTCAAGGTCGAGCTCCACTGGCAGAACCAGTACGACGGCTCGAGCGGCACCGGCAAGGCGATCGCGCGCACCGACCTTGCCGGCTTCTTCACCTTCGGCGATCCTTCGAACGTCGAGCTGATGATCAAGATCCTCGACTTCGGCACCGCGATCAAGGTCTTCTACGGCCAGCTGACCGACCTGCACTTCTCGCTGACGGTGACCGACACCACGAGCGGCAGCGTGAAGACCTATACCAATACCGCCGGCAACTGCGGCGCGATCGACCAGGCGGCCTTCGCCAGCAGCACCAGCGGCGGGCTCGGCAAGCGGGCCGGCGCGGTGCTCTTCGGCGCCGCCGCGGCGAGCGGCTCCTGCCGGCCGGGACCGGCCACCCTCTGCCTGGGCGACGGCCGTTTCGCCGTCTCCGTCAATTGGAAGAACGCCGGCAACAACACCAGCGGCGCCGGGGGAGCCGTGCCGCTCTCGTCGGTCACCGGGGCCTTCTACTTCACCGAGTCGAGCAACCTGGAGCTGCTCACCAAGATCATCGACTTCGGCGACCGCATCGCCTTCTTCTACGGGACCCTCTCGGATCTGGAGTACACCCTGACGGTCCAGGACACGGTGGGCGGGACGCAGAGGACCTACCACAACCCGGGCGGCACTTTCTGCGGCGGGCTGGACAATCACGCCTTCTGAGGTGCGGACTCGGCGGCGAGCCCGCCGGGCACGACTCGGCGGGCTCCCAGCTCTGGCCGTCGGCCTCTTCGCCCTCTACCTGGGGGTGACGGTGCCGAAGGCCCTGATCGCCACCTGGGAACAGGTGGCGGTCGGCGTGTCGCACCTGGGCGAGGGGCCGGCCGCCGCCCGGCGGCGGACCCTGGGCGTCCCCTACACCGAGGCGATCGAGGGGATCCGCCGGGCGCTCCCGCCCGGGTCCGTCTACGTGCTGATCAACGCCGACGACAAAGACGAGGGCGACCCGCTGTGGACCCGCTTCGACCTCGCCCCCCACCCGGCCCTCTTTCTCGGGCGGCTTTCCCGGCTGCCGCCCCGGGTGCGGCGCGCCTTCCCGCGCGGGCAGCCGCCGGTGGTCCTCACCTTCGGCAACGGCGAGCCGCCCCGCCTCCTCGGGCGGGCCGAATTCCTCGACTGGTTCGAAACCCCCGGCCGGACCGGCCGGCCGCCGGTACGGGAGGAGGGGAGTGCCGCCCGTCCTCGCTGAAGCCCTGGCCGGCCTGGGCGGCGTCGCCCTCTTCGCCGCGGCCGGCGGCGGCTGGATTCTGCTCCTCGGCCTCTCGCTCTCGCGCGCCGGCCGGGTGGGCTACGCCTACCTCCTGGGGGTCGCCTGGGTGGCGGGCGGTCTCTACGCCGGCTCGCACCTCTTCCACCTGACCCTCAACCGGTCGAGCACCCTGGCCCTCGTGGCCCTCCCCGGGGTCGCCGGGCTGGTTCGGTGGGCCTGGCGGCGAGCCCCCTCCCAGGGGGGAGGAAGGGGAGGGCGCCGCCTCCCGCTCTCCGTCCTCCTGGCGGTGATCGTGGGATCGATCGTCAGCCTCGGGCTCTTCGTCGAAGCCCTCGCCAATCCGCTCCTCGACTGGGACGGGCGGATGACCTGGGCCTCCCAGGCCCGCTACCTGCGCGCCGCGGGGACGGTCGACGCGCCGGTCCTCCGGAAGGAGCGCTGGTTCATCACCCATCCCCGCTACCCGGTCCTCCTCCCGGTGGCCCAGGTGGCGGTCCTCGAAACCTTCAACGCCCAGGAGGACGAGGAGCCCTTCCGGCCGCTCTACGCCGCCTTCTTCCCCGCCTTCCTGCTGGTCCTCGGCGACGGCGCCCGCCGCGTTGCCGGACGGCGGGTGGCAGGCTGGGTGGTGCTGGCGGCCGCGGTCGCCCCTTTCCTCGTCCACCGCGAGGGGGGGGCCACCGGAGCCTACAGCGACCTCCCCCTGGCCTGTTTCTACGGTGGCGGCCTCCTCCTGCTGTTGACCCGGAAGGCGCGGTGGGGAGAGGGGATCGCGGCCGGCCTCCTCCTCGCCGCCGCCGCCCTGAGCAAAAACGAGGGCGCGATCCTCGCCGGCTTCGCCCTGGTGGCCGCCGCCTGGGCCACCCTCCGCCGGCTCCCCAGGAATTCGTCCACGCCGTCGGCGAAACGGCTGACCCCCGCCGCCCTGGCCGCCCTCTTCACCCTGGCCGCGCTCCTCCTCTTCCTCTCCTGGCGGGCGGCCATCCCCAACCGCCACGACGAGGGCTACGAGAAGCTCGGCGGCCTCTGGCCGGCGGTCGTCACCCGCATCCCCCGGCTCCTGCCTCTCCTCCTCGCGCGCTTCTTCGACTGGGATCGGTGGACGCTCTTCTGGTGGGCGGCGCCCGTCGTGCTCCTCGCCGGCCGCCGGGGACTCCGGGGGCGGATCGCGCTCCCCCTGGCGCTCGCCTGGGGGGCCCCCCTGGCGGTCGCCTGGGGGGCCTACTCCATCCACTGGGACCCCTACTACCTGGTCCAGGTGACCTGGGATCGAATGCTGATCCAGGGCTCGCTGCCCTTTTTCCTGCTGCTCGCCCTGGCCCTGCGCCAGAGCGTGGTGGGGTGGCGCGGGACCTACGGAGGGCAGACGGCCGGGTAGAAGGTGTAGGCGCCGTCGGAAACGCCGGCGCAGGTCACCGGGCCCACGGGGCCCGGCCCGAGGAGCTGCGACGCCGCGATCTGGGTGACCGAGGTGGCGTTGCCGAACACCGTGTACGAGCCCGCGGTCACGGTGCTGTCGTGGACCCGGATGTGGGCGATCTCAGGGATTCCCGAAATCGTTTGTACGCCGTAGCTCGTCGCCCCATCGCCGCCGGCGCTGAGGACGCTGTTGTACACCTCGGCGTCCGCCGCGTCCTCGGAGAGAGCGTAGGCCTGGGCGCCGTGACCGTTGGCGATGGCGGACACGCGCGATCCATACAACCGCGTCATACCCGAAACCGCGCCGGCGATGCCGTAGGCCAGGTTCGGCGCCACGTCGGTCCCTTCCCGGCGAATGGAGTTGACGTCCACGGTTACATTGCGCAATACGACCAGACCGCCGGCATTATAAATCCCGTCGCCACCGCTCAGGTCGCTCGCATAGATCGTGATCGAAGAATCCACCAGGGTGGTCTGGGCGTCATTCCACAGGCCATAGGAAGACGACTGAAGAGTAAGGTTTTTCAGCACGGGCGACGAGGGATATTTACAGTTGACCGCCACCACGTAGTAGGGACCGTGCTGGCCGATCGCGGTGACGTTGCGGACGCTCGGAGAGCCCGAGGGGATCTGAATCGCCCACGCCGGCCCCTCTTTTCCTCCGGACCACTCGACGGTGAGGTTCCGCAGCTCGGAGTGGTCCGCCGTCGTCAGGGTGGGAATAAAGGAATCGTGAGAAAGGATGGACGTCATTCCCTCACCCGCGCCCTCGAGGTCCACATAAGGCTTCATGGCAACGGTTTCGCTGTAGATTCCCGGGGCGACGCGGACGAGAATGGGTTGACTCACGGTACCGGTCACGGCATTGATCGCGGCCTGGATCGTAGAATAATCGCCGCCGCTCTTGGCAACGGTGACGATGGATGGAGCCGCCGCGAGCCGGAGAGTACCTCCAACCAGAGCGAGCGAGAAAAAGCATACGGCCGTAAACTTCATAAGGCTCCTTTCCGGGAATCCCCGGAGTCGGTACCGCGTCTGCCTTTTTAGATACGCCGTGCGATGGAAAGAGTTCCCGAGCCCGAAAAGCGCGGAACCGTTACAATCCCGCCGTGCTTCCCGACCTCTTCCTCCCCATCGGCGCCTCTCTCCCGGACCTCGCCCCAACGGAACAGGCCGGGATCGCCTACACCGCCGCCCGCTGGACGCCGGGAGCCCTGGGTCGCGCGGTTGCGGCACTCGGCCGTGGGGCGGAAGCTTTGGCGGAGATCGGCGAGGCGGGCCTCCTCGCCGCCTGGGCGGAGACCGTCGAGGCCTTTCTCTCCCCGCGGTCGCCCGAGCGGCGGGACCTCGAACCGGCCCTCGTCCGCCTCTGCCGGCTCTCCCCCGAGGGGCTGGCCGAGGGTCTTAGGGCGGTGCTGGGCGGAGTGCGGGAGCGGCCGGCCGCGGCGCTCTTCGCCCGCGCCCGGGAGTTGGGTCGGCCCGCCCCCGAGGCCGCTCTGCCGGTCCTCGCGATTCTCGCCGCGAACCTGCCGGCGCTCGCCGTCCAGCCGCTCCTCCCTGCCCTCGCCCTCGGCCGGCCGGTTTTCCTCAAGTCCCCCTCGGCCGAGCCGCTCTTCGCCCCCGCCTTCCTGGCCGCCCTGGTGCGGCGGGAGCCGCGGCTGGGAGCGGCCCTGGCGGCGGCGACCTGGCCGGGGGGCGATGCGGAGCTGGAGGCCCCGGTCCTTGCGGCGGTGGAAACCATCCTCGCCTATGGTGGAGACGAGGCGCTCGACGACCTGGAACGTCGGGCAGGAAGGCCGGCAACCCTGGTGCGCTACGGTCCCAAAACCAGCCTGGCGGTGGTGGGACGGGAGGCCGATCCGGCGGAGATCGCCCCCGGCCTCGCCCGCGACGTGGCGCTCTTCGACCAGCGAGGGTGCCTGTCGATCGTGGCGGTCTACCTGGAAGGGACGGCGAAGGAAGCAAGGGAGCTGGCGGCGCGGCTGGGAGAGGAGCTGACCGGACTCGCCCGCCGCTGGCCGCCCGGCCCGCCGGAGCCCGGGGCCGCCGCCGCGGTCCAGCAGCTGCGCCGCACCGCGGTGATGCGGGGGTTCCTGACCACCCCCTTTGCGGCGCCGATCGCGGCGGGGACGGTGCTCGTCGAGCCCCATCCGACCTTCCAAATCTCGCCGGGTCTGCGCACGGTCCGGGTCCACCCCCTCCGCGACCTCGCCGGGCTCCCCGACCTCCTCGCTCCCTGGCGGGGCCGACTTCAGGGAGCGGCGATCACCGGCGTGGCAGAGACTTCCGAGCTTCTCAACGCCCTCACCGCCCTCGGAGTCTCGCGGATCGCCGCTCCAGGCGACCTCCAGAGCCCCGACGCCAGCTGGCACAACGGCGGGATCGACCCGCTCGCGGCGCTCTCCCGCTCCGCCACCGGCTCTACCGGCTGGCCATCGCCCCGTTGACGATCGTGGCGAGCGAGGTCTCGGGCGACCCCCAGGCGTTGCCGGTCAACCGGCCGGCCTCCTTGCCGTTGACGAAGACGATGCCGGTCGGCACCGAGTTGATGCCGAACTTCTTGGCCTCGGGGACGTTCGTCATGCCGCTCTTCGGCAGGCCGAAGTACTCGAACTTGATCTTCGAGCCCTTGAGCTCGTCCTCGACCCGCAGGAGGAGCGGCACGTAGTGCTGGCAGTGCGGGCACCAGGAGCCGAAGAAGACGCGGACGGTGACCGGGGCCGGGGCGCGCTTCAGGGCCGCGATCACCTGGTTGTCCGGCCGGTAGGTCCGCCCGCCTTCGACGTAGATGGGCGGGCTGTAGGCCTTGAGGTCGCCGGCCGCGTGGAGGCCGAGGAGCGGCGGCCGGGTGCGCAGCAGCACCGTGTGGCGGTCGACCTTGCAGCTCACCTCGGTCCCCTCGCCGGTGACGGTGAACGACCCCTGCGCCGCCAGGGCGGCGTTGGGCAGGAGGTCGACCGAGCCGTCCTGCTGCTTGGCGACCTTCATCAGCTGGAGGGTCTCGACCGTCTGGCTGCGCACGGAGAGGAGGACCGGGGCGTCGAGCTTCGAGGTCATCACGAGGAACGCCGGCGCCTTCTCGGAGAAGAAGATCTCGGCGTTCGGCACTTCTTTCCCGTCGACCACCAGCATGTAGTCGCCGTAGGGGCGGAAATCCTTCTGCGCATCGGCAGGCGCCCCCTGGGCGAGCGCCGGCAGCGCCCCCAGGAGGAAGGCCGCGGCGGCGGCGAAGGTCAGGCGGCGCTGCTTGGGGCTGTGCGTCATGGTCGTCGAACCTCGTCGTGGCCCTTACGGCCGGGAGGCCGGCCCGGAGGCCGGCGGAGCGCTGGCGGTGGCCAGCGGCGGAAGGGGCGGCAGCCCCGGGTAGGTACGGGTGACACGGCCGTCCTGGGTCACGAAGGAGCGCGGCAGGCGGCGGTAGAGCGGCTTTAAGATCGCGGCGGGCGTCTCGACGATGGGAAAGGCCGGCGCCCAGCGCCAGAAGAAGGTCTGCTTCTGCTCCGCGGTGACGTCGGCCAGCACCGAGACGGCGGGCGCGGCCGGCGATGGGCCGCTCCCGGCGTAGGCGTTCAGGGCGGCGACCGCCTTCTGGAACCCCGGGTCGGTAAGATCGGCGAGCACCACCAGGTGCGCCCCCGAAGTCAGGTCGGGGGCGACGGTGTCGAGGCAGACCCGGTCGGCGCCCGCGCCGGCGCACATCCCCTTGATCTCCGCCCCCGGCTTCAACCGGGTGGCGAGGTCGTCGAGCGGCAGGTCCGGCGCCTTCCAGGCGAAGGCCATCGCCGCCAGGGCGAGGACCGCGGCCGCCATCGTGCGCACCCAGGGCCCCGGCGCCCGCTGCCCGCGATCATCGCGGCCGGCGCGGCCCACGAAGGCGAGGGCGAGGGCCGGGACGAGGAGCAAGAGGTCCTGCCAGAAGGCCTCGGCCGGGGAGCGCTGGACGAGGTTGCCGAAGCAGCCGCAGCCGGCCGCGTCCGGCGCCACGCCGTGGGCGGCGAGCCAGTAGGCGCGCCCGGTCAGGGAGAGGAAGAAAACGACGAGGAGCGCCGCCGGCACCAGCACCCAGAGGCGGCGGACGCCCAGGAGGAGCGTCACCCCCAGCCCCACCTCCAGCCCCAGGGCGAGGAGGGCGACGGTGGGGGCGGGGAGGAGGAAGTCGAGCTTCTGGCCGTGGATCTGCTGGGCGAAGGCCGCCGGGTCCAACGCCTTGGCCCAGGCGGCGAACAGGAGCACCAGCCCGAGGAAGGCACCCCCCAGGGTGCCCAGCCACCCGGTCCAGGAGCGGGCTGTGGCGGGCGTGGCCGGGGCGCGGATCGGTTCGGCGGGAGAGACGGTCATCGCTGCATCCTAGCCACGACCACCGGGAGGTGCAAGCCGCCCCCCCAATGGGAAACGACGGCAACCGCCGGAATCGGCCGTTCCAGAGTTTCAACAGGCACAGGCCGTGCGGTCTTCCCGCGGGGCGGCTACCGGCGCCCCCGGAGGTATCGGGTCAGGCGGGACCACAGGCCGGGCGGCGGGAGGGACGGCGGCGGCACCGGGGTCGGGGTGCGGACCGCGGCCGGGGACTCCCGGGTAGAGGGCGGCCGGCGCTCGACCTCGCGGACCGACATCGGCAGCGCGGTCAAGCTCGGAGCGGGGCTCGGAGCGGGGCTCGGCGCGCCGCTCGCATCGCGCGGGCGGGTCTCGGCGGTGACGGAGGAGCGGTCGGCGGGAGCGGCAGGAACTGCGGCGGCGGGAGCGGGAGCGGTTGCCGGCAAGGGGGGGACCTCCCGCGGCCCGGTCCCCCGCTGGCGGAAGCTGGTGTGCTCCGCGGACTCGACCGGGGCGGCCAGGGCCTCCCCCGCCGGCAGCACCTCGCTCAGGGCCACGGCCTCCGAGAGCCGGGGGAGCCGGGTGCCCGAGAGCTCCGCGCCGCAGCCGGGGCAGCGACCGCCGGCCGGACCGTGGATCGGCAGCCCGCAGGCCGGGCAGAAGAGGCTCACCTCGCCGGTCTCGCTGCGCCGCCGGGCCGTCCCGTCCGGACCGCTCGACCCGTTCGCTCCGTCCGTCTCGCGGTGCAGGAAGAGCTCGGTCTCGCCGATCACCAGGCGGTCGCCGTCCTCCAGCACGGTCTCCTTGTCGAGCCGCTTGCCGTTGACGTAGGTGCCGTTGCTCGACCGCAGGTCCTGGAGGGTCACCCGCCCCTGCCGCACCGACAGCAGGGCGTGCCCGCGGCTGACGCTGGGGTCGCGCAGGACCACGCCGCAGCCGCGGCTGCGGCCGAGGGTGACCTCGCCTTCGCGCAGGTCGATCCTCCGTTCCTCCATCTCGAGGAACCAGCCTTCGCCGCTCCCGCTCGTCATCATCTCCAAGACAGGTCCACCGCCTGGCATCTCCAGGCCCCTCCAGAAATTGAACCGAAGTTCCAATTATAGCAGACGGGCCGTACTGTAAAGCGGCGCCGCAAGCGCTGGGGGATTCCGCGCCGTTTCAAGGTGCCACCGCCACCGCCGGCAAGGGCCACTTGAGGTGCCGGCGCAGCTCGTCGGCGGTGGGGCTCTCCACCTGTTCCAGAAAAGGCTCCAGCGGTCCCGAGTAGAGGAGCTCCCCGCCGTGCGCGCCGCCGCCCGGCCCGAGGTCGACGATCCAGTCGGCGCGGGCGATGAGGTCGGGGCTGTGCTCGACGACCACCACCCCGTCGCCGCGCTGCACCAGCCGGCGCAGGGTATGGTAGAGGAGGTCGATGTCGGAAAGGTGGAGGCCGGTGGTCGGCTCGTCGAAGAGGAAGAGCTGGCGCCCGAGGCCCGCCGGGCGGTCGAGGAAGCTCGCGAGCTTCAGCCGCTGCGCCTCGCCGCCCGAGAGGGTCGAGGTGGGCTGGCCGAGGCGCAGGTAGCCGAGACCCACCTCGGTCAGGGTGCGCAGCCGCCGGCAGAGCCGCCGCTGATCGGCGAAGGCGAGGAGCGCCGCGTCGACGGTCAGCTCCAGGGTCTCGGCGATGTTCCTACCGCGCACGCGGACGGCGAGCACCTCCGGCCGGAAGCGGTTCCCCTGGCACTCCTCGCAGGGGACGGTGACCGGGGCCATGAACTGCATGTCGACCTCGGTGACCCCGGTCCCCTGGCAGGACGGGCAGCGGCCGCGCTCGACGTTGAACGAGAAGTGGGCCGGGGTGATGCCGCGGGCGCGGGCGTCGGGGCTGCCGGCGTAGAGCTTGCGGATCTCGTCGTAGGCCTTGATGTAGGTGATCGGGTTCGAGCGGCTGGAGCGGCCTAAGGGGCGCTGGTCGACCAGGGTGACGTCGGCCAGGGCGTCCAACCCGGTGAGCGCGTCGCACTCCCCCGGCTCGACGTCGACGACCCCCTTCGCCCGCTGGTAGGTGCCGTAGAGGACGTTTTCGACCAGGGTCGACTTGCCCGACCCCGAGACCCCGGTGACGGCGACCAGGACGCCCACGGGGAAATCGACGTCCAGCCCTTTCAGGTTGTGAGCCCGGGCGCCGCGCACCTCGACCTGGGGCAGGTGGATGAGCTCCTCGTCGAGCGACTCCCGCCCCTGCTCGCGGCGGAAGCGGGCGACGTGGCGGCGGGCCGGGGTGGGCGGCCGCTCTTTCAGATACCGGCCGGTGAGCGACGCCTCGGAGCGGAGGATGGTCTCGATCGGCCCCTCCGCCACCACCCAGCCGCCGTGCTCCCCCGCCGCCGGCCCGAGGTCGATGATGTGGTCGGCGCCGCGGATGATCGTGCGGTCGTGCTCGACGACCAGCACGGTGTTGCCGCGCGCCGCGAGATCGCGCAGAAGCGAAAGCAGTCGCTCGCTGTCCTGCGGATGGAGGCCGATCGTCGGCTCGTCCAGGACGTAGAGGGTGCTGGTGAGCCCGGAGCCCAGGGCGGCGGCCAGGTGGATGCGCTGAGTTTCGCCGCCCGAGAGGGTGCGCGCCTGGCGGTCGAGCGACAGATAGTCGAGCCCCACCCGGTGGAGTACCTCGACCCGCTCGGCCAGCTCTTCGATCAGGTGGCCGGCCAGCTCGCGCTGGCGCGGGCTCCACGGCCGCTCCTGGAGCCAGGCGCGGAGCTGCTCGACCGAAAGGGCGGTCAGCTCGGGGAGGGAGCGGCCGAAGAGCCGGATGCCCAGGGCCTCGGGCCGCAGGCGGGTGCCGCCGCACTCTGGGCAGGGGGTGTAGGAGCGGTAGCGGGCGAGGAGGACGCGGACGTGCACCTTGTAGGTCCGCTGCTCCAGCCAGGCGAAGAAGCCGTTCAGGTTGACGAATTTCCCCTCGCCGCTCCACACCCAATCGCGATCCGCCGCCTGCAAGTCCTGCCAGGGGACGTCGAGCGGCACCTTGCGCCGCTTGGCGGCGGCGAAGAGCTCCTCGTAGAGCTCCTCGTAGGCCGGGGTGTTCCAGGGGGCGATGGGCTGCTCGGCGAGGGTGCGCCGCGGATCGGGGATGACGCGCTCGCGGTCGATGCCGATCACCCGCCCGAACCCCTGGCAGGTGGGGCAGGCGCCGAGCGGCGAGTTGAAGGAGAAGAGTGGCGGGGTGGGCCGGCGCATGACAAAACCGCAGATCGGGCAGGAGAGCTCGCGGCTGTAGTAGCGGATCCCGCCGATATCGCCGGCTCCGCGTGCCTCGACGCGCCCGCCGGTCAGCCGGTAGGCCTCCTCGACGGTGGCGACGATGCGCGCCCCGGATTCCTCCTGGGTACGGAAGCGGCCGAGGACGAGCGGCAGCGGATCGAGGCGGGCCGGCCAGCGCTCGCCGGGCTCCATGCGGATCACCTCGTCCTTCCCTTCGCTCGGCCCTTCGGCCGCCGGGTCGAGCCGGCGCAGAAATCCCTGGCGCACGAGCTCGGCCAGGGCGGCGTCGGCGCCGCGCTTCGGCCGCGGCAGCCGGGCGACGAGGAGGAAGGGGTCGCCCACCACCCCATTGAGCAGCTCGGCGGTCGCCTCCTCCGGCGCCACGCTCCGCGCCGGTCCATGGCCGCGCGGGCAGACCACTTCGCCCAGGTGGGTATAGAGGAGGCGTAACACGTCATGGGCCTCGGTGATGGTGCCGACCGTCGAGCGGGCGTTCTTGACCGCGTTCTTGGCTTCGAGCGCCACGGCGGGCAGGACGTTGCGGATGTCGTCGACCGGCGGCCGCTCCATCTGGTCGAGGAACTGCCGGGCATAGGTCGACATCGACTCGACGAAACGCCGTTGCCCCTCGGCGAAGATGGTATCGAAGGCGAGCGACGACTTGCCAGCCCCCGAGGGGCCGGTGACCACGGTCACCGCCCCATGCGGCACCCGGCAGTCGATCCCCTTCAAGTTATGAGTGCGGGCGTTCTCGACTTCGATGGCAAGCTGCTTCGGCATGGATCTCCGGTTCCGCCCGTGGGCGGAGCCCCCCATGATAGCGCATCGGGGGGAGGGTCGTAGGGGTTTTGGCGGTGAGGCGAATCCAGGCCATAATCGCCTCATTCTGTGAGGCGATTCGGGGTGCCGATGCCGACCTGGATCTGGGAGCATGCCGACTGGCCTGAATTTCGTTGGCGCGAGACGGAGGTCTCGCCGGTGCTCGCCCGCGCCCGTCTGGCCCAGGGCCGCATCCTGGGGGCAGCCGGAATGCTCGATCCGGCCCTGACCCTGAACGCGGACGTGAGCATCCTCGTCGAGGACGGCGTGCAGACCAGCGCCATCGAGGGAGAGCATCTGGACCAAGACGCCGTACGTTCCTCGGTGGCCCGACATCTCGGACTGCCCACCGCCGGCTTGCCGGCTCCCTCTCGCGCCATTGACGGGCTCATCGACGTTCTGCTCGATGCCACCCGCCGGTTCGACGCTCCTCTCACCCTGAAGCGGCTGCTGGGTTGGCAGGCGGCGCTGTTCCCAACCGGCACCTCGGGGCTCCGGGTCCTCCGCGCCGGAACGTTGCGCGGTACCGAGCCGATGGAGGTGGTGTCCGGCGGCGAGGGCAGGGAGCGCGTCCACTTTCTGGCCCCGCCGCGCGAGCGTCTGGAGGCCGAGCTCGCCCGCTTTCTTGGTTGGTTCGCGGAGCCCTCGCGGGGCTTGGACGGGCTGGTGCTCGCCGGGATCGCTCATCTCTGGCTCATCACCTTGCATCCGTTCGAGGACGGCAACGGCCGGCTGGCCCGCGCGGTGACCGACATGGCCATCGCCCGGGACGAGCAGAGGCCCATGCGGCTCTTCAGCCTGTCGGCGCAGATCCAGCGTCGGCGCGGCGCCTACTACAAGATCCTGGAGCGCACCCAGCGCGGGGACCTGGACGTCACGTCCTGGCTGGTCTGGTTCCTGGAGCAGGTCGAGGACGCCGCCACAGAGGCCCATTCCATCGTCGCCCGCACGCTCGGTAAGGCGCGCTTCTGGCTGCGCTTTCAGGCCGTAGAGATCAACGAGCGGCAGCGCAAGGTCTTGAACCGGTTGCTCGACGCCGGCCCGCAAGGCTTTACCGGCGGCATCAGCAACCGAAAATACATGGGCCTGACCCGCACCAGCCGCGCCACGGCCTGGCGCGAGCTCTCCGATCTGGTCGCCAAGGGCTGTCTCGTGCCGACCGGCCAGGGAGGCCGCAGCAGCGCCTACGAAATTCCATGGGCGGAGCTGACATAAGCTCACTACGACGTCTTCACCGCCGCCCACAGGACGCCCGCGAGCCCCACGATACAATGCTCCTTCAAATGCCGAGCGCCGGATCGGTCTTCCTCAGCTACAGCCATCAGGACGTGAAGTGGCTGGAGGACCTCCGCACCATGCTGTCCCCGGCGGTCCGCACCGGCGCCGTCCAGGTCTGGTGGGACGGCGACATCCAGCCGAGCCAGCGCTGGCGGGAGGAGATCCAGACGGCGCTGACCGCCACCCGCGTCGCGGTCCTCCTGGTCAGCAAGCACTTCCTGGCCTCGGATTTCATCGCCGACCAGGAGCTGCCGTACCTTCTCGCCGCCGCACGGCAGCGCGGTGTGAAGATTCTCTGGGCTCTGGTCTCGCCGTGCCTCTATGAAGGGACTGCCCTTAATGAGATCCAGGCGCTCCACGATCTTAAGCGGCCGCTCAACTCCTTGCCCGAGTCCGAGCGGGATGGCGCTCTGAAAGCGATCTGCCAGCAGATTGTGGCGGCCGTGGATGGTGCGGCCGCGCGTCCTCGTGGTTCCTCGGCCCTGCCTTTCCTCCATATTGATATCGGCCGCATGCCCCTCCCCACCGGCTCGCACTTCGTGGGGCGACAGAGGGAGATCTCCCGGCTCGACCGCGCCTGGAAGGACTCCGGCACGCACGTGCTGACCTTCGTCGCCTTCGGCGGGGTCGGCAAATCGACCCTGATCTCGCAATGGCTCGATCGTATGGCGAAAGCCGGCTGGCGCGGCGCCCAGCGGGCTCTGGCCTGGTCTTTCTATAGCCAGGGAACCGAGGATCGGGTTACGTCTGCGGAGAGTTTCCTCGATTCCGCGTTGCGCTTTTTCGATGATCCTGACCCTAAGGCCGGCGCGGCGCGGGACCGCGGCCTGCGGCTGGCCGGGTTGATCCGGCAGGAGAAGACGCTGCTCGTGCTCGACGGCATCGAGCCCCTCCAGCATCCGCTGAACCATCCCCTCGCCGGCCAGCTCAAAGATGGGGGCCTTTCCGCCCTTCTGAAGTCGCTCGCCGGAGACAACCCCGGCCTCTGCGTCGTCACCACCCGCGAGCGTATCGCCGATTTGAAGAACTTTCGGAAGACCGCGCCGCAGGTGGACCTGGAGACCCTTTCCCCCGAGGCGGGGGCTGAGCTGCTACGGCAGCTCGGGGTGAAGGGGAAGGACTCCGAGTTGCAAGCCGCCTCTACGGAGCTTGGGAACCATGCCCTGGCGCTGACGCTCTTTGGAAACTACCTCGGGCGGGCCTACGATGGCGACGTACGGCGGCGGCGAGAGGTGGATCTCGGCAAGGCGGACGAGCGGAAGGGTGGCCACGCGCTGCGAGTGATCCGGGCCTACGCTCGCTGGCTCGGGGAGGGGAAGGAGCTGGCGGTCCTCCGTTTGCTGGGGCTGTTCGACCGGCCCGCAACGAAGGAGGCCCTGGCGGCCCTGCGGGCCCGGCCGGAGATCCCGGGGCTGACCGAGCCGCTGGTGGATCTTTCCGAGGAGGACTGGCAGTGGTCGGTGTCGAGCCTGCGGGAGCACGGTTTCCTGCTGCCGGCCGATCCCCGGCAGCCGGGCGCTCTCGACGCCCATCCCCTTGTGCGGGTCTACTTCCAGGAGGAGTTGGAGAGGCAGCGTCCCGCGGCGTGGCAGGAGGGCAACCTGCGGCTCTACGAGCACCTGAAGGGGGCGGCGCCGGAGCTTCCCGAGACGTTGGAGGCGATGGAGCCGCTCTTCACCGCGGTGCTCCATGGCTGCTGGGCGGGGCGACAGCAGGAAGCGCTGGACGAGGTCTTCCAGCGGCGTATCAATCGGTATAAGGAGGCCTTCGGTTGGCGCAAGCTCGGGGCCTTCGGCTCGGAGCTGGCGGCACTGTCGGGATTCTTCGCTCGCCCCTGGGTCCGGCCCTCGGACCGGCTCAGCGCGGAGGCTCAGCCATTCGTCCTCAACGCGGCCGCCTTCTGCCTGCGCGCGCTGGGCCGGCTGGCGGAGGCGGTCCCACCGATGCAGGCCGGGTTGGACAAGCATATCGCTCAGGAGAACTGGAAGAGCGCCGCCGTTGTCGCCAGCAACCTCAGCGAGCTGACCCTAACCCTGGGGGAGGTGGGGCGGGCCGTGGACTTCGGAGAGCAGAGCGTCGTACTGGCCGACCAGAGCGGCGACGGCTTCCAGCGGGTAAGCAAACGGTCGACGCTGGCCGATGCCCTCCACCAGGCGGGCCGGTGGGCGGAGAGTGCAGAGACCTTCCTCGCGGCCGAGGCGATGCAGGCGGAGCGGCAGCCCGAATACCCCCGCCTCTATTCGCTGCGGGGCTATCGCTACCGCGACCTGCTGCTGAGCCGCGAGGAGCCGGAGGCCGGGTCCGGTCTGGACGGCCTCGCCGCGGCCACGGACGAGGCGCGGCGGTTCCGGCAGGCGTGCGAGGAGGTGCAGGAGCGGGCGGAGGACGAACTTCGGATCAGCTCCAAGGATTTTCAAGATATCGCCCTCAACCATCTAAGCCTGGGCCGGGCGCATCTCGGCCTGGCCCGGACGGCCCTCGCGCCGGCGGCTCCCGGCGAGGCTGCCGAGGCGGGCTTCGCCCAAGCCGCGGACCAACTAGACTGCGCCGTGGTGGGGCTGCGCCAGGCGGGGGACGAAACCTATCTTCCTCGCGGCCTCCTGGCCCGGGCCACCTTGCACCGCTTGCGTGGGGACCGGGCCGCTGCCGCGGCGGACCTCTCCGAAGCCCTGGAGATCGCCGACCGTGGCGGGATGCGCCTCCACGCCTGCGACGCCCACCTGGAGCGGGCGCGCCTCGACCTCCAGCAGGGCGACACGGCCGCGGCCCGGGAGCAGGTAGCGACGGCGCGGAAGCTCGTGCAGGAGACGGGGTACCGGCGGCGGGAGCGGGAGGTGGCGTGGCTGGAGGGGCGGGTGGGGATCCCTGGGAGCGCTGGCGTCCCGCCGGCCGGATAGCGAAAACAGCAAGAGCCGGCGAGGACGCCGGCGCTGCTCTGAAAAGCCGGTGAGGTAGGCGCCCCTTCCCTCTCGCGGCCCAGACGTAACCCAGGCGTAGAATTCGGTCATCGCCGCACTGCACGCGATCATCGCGCACCTGTACACGGTCATCGCCGCACTGCACGCGGTCATCGCGTGCCTGCACACGGTCACCGCCGCACTGTACGCGGTCATCGCGTGCCTGCACACGGTCACCGCCGCACTGCACGCGGTCATCGCGCGCCTCTACACAGTCACCGCCGCACTGCACGCGGTCATCGCGCGCCTGTACACGGTCACCGCCGCACTGCACGCGGTCATCGCGCGCCTCTACACGGTCATCGTCGCACTGCACGCGATCATCGCGTGCCTGCATTCAGAAGGCCGGACCCCGCGTACCTGCCCTGCCCGGCCCTGCGCGGGTGGCCCAAACGCCATGAAAGTCTTCAAAAAGTTCTCCGGGTCGACTTCTGAAGCCTCCGGGTGGACTTCGGACCTCTCCGGCTCGACTTCCCATCCCTCCGGGCCGACTTCTGATCTCTCCAGCTCGACTTCCGACGCCTCCAGCTCGACTTCCGACGCCTCCGGCTCGACTTCTGATGTCTCCGGGTCGACTTTCCTTCCGTGGAAAGTGACTTCCCATGCTTCCGGGAAGACTTCTCATGCATGGAAAGTTACTTTCCACGCGTCCGGAAGCGTCCGGAGAGCGTCTGGAAGCTCCCGGAGGAGTTTTGGCAACGTCCGGAGGGATTTTGGAAGCGGCCGGAGGGGGTCCGGAAGGTCCCGGAGGGATTTCGGAAGGCCCCGGAGGCGGTCGGGAAGCGTCCGGAGAGATCCCGGAAGGGTCCGGAGGGCGTCCGGAAGGTCCCGGAGGGGTCCGGGAAGGTCCCGGAGGCGCTCGGGACGTTCCCGGAGAGGTTTTGGAAGTGTCCGGAGGGGTTGGGGGATCCGCCGCACGAAGCCGGATTCATCCGGCGCAGCTCATAGCCCGGAGATTTATCTCCAGGCGGAGGTCCGCGCCGGGCGTACCGTCGCCCCTTCGGGGCTTTATTTTCTTGGGGTTACCTACCTGGGGCTTTCGCCCCAGGCTACCGGCCTTCGCCCCTTCGGGGCGGGTCGGTGCGGGTGGGCGGGCCGGAAGAGGGGCCGGGGGCATAGGCCGTAGAGAGGGGCCGGGAGGGGTTCCTCCCCCCTGGGCGGGGGTGGGTTGGGAAAGGGGGGAGGGCAGGAGGGGGGTGGCTGCAACCTCCACAGAACCCCCGGGATAGACGAAACGCCCCCCTCCTAGCCTCCCCCCTGATCCAACCGCCGCCCTCCCAGGGGGGAGGGACCCACCGCCCGACCTGCTCGGAGCCAAAGTTAGCGCCTATGGGGGCCGGGGGTGAGGGCCTACCGCCGCCCGTTGCCGTTCCCGGCGTCGTCTCCCGTCTCGGCCCGCGGCGGCCGGCGGTCGTCGTCCTGCTGGTCCTTGCGGTCCTTCCCTTTCTCGTCCTTCGGCCTGCCCTTGTCCTCGTCGCCGCGGCCGCCGAAGACCCGGTGCAGCCAGCTGCGGAAGGGGTGGCGCTTCTCGGGCTTCTTCTCGTCGCCGCCCGGCTCGTCCGCCCGTGCCTCGGCCCGGCCGGCCCGGTCGCCGCCATCACCACGATCATCACCCGCCTCGACGCGCCCCTCGCGGCCGGTGCCGCCCTGCTCCTGGGCGAGGAGCTCCTCGCTCGTCCAGCCCTGGTGGCGGTTGCAGAGCTCGGTGGGGACCTGGCCCTCGGGGTAGACCTCGGTCAGGACCGTCGGGCAGTACTCGGTCGCCAGGAGGCCGGTCGTGGGGTCGATCACCGCCGTCTGGATGCCTTTCGGCTGCGGGAAGGTCGAGTAGCCGCCGGCCGGATGGACCGCCGCCATGAACCGCCCCCAGATCGGCACCGCGCCGCGCGCCCCCGATAAAGAGGTCGCCGAGTTGTCGTCGTAGCCCACCCAGACGATGCTCGCCCGCTCCGGTGAGTAGCCGGCGAACCAGGCGTCGCGCTGGTCGTTGGTAGTGCCGGTCTTCCCCGCGAGCTCCCCTTCCACTCCCTGGGAGCGCACGCCGCGGCCGGTGCCGCGGTCGATCACCCCCTGGAGGACCGAGGTGACGAGGTAGGCCGTCTGCGGCGAGAGCACCGGCTCCGGCTTGGGGAGGGCGGTGCCGGTGACCCCCTTGCCGTGGCGGTCGCGCACCGCCTCCAGGGTGTGGAACGGCGGCCGCACCCCGCCCCGGGCGAGGGTCGCGTAGACGGTGAGCAGCTCGACCGGGGTCACCCCCGCCGCCCCCAGGGCTGTCGAGGGGAAGGGCTGGAGCTCGCTCGTGATCCCCATCTTGTGGGCGAGGGCGACGATCTTCGGCAGGCCGACCTGGAGGGCGAGCCGGGCCGAGGCCGGGTTGTAGCTGTGCTCCAGGGCGGTGCGCACGCTCACCCAGCCGTGGAAAGTGCCGTCGTCGTTCTTCGGGCTCCACAGCTTCCCTCCGGACATCACGTCGAGCGGCGCGTCCTCGATGAAGGAGGCGGGCAGGGCCTCGTGGGTCTCGAAGGCGGCGGAGTAGACGATCGGCTTGAAGGCGCTCCCCGCCTGGCGGTGCGCCTGGCCGGCGCGGTCGAACTGGCTGCGCCCATAGTCCCGGCCGCCGACGTAGGCGAGGATGCCGCCGCTCTGCGGGTCGACCGAGACCAGGGCGGCCTCGAGCGGCGCCCCCTTGTGCCCCTTCTGCCAGCTCTTCTCCAGAGTGGCGAGCCCCCAGTCCACCGCCTTCTGGGCGGTCAGCTGGTCGTGCAGGTCGAGGGTGGAGAGGAGGGTGTAGCCGCCGTCGGCCAGGTCGGTGACGCCGAAGCGGCGCTCGGCCTCCTGCTCGGCGGCATCGGCGAAGTAGGGGATGCGCCGCCGCACGATCGGGTCGGGGGTGAGCTCCAGGGGCTGCCGCACCGCCGGTTCGACCCGCGCCGGCTCGGCGAAACCGAGCTTGGCCATCCGGGAGAGCACCCAATCGCGCCGCTCCTTCGCCCGGTCCGGATGCTCGAGCGGGGAGAAGACGCCCGGGGCACTGATCATCCCGGCGAGCATCGCCGACTCGCCCAGGTCGAGCTGGGCCGCGTCCTTGCCGAAGAAGGCGCGCGAGGCGGCCCCCACCCCCATCAGGTTCACCCCCGAGCTCGCCCCGAGGTAGATCTCGTTCAGGTAGGCTTCGAGGATCTGCTTCTTGCCGTAGCGGGCTTCCAGGATCAGGGTGAGGAGGATCTCCTGGAGCTTCCTCGTCACCGTGCGGTCCTGGGAGAGGTAGAGGTTCTTCACCAGCTGCTGGGTGAGGGTGCTCCCCCCCTGGCGGATGCCACGGCCGCGCACGTCGACCCAGGCGGCCCGGGCGATGCCGGTGACCGAGATCCCGGAGTGGCGGAAGAAGTCGTCGTCCTCGGCGGCGAGGACGGCGTTGATGAGGTCCTTCGGCACGTCGGCCAGCTTCACCGGGCGGCGCTCCTTGAAGTCGTCGCCGTAGTAGGAGGCGAGGAGCGGCGGCTCGAGGAGGACCACCTCGGCCGGGTGGCCGTTCAGGCGCAGCGTGGCGATCCGTTCGCTCTTCTCGCTCCGGTCCCCGCCGGTCCACCGCGCCTCGACCAGGCCGCCGTCGCTCTCCCCGAGGGCGGGGAAGCGGCGCAGGTGGACGATCAGGCTCCCCTTGTCGCGCAGGTAGCGGCCGGGGGCGATCGGCAGGCTAAGGCCGGGGCGATAGCCGACGGCCCGCAGATCGGCGACCAGCCGGTCGAGATCGACCCGTTCGCCGGCGGCGAGCCGGGGCGGCCGGGCATAGAGCCGGGAGGGCTGGAGATAGGTGATGTCGTCGAACTGGCTGGTCAGGCGCCAGAACGGCTTGACGATCAAGGCGAGACCGGCCCCGAGGAGCAGCGCCACCCCGCCCAGAACGAACAGGAGGCGGCGGCGGAAGGCGGGAGACCGTGGCCCCGAAGTGCTTCTTTTGAAAGGCATTAGCGTTCTTTTTCACCGGCCCGGACACCGCTCGGAAGCCATCTGCCGGAAGCTGCCGGGAGCGCTCGCCGCGGTCGGACCGTGGGGTGTCGGACCCCCAAGTCTGCAAGAACCGGACCCCTCTCCAGAACCCTTCCGAGGCATTGTTTCTGCCCGTGCGTGGCACGACTGTTGCTCTTTCGTCCTGCCGGGTGTGAAACGTAACGAACGAGAAGCTTCCACGAACGAACGGACAGAGGAGGACCATCATGAACTTCATCATCTACCTGATCGTCGGCGGGCTCATCGGCTGGATCGCCAGCATCATCATGCGGACCGACGCCCAGCAGGGCATCATCCTCAACGTCGTCGTCGGCATCGTCGGCGCTCTGCTCGCCGGCTTCCTGGTGGCGCCGCTCTTCGGCACCAGCACGATCAACCAGGGGAACTTCAGCCTGCCGGGTCTGCTCGTCTCCCTGGTCGGAGCGATCATCCTGCTGGCCATCGTGAACCTGTTCCGCCGCGGCACCGTGCGCTAAGGCCGCGGTGGGGTGAGGTGGAGGAGGTGCGCGGTCTCCTTCTCCACCCGCGGGCGCGAGTAGAGGAGGGGGAAGTAGCGCCCCTCGGCCCACAGCGGCAGGAGATCGCCGTAGTACGGGCTCCCCGGCTGCCCCGACTGCCCCGGGACGTTGACGGCGAGCGAGCGGTCCCAGTCGGCGAGGTCGAGCACCTCTCGGTAGGAGGCGCCGAACTGCTGGGCGAAACCGGCGCCGCCGGTGGCGTTGACGGTGTTGCCGTCGCCGCCCCGGGCGACCGCCGGCAGGTCGAAGGCGGGCTCCAGGGGATGGCGGAAGTGCGCCTGGTGGAGGGCGCCCCAGCTCCAGCGGGCGCGGTCGGGACCGAGGTGCGAGCGGATCTCGGCCCGGGCGTCGTCGAAGGCCGCGAGCACCGCCGCGTCGCCCCCCTCCCCCGGCGTTTCCACGAGGTGGGCGAGGACCTCGGGGTCGTAGCCGGGGGCCTGGGCGTAGGAGAGGCCATGGGCGGCCATGCGCTCCCCGTAGAGGCGCTTGGCGAGGGCGGCGAGCCAGGTCTCGAAGAGGAGCGGGGCGGCCCCGTCCGGGCGCAGGTGGAAATCCCAGGCGGCGAGCACCGCGACGTCCGGGTCCGCGAGATCGGAGCTGCCGCCAATGCCGCCGATACCGCCGATACCGCCGATACCCCTGTGCGCCCGGGCGGCGGCGAGGAGGCGGGGCACCAGGCGGCGGGCGAGGAGGGAGAGGTCGTCCCCCTGGAGGGCCGCGCAGTCCTCGGCGGTCAGCCGGTCGGCCCGCGAGAGGACCTCCCGGATGCGCTGGGAACGCAGGGCGGGCGCGAACTCGTAGGAGAGGGGGTGGGGGTAACCCGGCGGCAGGACGTTGTCGTTCGCCGTCACGATCAGCCCGGAGGGCGGGTTGAACGCCTGCGGCAGCTCCCGGGCGGGGAGGAAGCCCTGCCACTCGAAACGCCCGTCGCCAGGCACCGGCAGGAGGCCGGTCCAGCGGCGCAGCGGCAGGAGGCCGGCGGCCACCCAGCCGATGTTGCCGTCGACGTCGGCATAGACGATGTTCTCGCTCGGCAGCTTCCAGCGCGCCATGGCGGCGAGGAAGCCCGGCCAGTTTTGCGCCCGGTCGAGAGTGAGCTGGGCGAGGTAGCCGGCGGTCCCCGGCTCGCTGCCGACGAAGCGCAGGGCGAAGGCGCGGCCGCGCGCCGGGTCCTCCGCCACGATGGGACCGTGCGCCGTCCAGGCGAGCTGCACGGTGCGCGGGGCCTCACCCTTGACCGCGATGGTTTCGCTCCGGACCTCGATCGGCCGCTCCTCGCCCTCCATGCGGTAGCAGCGGGAGTCCGTCGGGAGGTGCCGGCGCTCGCGGAGCGCCGCCGTGCAGGGGGCGACCGCCTCGACGTAGACGTCCTGCTGGTCCATGCCGACGACGGTGAAGCCGAAGGCGATGCGCTCGTTGTGGCCGGCGGCGACGCCCGGCAGGTGGGGCTCGCCGGCGCCGATGACGTCCCACCCCGGGGCCACCAGGTGGGAGACGTAGCGCAGCGACGGCAGAGTGAGGGCGCGGTGGGGGTCGTTGGCGAGGAGCGGCTTGCCCGAGGCCGTCCGCTTGCCGGAGACCACCCAGTTGTTGCTCCCGGTCAAGTGCGGATAGGGCGGCGGGCCGTAGGCCTCCCGCGCCGCACCCAGGGAGGCGGCGTCGATCCCCGCGAGGTCGAGCCCGGGGACCGGGTCGAGGTGGTGCGGGGGGTCGCCCGGCCACAGCTGCTCGACCGTCGCCGCCCCCATCACCGCCACCAGGTGGGCGCGGTGGACCTCGGAGAGGGCGTTGCCGGTCATGGCGAGGGCCGCCATGCGGTCGAGCACCACCTCCTCGGTCCACGGCTCGGGGGCAAAGCCCAGGAGGGAAAATTCGATGGGCGGCCGGTCCTTCACCTCGGCGATGTAGGCGTTCACCCCGGCGACGAAGGCGCCGACGATCTCCCGGGCGTCCGGGGCATAGCTCGCCCACTCCGCTGATCGGTCGCCGCGGTAGGCGAGGAGCCGGGCGAAGCGGTCGCGCCCGACCGCGGCGGGACCCAGCACCTCGGCCAGCCGCCCCTCGCCCGCGCGGCGCGCCATCTCCATCTGGAAGAGGCGGTCCTGGGCGACGACGTAGCCCTGGGCGAGGAAGAGGTCGTGCTGGCTCCCGGCGTAGATGTGGGGCACCCCGTAGCGGTCGCGCCGGACCTCGACCTCGGCCAAAAGGCCGGGCACGGCGACCGTCCCGTCGAGCTGGGCCAGGCGGCCCCGGGCCTGCTCGGCGAGCAGCGGCGGGGAGGGAGGGGGAGGCGCTAAGGGAGCCGCGGCGGGAGCCGCCGCGAGGAGGAGGGACGGCAGGAGGATCGAGAGGAGGGCGAGCCGCCACATCCTCGCGTTACAATGCGTGAATTCGTTGGGTCGCCGGTTTACTTGAGCCATGGTCTATTTCCGCGAGATCACCGAACAGTATCGCATCGAGAAGACTCTGCGCTCGCGGGGGGAGGGCGGCGTCTACCGTTCGACCGACCTGGTCACCGGGACTCCGGTCGCCCTGAAGCTGATCCCGCTGAACGGCGCTCCCCCCGAGAGCGCCCAGGCCTTCGTGCGCGGCATGGGGAGCCTCCAGGGGCTGCGCCACCCGAGCCTCCCCGCCCTCTACGACTTCGGCTTCACCCCGGACGGCCACGCCTTCCTGGTCCTCGAGTACGTGGACGGCCGTGGCTCGGAGGCGCTCCAGGGGGGAGAGCCGGCGCAGATCCTGCCGCTCCTCGCCGAGGTGCTGGACGGCCTGGAGCGGATGGCGAAGGAGGGGCTCCCCCACCACAATCTCTGCCCCGAGAACCTCCTGGTGGTGCCCGGCCCGGCGCCGGGGCGGATCAAGATGGTGGGCCTGGGGAGCGCCCTCCTGCGCCTCCCGGCAGCGCGCCCGGAGGGAGAGGCGGCGGGCTTCGCCGCACCGGAGCTCGGGCAGCTGTCCGGGACCAGCGCGGAAAAGGGCGCGGCGCCCTGGCAGGCCGACCTCTTCTCTCTCGCCCTGATCGCCTGCCGGCTGCTCGAGGCGCGCCTGGACACCGACGGCGACGATCCGCGCTCGCCGCGGGTCAGCCTTCCCCTGGCGGTGAGCTTCGAGCTGGAGGACGATCAGACCCTGCAGGAGGTCCTCTCCCGCTGCCTGCGCTTCCGCCCGGCCGAACGGTCGGGGTTCGCGGAGGTCCGGATGGCCCTGGAGCGCGCCGTGTCCGGGAGCACCGGCACCGGCGGGCCCCGCCCGCTGCCGCGGAGCAAGCTCTTCGTCTCCGCCGAGCCGGAGAGCGCTCCCTGGGTCCCGCCGATCGAATCGGCGCCCCCCTCACCTCGCGATCCCGGCGACGACACCAACCCGGTGTTCCGCCCGGAGCCGGTCCCGGCGCTGGAGCCCGCCGCTCCCCTCCCGCCCCCACCGGCCACCCCACCGCCGGCCGCGGAGGCGGTCGCCGCGCCGGCGGCCCCGATGCCGCCGATGCCGGCGATACTGCCGATCTCCGCCGCGCCCGCCCTCCGGCCGGCCCGCCGGCCCGGCCGTGGCGTCTGGTGGGGCGCCGCCGCGGCCGTGCTCCTCCTCGGCATGGCGGCCCTCCTCTGGCTGCGCTCCCGCCCGGCCACGCCCCCTCCCCCGCCGGTGGCGCGGGTCGCCGCTCCGCGCTCGACCGCCCCACTGCCGCCAACCCCGGCCATCCCGGCCACCCCGGCGATCGCCCCGGCTCCCCCGCCCCTGCCCGACAAGCTCGCCGCCGCCCGCGACGCCTTCGCCGACGGCAAGGACGACGCGGCGCGCCAGGCCCTCGCCGCCATCACCCGCGAGGAGGAGACCGCCTTCACCCCCGAGGCCTGCACCGTCTACCAGGTGCTCGGCGCCTCGTTGGACACCGCCTCCCGGGCGCGCCTGGCGACCGACTTCCGGGCGGCGCTCAAGGCCGGCGACCTGCGGCAGGTCGCCGCCGCCCTACGCGCGCTCTCCGCCGCGGAACGGACCGCCCTCCAGGCCGAGCCCGGCCTGCGCCGGGACCTCGCCGCGGCCCGCCAGGCAGCCGACCTCTATCAACGTTACGAGCGCGCCGCCAAGGGGAGCGACCCGACGGAGCTCCTCCGGGCGGCCGGCGCCGTCGCCGCCGCCTACCCACGCTTCCAGGAGGCGGCCGACCAGCGGGAGAAAACCGCGGCGACCCTCGAAGCGGAGGCCGAGACCCTCTCCCAGACCGGCGCCCTGGAGGCCGCCCTGGAGCGCCTGGAGACCCTGCGCCGCGGCTGGCCCGAGCGGCCGGGCCTGGGCGAGCGGGTGGCGCGCCTCACCGCCGAGCAGCGCGCCGACCAGGGGATGACCTCAGTCCTCTCGGCCGCCGCCGCGGCCGAGACCCGCAAGCGGCCGGACGAGGGGCTCGCCCTGCTCGCCGGGGCGAAACCCACGCCGCGCTACGAGGCCCGCCTGCGCGAGACCCGCCAGCGCCTGGAGGCGCAGCTCGCCCAGCTCGACAGGAACCCCCCGGTGGTCCAGCTCGGCGGGGGCGGGAAGGCCGCCGGGCTCGAATTCGACAAGGGGGCGACCGTGCGCATCCCCTTGAAGATCACCGACGACTTCCAGGTCAAGACGGTCGTCGTCCACGTCCGGCCCGAGGGCGGCGCCTGGACCGAGCAGCCCTGCCCGCGCTCCGGCGCCGACTGCACGGTCGAGGTGCCGCCGTCGCTGCACCAGAACCGGACGATCGAGCTCTACGTCGTGGCCACCGACCTCTCCGGTCACCAGGGGCAGCTCGGCAGCGCCGAGAAGCCGCAGGCGATCCGGCGCAAGCACTGGTACGACCGGCTGCGCGGCAAACCCGAGTAGGGCGGGCCCGCAGGCGCTGACCTTTATCGACGAGAGGGGAGCTCGTAGAGACGCCCAGCCGCTACCACGAACCTTGGCTCAACCACCGCCGCCAGGGCGTCTCCGCAGGCCGGAAGCGCCTGTGGTTCTGGCGGCGCTGGAGACGCCCTGGCGTTCAGGGTCAAGGGAAAGCCTGTGGTAACGGCTGGGCGTCTCTACCCACTCTTACCGCATTCCTCCCAGGCCAGGCTTCGCGGCCGCCCTATTGGGCCGGCCAGCCGGCCAGCAGCTTGTCCCGGTAGGCCTTGTCGGGGTCTTTGATCGTCTCGTTGTCCTTGGTGAAGTTGATCGAGACGATGGAGTCGCCCGGTACCGGCCGGCCCTGGGCGGTGGCGGGCTGGAAGACCCAGCGCTTGGCTGCCTCCACGGCGGCGGTGTCGAGCTCGTTGCCCATACCGCGGACGAGGGAGGGGTTGCCGGCGCAGCCGTCGGTGTCGATGTTCACCTGCACCAGGACCGAGCCCTGGAGCTTGTCGCGGCGGGCCCGGTCGCTGTAGGCGGGAGGCTGGCGGTAGAGCGGATGGGGCGGCTCGATCTCCCCCCCCGCCTCGGGAGCCGGGTCGGCCGGCGGCGCGGCCTTGCGGGCGAGGCAGATCAGCATCCGCGCCTCGGCCGCGGCGCCGCCCGTGGGAGCGCCCTTCAAATAGTCGCGGGCGAGGCTGACCGCGTCCTCTCCACGGCCGGACTGGAGCAGGAGCCCCGCCAGGTTGAAGCGGTCGACGTTCGCCCCGGGGTCGAGATCCAGGGCGCGGCGGAAGGCCCCATCGGCCTCGGCGACCGCGTCGGCGCCGCGGCCGGGCTGGGCGAGGAGGGCGACCGCCAGCTGATGGTGGGCGCGCGCCAGGAGCGGCTTGGCCGGGTTGAGCTGCAGGGCGACACGGGCCATCTCCACCCCCTTCCCCGCCTTCCCCCAGGCCACGTAGGTGCGGGACAGGCCGAGGAAGCACTCGGAACAGCCGCCGGCATCCGACAGGCGGTTGGCATCCTCGAAGGCGGTGATCGCCCGGCGGTACTGCTGCTGGGCGAGGAGCTGCTCCCCCTGCTCCATGAGCTGGGCACGGGTGGCGGGAGGGGGGTCCTGGGCGCGGGCGGCGCTCCCGATCCAGAACGGGGCGGCGAGGCTACCGGCGGCCAGGGCGATCGAGACGACGCGCTTGAAGCCTTGCTGCATGGCGGTCCTCCTCCGGGGAGCTTACATCCTGAGCCAAATGGATCTCGTTCATTGTACAGGGGAAGGGCCCGGAGGTGTGCCACGGAGCCGTAGGCCGCTGTGGCACAGAGAACATTCCCCTCCCTACTGAGCTTCGACTTTTCTAATCTCTGTATAATTGGCCGATTTCGCCCGGGCGGTTCCTGCCTCGACCGCCAGCCGCGGGGCGGCCGTCTCTACGGCTGCGCCTTTTTCGCCGCGCAGGGTGTTCCCTTCTCTGGGGGGGTTCCAATCCGGACCCGCGAGGGTCCCTAAAACGGAGGTCTTTTGTCATGTTCAGGATAGGTCTCGTACAGCGGTATGGTCTCTGCTTGCTCCTGGCGCTCCTCGCCCTGCCGGCCGTGGCCCGCGCCGAGGACCGGGTGGGCGGGCACTTCGGCGTCGTCTTCCCGCTGGTGACACGGGTCAACGGCGAGAACACGACGATCTCGGACGAGTTCAACGTCGGCTTCCCGACCGGGATCACCATCAAGCCCGGCGGCCGGGTCGCCTTTGACCTCGAGGTGGTCCCCTTGATCCACAGCAAGACCAAGGTCGTCGACCTGACGATCCACCCCGGCATCCTCTACAGCCTGAGCGGCCCGTGGACGGCCGGCCTGCGCGCCGCCTTCGACGTCAACTCCCGCTCCTACGGCTTCACGCCCCTCTTGAACCTCGGTTTCCCGCAGAGCAACGGGACCACTCTCTTCGCCGAGCTCGTCCTGCCGGTCCGTTTCCAGCAGAACGACAACAACGAAGGGCAGACGGCGGTCACCGTCGGCCTGCACTTCGGCTGGGCGTTCTAGGGTCTACGCAGGCTGAAAGGGCGGGGGCCTCCAGGGCTCCCGCCTGGTACCGCGAGACCCTACGCGATCGTCACTTCGTCGCAGAGGTAGACGTCCTGGATCGCGTGGAGGAGCTCCACCCCTTCCTTCATGGGGCGCTGGAAGGCCTTGCGGCCGGAGATCAGGCCGGTGCCGCCGGCGCGCTTGTTGATGACCGCGGTGCGCACCGCCTGCGCCAGGTCGCCGCTCCCCTTCGACTCACCGCCCGAGTTGATCATCCCGGCACGGCCGAGATAGCAGTTGGCGACCTGCCAGCGCACCCAGTCGACCGGGTGGTCGGCCACCAGCTCGCCGTAGACCTTGGGGCTGGTCTTGCCGAAGTTGATCGCCGGGTAGCCGCCGTTCCGGTTGGCCTGCTTCTGCTTGATGATGTCGGCCTGGATCGTGACTCCCAGGTGGTTGGCCTGGCCGGTCAGGTCGGCCGCCTCGTGGTAGTCGACGTCGTCCTTCTTGAAGGCGTTGTTGCGCAGGTAGGTCCAGAGGATCGTCGCCATCCCCAACTGGTGGGCGTGGTAGAAGGCCTCGGCGATCTCGACGATCTCGCGGTCGGCGTCCTCGCTGCCGTAGTAGATCGTCGCCCCCACCGCCGCGGCGCCCATCTCCCAGGCCTGCTCGACGTTGCCGAAGAGGATCTGCTCGTATTTGGTGGGGAAGTTGAGCAGCTCGTTGTGGTTGATCTTGGCGATGAAGGGGATCTTGTGGGCGCACTTCCTGGCCACCGCCCCCAGCACCCCGACGGTCGAGGCCACCGCGTTGCAGCCGGCCTCGATGGCGAGCTTGACGATGTTCTCGGCGTCCAGGTAGATCGGGTTGGGCGCGAAGGAGGCGGCGGCGGAGTGCTCGACCCCCTGGTCGACCGGCAGAATCGACAGGTACCCGGTGCCGGCCAGACGCCCGTTGTTGGCCAGCCGCTGCAGGTTGACCAGCACCCCCGGCTTGCGGTCCGACCCGCCCCACGCCCGGTCGACGTGGTCGGGACCGGGAAGGATCAGCTGCTCCTTCGGGATCCCCTTGCAGATAAAGGAGAGGAGGCTCTCGGCGTCCGCCCCCAGAAGCTCAACGATGTGGTCGATTTCCCGTGCCGCCGTGGTTGCCATCCGCTCTCCTCCGTGAGGCTTCGAACGCCGGCCTTCCGCCGGCAGGTCCATCCTACATCAGCCCGTGGGACCGTCTCATCCCCCCACTTTCCCCGCCGCCCGCTGCCGCCAGGCCTTCGCCCCCTCCCGGTCGCCCAGGCGCTCCGCCGTCGCCGCCGCGGTCAGGTAGGTCTCCCGCCGCGGGTCGGCTTTCGCCATCGCCCTGAGGAGCGGATCGATCTCGCTGAAACGGTGCAGGCTTCCGTAGAGGAAGGCGAGGCTGGCGTAGGCGCGGGTGTCCCGGGGATAGAGCCGGATCTCGGCGCGGAAGGCCGCCTCCGCCTCGGGCGCCCGCCCGGCTCGGGCCAGGGCGTCGCCGCGCAGGAATTCGAGGCCGGGGATCGCCGGGTGCCCGGCCGCGACCTTCGCGTGGAAGGGGTCGAGGAGCGCCAGGGCCGCGTCCAGCTGCCCCTGATGGAGCTCGATCTCGGCTAAGAAGAGGACCGCGTCCGGCCGCGGTACCGCATCGGCAGCCACGGCCTGCCGGGCCTCCTCCGCGGCCCGGTCGACCTCCCCACGCGCCCAGGCGACCCGGGCGAAGAGGTCGTGCCCCTCGGCCGGCAGCCGGTCGAGGACCGTCTTGGCGTAGGTCTCCGCCTCGGCCAGCCGGCCCAGCCGCAGGTCGACCCGCGCCTTCTCGACCAGGATGCCGTCCGCCGCCACCGGCGCCAGCTCGATCGCCCGATCATACTGGGCGAGCGCCGCGTCGTAACGGCCGAGGGCGGCCAGGTTACCGGCCAGCTGGAAGCGGGCGTCGAGCATCGAAGGGTAGCGCTCGACCAGCCCGGAGAGGATCTCGACCGCCTGGGCGTGCTCGCCGCGCCCCGCCAGGTTGTAGGCACGGCTCACCTCGTCGAGCGCCGGCAGCGCCCGCTTGGGGTCGGGCAACGGACCCGCCGCCGGGCGGACCGTGGCGGTCAGGTAGCCGAGGGCCGCGATCTTCGCCGCCTCCTCCCGCTCGATCCGCTGCGGCGCCTCGAACGGCCCCACCTGGGTGGCGAGCTCGGCCTTGAGGTCGTGGAAGACCCGCCGTTCCTCGCCGAGGACGTTGTTTCGCTCGCCAGGATCTTTCGCCAGGTCGTAGAGCTCGGGGTCGGGACCCTCGATGTACTGGTAGCGCGCGTCGGTCAGCGAGCGCAGCTCGCTCCAGCCGAAGTGGAGCCGGGGGTAGAAAGTCTCGGCGTAGAGCCGCCGCGCCGCCGGGGACGCCGCCTTAGCCATGGCGGTGGCGAGGAGCGAACGGCCGGGCAGGCCGGGGACACCGGCAACGCCGGCGGGCATCGCGATCCCGAGGAGCGAGGTGACGGTCGGTACGACGTCCAGCAGGCCGACCGGTGCCGCGACGCGATCCGGCACCCCGGGAGGGCGGCCGCGGCCGGGGAGCTTCAGGAGCAACGGCACGCGGAGCACCTCGCGGTAGAGCAGCACCCCGTGCTCCTTCTCGCCGTGGTCGCCCAATCCTTCCCCATGATCGGCGAGGAGGAGCACGATCGCCCGGTCGTAGACGCCGGTCTCCCGCAGGTGGTCGAGGAAACGGCCGACGATCGCATCGGCGGCGGCGATCTCGCCGTCGTAGGGGCGGTCCCGGTAGCGGCTCTTCCAGGGCTCGGGGGGGTCGTAGGGGGAGTGCGGCTCGTAGAGGTGGAGGAAGAAGAAGAAGGGGCGGGACCGATGGCGGTCAAGCTGACGGTCGATCCACGCCGCGGCCCGGCCGGCGGTCTCGTCGCCCTTGCGCTCGAGCAGGCCGAGCGTGCGGTCGGAAAGCACCTCGATGCCGTCGTCATAGTCGTCGAAGGCGGCGCCCAGGCCGGTCCGCGCCCGCAGGACGTAGGCCGAGACCGCGGCTCCCGTCGCATAGCCCTGCCGGCGCAGGAGGTCGGCGACGGTCGGCGTCCGGGTGGTGTCCAGGCGGTAGCCGACGTTGTCGCGCACCCCGTGGACGGCGGGAGGGAGGCCGGTCAGGAGCGAGCTGTGCGACGGCAGGGTGAGCGGGCAGCCGCTGTAGGCGTTCTCGAACAGGATCGAGTCCTGGCGCAGGCGGTCGATGGCCGGGGTGGCGACCCCGGCGTAGCCGTAGGCCGGCAGGTGATCGGCCCGCAGGGTGTCGATCGAGATGAGGACGACCGGCGCCTCCGGGAACGTTCCGGACCCCGCGGCGGACCGTGGAGAGCGTGAGCAGCCGGCGAGGAGCGCGAGGGCCGGGAAGAGGAGCAGGGGGCCGAAGGGCTTCATGGGGCGCGGCGGGTGCCTCGGAGCGAGGGACCGATCTTAGCAACAAAACGGGCGGGGCGGCCTTAAAGCCACCCCGCCCGTTTCTTAGCGAGCGGAAAACCCTAGAAGTGGAACCCGGCGCCGAACAGGAACTCGCGCGGGATCGGGTAGTCCAGGTTGTTGCGTGCCTTGCCGAAGTTCTTCCCCTTGATGAAGCCGGTCGGCAGGCCGAGCGAGTCCTTGGGGCTGTTGGGGTCCGGGGTGACCGTCGTGTCCCAGTCGATCAGCGTGTGGTCGTTCAGCAGGTTGCGCACCTCGACCTTCAACCACGGCGAGATCGAACGGAAGATCGGGACCTGGTAGTAGGCCGCGAAATCGAAGGTGTTCCAGGCGTTGAACTCCTGGCTGCCGCGCTTGCCGAAGTAGAGCGTCTGGGTCGGCGGCAGCGAGGCATAGCCCGGGTCGCGGGAGCGCTGGATCGAGGTGATCGGCACGTTGGGGGCGGCGAGCGAGGTGGTCAGGGGCGAGAAGTGGTTGCCCTTGAGCGAGAGTGACAGGTCCCCAGCTTTCCCGAGGCTCAGGTTGTAGATCGTCCAGAGGTGGGCGACGTCGGCCTCGTACTGGGAGAGATGGCCGAGCGGGAAGTTACGTTCCCGGCTGAAGAGCTCGGGGTAGTCGCCCAGCCCCGAGGTGCGGAAGGTCTGCCCGACCTGGCTCTCGTAGTTGCCGTCATTCTTGAGCTCGTGCGTCCACAGCCCCTCGACCGACCAGCGGTCGGTGATCGGATAGCGCCCCTGGAAGAGCAGCGCCGCGTAGTCGCGCTGGGCGATGTCGGCATTCTTGAAGACGTGGACGTCGGCCAGCGGACCCTCCACCCCCTGGATGACGATCGGGATACTACCGAAGGAGGGGGAGGTGAAGTCCTCGAGCAGGTCGGTCCACTTGCGGTTCAGGTAGGTCGCCTTCACGAAGCCCGCCCGCGACAGCTGGACGCCGGCGGAGAGCGTGTACTCCTTGACCAGCGGCGAGCTCGCGCCCTTGTCGAAGCGGATGTTCTGGGTGGGCGAGCCGGCAATGTACAGGTTGTAGTTCTTGGGGTCGAAGCCGGGAGTGAAGTCACGCCCCTGTCCGGGAGGGCCGATGTACGGACCGTAGAGGTACCCGGGGTTGCCGGTGTTGGTGCCTTGCGAGAAGAGCACCAGGTTGTACGCCCCGGCGTACTGGGCATAGGTGGCGTCCAGCCGGTACTTGCCGTCGCCCTTGGGGTCGAGCGAGGCGCCCAGGCGCGGCATCAGGCGGCGGGAGTCGACCGTGTGCACGTTGTCGGTGCCCGTGTTGGTCGCCCGCTCATAGCGGGCGCCCAGGTTGAACGACCAGTGGTTGCCCAAACGCCAGCGGTCGTTGACGTAGACCGCGTCCTCCTTCACGTCGTTGCGCGAGCCGCGCTGCGCGTCCCAGAAAACCAGGAAGCTCTGGAAGGTGTTGGGGATGAAGTTCGGGACCGCGCGGCCCTGGTTGTCGAGCACCGGCTTGTGGGTCACGGGGTCGAGCACGTAGTCGCTGAAGAAGACGTAGTTCGAGGACGACTGCGAGTTGCCGCCCTGGCGCTGGTTGCGGAAGTCCTCACCGCCGACCTTCAGGTCGTGGCTGCCCAGGGAGGGCGGGTTCCAGAAGTACGAGCCGGAGGCCGAGAACTGCTTGTTGTCGCGGTGGTCGCCGTCGGTAGCGTCGAAGTACGGCCCGTTGTAGAGGCAGGCCTGGCTGGTGCAGAGGAACGGCGACTCGTGGATGTCCGGGTTGGTGCCGCCGAAGCCCACGAACTCGAACTTCTTCTGCGAGTACTGGGCCTCGCCGAAGAACGAGGGACCGTAGATCCCCGAATAGCGCACCACCCCGAGAGTGGTGGGGAAGGACGGGCTGATGATCGCGTCCGGGGTCGCGACGATGCCGGCGAGCGACTCCACGGTCTGCGAGGTGTCGTTCTTGATGTAGCTCGCCTGGAAGGTGTGCCGGTCGGAGAGGTTGGCGGTCAGCTTGCCCTCGTAGCGCCGGTCCCGGGTGACCGAGTCGAACGGGATGCCGGTCTGGAAGAGCGGCTCCTGGTCGTCGGCGTTGTTGCTGCGCGCGGCGGCGAAGAACCACAGCTTGTCCTTGACCACGTAGCCGCCCAGGGTCCCGGTGTAGACGAAGTCGTTCTTGCTCACCCGCTTGGTGCCGTTCTCCTCCTCGATCGGGGTCTTCGAACGGAAGGAGGGGTTGGTGAGGTCGGCGCGCAGGCTGCCGGTGAAATCGTTGCCGCCGCTCTTGGTGATGGCGTTGACGACGCCGCCGCCGAAGCGGCCGTATTCGGCCGAGACCCCGGAGGAGAGCACCTGGGTCTCCTCGATCGCATCCTCGATGAAGAGGTTGTTGGGGTTGCCGAAGACGCTGTCGTTGATGTCGACGCCGTTCAAGAGGAACAGGTTGTCATAGGCGAAGCCGCCGCTGATCGTGATCTGTCCCGGGAGGGCGGCGTTGGTGTTGACCGCCGGGGCGAGGGCCGCGATGTTCGACAGGTCGCGTGGGGTCGCCAGCTCGTCGATCTTCTTGTAGTTCAGGTTGGCCCCGATGGTGGTGGTGTCGAGGGCGGTCGCCGCCTCGCCGGTGACCACGATCGTCTCCTGGACCGACTGCGGCGTCATCCGCACGTCGCTCCTCGCCTGGCCGCCGAGCGGCACGGTGACCTGCGTCTGCTCCTCCTTGAAGCCTTCGAGCGAGAATTTGATCGTGTAGGGACCGGGCGGCAGACCGCGAAGGATGTACTCGCCGTTCTGCTGCGAGGTGACGGAGCGCTCCCCCTGCAGGGAGGGCGAGGTGGCGGTGATCAGGATGCCTGGTGCAACCTCTCCGCTGGCCAGCGT
>Ga0137404_10000273_pt1 | contig 33602 bp, 28 predicted proteins | sample CZOMad2_1_16fung_FD_108285 | JGI IMG/M metagenome (GOLD analysis project Ga0137404, IMG submission 108285) | Vadose zone soil fungal communities from Angelo Coast Range Reserve, California, USA - CZOMad2_1_16fungal (Illumina Assembly) | ecosystem: Environmental > Terrestrial > Soil > Vadose... | reverse complement strand
GAAGGGCGCGAAAGATACCGCACCTTGAGCGAAAAATCACGTCCTAGGGGCCGGCTCCGCAGGCTTCTCCGCAGGCGCAGCGTTTAGCGGCCTTGCCATATAGCGGAATTGGGTCTCGCCGATCGTGACGGCATCGCCGTCGCAGAGCACCTGGCGCGAGACTTTGCGGCCGTTCACGAGCACTCCGTTGGTGCTGTTGAGATCTTCGATGACGGACTCGCGAGGCCCCACCGTGATCAGCGCATGGTGACGGCTCACGGAGCCGGAATCGATCTGCAGCTCGCACCCCGTCGCCCGGCCGATGCGCGTCCGCCGCGACAACACATGGGTGACCGGCCGCTCGCCGTCGATCCTGATCAGCTCCGCCGACCAATCCGCCGCCGGCGCCGCTGCCGCGCTCGACCCCACCGGAACCGATCCCAGTCTCTCCATGCTGGTCTGAATTCGTCCGAGCACATTCGCGTTATTGCTTTCGCTGCGTTCCAGCCGTCGGATCAGGAATTCGCGCTCCTCGAGCGCACCGCGGGTTCGCTCCAGCGTCGCCCGCAGATCGCGGTTTTCCTCGTCGAGTGCCGCGCACGCCGCGGTCTTTACGCTAAGCTCATCGGTCAACCGCTTGATGTCGGCCTCGATCGGCCGGGTCGGCCGCCGCGCTTCCTGCAGGTGCGCCATCAGTACGGTCATTTCCGAATCGCGCGTCTCCGCCTCGGATTTCAATTGCGCGATTTCCCCCGCCAGGTCGGCGTCCAACTGCGCCATTTGCGCCACCTGCTCGCCCCGCAGCTGCGCCATTTGCGTCGCATGCTCGGCCTGCCTCAGCTCAGCGGCCTCCAGCAATTGCGCGACCCTGCGGGCGTCGTCGGCGCTCCGCTCGCGCGCCTCCGCGAGCGCCCGCTCGCGCGCCGCCATTTCCGCGCTCAAACGCGTCCGTTCCGTCTCCGCCGCGGCCAATTGCGCGGCCAGCCGTGCTTCCAGGTTCGCCACTTGGCCCCGCAAGCGGTCGCGCTCCGACTCGAGCGCGCCGTGTCCGGCGTGCACCGCGCCGACCTCCGCATCCATTTCGCGGAACAAATTCTGATCGAACCCTAAGCGCCATTCGCGCGTCTGCAGCAATTCGAGATAGGAACCCGCCTGAGTCTTCGCGGCGCCGAGCTCGGACCGCGCCGCGTTCACTTCAGATTCGCTGCGCCTGACCTGCGCGTCGAGCGCCGCCACCGACTCACGGGCGGTCTGCAGCTCCGCCGCGAGCGCATCCGCCTGCGAACGCGATGCCTGTAATTCCGCCTCCAGCTGAGACGTGGATTTCGAGGTGGCTTCGAGCGCAGGCACGATCCTCGCGTGCTCCGCCCGCAGCGCCGTCAATTGCGCGTCGCGCTCGCCGAGAGAATGCTGCGCCTGCGCGATGGCGGCATCGCGCGCCGCGAGCGAATCCCGCAGCGTTCGCGATTCGCTCTGATAGCGCTCCGATTCGCGCAGCGCCTCTTCGACCCGCGAGCGAGCAGCCTCGGCGGCACCGGCCCTGTCGGCCATTGCGCGGTCCAATTCACGCGACCGGCTCTGCTCCGACTCGAGCGCCGCGCGGGCCGCCGCAAGGTCGACTGCCAGAGCATTGGCCCGGGCTACGGAGGCCGACTCGGCATCCCGTGCACGCTCATAGGCGCGAGTCAGCGCCTCGTATTCCGCATATTGACGGGAGATGCGCTCCTCCACCGAGCGCACGCTCTCCGCCAGCGAAGGCAGATCAACGCCGGAAGGCCGGGCAAAGTTCGGCATGCCGGCGGCGGCGTGCAACGGCGGGCCCTGCAACACCGCGGTGCGGTCCAGCGGCACCGCATCGTCCTCGACATCAAGATCGAACACGATGTCTTTGAGAATCGGCAACTCATCGGTCTTGTCGAGATCCGACTCCGGGGGATGAAGGTATTCCTGTGCCATAAATCCCTCGGCTAGCCCGCCCGAGTGTCGGGTACCCCAAAAGCTGCATGCCGCAGCTTCTGTATCTGATCGCGCAACCGCGCGGCCTGCTCGAACTCGAGATTGCGCGCCAGTTTCATCATGTCGGCTTCGAGTTTCTTGATGCGCTTCAACGCCTGCTCGGGCGCCAGCGCCAACGCATCGTCGTCGGAGCCTGAGCGCTCGCGCTCCTGGACCGAGCGCGCGCCTTCCATCACGTCCGCGACCGCCTTGACGATGGTACGCGGCGTGATGCCGTGCTCCGCGTTGAACTCGATCTGCTTGTTGCGGCGCCGGTCGGTTTCCGCGACGGCGCGCTCGATCGAGCCCGTCCTCACATCCGCATACAGAATCGCCTTGCCTTGCACATTGCGCGCAGCCCGGCCGATGGTCTGAATCAAGGATCCTTCCGATCGCAAAAACCCTTCCTTGTCGGCATCCAAGATGGCGACCAAGGACACCTCCGGCATGTCGAGCCCTTCGCGCAGCAAATTGATGCCGACGATCACGTCGAATTTTCCCAAGCGCAGATCGCGGATGATTTCCGAGCGCTCGACGGTTTCGATATCCGAATGGAGATATCTGACCTTGACCCCATGTTCGTTCAAATACTCGGTCAGATCCTCCGCCATTCGCTTGGTGAGCGTCGTGACCAACACGCGCTCATTGACCTGCGCGCGCATTCGAATCTCCGACAGCAGGTCGTCCACCTGGGCGCGCACCGGCCTGATCTCGACCGCCGGGTCGGTCAAGCCGGTGGGCCGTACCACCTGTTCGATGACCTGTGCGGATACCCGCTTCTCATAGGCCGACGGAGTCGCCGAGACATAGATTGCCTGCGGCGCCATTTGCTCGAATTCCTCGAATCGGAGCGGCCGGTTGTCGAGAGCCGAGGGCAGGCGGAAGCCGTATTCCACCAAGGTTTCCTTGCGCGACCGATCGCCCTTGTACATCGCGCCCAGCTGCGGAATGGTCTGATGGCTCTCGTCGATCACCAACAAGGCGTCCTTCGGCAGGTAGTCGAACAGGCACGGCGGCGGCTCGCCCGCGACGCGGCCGGACAGATAGCGCGAGTAATTCTCGATGCCGGCGCAATACCCCACCTCGTTCATCATTTCGAGGTCGAACAAGGTGCGCTGCTGCAGGCGCTGCGCTTCGACCAGCTTGCCGGCATCGTGCAGTTCACGGAGCCGCACGCGCAGCTCGCCGCGGATCTCATCCACGGCTTTCTGCACTCTTTCCTTGGGCGTCACGTAATGCGACGACGGATACACGGTGAGACGCGGCACCTTGCGCAGCACTTCGCCGGTGAGAGGATCGAAGAAACTCAACGCGTCGATTTGATCGTCGAACAGCTCGACCCGCACCGCTTCGCGTTCCGACTCCGCGGGAAAGATGTCGATGACATCGCCGCGCACACGATAGGTACCCTGCTGCAGGTCGATTTCATTGCGCGTGTACTGCATGTCGGCCAGACGCCGCAACAACTTGCGCTGTTCCAGCCGGTCGCCGCGGGACATGTGCAGCACCATGCTGAGATAGGCCTCCGGATCCCCCAAACCATAGATCGCCGACACCGTCGCCACGATGATGGAATCGGGCCGCTCCAGCAGCGCCTTGGTCGCCGACAGACGCATTTGCTCGATGTGCTCGTTGATCGAGGCATCCTTCTCGATGAAGGTGTCCGATGCGGGCACATAGGCCTCGGGCTGGTAATAGTCGTAGTACGAAACGAAGTACTCCACCGAGTTCTTCGGAAAGAACACCTTGAACTCGCCGTACAACTGCGCCGCCAAGGTCTTGTTGTGCGCGAGCACGAGCGTCGGCCGCTGCACCTGCTGGATGACGTTGGCGATGGTGAATGTCTTGCCGGACCCGGTCACTCCCAGCAAGGTCTGGTGAGCGAGGCCGCTGGTAAGCCCATCCACCAGTTTTTCAATCGCTTGCGGCTGATCGCCTGCCGGAAGGTAATCCGAATACAGCTCAAAACTCATGATTGCATTGTCTCACGTCGAGCCCCTGGTCTCACGTCGAGCCCGTGCGCGGCACGCCCGCCCGGCGTAGGACTGCGCCGACAGCCCGGTTTCGCAGGACATGTGCCGTCCGGCGCACTTCTGGCGCCCCTTGGCGATTTTTCGTACACTCGCTCGCCGTTTACTCACAGGAACTTCCCCTTGGCCGTAACACTTTCCAAGCGCGTTCAGAAGGTTAAGCCCTCCCCGACCCTGGCCGTCACCGCCCGGGCCGCCAAACTCAAGGCAGAAGGCAAGGACATCATCGGCTTGGGGGCCGGCGAGCCGGATTTCGACACGCCCGTGCCTATTGCAGATGCGGGCGTCGACGCCATTCGCAAGGGGATCACCCGCTACACGGCCGTCGATGGCACCGTCGAACTGAGAGACGCCATCATCGCCAAGTTCAAACGCGACAATGGGTTGACCTACGAGCGCAATCAAATCCTCGTGTCCTCCGGGGCCAAGCAGACCTGCTTCAACGTCTGCGCCGCGCTCTTGGATGCAGGCGATGAATGCGTGATTCCCGCACCCTACTGGGTGTCCTACCCCGACATGGCGTTGCTGGCGGACGGCGTGCCCGTCAGCGTCTACGCCGGGCCCGAGCAGGGCTACAAGATCACCCCCGCGCAGCTTGCCGCCGCGATCACGCCGCGCAGCAAGCTACTGTTCATCAACAGCCCGAGCAACCCCACGGGCGCCGCCTACACCAAGGCCGAACTGCAGGCGCTCGGGACCGTTCTCGATAAGCACCCGCAGGTGGTGATCGCCTCGGATGAAATGTACGAGCACATTTATTGGGCGGCGGAGCCGTTCACCAGCTTCGTACAGGCGAACCCCCAGCTCTACGATCGCACCATCACCATCAACGGCGTGTCGAAGGCCTACGCCATGACCGGCTGGCGCATCGGCTACTGCGGGGGACCCAAGGCAATCGTGGCGGCGATGGCGACGATCCAGGGCCAATCCACGTCCAATGCCTCCAGCATTTCGCAACGTGCCGCCACCGTCGCCTTGAACGGCGACCAAACCTGCGTGGCTGAGATGAACAAGGCGTTCAAGCAGCGGCATGACTACGTGGTCGCCGGATTGAATGCCATTCCCGGCATCTCCTGCCTGCCTGGGGCCGGCACGTTCTACGCCTTTGCGGAGGTCAATGGCGCCATGCGCGCGTTGGGGATCAAGGATGACAATGACTTCGCCGAATACCTTCTGGTGGAAGCCGGCGTCGCCGTAGTCCCCGGGTCAGGGTTTGGAGCTCCGGGGCATATACGCATTTCATTTGCCTGCAGCATGCAGACCCTGGAGGACGCACTCGGTCGCATTCGACGAGTGCTGAGCCTGGCGGTAGCTAAGCGCGCCTGACGCCCCGCGCCGAGCGGTCGCGCCCGTGCGCTACACGGCGCGGCTTGGTGCCGCGGGTGTGGTCTCTCCGGTTGATCCGCCGCAGCTACGATAGGACCAACGAACGCATGAGATACAAGAATCTAGGCAACACCGGCCTCAAGGTTTCGGAACTCTGCCTGGGCTGCATGACTTTCGGTGTTGCTGAGCGCGGCGATCATCCATGGACCCTCCCGGAGGAACAGTCGCGGCCCCTGATACGTCAGGCGGTGGACGCCGGGATCAACTACTTCGATACCGCCAACGCCTACTCCGACGGCACCTCCGAGGAAATCGTCGGTCGTGCACTCAAGGAGTTCACCCGGCGCGACGAGGTCGTGATCGCCACCAAGGTCTTCTTTCCGATGAGCCAGGGCCCGAACGGCGGCGGGCTTTCCCGCAAGGCCATATTCACAGCGATCGACGCCAGCCTGCGCCGGCTCGGCACCGATTACGTGGACCTCTACCAGATCCATCGCTGGGACTACGCCACGCCGATCGAAGAGACGCTCGAAGCCCTGCACGACGTCGTGAAGAGCGGCAAGGCGCGCTACCTCGGCGCTTCGTCGATGTACGCCTGGCAGTTCAGCAAGGCTCTGTATCTCGCCCGGCAGCACGGCTGGACCGCGTTCGTGAGCATGCAAAACCACTACAACCTGCTGTACCGTGAAGAAGAACGCGAAATGATGCCGTTGTGCACCGCTGAGCGAATCGCGGTTGTACCGTGGAGCCCCCTCGCCCGCGGGCGCCTGACCCGCGCCTGGGACACGGAGACCGCACGCTCGCGGACCGACGAGTATGGCAACAAGCTGTACGTGTCAACGGTCGAAGGCGACCGCCGGGTTGTCGAGCAAGTCGCAGACATCGCGGCAGCTCACGGCGTACCGAAGGCACAGGTCGCATTGGCCTGGGTTGCGCAAAAGCCTTTCGTCACGGCGCCCATCGTCGGCGCGTCAAAGCCGCAGCATCTCGAAGACGCCGTTGCCGCCCTGTCCCTCAAGCTCGAGCCGGCCGAAATCGCGCGTTTGGAAGCACCGTACATGCCTCACGCCATCGTCGGACACTCCTGATTCCTTGACTTCGGAGAGCGGCTTCCCGACAATCCGCGCCTCCTCCGAATTCCCCGGTAGCTCAGTGGTAGAGCGACGGACTGTTAATCCGTTGGTCGGCGGTTCGAATCCGTCCCGGGGAGCCAATAAATCAATAGCTTACGTCCGATAATTAGAATCTTCACAAAGCGTTTGTCCGGTTTTTGTCAGCCGACGAGTAAGCCGTAAAGTGTCATCGCCGTCGCGATGCTACGCCCCCAAAATGCGGAGGTCATAAGGGATATTTGATCTTTAATTTACCGCCGAATCGGCTTAGGTACTTACCCTATAGTTGCCGGTTCGTCGCACTGAGAATGCACTGATTCTCGATGTAAATCTCGTGAGCTGCTGACTGTCGCAGCTACGTTTTGTTCACGATCAACGGATTGTTGGTCCGTTGGTCGGGAGTCGAATCTCTCCTGGGGAGCCATTGGATCAATCCTGCGTACATCTAATTCTGAATCTGCGCAACGAGTTCGCGGATACGTCGACGCTCCGGATCGTTCATTTCTAACAGCGACACAGTCGTTCGGCCTACAGACGTGGTCCCGACGACGTATTGTTCCTCGTAGGCAAAATGGTCGAACCACCGATCGCGGCGAGGATGGAACAGGCGCACAACTTCGCCGGTGTGCGGATCAATCCCCGTCAAATTTGGGCCTTTGCGCAAATTGCAGTCAGGACAGGCGAGAGCGAGATTGTCTGCATCGTCATCCCCACCATGTTGGCGAGGAGTCACATGCTCCATGTGGAAGCGCAGTTCGGAAAATTCTTGAGGAAGCCCGCAGTACTCGCAGTGCTGGCCCGCCCGCATACGGACAAACTGGCGCAGCTTGACATCCATTAAGTTACGCGGCGGTGGGATGTTGCAGAAAAGCGCGCGCCTCGGCCTTCAACACACTTAGCAGCGTGTTCGCTCGAACCAATGATGCCAGCTCGATTTGTTCTTCCGCATCCAGCAGACCTTCTGTGTTCCGTTCTGCCAAGTATTCGTAGCGAGTTTGGAGTTCGTCATCGGCTTGCATGCGCAGCAAAGCGGCCGCGAATTCAGCGTTTAACTCACGACGCAGCGGACGCAACAATCGCTCGAGGTTACTTCTGTCTTGCATATCGGTCATGATTGCCGCCGCTTGTGACAGGTGGTCGCGTAGTGCTTCGTGCTCATGGCGGCACAGGCAGGAGGGTTGTCTAACATGCTGTACATTGACGGAATTTACCACAGACGCCCCGCGCTGCAAAAAACGGTATCCGGGCTTGGGATTCACGTCGCAGGCGGTCGATGTCGTCGGGTTACCCGCTCTTGAACACTCCGCGGGTCGCCCGGTAAAAAGGGCGACACCCCCGTCAGGAATCACCAAGCGGCCAGGACACGATCGATACTCGATACGAGTTCCCCAGGGCGCGCAAACCCGACCTGATCCTGCGGGGCAAGTATGTCAGCCGAATCGTAAATCAAACTCTATCGCTCGAGCTTGAGAGTATTGCCCCGATAGCCAAGGCGCCTGGCAAAGCGCCCTTTAACGCGGACGACAGCGTTTACTGGCACTTGGGTCGATCGACCTTCATCGTAAGCACGCTCCCATTCAGTTGGCCCCCACGCGACACCTAGCTCGGTTAGCGCGGCACGCGCGGCGCCGACGAAGCCATCAGGAGAAGCCAGCATAGGCTGCTCCGAGAGCTTGGAGCGCTCGGCGCGACCATAGACGCCGTAGCCGAGTCGAATCAGGCGCCCTTCCCGCACCAGCTCCCGCAAGGCCCGAAGCACCTGATCTTGACCGCCGAGATCCGAAAACTCACGCGGCAGGAACACAGCGTCCCCCTTCCGGGCGACCCGTGCTTCAATCTTCTCGCGCAATGTTTTTCGGGCAGCCATGATTCAATCATCTCGCAAAAACCCGACAAACTGATATACAAAAACCCGACAACCTGCAAGGTCTCATGAATCATAACAACATGATTTATATATAAATATTTCCTCTCGGTTTCGTCGTCATCTCGATTTAGGGCTTCAGGGCCGCGATTAAGGCGCTCTCGTCTCGAACGCATTCCCAGTTGATCAAGTCAAACCGGCGCCCGAAAGCCTTAGCCTCCAGCTCGCAGTCACCTTTGCTGCCGTACCCGTGCAGGATGTCGCGGTGCACGGCTCCGTGTGCGGTGTAGATCAGGAAGACCAGCGCCCAACTCATGATTCAATTCTCCGAAGTATTTTAATACCTAGTTGAACCGTTTCCAGACGATCTCCAAGATGCTCGATACTTGAATTACAGCGATGGCAAGGCCATCCACGAAACCTAACGCGACACAGTGTGGCAGATAGGTTCCTCTCGCAGATAAGGACATATGAGCACTGCGGTGCGCATTCCACGGAAGATCGCTGTAAGTCAAATCAGAACCGGATTTGCTTAGCCGCGCAGACCATAAGTAAAAGACAGGCGGCGTATCTTTTCTTTCGCGCGCGGCCTCGCGTATGCCCTCACCGTGCCCTCGGTAACGTTGAGAATCGCCGCTGCTTGGGTGAGTGTCATGAACACAAGAGAGTTAGGAATCCCGTCACGCTATTGAAATCAGCGGCGGCGATCCATTTACCCAGCGGCCGGACCGTTCGAGCGCCCATTGCAAAAGCCGCGGCATGTCATCGTCCAGCCGGATTTTCCTGCCGCGGTAGTCGATCGTTGTCATGTCGAAGTGTAGACGCGATTCGCGAGCGGTACGAGATGCCTGTGACATATCGCGGCGCTGACTGCGACACACGGCGCGCCTGTGCAAATGCACGTTGCCGCACCTGGATGACCGCAGCAGTATCGTCCGACCCCGGCGATGCGGAAAAATAGGGGAGCGGCAGTGCGAACTCAAAAACAGTACTCGCGCCCCTTTTTATCCGCGCGCCGGGACCCCTCGCACCTCAGATATCACGATCGAAACGGCGAGAACGACTGCGCCGTCGTGTCGTACGGATCGCGCGGCTTGAGCGCCAGCAACCGCCGCTCAGTCTCGCGTCGAATGAACACGAAACCATACTCAGGCGTGGCTTCGGCTTGCCAGCCCTCACCCGAAAGACGCTCGATAGTCGCCGCCATGGCGCCGGATAGGTCCGCGGCGGGCCCCAGGCGCTGGCACTCGATCACCTGCCAGTGCATAGACCACACGACCACGTAGTGCGCCAACTGATGAGTATGAAAATGGTATGAATGCCGCTGGGCGCGTGATGAAGGCTGCTGGCGAATGAACGAAAGTCAGCTTGTCCGCGCCGTACTTAAATGCACGAGTGGTCGCTAACGGCAGGGAGCTGTTGCTATAAACGCAGGGACGCCGCCGCACCACCTTACGGTCGGTTCCTCGATCTTGACGACATACCGACTGGTTGGTATCCTCAGTGTATGAATCCGAAACCGATCGAGCCGACGCCGTCGGGCGGTGCGCGCAGCAAGCTTCTCGAGGCCGCCTTCTCGACCATCCGCGAGAAGGGCTACGCCGCAACGTCCGTTGACGAACTCTGCGCCAGGGCCGGCGTGACGAAGGGTGCGTTCTTTCATCACTTTCCGAGTAAGAACTCGCTCGCGGTCGCGGCCACGAATCGTTGGTCGGAGTTGAGCATCGCGCTTTTCGCTGCCGCTCCCTACCACCGATTCGACGATCCGCTTGATCGCGTCCTCGGCTACCTCGATTTTCGCAAGGCAATGCTGCGCGGTGACGTGGCAGAGTTCACGTGTCTCGCTGGCACGATGGTTCAGGAGGTATACAGAACCCACCCCGATATTCGAGACGCGTGCGATGCAAGCATCGGCGGTAGTGCCGCCCACGTGGAATCCGACATTGCCGATGCGATGAAGCGTTACCACATCCGCGCGCCATGGACAGCCGAGAGCCTCGCGCTGCACACGCAAGCCGTGCTGCAGGGCGCGTTCATCCTGGCGAAAGCCAAGGGCAACGCCGCGGTGGTCGAAGCGAGCATCGACCACCTGCGTCGCTATGTTGAATTGCTGTTTCGTCGTCCGACGAAGAAGGTCAGCCGAAAGACCTGACCACGCCGACAACCGTACGCTTGCACAGGTAATGTAAGGGAGAAATGAGTCATGAAAAACAAAGCAATGTCACGCCGGACGATTCTCGAGGCGGGTGCGTGCGCAATGGCTGCAGCGGCGGGCATCCCGCAAACTGCGAGTGCGCACGCGGAGACCGGACTAAGCCCGAAAAACGACGAGACTATCCGCAAATGGTATGCGGCATGGGAGAAGAAGGACTGGCGCCCGGTCGACATCCTGCTGGCGGACGACTTCACATTTACGAGCGCAAACAACGATGACCACATCGATAAGAGCACTTTCAAAACGCGATGCTGGGAGTCACAGATCGATTTCATCGAGCGGTTTGACCTGAAGCGGGTATTTGGCAACGGCAACGAGGCGTTTGTGATGTACGTCTGTCGGACCAAAAACGGCAAGACGTTCCGCAACGTGGAGTATTTCCGGCTTAAAGATGACAAGGTGGAGGCGATCGAGTGCTACTTCGGTGCGCAATCCAGCTTTCCATCTGCAGTGAGCACCGGGCAGAGGTAACAGCCTGTCTTTGTTCGGCTCTTCGTTGGAAACAATATCAAGTAAGAGAATTCGCGCCGGCTAGGCAACGCGGGCCGTTCGATGCAAGCACGCTTGCTATTGCAAGCAGGCGGAAGCGGCTTAGGCCGGACGCAGTGGTCGGATATAACCTAACAGATCGGCATCCGGACGAGCCGCATCTGCCGCACACCAACCTTCGGCATCGGGTAGCACCCCGAAATGCACGACAACCTTACCGTCGCGAGGCGTTGCACGTATCAGCCCCGCGGTGCCTACGTGGAATCCGGCAGCCTCTCCGGCTTGGAGTGCCGCGCTAACCGTCACAAGCCGCACTGCCCCAGCCGCGCGAAGCTGGCGGGCCTCCGTTCGACAGACCTCATATTCATCCGGAGCCGAGGTCAAGGCAGCGAGTGGAAGTTTCGGCTCATGCATCTCAACGTCGCCAATTCGGACTGCCCACAAACGAGTCGAGATCCCGGCTAGATCTGCGGGGTCTGTAATTTCCTCATGTCGCAGCAACTCTGCCCACGCGCCAGTGGGGGTATCGGCAAAATATTGCACGGGGCCCTCCCCAACTCCGTGCCAGCGGGCCGGTCGTTGTCTGGGCGCTCCGCTCAGCGTCCAAAGAAACGGAAATCGCGAATCGCAGACCCGAAAAACGATCACGACAATGAATATCCATACCGAGATGCAAATGACATTTAAGTGGCACCGAGGTCTTGCAGGGACTCGGCGGCTGCCAGGACAGAGCGTGCGGGCTCATCGCTCGGCGTCCAACGGCGAGACAACAATTGGCGGGCGGTTCGTCCGTTGAAAATTGACCGGGGCCGCTCAAACCAGCGGCGCACCCCGAAGTCGTTATAGGTCCCCTCTAGGGCTGCAATGACTGAAGTTAGGTAATGAGCCCGTTCCGCAATTGCATCCGGTGCGTCGCGATCACCGCTCTGGTATCGATGCAAACTGGCCGCCGAGATATCTAGCATCTCAATGAGTAGCTCGTGGCCTAGGATCGCGTCTAGTTTGACGAGTTCAGCTTCAGGGACAGGTGATTCATCCAGGGCTCGAAGTGCTGCGTCCAGATATCGGACGAACTCGTCGCGCGAGGTTGCGACCGTAAGACGTGCAGCGAGGTCGCTCGCCAGTCCGCGCTTTGAGAGTATTCGCGCCACGCGACGCACCACATCTGCACTCAGTTCTTGAATTGGCTCTTCCAAAAGCCCCATGGCGTCGGCCCGTCGCAGAAAGCGTGTCGCCCGGGGATATAGTTGCTCCTCCTCAAAAGGAGGCAGAACGGATGTAATATGGACATTTGCCATGCTCCAAATTATATCCATTTTGTCAAGCGCCATCAACCAACGCTTAATCGGAGCGATCGTTTGATCGATCACTCCGCTCTCGGGAGCGGTCATTGAGGTGGAAATTTGTCCTGAATTTGTCCTGTCTCTGCGTAAATCTACGTCAGCGGACGTCAGGCCGCTACGCCGCAACTCGTTGAATTGAGGTTTATCGGATCACACCGTTGCCCCAATATTGAAGGTTGACGTTATCTCAATCCGACGGATGCTCGGCGATCCCGCGAACTGCAAATTATGACGACCGCCGCAAAAGTGTTGGATCGGGTTGCAGGCCTCAAGTAGACGGGATCCGGACGTTGGATCTCTCGATGTCCCGCACACGAGGATCGATCGCCTTCTCTGTCGATCCGTGAAGTAGAGGAAGGCCTCGTGTTGCTTCATTGCTTTGGAGGTTGCGAGACCAGCGATGTACTTGCCGCGATAGGACTGTCGTTTTCCGACTTGTTCGACAAACCGCTCGACCATCAAGAACAGATTCGCGAGCGCCGCGGTCGCCTCGAGTCGGTTCAGGTTCTTCGCCAAGCCCCGGTAACAGACTTTCTGAAACCGAAGAACCGCTTGATGATCCTAAACACATGCTCAACCTTGGCCCGCACGCTAGACTTGCGGCGATTCGTGGCGCTTTCCCCACCAGTAGCGTTGGTTAGTGAAGTCTTGATATGGGGCGCGCCGGCGCGAATTGCTTCCTGCTGTCTCTCACGACCGCGGCCGGGCGGCCCTACTTAGTCCTTCCGCGTCACCAAACTCCGCCACGTCATGACGCTGCGTGGAAGCGGACGTTGGCGAGCGCCTACGCCCCTTGGACACCGCGTCTACAACATTTCACCCAGGGTTGTTGCCTAAGATCGCAAACCCCGCTACTGTGTTTGTGGGATGAACTAACACCATAAGCCAACGGCTCGAGTGGGGCACTAATCATGGATGGACTGACCTCCCGGGCCTTTTGGCTCTTCGGCTGCGTGGGCGCTCGCGCCACCCGACTACCCAACATTTGCCGCGCTTCGCGCTTCCGCCAGCTACCTACCGCTTTGGCGCTGCTCCTCTACTGCGCATTCGCTCCCACGTCCGGGCAGGCGCAAACGACCGCCGTTCTTCAAGGGATCGTCACCGATCGCACGACGAGCCTGCCGCTCGCCAATGTGAGCGTCTATGACACCACCAACGGCGTGCCACTTGCCACCACCGATCCCAGCGGGAGTTTCTCACTCACTGCGGCACAGTTGGGGAACGCAACGGCGGGCACGCTCTATTTCCAGTTGGCCACCTACTTTGCTCGAAGCCAAACCTTTGATTTGACGCAATCTGCGAGCGTCAGCCCCACCTTGCTCGCGGCGGGCACCGTGGTGCAAGGGACCCTTACCGACGCGGTGAGCGGCAGCCCGGTGCCCCAGGTGCCGATTACGTTGGGCTTCTTCTGTACCTTTGAGCCCTGCTCGATCGGCCAGAATACGACCGCAGGTCAAGGCTTCGATCACTTTGCCGGCCTTACTAATCCCGACGGCACGTACCAGTTCGACGCTTCGCTATTTTTGGAAGACAAGTTCACCAGCTCGATCATAAGCGGTGCGTCTGCCCTCTCAGTCTCCAATTCCCAGGTTCCGGGTTATTACAGCAATTCGACCGCGGTGGTGCTGATGGCCCCTGCTCCGAACATCGCCAATCTCGCGCTCATTCCCATCGCCGGCACCACCATCGGTGGCATCGTGACGGATCGCGCGACCACTCAACCGGTCGCGGGGGTTCAGGTCTATCTCAATACCCCGACAAACCTGGTGACGACCACCGATGCCAATGGCAGTTATTCGATCCCCGGTAGCCTGCTCGGCGGTGTTCCCGGCGGGCAACTCATTTTTCGCGCGGCCGGTTACTTCGCGAGCATCAACGGGTTCGGGATCAACACCCAGGGCGCCGTCCTCAACCAGTCCCTTCTCACCGGAGCATTGCTCGATGGCACTGTGACCGATGCGAGCACCCAAGCACCCATCGCCGGTATTACGCTCGATATCAACCTAGAATGTCCGTTCTTCGGGACTTGCCTGACGACCTCTCCACCCTCGAGCTCCGGGACAATTACCGCGATCACCGACCTGCAAGGCCATTACAGCCTCGATATCTCTCAAATTTACGAGCAGGCCCTCACCGCCACAGCTCCATTCAACGCTGTGTCGGATCTTGTTTTCGATGGTATCTCGCTCACGGGCGCGGGCTATTTGACCGAAGGATTGGGTAATTTCGATTACTTGACCCCGGCGACGCCGATTCACCGCGACTTTGCGCTAACGCCGAGTACCAATTTCGCTGTGCAAGGCACGATAACCGACCGGGCCTCGGGCTTGCCGGTCATTGGCGCGCAAATCTATTTCCTCAACTTCGATCGCCCGATCATCGCCACCACCGATGGCAACGGTAACTACTCGGTGCCGGCGAGCGCGTTCTTTAACAGCTCGACGGGACAGTTCCTGGTTCGGACACCCGGCTATTTCATCGGCACCCAACCCTTTGACCTGACCGGGGTCGGCACCTCCACCTACACCCTCAATACCACGTTGCTTCCCGGCGGCACCTTCTTAAAAGGCCGAGTGAGCGATGCGGCCACCGGACTGAGCATCAATGGGGCGATCGTCTCGTTTGACGGCACGTGCACGTACCCTTCGCCCTGCGGAGCCGCGCCCGGACAGCCCTGGCGATACTTCTCTCTCAATCTTGTCGCCACAAGTGGTGGCGGTGGACTCTACACGATCGACAGTTCACAAATCTTCGAGTCGGCGCTCTCCTCGCTCGTCTTAACCGACGAGAGTAGCTGTACCGTGACTTCAACTGCCTACCCCTGCTCCGACCAAACGGTAAGCATCGGCTTCACTCCCGGGAGCCCCACGACGGTCGATTTTCCGCTGACCTCGAACGGGACCACGGTGGCGATCACAATCGATACGGCCCCGACAGGACTTGCGATCACGGTCGATGGCGTCGCAGCCACCGCGCCGCAAACCTACACCTGGACCCCGGCCAATGAACACGTGATTTCGACCACCTCGCCACAGAGCCCCACCCCCGGGTCGCCGCCCGCCGTGTTCGCCTATTGGACCGACCAATTGGCGATGACGCACGTGCTCGTCGTACCGAACTCCGGTCAACCCGCCCCCTATGTCGCAACTTTCGATACCGCGGCACCCGCGATCACACCTACGCTTTCCGGCACGCTTGGGAGTAACGGGTGGTACACGAGCATCGTCTCACTCACATGGTCGGTCGTTGACAATGTGGCGCCGGTCACGTCCACGAGCGGCTGCGAGCCTGCCGCGGTGGCGAGTGACACGACCGGACAGACCTTTACCTGTTCGGCGACGGGCCTCGGCGGCATGGCAAGCCAGTCGGTGACGATCAAGCGCGATGCGACCCGGCCAGATGCGGGCGCGACCCGATCGCCGCTGCCCAACGCCAACGGCTGGAACAACTCGACCGTTAAGGTCAATTTCACGGGCAGGGATGCGACGTCCGGCATCGCGAGTTGCTCGCCGCCGGTGACGATGACGACGCAGGGAGCCCATCAGAGCTCCGCCTCGGGTACCTGCACGGACAAGGCAGGCAATGTCAGCAAAGCGGTGATGGCGACAAATATCAATATTGACGAAACGCCCCCCGTGGTAACCGGAACGGCATCGCCGGCCCCGAATGGCAATGGTTGGAATAACACGGCGGTCACCGTGACCTTCACCGCCACCGATGAGCTCTCGGGGGTCGCGGCCAATGGTTGCGTAGCACCGGTCGTGCTTTCCACGAATGGCTCGGGTCAATCCGTCACCGGATCGTGCTCGGACCAGGCGGGTAATTCCGCCTCGGCGACCGTGACCGGCATCAACATCGATACGATTCCACCGACGACAGTTGCGACCGCCATCCCGGGCGCCAACGCCAACGGGTGGAACAACAGCACGGTGACGGTAAGCTTTGGTGGAGCCGATAGCCTTGGCGGCTCGGGTATGGCCACGTGTTCGCCCAGTGTGATGCTGCCTAATGCCGGCGCGGGTCAAACCGCCTCGGGTATCTGCACGGACGGGGCTGGCAATACGAGCGCGGTCGCCTCGAAGACCGTAAATATTGACGAAACCCCACCGGTCGTGAGTATCACGACGCCGGCGAATGGCGGAAGCTATCCGGTGGGAAGCACGGTCAATTCGGCATACGGCTGTGTAGATGCGCTGTCCGGCGTCTCTGGCTGCGTCGGGACGGTCGCGAACGGGTCGGCGATCAAGACCTCTGCGACTGGTACCTACGGGTTCTCGGTCACAGGGACCGATGCGGCGGGCAATACTGCGACCAGCAGTGTCACGTATACGGTGGTGGCGACCACGCCGGCATTCACCGCTAAGCCCAACCCGTTGGCCTTCAACGATGAGGCCGTCAAGGTGTCCAGCGCCCCCCTATCGATCACAGTGACGAGCACCGGCGGTAAACCCGTATCTATCACGGGCGTGAGCATAACGGGAACCAACGCCAACCAGTTCTCACAAAGCAACAACTGCGTTGCGACGCTTGCGGTCGGCAGCATCTGCACGATCAACGTAGTGTTCACACCGACTACGGTCGGCGCCAAGTCCGCAAGCGTGAGCATCACGGGTACAGGAGTAGGAACCCAGACCGTCGCGTTGACCGGGACCGGGGTCGTCCCAACATACACGTTGAATCCGACGACGCTGGTCTTCACGAATCAACCGCACGGGACCACTAGCGCGTCGCAGCTGATCACGCTAATCAACACCGGACCAGTCGCGGTACCGATCACGGGCATCACGATAATGGGCGGCCAGTTCTCCGAAATCAATACCTGCGGGAAGTCCGTCGGAGTCAGTGCAACCTGCTCGATCAGTGTGGTGTTTATGCCCACGACGAAGGGAGCGAAAAGCAGCGCCTTAAAGGTCGCGGCCGGTGGCGGGGCGGCTACGGAAACGGTGGCGCTCTCGGGCACGGGAACCTAAGCCGGTCATCAGGTCTTATAAGGCGGCTTGAGCACTGTAAAGAGGGTGTGGCTGACCGTGCTAAGGACGGCCGACCGAATTAGGCCGACGATTGGAATGGCTTGTTGCTCCGCATTGCGGAAGGCGAATTCGAAGGCGATGAAATTGAAGGTCGGAGTTATTGTCGTACTGGTCGCTGGAGCGGTTAGCTGCGGTCACGGTTCGAGCAGTCCCGGGAGTTCACCGACGGTGGCTAAGGTCGGCGGACAGCCAATTACTCAGGCTCTATTCGACGCGTACGTTAAGGAAAAGTCCGGGGTGTCGCCCGATCTGGTCAGCGCGACGCTTAAAGCCTCGTTGTTGACCGATTTGGAGAAGCTGAAAGCTGCCGCGGAGGCCGGGGAGACTCGCGCGGATCCGCAGACGATCCAGGAGATCGAGCTACGGCGCCTCGAGCTTTTAGCTCACTCGGCCGCGAAAGCGGCCGGCGTGTTTACGCTACCCTCCGAGGCCGACCTGCAGGCAGCCTACGAGCAGTACAAGGCAGGGCTGCCGGCTCAAGAATTTCATGTCGCGCATATCCTAGTGGCGACCGAAGATGCTGCAAGACTCCTGATCGTCGAACTCCAAGGCGGAGCGGATTTTTCCAAACTCGCAAGCGCGCGATCGGCCGATGACTCCAAGAACCGGGGTGGCGATCTCGGATGGGTTGGGCCCGGGAAGCTGCCCTCCGAATTCACCGACGCGGTCGCGCAGCTCAAACCCAGTCAGATCACGGCGCGGCCAGTGAAGACCATCTACGGCTGGCACATCGTCAAGCTCATCGAGACACGTCTGGCAGTCGCGCCGCCGTTTGAGCAAGTCAAGGCGCAACTCGCGGCCAATCTGCAGCAGGCACGCTACAAAGAATTTCTAGAGTCAGCGCTCGCGAACGCCAAAATAGGTCAGTAGTTCAACAATCAGCCATTAACGGCGGCGTGCCGATCGGAACACCGCACCGACAATTTGTCGGCGGCAACCCACGAGCTGGCGGAGAGCCGCGGCCGCAAGTTCACTGAACGGTATCGCGAGCTGACAGATTTAGACTGGACACGGCCTGTCGGTCGAGTACAAACCAATACACTTGATCTAGTTTGCGGCCGGCGATTTTACTGACCGTGCCAGGGCCCTCAGTGCTCTCGCGGCCGATGTCTCCAAGTCACTATCACCGACGGCCTCAGCCGCCAGACGCAAATCACCCCACGCGTTAACATCGCTTGTCCAAGTGTGGTGGCGCGTTTGGCGGAGGATATCGCACAGTCAAAATTCTCGAGAGCAATGCAAGCGCCGGCTAACTCGCTCATGGGCAGACGACGAGCAACCCTTAACGACAGGAGCCTGTCGCGCCGCCACCAGGCTCGAATGAGTCCTCTCGACCCCGAAGTTGCCGGTCATGACCGACCGCTTCCGGGCAATGCAATGTCGATCTCGGCTAACTTGTTGGTCTCCCCCGTCGGCGATACTCTTACGCAATGCGACCCCTTCGGTATTCCATCAACATCACATTGGACGGATGCTGCGATCATCGTGCAATCGTCGCGGACGAAGAATTGCATCGTCACGCGGCCGAGAACATCGCCCAGGCCGATGCCTCCTCTTTGGCCGGGTGACTTACGAAATGATGGAGGCAGCGTTTCGGCCGCCGGCGGGGACGGGAGCGAAACCTGATTGGATGGAGCCCTTCGCTCGAACGATCGACGCGGCAAAGAAGTACGTCGTGTCGGGCACCATGAACCGGGTCGATTGGAACGCGGAGCTCGTGCGCGGGGATCTAGGGAAGGCCGTTCAGCAACTCAAGCGGGAGTCGGGTAAGGGGCTGCTCATGGGAGGCGTGAAGCTCCCGCTGGCGTTGGCGGAGCTGGGATTGATCGATGAGTACGAATTCTTGGTACAGCCCAGGCTGGCGGGCCACGGGCCGACATTGTTCGCGGGGCTATCGAAGCGTGTCGACTTGAAGCTCGTGAGCCGGTTGGAGTTCGGCTCGGGGGTGGTGGCGATGCGGTATGAGCCTAGAAGGTAACCATCGGCCTTGCAGGGGAAGGCCAAATTGCCCGCCCGAGTTACTTTTGCTAGCCGCCGCGAGATAGGCGAACTCCAGCCCGTTCTGGTGCTGTTTACGAGACCCATTCCAGTTTTTTATCTTTTGCAACATGCGAGCAGCGTGGTGGGCGCAGCAATCGTTCTCGTTGCGTATGTGCGGTGGTTGCGCAGCGTTGATCGCGGAACTGTTGCGGCGAGTCATGCCGGTGACCGGTGGCGCTACAGTCTTCTCGGCGCTCTCGCGGTGACGGCCTCGGTGGTTGCGATGCCGGTCGCGTACTTCGAGTCGTCGAGGCTGGCTCGAGTCAACGTCGCTTCGATCCAGACTTGTGACGGGGTCTACTTGAGCGCGGACCGGAAGCTGCTGCCCCAGCTGCTCGGCCGCGACAAGCCGATGGACGGGCTGCGAATCTTCGTCGGGCACGCCGGCTGGGCACCGTGTCAGCTTGAGGCCGAGATCGCAAACGGCGACTGGACTCTCAAGCGTGCCGAGCCGGAGGCGATCTTCAACAGTAAGTCCGAGCACCCCTGGCCCACGTCGCAGGCCCCAAAGCGCAGCACCTAGCGATCCGCCGCCCCCAGACCCCAGATACAATTGGCCTCTTTGTCCGGGAGCACATGATGCTTTCTTACGTCTACTTCGGTACTAATGACCTTGAACGTGCAATTCGATTCTATGATGCGACGCTGGCTCCTCTCGGCATGCCGCGCTGCGTTACGGGCGATCCTGAGTGGGATCGTGTTGCGGCCGGTTGGGGTATCTATGAGAACGGTGGTGCGCGCGAACTCGGATTCTGGATTGGCAAGCCATTCGACCAGCGGCCGGCTGCGGTTGGCAACGGTAGCATGGTTGCGTTCGGCGCACGCTCATGGAAAGCGGTGGAGGATTTTTATGCCGCGGCCCTCGCCAACGGTGGGCGTTGTGACGGCGCTCCCGGTCTTCGGTTGCACTACGGTCCAGATTTCTACGCGGCCTACGTGCGCGATCTAGATGGAAATAAGTTAGCAGCAGTTTGCCGTGGCATGCACGCTCGGCAATGAAAGAGTAATAGAATGCCGATACGACATGGAGAGCTGGGTACGGCTTACCGTGAAACCAACTAAAAGGATTGGCACATGCGAAAGCTCGGATTGTCTGTAACGCTTGCTATCTCAATTGGCGCTGCTACGAGCGCATTTTCACAATCCGCCGCACCAACGGTCGATCCCGCTTGGAAGGCGTCGGAAGTTATCGAATTCATTGGACTTAAAAAGGGTGACAGAGTAGCTGAAATCGTGGCGGGTCGTCTTACCGCATCGCTTGCACTGGCTGTCGGGCCTTCCGGAAAAGTGTACGCGGTTGAAACGGCCGAAGTCGTCAAGGCTCACCCCGACGCATTAGTGCACATGAAAGCGCTGGCAAGTCAGTCGCCCAATGTCATCGTCAGTGCGGACCCGATCGCCTCGCCGTTGCCGTCTGGCCTCGATGCCGTGTTCATTCGACAGAATTACCACGATCTCTACGACAAGTTTATGGGACCAGCGGACGTACCCGCATTCAATAAGGCAGTCTTTGCCGCCCTGAACCCAGGCGGTGTCTATGTCGTGTTGGATCATGCGGCGACAGCGGGATCAGGGGTCGGTGCAACCGATACGCTGCACCGAATCGATCCGGCAAGAGTCAAGTCGGATGTGCTAGCAGCCGGCTTCAAGCTGGATGGCGAGAGCTCCATTTTGGCGAACAAGGCCGACGATCACACCAAGAATGTGTTCGATCCGTCAGTCCGCGGTCACACCGACCAGTTTCTGTTTCGCTTTAGGAAGCCGAATTGATGGCAAGTCGGAGTCCGTCGGTTTCCAAGTTGACGCTGTTCCAAATTCCTGAGTCGAATCATGTATGACGAGAGTGAGAGACCTCGCGATCTCAGCTCCGGTCACGCTCAATTCCATGGGAAGGCCTGGCGTTATTGACATTGTGGCCCCTGCACGCGCACTACGGGTACCACTCGGGGTTTTTAAACACTGAGCTCCCGAGATCACGTACCACGCTTCGGGCCCCGAGTGCGTGTGCACGCGCGAGCGATCATCGGGCTGCATGACTGAATAGGCGATCTCCGCGGTATAGCTCTCGGCAGGTAAGAGCCTCAATGGACCGACAACGGCAATTCGGTGACCGCCATGCGAAGGACGATTTTTCGACCCAAACTCGGAAAGCCATACACGGCCATCTTCCTCGACAACAATACCGCTCGGACTTTTGGCTGCGTCAGAAGCCGCTCTGCTCGGAAAAGTATATAGATGCCAAAAGATAGCCCGCTTCAGTTTAAGATCCTTCGCAATACCAATCCTGAAGCACCCGAATTCAGGTCGGATTTCGCCCGGCACAACGACCACGCACATGTGGGGTGCGGCGGCGCTGAGCACATTCCCAGCTGATTCGGCAACAGCGGGCGGAGGCCTGCCGACCAGGCAAAGCAGCGCAAAACCAACATTGAACGTTAAAACCGAGATCCCGGATGTCATGCCGACAATTTACACGCAATGCGTCGTGACAATCGCACTGTGTGGAAGCAGAAGTCCGCTTTAGGCGGGTATTTTGGTTCCGGAAAGCTGACATTCGTGACTGCCAACAACGGGTTGATTCCGGGAATTGGACCGAATGCGTGCGCATTTACTCCGGCTACGACAATTCTCTTACAGGCCAAACGTTTAGTATCGAGTCCAGGTTAGTGCCGAAGAAAGCGCTGTAGCGCTTCTTAGTTAACATTGAATCGGTTGGTCGAACTTCAAGCTCCGAAAGAAGTTCGGCACCATCAGTGCCCTCGATGACGATGCGGTGTCCGTCCCTTCTTATTTCGAGCGATGCTTTACATTGCCAGCCAAATCCTACCTAAAAAATTTCAAGCGTGCCTCCCGAAAGCCACCGGTCGCGACAGGCAGGTCAGGGTCGGGTAGAGCCGCTGGCGGACCCTACCGCCGTTCGAGCCGCCGACTCGTCGCGGACCCAAACCGGTCGGTGGTGAGAACGGCCGAAATCGAGCAGAGGACTTCCGGAGACAGTCGGCGCTGAAGGCGAAATCCCCACCGAGCCAGGGGCTGGGAATGTTGCCGCCCGGCGCTAGGTGAACGCAGCAACCGCTGACGGCGTGAAGCGACCAGCGCGTTCAGCGCGCTTTTCGTTTCGCCCCGGCGCGTTTCGCTGGCGCACGCTTCTTTGCGCGAGCGGCGGGTGGCTTGATCACATTGTGGATCTGCATCACGCTCGGCGGCCCGGGTTCGGCACCCAGTTGCTGGAGAATGGGCATGAGTGTCTTGCCGAACCTGTCGAACGCAGCCTGCGAGGTCCACACATCGAAAATCATGAGTTTGTCAGGAGGACCAAAGCACGAGTGATAAGACCGGCCAGCGGGATGGGCTGCGCCAGCTTTCTTCAATCGCTTGATGCACTCGTTGTATTTCTCGACGTCCAACCCTGATTGCGCAAAGTAGATTCCTAGAGCCATCGTCCGAGCCTCCCTTTGGTTCGACCGGGCGTCCGTCATCGAATTGGCGAACGTGCCAAGACACTAACGCCGGATGAGTCTTCCTGCAAGGTCGGTTTCCCAAAGTGCTTGAGTCGGTGGTGCTTGTCCATGTCACGGAGCCAGCGACGCTGGCCATCGGCCGTGGCGGCACGATGTGTGTTTGGCAAACCTAGTGCAGGGCGTGATTTAGAACAAACGCAAGACGCACCCCTGCCTTACTCAACTGCTCCTCGGTTACATTAGCTGCATCAGAGACATATGCCGCAGAGAGCTGGTAGTGGTTTGGGCTGTCCGCCGCGGGCAGCAAGCCGTATGCATGAGCCTTTGCTACTCCGAAAGATTCGATGGCCCACTCGGCGGCGGTGCCGGTTGCCCATCGGGCGCGCTCAGCCTCCGTGATAGTGGCGATCAGTTGCTGTGCGATGGTTGTCGCGTTGCTTCCTAAACGCGCGACCCACTCTGTATCCCAGTCATGGTGAAGATTGTTTGGCCCGATCCCGGGAGCGGTCACGATTTTCAGATTCCCGCCCCGGTCATGATCGTCTCCCGCGTGTAGTGGTTGGTGTATGTCACCCACGAAGTGCAGGAGAAACTCGAGAGCTAATCGTCTTTCCTGCTTGCTTGTCGTCGATTTTTCAAGCTCCGCGGTGAATTCATCGATTTTATCGACCACGCAGTCATCCGCAGGGCCCAGGGACGCGGGGGTCTCCTTGGGCAACGCAGGTCGCCCAAAACACGCGGTTTGCAAATCCGGACCTTCCAGTTCCAGATCCACGAAATGCCATTTGCGCGTTTGGTTGTAATGAACCTTCGTCGCGTTGCGATCAGAGTCGCGGAATTTGTCCGCCCAAGTCGCTTCCCTATCTATCTGCGCGCTCGATGTGAGATTGGTCTTATCCTCGGCGAGAATGGCATTCACTTTGGCGCGCACTGCGGGTTCGAGATAGTGATCCGCTATCAAACCGATCACCTCGTGCCCTTCATCCCCCCACGCGTAAGCGGGCGCGGTGATGCAGAATAGAGAAAGGAGGCAAGCGACACCGAAGACCGCTGCGATGACATTGGAACTGTACGTCATGACGGAATTGTAGCCCCGGGCTTTGATTGACAGCATCCGGAGTGCACGCGTCTGAATCGCGGTGACGTTGGGGTTACATGTCGCAGGTTATGCTCCGGGTTCTTGGGTGGGATTGAGGATAGTGGAAATCAATGGGAATATTTCGCGGGATTGGGGAATTAATCCACGGCGGAGGGAAGCACAACTGTCGACCCCATCCGGACCTTCGTGAGCGTCAGCTTTCGGGTAGGCCAATGACAGTAACGAGGCGTCGCGGCGCGGCTACTCCGGAAGATTCATCTTGCGCAGGAACGCTTTGTAGCGGGGGTCAGCCTCAAGGTTCTTGAAGAGCGGGTCGCTCTTGATGAAATACAGGTCTTCGTCCCGCATCTCGTAGGCGCGATTGAGCCACTCGAACGCGCGATCTTTCTCACCCCGAAACGCGTACACGCGAGCGATCTCCGAGGGCCAGGATGTTCCGTTGTGACGAATTGCCTCGGCCAGCTGCGAATCCGATTCTGATTTACGCCCGGTTGCGAAATGCACCATCGCAGAGCCCTCCAGCTGGCCATCATCCGGAGTCTCCTTCCGAAACTCGGCCAGCGCCGCCTCGTGATGCCCCTGAAGCATCAGTGCCTCTCCCAGAAAGTATTGACCAGAGCTCCATCCCGGCGCGATCTGCAGCGAGCGACGAAACGACTGCTCCGCTTCAGCAAAGCGACCGCAACGTAGGTAGATTTCGAATCCGGGGGTCCCTTGTGCGGCCGCGTCCAGCGGATCGAGCTCGATGGCCTCGATGGCGAGTTGCCGGGCCTCATCCCAACTGCCGCGGGCGGCGGCCAACGTGGTTGCGGCTTGAACGCCGTAGGTTTCACGCGGTCCCAGCGCGAATGCTTGTTGCAATTCTCTATCCGCGCCCGCCCAGTCCCAGTCATAGTGCGTATGAATCTCGGCCATCCAGACGTGAGGCGACGGGCTCCTAGGGTCTAATCGCTGTGCGAGTTGCGCAGCCTCGCGGGCTCGCTCGAAGGCGACCTTCGGCGGCGACCATCCCGCCACCCCAATGAAAAAATATGCCTTCGCGATGCCAATCGCCGCCGGCGCAAACGTCGGATCCAACGTTAGCGCCTGCTGAAAATTAGCCACGGCCGTTTCAGAACCCTCCCGCGTTAGACGGTCATAGGAATGCAGGCCGCGTAGATAAACGTCAAGGGCCAGGGGAGACTTGGCCGAGGAACGAGGTACGGTATCGACCTCCACGGCAATCTGCAGCGCGCGCGCGATCTCAGCAGCAATTGTGTCTTGCACGTGGAGTACGTCGATCACGTCAGAGTCGAAACGGTCGGCCCAACGTTGCGAACCCGTTCGTGCCTCCATCAGTTGCGCAGTAACCCGGACGCGCCCTGTATCTCTGCGAACACTGCCTTCCAAAAGGTAAGCAACGCCGAGCGCCGCTCCAATGCTGATGGGATCGGCGTTCTTGCCCTTGAACTGGAAGGACGACGCGCGACCCACGATTCGCAAGCCCGGCACCTTCGCTAACCGATCGAGCACCTCTTCGGCGATGCCATCGGCGAAATATTCCTGATCCTTCTTCTCGCTCATGTCTGTGAACGGCAGCACCGCAATGGACTTATCGGAGATGGCGGCTGCAGCGGGGACGGTCGCGGGTACCACCTGAGCGGCTGTCGGTTCTGCGCCAGGATGCTTTGACAGCCAGAACTTGTCGATGACGAAATAGCTTAGCGCTACCGCCATCACGGCGATGATGGCACGGTTCAGCCGCTGTCCGGTCTGGGCGCGGATCGATGCGTGCGGATCGACCTCGGCCGCCGGTTTGAGACCTTCCGGGGTCAGTTCGTAAGCCCACGCGAAGATCAAGGCAGCAGGGAAACCGAGGGCCATGATAATGATCACCAGCCGATTTGCCCAGACGGGCACTTCCAGCATGTGAAAGATCACATGGACCGGTTCGAGGATCAGCCAACACACGACGAGATAGAGGATTGCTACGCGCCCGACGTTCCGATGTTTCAATTCCTCGAGGAATCGGAACTCGACGTGGTGGTGCCCATGTCCCTGAGCGGACGTTTGGGACGGCGGCGGGACCACCGCGCTAGTCGCCAACTGCGCTGCTTCCGGTGCGCTGGGCGGCGATTTTGACTGTCCAGATTCTTCCGCGTCGCCAGACATCCGTTGCCCCAGAGTCCCTGATCGTTCGATACAGGATGCACTACCACAGATCGGACCTGCAAGTTGGCCGCCGCCCTACGACTGCTTTTTTTGATTGTAACGAAGCGTCAGCGATTTAATGGCTTCGATGGGAACGGCTGCTATCGGGCAAGCAGTCTCAAGATGAGCGGCAGCTCCTGCGTTTCAAAGATCCCAACGCGCCGTTTCCCTCCCATCTGTATGTCTTCAATGGCGACGGTACCATCCAACAGGCGAACCCGGATGCAGGCGACCCGCATAACAGTGATAGCGACGGCAAGGGTGTTTGGGTTGCTGACGGCGGACGAAGAAAAGGAAAGTGGGTGGAGGTGCTGGCGGACCGCACCACACATCAATTCGCTGGACGCCTATGACTCGCGCGCTTCGTTGTCGCCTGACACCCGGAGGTTACCAGAGGGCGAGCGCTCAACGACAGATCAGCTTGCAGTCTCTCAGATTGCAGTCGTCGGGCGGGCCCGTCGGGGCTGCCGGAATGTTGCCCGGCGAAGCACTTCGAGGATCGTGGCTTATTTCAGCTTGGTCACCGCCATTTGGGCCTCGAGCTTTATCTTCAGCGTTTGATAGCGCGGATCGTCCTTGAGCGGAGTATTGAACAGGGGATCTCGTACGATGGTTGCCGGACCGACGCCTGGCACCTTGGTGGCAAGCTCCTCCAACAATGCGACGGATGGGTCCGCGGCGCCGCTCCAGGCGTAAACCCTTGCGGCGAGATATGCCGCGTAGCGCCGATTGAGGGCATCGCGGCTCGCCGGTATCAGAGACAGGGCTGCCGACGCGGCGGCCTGCCCCTTCGCATGATCACCGGCAAAGACATATGCCGTGCCGGAGAGCAAGGTCAGGAACCAATCCTTGCGTCTGGCCTCCGATTCGCTTGCGATATAGGCGAACACCTCACGGCTCGCCCGTGCGGCGCCCTCTTTGTCGCCTGCAAGCAGCTTGGCCCAGCCGCGATATTCAGCGACCGGACGCTGTCCAACACCAAAAAGCGGAAAACCGCAAAACGGACCCGGACGAACCGCCTTTCTCGGAGCTAGAGCCAATAAGCGCTCGAACTCGGCGATCTGTCCCTCCGGCCCCATGTGTTGGGCCTCAATGCCAAGAAAGAAGTCGTCGTCAGTTTGGCCAGTTATATTCGGCAAGCTGGCGCGCCACGGGCCAATGTCACCGGTATACGCAAAAAGGGTATCGGCTCGATAGCCCGCAAATGTGAGCCCACCGGGCCTCTCTTGCGCCATCTCCAGATCTATGACGCGCATCGCCTCGAGCGGCCGCAGAGCCGCCCGGCTATTCGCCGACCAGTCGTGGTAGAGGTTCCCATTGCCCGGATCGAGCGCGATTTGACGCTTGAGAGCTGCAATCGCCTCGTCGATTCGCCCCATCCGGGTCAGGACGAAGCTCTTGCCCTTGCCGTCCAGGGTCGCTGCCTCGCGCAGGCCGGCGAGTTCGGCCTCATCGAACAGGGCCAGGGCGCCAGGAAGGTCCTGCCCGACATCCGCCAAATACTGCGCTCGAGCGGCCATCACATTTGCATCCGCTGGCACGAGCTGGCGCGCCACGTCGATGTCGGCGCGAATGCTCTGCTTGTTGGCTTCGCTCTGATCCATTCCCAGGGCAAAGCGCGAGAGGGCGAGTTGTGCCCGCTCGACGTGCGCCAGAACGAAGTTGGGGTCACGAGTCAGCGCCTGGCTCAGAAGCGCTTCGGTTTTACGGAATGCTTCTTGACTCGACTGGGCGTTCAAGTCCCTGAATGCCACCTTGGCCTTGAGATAAAGATCATAGGCTTGGGTATCGTTGGTCGGCGGATTGGAACCTCCCGGCGGACCCACCAGTTGGGCCGACAATTGCGCAGCGACTTCGCGCGCCACCTCGCTCTGTAAGGTCACAGCCTTGAGAAGCTTGCGATCGTAGTTGCGCGACCAGATGTTGTCGTCCCTCTTGGCGTCGATGAGCTGGAGTGTCAGACGCACCTCATTGCCCTCGCGCCGCACCGAGCCTTCGAGCACATACGTCGCGCCAAGCTCTTTGCTGATCTGGGCGACCGGCTTGGGCGCCGCACGGTATAGCATCATCGTCGTGCGCGAAATGACTTCGAGGCCGCGGGTACCATTGGCGAGCGCGGTCAGGATCTCCTCGTGCAGACCGTCGGCGAAGAACGCATTGTTCGGATCGGGTGATAGATTCTCGAACGGGAGGATTGCGACGCGCGGCTTGGTCGATGTGGGCTGCGGCTCGTTAACTGGGCGCGTCGGCTTCACTGTGTCGGGCAAGGTTCGACCAAGTGCCTGGGCCTTCTGCTCGCCCTCCTGCTCGCTCGGCGTACGCACCAACACGTAGAGTAGTCCTGCCCCGATGACGACTAGGATCGCGGCGATCATCAGCTCGCCGTGACCCACGCTCTTCAAGCCCTTGTGGCCGTGATACCAGGCGACTGTCAGTACCAGAGGTAATCCGACGATGAGCACGCCCAGGATGAGTCGCTGGGTGATTTCGGGCCAATGAAAGGTGTGTCCGAGAAGATCGGCGCCATGCGCGAGCGCTAGCGCGGCGCCGAGATAGCCCAGGGCCCATTGCAGGATCTTGTGCTCTCTGATTCGTTGCCAGGTACCCGTGCGGGCCGGTGTCTGCAGGTCAGCCCCGGGCGCCTGCGCCGGGGGCTCTGTCAATGGAACTGGGGGCTCGATTGACCCGGGCGGATCAGCCATGTCGCATCCTTTTCGGGCCGTGACGGCCCGTACTCGTTCCGGCCATGGTACAGGCTGTTTCAACCGAGCGGGATTGCGCGCGGGATTTGGGTGTCGGCGACCCTCTCGGTGTGGCCCTGGGGAGTCTAGGGGCGGGCAGTGGCCGATAGAGGATGCCGCGAATGCCTAGTATTGACCTGTCGGTCGAACGGTCAGAGCCGACCCCAACCTGACTTTCATGGGCGGCAGCTTCCTGCATGCCAAAAACACTCAGGCGCGAAGGCTTCCTAACGCCGGCCGCCGGGACCGCCTGCTAGGCGACATCACTTGCCACCAACTTGTTGAGCGCCTGCTCCGCGCCTGCGTAATCTTGCAGCCCAATAAACCCAATCTCTTTCACCCGGGTACCCCTCCCACTACGATCGGCGATTCTCTGAAAGATGATGTTCCCTCCAGCGCCACCGCTTGAGGTACGTTCGTACCCGGAAACGGCCGACCGCGAAAACGATTGGATGTTGAGCTTGAGTTTTTTCTCGAAGATGATGGCGCGACGCTCGGTAACAACATAGTAGACACTGCCGGCCGTCCAGGCCGCCCATAAAGGAGACAGAAGGATCGACAGTCCAAACAAGACAAACATCAAGCCCCAGAGCGGGAAGAAGACCGCGAATCCCTGACCGCCTTTTGCCGGTATGTGGCTGGCTTGGTAGGTCCAAAAAATTGCGAAGGCCGCAAACGGGATTCCAAACAAAGCGGTCTTCCAGTATCTGCTTGCGTATGCCCAGCGATCCGGCGAGGCTGCCCAAAGGACGCGCTCACCTAGAAGCTCGTGGGAAACGACTTCTGTGATAGAGGCGGGAGGTGATTGCATTTTTGCGGCCCAGCTAGTAATTGAACAACGCAACCGTCGTGATCCGAGAGTGCAATAGACCATTAACTACGCGGGCGGTCAAACATTGCATATGGCGAAATTGGTGCAGAAAGTGACGGGTCACTCGATTTGTGAATGAATGCAATCTGGAAGGCAACCAGGCATAGTGAACTTCCGGAATGGGCCGGCAAGCGCCAGATGCTGCGCCCGATACCAGCCATTCAGAATGAAGCAGACTAACGCACTCAAAATGGAACGCATCTCGCACGAGGAAAATCCGGAAGCGCGCGTTGGCGGCAAAATGGGCTTCGGATAAGCAGATGGTCTCGCGCGCCTATCGCGCGGCCTTCTTGCTACGCGCCGCCAGGGCGCGTGGTCGCAATTTGCGTTCGCCGCGCATGACGTACAACACGTAAACCGTTTCACCCTTTCGCCGATAGAATATACGGCACGGCGGTTCAATTATTTGTCGGTAGCGGCCACCGCGTAGTTCGCGCGGTTTGGATCCGCTGTCCGGATAAATAATCAACTGGTCGACGTGCTTGAAGATTCGCTGGACCATTTCACGAGCGGCCGTGGGATCATCGAGCGCGATGTAATCGGCGATGGCGTCTAAGTCGTTTAAAGCCGGCTCGGCCCAGATTACTTGAGCCATCGAGACATGCGTTGCTTCGCTTGCGCATGGGTCACGACGCGACCGTCCTCGACCGCCTTCTCACCTCGGGCGATGCCCTCGAGCAAGCCGATGCGTTGCTGTAGCGCATCGTAGGCCTCGACATCGACGAGGTAGGCAGCCGGCAGGCCGTGCTGCGTGATAAGGATGGGAGCCCCGTCCTTTTCGATATCGGCCAGCAATTCCGACGCTTTTCGCTTCAGGGTGGTAACAAGTTCCGTGCGCATAAAGTGATACTATAGTATCACACTGAGGCGTTCGTGAGAAGCGAGTGTCCTTGTCTCTTTGGCGTGGCGGCATCCCCCGAATGGGTTACCCGGGCCGGACCCGGGCGGCTACGTATTCACCGTGCGATAGATGATCCCTCCGGGAACCGTAAGGGTGATTACCGTACCGGTCCCGGCGGAGCTCTCGATTGAGAATTTGCCCACGATGCGGGCAGCACGCTCGCGCATGCTTTGCAAACCGAAGTGCCCTGGCTTGTCACGATGCACGATATCAGGATCGATGCCCGCGCCATTGTCGCAGATACGGAGGCTGAGCTCTTGCGCATAGGAGAGTTCAACTCTCAGCTCCGTGGCGTGCGAGTGTATGCAGGCGTTGCGGATCGCCTCATACCCGATCCGATATACCTCGTCACGGACTATGGGATGCATCTCCTGAATCTGCCCCGACACCTGAAGCGAGACTTCCATTGAGCTATGGATCTGGCACTCCTCGAGTGCCCGTCGGAAGGCGTCCGCAAGATCATTCACCTCCGTGGTTGAGGTGCGCAAGGAGTTCAGGGCGGCCCGACCCTCCTCCGTCGCTCGTCCCAGCCAGGCCGACAGCTTCTCCATGGCTTGACGCATGTGCGGCAGATCGGTGGTGGCGCTCAGCGCATCGTCGGCAACCAGCTTGCTGCCCTGGATGGTTTGCAGAAACGTGTCGTGCAGGTCGCGCGCGATTCGGGTGCGTTCGGCCAAACGCTCGTCGAAGCGAGCTTTCATGGTTCCAGCAATCCGGCGCACCCGCAATCGATAAATCGCCCAGAGCAGCAGTAGGCCGGCGACGCAACACAGCGAGCGAAACCAGATCGTCTGATACCACGCGGCGGCAACCTTGAAGTCCAGCGCCGCTCCGGTTTCATTCCACACCCCGTCGTTATTGGACGCGATCACCCGAAAGCGATAACTCCCGGGTCGAAGATCGCTGTAGAACGCCTGGCGGCGCAATCCCGGATTTTGCCAGCCCGTGTCACGGCCTTCGAGAATGTAGCGGAAGCCCATCCTTTGCGGCAGGACGAAGCTCAGCGCGGTGTAGTCGATGTGAAGGTCTCGCGTGAGTGGTGGAAGAGTGATGGGGGAAGTCGCTGAGTAGCTTTTCCCGTCGGCAACGAGCCCTTCGACGTGTACCGGTGGAGGCGTCGGGTTCTTATACGAACGGCCGGGGTCAATCATTTGGAGGGACGATAAGCCGACGAACCAGAGTCGACCATCGGGCGATCTTGCAGCGCTCGGCTGGATCCGGTCTCCATTCCATCCCGGGTCTGCCCCATCGAGTGCGCCTAAAGTCGTCACCGTCACCTGCGCCTCAGGGTGGGCCGCCCAATTTGCAAGGTCTGCCTTGGGAACCCGCATATAGCCGCACTTCGCCGAGTCGAGCCACAGTGACCCGGAGTCATCTATGAGTGCTGCGGAAAACTTGGAGCACGGTAATCCGTTATGCGAGTCCATGACACTCAATGTTCCATGGTCCCATCGATATAGGCCTCCGCTGGTTGCGCCCCATACGACTCCTGCCGAGTCGACGGAAAAGCTGAACATATCGACCGGGGGGGCGCCGCTGCGTCCGTTGGAGACAATCTTCGCCGCACTATTCTGATAATGCGCCAGTTTGCCATCCGTCGTGCCGATCCAGATTCCGCCGGCCGGATTGGCGGCGAGAAAATGAGCGCGTGGCACGAGCGACGAGAGATCAATGTCTTCCTGCACGCGGTGGTTTCTGACGCGCAGCAGATGGGTTATGTGCTTCGGATCGTCATATCCGATGGCCCAGATATTCCCGTCAATGTCTTCCGTAAATGAAAAGATTTTTGCGATCCGGTCTAAGCGATTCCCATCCTGCCCCTTGATCTCAAAGAATCTCCCCATCTGGTAGATCATCACGGTGCGATTGATTCCAACCCAAACCTGACCCAAGTGGTCCGCAAACAGCGCATACACATCTTGAATTGGTCGTCCGTCAGCCATCGTGGTCAGTGAAACAGAGTCTGGACGAATGAGGGCCAGGGCCCCTCTAAGCCCCACCCAGAGAGCATTGTCGTTTCGAGCAACTACGGAACTGGGATCGCTTCCACTCAGGCCCTCGGTGGAGGCGAAGCTGACCACGGGGATATCTCGAAAGAGATCCACACCCTTGTCGGTCGTGATCCACAAATTCCCTTCTCTGTCTTGGTAGATCGAATGAACTTCATCGCCAGTCAGGCCCTGCGCGGCGCCGTAGTGATCCGCATGGCCGTCATGAACGTGGTAGAGGCCCTGAGACTCGGTTCCGACCCAGAGAGTTTGATCGCGGTCCAGAACTAGAGCTACCGCTCGAATAGTCGAACCATCGAACCCGGGGACCACATAGCTCATGAAGCTTCCATGAGTGAAATGGCGCACTCCCAGCCCCGGCCCCACGCCGTCCATGGCCACCCAGACCGAGCCCGCGGCCCCGGCAGCAAGCCCAACTACGCCATCACCGGCTGGATGATCCATCTGCTCTTGCATGTAGTGGCTCATCGAACTCCCGTTCCAGCGGCATAGCATCTGGCATCCGAACCAGATGTCTCCCGAGCTGTCCTCCGCAAGGGAAGTCGCAAAATAGGCGGGGTTGCCGTCGCTCTCGTCCTTGGCATGACACTTGAGATCGTTTCCGACGATTCGGCAAAGCGCCCCCTCGACGCCGCCCACACGACTGCGAGTGATCCAGATCGCACCGTCGTGATCCTCGAGGATGCTCTCCACGCCGCCCCTCTTGATCGGGAAACTGAATGCCTCGCCGTCCTTGAGGCGGTACAAGCCCTTATAGGTGGCCATCCACAGACTTCCGTCGCGACTACCCAAGAGCCAGTTGATGCCCGATTCCGTTGGGAAGGATTTCTGCGGCAACACCGGGGTCATGGTCACGCCGTCAAACCGAAGCAGACCGTTGACCGCAATCCAGATGTAGCCGTCGCTG
>Ga0137404_10000272_pt1 | contig 33621 bp, 20 predicted proteins | sample CZOMad2_1_16fung_FD_108285 | JGI IMG/M metagenome (GOLD analysis project Ga0137404, IMG submission 108285) | Vadose zone soil fungal communities from Angelo Coast Range Reserve, California, USA - CZOMad2_1_16fungal (Illumina Assembly) | ecosystem: Environmental > Terrestrial > Soil > Vadose... | reverse complement strand
TTATCGCAAGATCGTTTCCGGTATAAATACGAAAGTCGGGACGCAGTTCATCGCGCAGGGCTAACCTCTCCAACTCCTTCATTCGATCCAGAGATGAGTGCTTCAACCCGATCAATTCCGGAACGTCCATCAGGCCGCGAATTGTTGCGTCGTCGAAGATTTCACCATTCGGCGTAAACATTCGTCCGAGTTCGAAACAGAGCACCTCGGCGTATCCGTGACATATTTCCCTGTAACACTCGACTTTTTTGCGCCATTGTTCATGATGAAGACGCTCGCTCTGAAAGATGATCGGTGTTCCGCCATGCTCGATGATTTGATCGATCTTTTGCCGATACAGGGAAACGAGATCTCCATCCCGTCGCCCAATGTAGGCTCCCGCAACGAACTTTACGTTCGGGCCGAGAGCTTCTCGCGTCCATTTCAGAACTTGTAACTGCTCCTCGTCGCCAAGGTAATTAACGTACCCTGTATCCATGTTGACGGCATTACCCAAACCGGCGGCATCTGTTGTCCGCAAGTGATTCTGAAAAGCTTGCACCGCGATGCTGCCGTCTTTGTCGAACGGCAACAGAGCGGCGGCGATCCCGTCCACCCTTCGGCGCGTCCGCACGCGGCCCAATATGTCCTCAATCTGCATCTACCAGCCTCACGAGGCGATTAACTCTTAGTGGACGTCAGCTTGTGTTTCAGCTTACCGGTCTTTAACGTTTTTAGGCGCGCCGCATTTTCTGATTGTTTGTAATGCGGATCCAGCGGGTAACAGCCAGAAGGCAGTCCGGCGCGCGGTGCGGTTGTGCAATCGCTGAAGGTGCGACAGATGCTGTTCCGTTTCAAGGCACGCCCCTCGATGACATCGACCGGTAATGATGGATACGTGAGGACCATTCGGCCAAGGCCTATACAATCAGTCCAACCTTCGCGCACGGCCGCTTGCGCGACATGAGGTAAGAACTCCTGAAGATAACTGTAAGCAGATCCCACAATGATTAATTGTGGAAACTGTTGTTTGAGCGTTCGGGTTACCTGCATCTGGCGAGCAACCCCGACGAGTGGGTCTTCGGGCGAGAGGTAACCGTCTGAAGGCGGATAGAATGCCGGTCGCTGAACATGTGGATTATAGTAGGGGCTGCCTCCTGAGATATTTACCAGGTTCACTCCCAAATCGCAGAGCAGGGACAAGAATCGCAACGGCTCCCCAAGATCCAGCTCGAGCGGATTGGCGGCGTTCAAACCAAAGCCCCAACGATAAGGCAGTAGCTTATTGAACGGTTCCGGCGCTCCCGCGCCGCCTCGATCAGCGGTCGCTTGTGACGCGCTTGAAGTGAATGGAATGGTGTCAAACGCCGAAAGCCGAACGCCGATCGATAAGCCTGGCGCGACCGCCCGCACGCCGTTCACGACATCTCGCAGAAAGCGAGTGCGGTTCTCAAAACTGCCGCCATATTCGCCATCTCGCGTGTGCGCGCTCAGAAACTCGTGGCCGAGATAACCGTGACAATGCTTGATATCGATGAAATCGAAACCTGCTTCCCTGGCGACGACTGCCGCTCGCTGAAAGTCTTCGATAATCTCCCTGATACTGTCGTCTGTCAGCACGGGATAATCTTTAGGGATCCCGAGTCGCCGGTGGAGAATCGGATGGTGGTAGAGGATTAGTGGCTCGGGACGATCATGGGTGTTGGGCCGGCTGTAACGGCCCGAGTGTGTGAGCTGAAGGCCAACGATTAGATCCGTGACAGATCCTGTGACGCGTCGATGCTCTGCAATCAGAGTTTCCCGTAGTCTGCTCAGGTCAAGTCGCGAATGCTGGTTGATTACAAGTTGATTAGGATTGGCTCGACCGTCGTGTCGAACAGCAACAGCCTCGCCTCCCCAGATAAATTTTGCCCCACTAGCGCCGAATCGTCCCCAGCGGCGAAACGTCAACTCTGTCGGCCGACCCTCAGAAGTGGCGTCCCACCCTTCCATTGGTTGAATCGCAAATCGATTTCCGAGATGAACACCAGCCTTATCCAGAGGTTGGGCCAGCGGTGACAAGTTCCCTGCGACTAGTTTCTCGTCGCACGGAATATTGATTTGATACTTCGCGAGGTGGCGGCGAAAACTCTCGACATCGCGTAACCCGCCGAGATGTATGAAAGAAGATTCAGCCATGGAAAAAAGGAAGTTGAGCCACAGATTAACGCTGATTACACGGATCAGAAAAGAAAATAGCAAGAAAGCCATCTCTTCTGACCTTCATGTTCTAATCCGTCTCATCCGCGTTAATCTGTGGCTGATTCATTTTGCCAGCAGCGCCGCTGATTCCGTGTCAAGATAAACTATTGCAGCAGTATGTGTCTGAAGAATTGAAGCGGGTCGCGATGGACTCACCTCGAGCTCTAAACAATTCCGTACCGCATCCGCTTTCCTTCTATCAGGCACGACGCACAACACACTGCGCGCCTTGAGAATCTGCTGTATGGACATCGAAACAGCTCGAGTGGGCACTTCATCGATCCTTCGGAACCACCCTTCACCCACTTGCTGCTTTCGGCACGCTTCGTTCAATTCGACCACGATGTACGGTTCCTGAGTTTCGAAATCTGCCGGGGGATCGTTAAAAGCCAGATGGCCATTCTCGCCGATGCCCACGAAAGCCACATCAACTTTCTGGCGCGATATCAAATCACTGATGCGGCGGCATTCCTCGAATACATCAGGGGCGTCACCGGCAATGAAGCGGAATGTGCGTGGTCTGACACGATCGACTATCCGTTCCTTTAGGTACCTGCGAAAGCTGGCTGGATGCGATTCTGCGAGGCCCACGTATTCATCAAGGTGGAAGAACGTAACTTTGCCCCAATTAATCTTGTGATTCTGAGTAAGCGCGTCGAGAAACTCAAACTGCGAGGCGCCGGTAGCTGCTACGACAAAAGCTGCACCTCGTTCGTCAATCGCTTGCTGGATTAAATGTGCCGCGTCTTCCGCCGCAGCTTGACCTAATTCTTGTTTGGAATTGAAGATCTCAATTTTCATCTGCCAGTGTGTTCCTTACGACTTAAAAACATGATCCACGAACTTACACGAATTTCGTGTGACTTCGTGGACCACCTTATCAATTCAAATAGCGTGCCTGCCAAAAAAAACACGAAATCCGAGTGGTCTTAGAAAGCAAATGATAGCATTCACTTCAGAGTGATTTTGGTATTGGCACCCGCGCCTGTGACTACATCCGTCACACTGACGGTATACACACCGGCTGAATCGTTTAGCGCAGAAGGCAACACGAACGATGCAGTGGAACTGTTCAGCAACACGTTACGAGCATAGACGGCCAACAAGGCGCCGTCAGGCGCGAAAACATGACAACGGATTAATCGCGGACCGGATGTAGACGAATCGATCTTAAACTTAACGTGATCGCCCAGTGCGGCATTGCCTGGCCCGCTAATACTGATCTTGTTATCGTGCGGACTCAAGCCGAGAACGAGGGCATCGCCGATAACGACCGAAGAATGAACCAGATCGGTGTAGCCGAGTCGCTTGCCGGTTCGCACATCGGTGACATAGAACTTACCGGGCAGTCTAATCGAGATATCCTGCCTGGCGATTTGGCCCAACGCAGCATCGTTGTAGATTGTTACTCCGTCACGCTGAACAATTCCCTCAACCACAACATTGTCTTTAACAATTGCGAGGATCTCCGCGCCGCCAAAGCGGTAGCGAACAACCTGCGCCTGCGGCAGCCGTTTATCATCAGCCCCGAGGACGCGTACGGCTGGTTCTACTCCGGTATGGGCCAGCACAGCGGCAATCAGCGAACGGTAGTTCTGGCCGCCGAATTTTTCCGCGCGCTGTTTCGAGTAATCATGAAGGAATGTGTTGAGGTAGATCGCCCATCCTTTGCCGACCCTGCGAACGATTACCGCATCCGTATTCGCTATTCGAATAAGTGGTATCCCACTCGCAGCTTTGATGTTGACTTCCGCGGCAGCAATACCATTCAGATCTTTTGCGGCAAGCCCCCAACGCGCGCCTTCGGCCGTGACGCTGACATCACCTGTGAAGGAGTTTAGAGAACCTCGTTTAGAAGGCGTTGATGCGTTAATGCCGAAGAAGTCATTGACCGCGGCGCTTTGGTGCCAGGCGCAATGCTCATCCATGATGCCGGTGGCCCCATCCGCGATTACCACACCTCCAGCTTGCGCAAAAGCTTCAACGTCTCTGATCTCTTCATTGGACAAAGCTGACGAAAATGGCATGACGAGGACTTTGAATTTACCGGGTGTCAACTGTCCCTGCTGCATCTGATCGGCGGATATGAAGTTGAATTGCATCCCAAGATCCTTGATTGATCTTACCCAGCCGTCCCGGTTTGCGGGATAGCTTAGTCCCGTTCTAATCGGCGCTTCGTCGTCGTCATCGCGGCTGCGTTTGTGATATCCAAGGATGCTGGCGGCGTGAACAGAGGGCATCGAATAGTGTATGGCAATGCCGTCGTGCAGTCGTTCAGACTCCATTAAGAGTTGGCCAATCCCTTCAAACTTAAGTGATTTGAAAGCGGTGCCCATGTCGCGGGCCGACTTCGAATATGTCAGATCGGGATCGAGAAACGAGTACATCCAAAAAATATTCGGGTGCAGCACATTTTGAATTGCCGCCGACCAGATCGCATTTTGCACAGCCAAACCGTGCGAGCCGTAGCCTGTCCAAAATCCGAGCATGGCATTTGGCTTTGCAAATGAGCGATGCATGTCCCACTGGTTGCCGCCATCGTAGGAAATAAAGTCATCGATCACGCGATCGAGTCGAGCCCAATCTGCCCCGTCGTACGCATTCGTAGCCTGAGTGCCGGAAACAGCAATATGCCCGTCTCGGTCGCCCTCTAATACTGCGTCGCGAGCAGTTTGGTAGGCGCGAGCGAAAGTAATCTCCATGAAGGTTCGGTGGTCTGCCCAGGGAGCAAAATTGCCACTCTTGTGCGCCTCGTCCGTGGTGAAGGGAACTACCTCATTCCAGGTTGAAAAAGCAGTTTGCCACTCCTTATTGAGAGCGAGAAGGGTGCCATATTCGTGCTGAAGCCACAGGCGGAACTCTTTCAGCGTTTGGGGACTCCAGTCGAAATCTACTTCGTCTCCGTATGACGTAAGCGAACCCTCGTCGCCGACGAAGTAATAATCCATGTTGTAACGCGCTTTGTTGCGTGCCACAGCGCGTACGATGTCACCCAGAGTTCGCATGAAGACGGGGTCATTGAAGGATGGGGTGCGTTGCAGAAACTTCCTATCTCCGGTGCGTTTGAAAAGCTCTTTCTTTGTGAGGTAACCCAGTGCTTCGAAGTCACCGGTGCGTTCGTATTCCTTGATTGCCTTTTCGAGGCTGTCCGCGCTTGTGGGGCCCCGATCATACCAGTACACACCGAACGTTCCGCGAGGGACATTTAGTGAGTTGTCCACGTCGCCACCCCAGGTGAAGCCAGTGTCCGCCGCGACGCCGCGTACCATGCGCATCTGCGCATCCTGCAGGTAATGCTTTGTGCCACCAAACGACACAAGCGCAGTGTACTCATGGATTCGGCGAGTATCCTGCACCACCATGACCGGTTTCGACTGTAGTTGATCGATCACAGTGCCGCGGTCATCCACGAGGTCTGCTGTGACAATTGCAAGCTTTCCAAGAAAATCGGTGAGGGGGTAAGTGAAGGTCCGCTCGCCACGTGCCGGTTTCGAAACAATTCCCAGAACTCTGCCAACATCGTCGGTGATCTGCATGCGCATTTGCAGCCCCGATAGATCACCGGCAGCACGGAGCACTGTGCTCAACGTTTCGCCGCGTTTATAAACATCGACTGACGGCTTGGCGAGGGTCATCATCGCGCGTTTGGGAATTTGAAGGCTGGTCGAGCCCCAATTAAGAGTTGCGCCGTCATGGCTTTCGCGAACGATGACGTCAAAAATCTGCCGGCCTCCGGGCCAGCCATTCGCTGGAACAGCCGGCGCGATCTCGATAGAGTTTTTCCCTTTTTTGAGATCTTTCGTTAGGTGTTGCGATCCGAGTTGGCCTGCAAACTCATTTTTACTCTTGAGTTCGATTTCGACGGAGCGCGGCCGATCTGAGTCCAACGTGAGCTTAACGTTGACACGATCCGCGTTTTCGGCACTGAGTGAGGAGATGTGCAAAACCGGCTCGCGGCCGGCAGCCCACAAAATTGCGCGGGCAAAAAGTGAGTACTGGTATTCCCAATAGTCCCAGTAAATCTTTGTTTCGACCGGCTTAATACTTTGCGGTGTGAAGCCCTCATCGACGTAAGCAAGGGCGATGACACGTCCCTTACCGTAGTTCTTCGACGCGACGATCGGATAATCACCCGACTTAATGAGCACATCCCCGTTGGGTTTGTATTTGTAGAAAGATCCACCGTCATTTCCCTCAGGTAACAGATCGAGCGCGAGTCCTTCCGTCAAAAAGTGCTGCTTTGCTACTTCCCACTTTCCTTTGGCGAGCGCGTCTTGATTCCTCTCAGGATAGCCCCGTTCATTGACAGCATCATTCGGGACCCCGACCAGTGGCGAAAGCTCCCAGATCCGTTCGTCGCCAACAGGCTCATCACCTTTAAAAGGGTGGCCTTTAACATCGCCGACGAAAGGATGCAGCAAAACAAGTCCGGCGCCGTCCTTCACGCGTCGCAGAATCGCGTCACGGGCCGGGCGAGTCATTCGAGACCACCCGTTGAGACCGGGGATTACCATCACTTCAAATGGAACGTCACCAGTCAAATCTTTCTCGACGTAGTTATAGACAATTTGAAAGTCGTCTTTGTCACCTCGAAACTCATGACCGTAAAAGTCACCGATGCCCCAGCAATTGATGTCCCACTCGCGATCTATTGAGTCAGTTGTTGGCGCGAGTTGCAGCCTTTGCATCAACTCAACCATATCGCGTCCATACTGTATCGACGGAATGAAGAAAGACTTTATCGGTCCGCCGGGAAGCTTCGTGGCCCATTCAATGTGGGGAGTAACGACTTCAGTGGAGTATGTGATGTCGTTTTTTTGAAATGAACTGCCACCGACGCCAGGTTGTTGTCCGTGACCAGGTAGTATCAACAGCGTTCCCAGTAGAAGGAGAGAAGAAAATGAAAATAATGACTGTTTCATAGATAACCACAAAGCTCTATGGCTTTGCCTCAAAAGTCAGAAATCCCACCAACTGCAGAAACTGTGTCAAAACTCTGAAGAATCTGCAGTCGCGACTGGACAACTCAAGCCGCGTAAATTCGCAGGTCGGGAAGGGGGCAGTCGTTAGTTTGAAGATTCGCTGAATTCAAGGCGCCCCCGCTCAACCTTGAATGCCTGTGCTTATCCCTATCACTCAAGCCTCTGGGTTTACTGCATTGAGTGCTTGATTCGATGATGAAGCTTCTGAAACTCGAGCGGGGGCGCCTTGAATTCACCGAACCTTGAAACTAACGACTGCCCCCTTCCCGACCTGCGAATTTACGCAGCTTGAGTTGTCCAGTCACCCGCACGCATTAAGAACGCAAAAGCGCCGCAGAGAACTTCACATTCAGAACCGAATAGTTTTGCTGCCGATTTGTCTCGTTACTTCTTCGGAGATCGCAAAGCAAACGCGAGCCGACGGTAAAATGTCTTCAACAGTTGGCCTGGGTGCTTTACCGATTTTCAACGCCCCTACAAATTCTTCAACTTCTTCATAGCTGCCGTTGCGTAAGTCTTCAGGTTCTGTCTCCGGGCTCTGTTCGTTTATTTCCTGTTGGCCGTTGCGCCAGCATTCGAGGGATCGCTGTGAACCCGATCCGGCGACTACGCGTGCCCGAAACCCTTCTCCGTATAATTCATACCATTCTTCAACCATGCCGGCCGTGGGCAAGATTTCAACCCGCCCTGTTACGCCACCAGCAAAAGTTAGAGAGATGGCATACCAGATTGTGGATAGTCCCTCCGCAAATATTTCTGTCTTGAATTCCTCTACGTCACCGGCGATGTGGCGTAAAGCGTCGAGTGGGTGGATGGCGGTGGACCAGATAAAGTCTAACTCCGAGCGATTGTGTCGGACCTGCGTGGCCCGAACATATTGAAGCCGGCCAGCTCGTTTGGCCCACGAACAAGCTCGATTCAGGTAAGGCATGAAACGACGGTTAACCGACACCATGTGAGGAGTTGCAGTCATGCGCGCTACTTGCGCCAGTTGCTCAACTTCTGCAAGCGACTGTCCGAGCGGCTTTTCAATTACACAGGGCATCTTTCTCTCGAGTAGCAGTGTTGCCACGTCGACAATTCGGCCCACAGGCATGACGCTTATGCAAGCATGAAGCTCCTCTGTCGCCAACATCTGTTCGATGTCGGTGTAGGCTCTCGCGAACTTAAAATCGTGGCAGAACGCGTCCGCTCGTTGCGGATCAATGTCGCAAGCGGCGGCCAATTCAACCTGGCCCGGATGATTGGCTGCATACCTGGCCAGAGGCGCCGCATGGCTACCTCTGGAATGTTCTCCGCAGCCCACGATTGCCAGCCGAAGCATTACTCCTCGTAACTAACCGGTATGACACTTTGATTGCAGGCGTTGAACCTGCACCTGGCGTGAGATTCGTTCGATTTCCTGTGGATCAACCAGTCCCGGGGCCTCAGCCAGACAGTTTGCTGCGCCACAGGCAACCGCTAACGCAAGCGCCTCGTGCTCGGAAAGCCGCCGCTGGTGGGCAACAGCAAAACCAGCCAACGCGGCATCGCCGCATCCTACCGTTGACCAGGCAGGAACTGGCGGTAGATGTGACAGGAGAGCAACAGAAGTAGCGGTTGGCTGCCAAAGCATCCCATCTGTACCGAGCGAGATAGCTACGCTGCGCGCGCCTGCCGCGAACAGACGTCGCGCGACTTCAGTCGCGTCGCCGGCAGACTCGACTGGATCGCCCGAGAAGGCAGCGGCTTCCTCGCGGTTCGGTTTAACCAGATCGGGACTCGCACTAAGTCCATGCAAAAAAGCGTCGCCGCTCGTATCAAGCAGCACGCGGCATTGATAGAGGTGGGCGAGCCGAATCAACTCAGCATAAAAATCAACCGGAGCGCCGGGAGGCAGGCTGCCGGAAATCGCAACTTGCGAGCCTGCTTCACTCTCGGCGAAGATGTCTCGGCAGGCATTACAGAGACGTTCCACTTCGTCCTCTGTGACTGCTCCGCCCGGTTCGAGAATCTCCGTCACCGTACCATTACTGGAAATGAGCTCAAGGTTCGCTCGCGTGTCGGTTCGCGTCCGGACGATCGTCAAAGGGATACCCAATTCGGACAATCCGCTTTCGCATTCCTCACCCGTTGCGCCTCCGAGAAAGCCGACCCACATCACTTCAGAGCCGAGCGCCTGCGCGACCATCGCGACATGCGCGGCCTTGCCCCCCGGAAATGGCCGGGTGGAGAGCGCGCGATTTACCTGGCCCACGGCAATGTTTTCCAGCCGCAGACGACGATCAATTGCAGGATTGGCGCTGATGCAGATGAGCATAAATCTGTCCTCCCGCAGCGGCAGTGACTGTCAGTCGCGTTGCTCTCCTTTTTCTTTTGCCGCAGTGGCCTCGAGGCGCGCCAACATGTGCTTTATATCCGCGGCGCCTTTGATGGCGACATAAATTGTTATGGTCGAATACCAGACAACACAGGCTATCGTTAATGTTAGCCAAAACCAATGGTTACCCATCATGCAACCTCCCCGCGTAATTCGTTCCGGGGCGAAGGCTTGAGTAATGAGCCCACGACCATCGCCAGGGCGGAAAGGAAATAAGTAGCAATGCCGGAATAATATGGACCGATGGACTTGGCGAGTGCCGCGGTGGAGGGAAGTTGTTCAATGACAAGATAAGTTATTGGTATGACGGCGCTGATCAAGATGGCGGTGGCTGCGCCCCAGCTGTTAGCGCGTCGCCAGTAGCAGCACGAGATAAGAAGCACCGAAATACTTGCCAGGTAGATCGTTCCCGTTACTCCAAGATAGGTCCACAGGTCGCCTTTTAGCGGATACCAAAGACCATAAAACAGCAGGAAAATTCCAATTAACGCAATGATAGTACGGTTCCAGAAGAGTCCCTTCTTTTCTGACCAGCGCGTCTTTCGGAAAGGCGCCATGATGTCATTGTAGATCACACTTCCCCACGTCAGCATGTACGAGGAATCAGTCGACATGTCCGCTGCCAGCATCGCAGCGATCAGAAGGCCCATGAGCCCAGCCGGAACCGAAGTACTAAGGTAGCGAGGCATTGCTTCGAGCGTATTAGCGACGGGCCCTAAGGTGGCCAAAGCCGCGATTCCCCAAATTCCGGGAATCAGAAAGCGGCACACGAAGAAAAAACTGGTGCGGGTGTAAACCTTGCGGCCAGTATCAGTGTTCTTTGCAGAGAGAACACGCGCGATGATGGTTTGCCAGGTTAATACTGCAGCGGTATTGAGGAGTGCGTTGAACAGAATGTACTGCCAACCCATCGTGGGATTGATGAAAGGATTGAACCCGCCAACCCCATAATGCGTTTCGACGGCACTGACCATACTGGTCCAGCCAACATTCATTAGAATCAGCACTGTTACGACAATCAAACCGGCGCTCATCACCACAAACTGCAGAAAATCTGTTACCAGCACTGAGAGCATTCCGCCCAGAATTGTATAGAAAGCGACGCCCACGAGCAGCGCCGTCATCATTATCTCGAGGTAGTTCACGTCAAGTCCCGAAACAAGGACGAGAAACTGACCACCCGTCCGCAAGAAGACACCCATGTTCAGCAGCCCGCCGAGTACTATTACCACTCCCGCGGCCCAACGGATGCGAGGTCCGAACCGCTTCTCAAAGAGTTCGGGAATAGTCATGACGCCCGAGTCGCGGAGCGGCTTAATGACAAATCCCGTCCAGCCGACGATGAGCATTGCCAGCGCCATCAGAATGCCTGGTGTCGCGCCCGCGAAACCTTTCTCGTAACCGTTCTGCGCGGTGTACATGCAGGTGACAATGCCGAATTCTGTAGCTGCCAGCGAAGCGATTCCGAGATAGACATCCATTTCGCGACCGGCGACGAGGAAGTGCTCCACCTTGCCTACGTACTTGCGAACCATTAAGCCGGCGACCATGGTTGCCAGCAGATAGATACCGACGATGCTTCCGTCCAACAGCCAATTGAATCGTGTCATACGCCTGTATCCGCCTTTGAGTTATTGCGCATCGTTTGCCTCATCCGTTGCTGAGCAGATGCGAATTTTAGACTGGGAAATCTCCTGAACGGCCGCGATGGCCGGCGCAAAAGTCTTTCGTAAGTCAATTTCATTGCTCGAGGAGAGCGCAGCTTTTACGGCAAGGGTGAAAGCATTTTTCAGCTCGGTGCCAAAGTTAATCTTTGTTATGCCTGATTTGATGGCTTGGCGCAGCAATGGCTCGGGCACACCCGAGCCACCATGGAGGACCAGGGCAACGCGAGTTCCCACGGCAGCGCTGATGGCCGACAGCCGCTCAAAATCAAGACGCACATCGCCTCGGTAAAAGCCGTGGGCCGTGCCAACCGCTACAGCCAAAGCATCGACACCGGTTGCTTGTACGAAGCGAAGCGCATCCTCCGGGCAAGTAAAAAAGCGCGAGCCATCATCGTCTGTAACAAATTGGTCGTTGTGAGCGACGTGGCCCAACTCACCTTCCACCGATACTCCGTTTGCGTGCGCCAGTTCCGTGACTCGGCGAGTCAGCGCACAGTTTTCAGTAAAGCTTAATCTCGAACCGTCAATCATCACTGAGCTGTAACCCGCGTCGATGCAACGAGCCGCTAATTCGTAACGGTCGCCATGATCCAAATGCAGGGCTACAGGTTGTTGCATTTCCGCGGCTGCTGCTTGCGCCATTGCGGTGCCCATCGGCAAGCCCAGGTAATTAATGGTTGACTCGGTCGTTTGCAGAATCATCGATGAGTTGAGAGCATTCGCTGCCCGGACGTGAGCGAGCAGGGTCTCTGCGTTGTAAAAGTTCAGACCGGCAACCGCGCAGCCATTGGCGCGAGCTTTCTCCAGCAATAATCGGCTGGAAGCGAACGCGGCTGCGCGAGTCGATGTCGTCGATCTGTGGACCACAGTTTCCGGCATAAAACGGCTCTCAACTCGGAGATCTTCTCAGGAAGTTCTTAAGTTCAACTGTATCAGGCTGGCCGGCTGTACCACCTGCGTTCCTGGTTGACAGCGCGCCGCAGGCATTCCCTGATCGCAGACACTCAATCAAAGAGTTGCCGCGCAAATAAGCTGCGACAAATCCAGCAGCGAAAGAATCGCCCGCGCCGGTTGTGTCCAGGGTCTGAACCTTGTAACTATCAACGGCCACGATTTCACCGCTCCTGATTGCTACAGCACCTTTGCGGCCCAGCTTGATGACGGCACAAGGCACGCTGGATCCGAGTTTCTTGAGCGCGCTTCGCACACCTCGCGCCCGAGTCAACTGAAGCGCTTCAGACTTGTTAAGAAAAAGTATGTCCGTGTGAGCCAGCACTTGACCGATTTTGCTGGTCCATGTATGGGCCGGATCGGAATTCGGATCGAATGAAGTACTCAGGCCGGCGAGACGAGCCTCGCGAAAAATCCTGGGAAAAGCCGGCCGCAGAGCTGCTTGTAAAAAATACGATGTCATGTGCAGATGCCGGTGACCTTTGAGCATTGACATTCGCAGTTGTTTGTAGCCAAACGTGGCAATCGCGCCACGGTATGTGACTAGAGCTCGCTCCTTCCGCGTGCTGAGGGCGAGTGTTGCGCCGGTTCTCAATTCCGGCCGGCGAAAAACGTTCCTGGTTGAAATGCCGGCAGAGCGTAACTCCGACAGGCAAAAATCACCGAAGACATCCTTTCCAACCTGGCTGACAAGAGTTACTTCGTGCCCGAGCTTGGCAATGCCACAAGCAAAGATCGCCGATGCGCTGCCCAGCCGGAGTGTCAGGTCGTTAGCTAGAATTTCCGCTCCCATCTGCGGCGGCTCGACGAGATCGGTTGCGACTATGTCAACATTCAGCTCGCCGATGACGATTACGCGGGGTTTGGTTAAACTCCTCATCTTGATCGAACGAGCGACTTTCAAATATGATACTTCTGATTTCGGATTCTTTCGAAACTTCGCGGAGTTTAATATAACGGAAGATAAAATTGCAAAGAAATCTTTCGGTTTATTGCTTCCCAGATTTCTCCGGTGAAAAGACTTTCAATTAAAAACCCGCTGTCCACGTTAAGGAGCAAATGACAATGGATGCCCTGGCCAAACTATTGGCCCTGCCGGAAGGGGAAAAAAAAGCGCGGGGTTTGCTGGATACACCACGCGAGATTTCTCAGCAACCGGCAACCTGGCGGGAAGGGTATCGCAAATTTTTGCCGCTCGTACCGGGTATAGAAGGCTTCTTAGCTCGAGCCGGCCTCAACAACCGCGCCAATCGTGTCGCAGTTCTACTTGTAGGCGCCGGCACTTCCGACTATATCGGTCAATCACTTTGTGCTCTTCTCCAGCAGCAGTGGCGCTGTGATGTAAAGTCGGTGCCAAGCACCGATCTCTTAACCAATATGGATGAATACATGGTCGCAGGAGGCAAATATCTCTGGATCTCGTTTTCAAGGTCCGGTGACAGCTCGGAAGGAGTCGCCGTGCTCAGATCCGCGGTCACTCGCTACCCGGCAATTCACCATATCGTGGTCACCTGCAACAAACTTGGGCAAATGGCCAGCTCGTTTAACGGGCACGCAAATGTGTTCAGCATTGTGCTTGATGATCAGGTGAACGATCGAGGTCTGGCAATGACCAGCTCGTTTTCAAACATGGTGATAACGGGTCAGTCGCTTGCTCACATACACGAGCTAAATACGTACGCACGCATACTTGAAGAACTGGCGGCCGCAGCGCAAGGCATGCTGCCAAAAGCTGCCGAGATGTGTGCGAACCTGGTTGCGGACGGTTTTTCCAAGGTTTGTTTTCTGGGCTCCGGAGCGCTTAAAGCGGCGGCTATTGAGTCGGGATTGAAAGTACTCGAGCTGACCGCCGGACGCGTCATCTCTTTCGCTGAATCTTTTCTCGGGCTCAGGCATGGACCACTGTCTGCCATCGACAGCGAAACGCTGGTTGTTGGCTTTTTGTCGGGCGATGCCAGGCGACGGTCTTTTGAACTGGATCTCTTGGAGGAGATTTGCGACAAGAAACTGACGGCGAAATATCTGGCCGTGCTGCCTGGTCCGCCTGACGACCTGGTGACCCAAGTGACAAACAATGCGATTCTTTTGCCGTTTTCAATGCCAATCTCGGATCTTTACCGGCCGCCGTTAGATGCCATCGTCGGTCAACTGCTAGGTTTGTTCGCGTCGCTCGAGCATGGATTGAAACCTGATTCGCCCAGCCCCCAGGGCGCAATCAGCCGCGTCGTTTCCCACGTCAGGATTCATTAAGCCTGGCAGCACACACTTAAACAAGAATCAGCCGCACTCCTCGAGCGCGCAATTCTGCCTGGACCTCCACCGATAGTGACTTGTCCGTGATCACTGAGTCCATTGCCTCCAGCGGCACGATGCGAGACAGGCTGCGTTTGCCAAACTTGCTTGAGTCGGCGACAAGAAATTTTTCTTTGGCAATGCCGACCATAGCCTGATTGACTTGTGACTCCTCGAGATTCGGAGTACTCAATCCGAACTCTAAATCGCAAGCATCAACTGCCAGAAAAAGTTTATCAGCCGAAAGTTGCTTGAGCATCGCTTCGGCAAAGTGGCCCACGGCGGATAAAGAGTTCTGCCGCACCATCCCGCCAAGGAGGATAAGCTGAATGTCCTTAACGCCAAACAATTCCATTGCAACGTTGAGGCCGTTAGTTATGACTTTCAAATCCTTCTTGTGTTTGATCTGACGCGCTATCTGCTGCGTGGTTGTGCCTGAGTCGAGAATGATGGATTCGCCATCGTTAATCAACTCGGCGGCGGCGGCGCCTATTCGCCTTTTCTCATCGGCGTGCAGCTCCGCTTTGATCTGAAGGGAGGGATCCCCGCGCACCGTCGCGACCTTGATAGCGCCTCCGTGAGCGCGCTGCAAAAGTCCGCGGTGGTGCAGGTCCTTGAGGTCATTTCGTATTGTGACTTCTGAAGTTTTGAAACGCCGGCTTAGTTCGGTGACCGCGACCTGCCCGTTCTTTTCAATCAGTTCGAGGATTCTGGTTCGGCGTTCCAGGTTCAGCATGACAGGAAGAATCAATTCGCTACGAATCGAGCGAGGATTGTCAGTTTTGAGAAGGATTTAATGCGCGTTTTGATCACTTGACAGGCTGAATTATTCCGGCCGGAGTCGAATTTTGTCAATATGAAAGCGAAAGAAACCGCAAGAAAGCAAAAATAGTCGTTATGGCCCAACCTCATTCCTCTCCGATGCTCTCGGCGTTCCTTGTATTGTTTCGTGTGATTTCGTGGATTGTTCTCTGCGGTAGTTGCCGAATTGATCCACGAAATCACACTAAATCTAACTGACTCAGATCCAGGTCATGCCGTTATTCACTTTCAGCCAGGTGCATCGCGTTGTAGATGGCGCCGAGCGGTCCGGCAAGATCGCCGAGCGCTGCCGGAATGATCTTCACTTCGTGGCCCTTTGGCTTCCATTCGATTCGCTTCATGAAATCAGAAAGTGGGTCGAAGAGCGCCGGCCCAGCTTGAGCGATTCCGCCGCCGAGGATAATTATCTCCGGATCGATCGCATTGATGATTGAGGTGAGGCCGGCTGCAAGACTGCGCAATGATCGCAACCAAATTTCTGTTGCTTCTCGATCGCCTTTCAAATGAGCGTCAACCAGTTGACGCGTCGATGTAAAACGCCCGTTGGATCGGTTCTTAAGTGTTGAGTTTCCAATCGTGTCTTCAAGACTTCCGGGTGTACTGACTATGTCGAGTGGTCCATCAGGATTCAAAGAGATGTGGCCGAGATGACCAGCCCGGCCAATGCAGCCCTTGAACAAACGGCCATCGGCAAGGATCGCCCCTCCTACGCCAGTGCCGAGCGTTAGCAAAACCGCAAAACGGTGACCCCTGGCCGCACCTTTCCAGGCTTCTCCTAACAGCGCTGCATGCGCATCGTTCAAAACAGGAACAGCCTGCGATGCCTGTAGGAAATCTGTCCAATTAAGGCCTTCAAGACCCTGCAAACGGCCCTGCATGTTTGCGATTGATAGACCATCTTCAGCTGCGAGACCCGGCGCAGCGATTCCGATCCAGCTTGCCCTTTCACCCAGGCTGCTTTCTATCTGGCCGATCATTTCCTTTATCGTATTGGCCCACGAGCGCGTTGGATCGTCGGCTGTCTCATGAGACGAGTGCGATAAAATCTCGCCCTCTGCAGAAGTCACTGCCAGCTTAATATTTGTCCCACCGAGATCAATGCCGATTGCGTAGCTCATCCAATAGCCTCAGATCGAAAATAAACGCTGCACCAGTCTAAAATCTAAATTAGCCACAGATTAACGCAGATGATACTGATCAAAACATAAATACACACAAGTATTGCTTGAGCATTCTTAACTGCCATTCTCTTCTGATCCGTGTTTTCAGCGTTAATCTGTGGCCTAACCTCCTTTTTCATAACTGCCGTGGGTGGAATTTCACTTTGTTCAAAGCCTTCACACACCCTTCCGCCATTTTTTATCGTCACCCCGAAGCAATTGAATCGTGAGGGAACCATCCGCGTTAGGTGGCTGCGCGCTGGCCCACCGAACCGGCCGGCGAATGCCGCCCTTCGTCTCGATTTCTGCACGAATCTTCATTTTTTGACCATCCATGCCTTTCGGCAAGATGAACGATGCTTGCCGCAGTTTTCCACCGTGAGGGTGGCCAGCGTCGAGGGACCCACCGACAATTACTTTGCCATCCAGACCTTCAACAAATACTCTGAGGATTCCCGGCACCCCAGCGACGCCATCGTTTGCGAACGCTACAATCAGTTCGTTGGTGCCGTACCGCTTTCTTTGCCAGACCCAGGACGGCCGGATTCGATAGCCGATCCGTTTTCGGAGTGTTTCGAATCCTCTGGGATACCGTTCGTTATAGCGAGCCAGATTATTAGACTCGGTCCAGAGCGACCAGTAGTTAGCGCCGAGATCCAACGAATGCAGCATCCATTTCTCAAGCACATTGACTCCCGCATCATCAGCCGGAATGTAAGCTTGATCAACCTTATATTGCCGGTAATAGCCATCCTCCATGACGACCGCAAGCCAGGGCGGACGATTAGCCAGTTGTTCAATCTGAATCGGCTCTTCAATGACTATGCTGTCTGAACGAAGCCAGCATCCCTCCCGGACGCACATGTCAAGCACCCGGGTGTTGCCGACGCTGCTGATGTCAGGCTGCGTATTTACAGCGAGCGGTACCTTCTTCCACAGTCCGAGCTGAATTTGGGTCATGTCGGCGAATGTTTTTTCCGCCGTCAGGTAATCAGGAAACGGATTTGGCAAATTACTCGTGTGTCCCTCGCCCCAGAACCCGTACATCATCAAATCCACAAATTCCATCAAAGGGTGGTCGTCGAACTCTGCCACGAGTAATTCGTTCAATTCTCGAAATGCACTTTGAAAAGCGGAATGATCGTAACGGGGTTCAACAAATTGAAAATCACTGCCGTACGTCTTTCCGATTTTGACGAGGGGAACTTTCTTCTGCAGAAAGTCAGGCAGCGCCAGGCGGGTTGGCTGGAACTCGGTATTGGACATCTGAATGCGAAAGGCCACCCCGAGCTTATGCTGTTTGGCAGCTTCGAGAGTCAATTTGAACACCGGATGCAGATTCAATTTGCCCGGCGCTGTCTGCACATCTCGCCAATCGCAGCGGATGTAGAGAACGTCGACGAAGGGTAGGCTCGATAGGTTTTCAATGTGTTTCTCGAGTGTCTCGGTGCCTTGACGCGCTGCCAGGGAGGGTCCACCTTCCTCCCAGGAGTAGCCAACCAAACCGAGACCGTAATTCCGCACCGGCTGATCCGATTGAGAGGTAACCAGCACCGTGTACCAGCCTTCATCCTGATCGATACCAAAAGGCCCCTGGTTCAACCTATCCGCGGGTACTGGTCCAGAACCAAAATCGCGGTCATCCCAGGTGCGTGAGGGCACCTGTTGGGCGCTTAGTGCGCCGCAGCCATTTAGCATGCTGAGCGCGGCGCCGGCCTTGATGAAATTTCGTCTGTCCATCGCTGGATTCCTCACGAGAGCCGAAGATTGGTCTAACTCTACGGCGCCATCTACGACGCCGGCAGAGCGAGGTGCGTCCGAATCAAGCCTAGTATTGAGTCACTGATCTGCCGCGCTCGTTCTCTTGATTCGCCTTCAACAGAAACCCGAATGAAGGGTTCTGTATTTGAGCCGCGCACGTGAAACCATCCCTCTGGCAACAGCACCTTTATCCCATCCGTCAAATCCATTTCAGAATCACTGTAGGTCTTTCGAAGCAGTTTCAGAATTCCGGCTATCTTATTAGAAGGGCACAAAAGTTTTTCTTTAATGATGTATAAACGCGGAAATGAAGAGAGGATCTGAGAGAGCGAACGCCCCTGTTCGGCAATAAAGTGAAGGATCAAAGCCATGCCGACAAGGCTGTCGCGCGCAAAATTTATGCGCGGATAGATTACGCCGCCGTTACCTTCGCCGCCAATCACAGCTGCTTCACGTTTCATAAGATCGGTGACGTTGGCCTCCCCGATCTTCGAGCGGTAGAGCGGACAGCCAAACCGGTTGACCACGAAATCCAGAGCGTTACTTGTTGAAAGGTTGGCCACGACCGGTCCGCGCTCTTTGCCCAGCACATACGACACGGCAAGCACTAACGTGTAGTCTTCGCCTATTGCTTCGCCCTCATTGGAAACTACCGCCAGACGATCTGCGTCCATGTCCTGGGCGAAACCGACGTCTGCCCCGTGTTTCTTGACAGCTGCGCACAAATCGCCAAGATTTTCCGGTAATGGCTCAGCCGGCCGCGGAAACTGTCCGTTTGGTTGATCGTTGATCGAGATGACTTCGGCACCGAGCGCTGTAATTAGTTTCGGGCCAACGATTGAGCCGGCGCCATTGCAGGCATCAAGCACGACTCGCAGAGGCTTTGGCGTTGATGGCAGCGTGCCCACCGCATCGAGGATAGTTCTTATGTGAAGGTCGATTGCTCCCGTGGCGATCTCAACCGTGCGCATTTCGGCCCCCGCCACCTTTGTATATTCCCCCTGGTGATAGATGTCGAGCATCTCACGCGCTGAGCCGGAACTCAGGAACAGCCCATCAGGCCCGATAAACTTGAGGGCGTTCCATTCGGCGGGATTGTGACTTGCGGTAATCGCGAGACCACCCTGAGCTCCGCGCTGCCTGACGATCAACTGGACAGTGGGCACGGGACACATACCGACATCAATAACCTTGCAGCCACTGGAAAGCAGTCCGGCTATGACTGCCTGCTTGACCATTTCCCCTGACGTACGCGGATCGCGTCCGATGACAATGCTCCCTGAACCCACAAATGTGCCGAAGGCCTGCGCGAAGCGAGTTAGCAAAATCGGTGAAAGCGAATCACCGATGACGCCCCGGACACCGGAAATGCTGATTTTGAGAGTGGGAATAGCTCGCATAGAAATATTCCTAGTTTCTTATTCGATCTCTTGTCCAGTCGAGCAAGTTCTGCGCGCGTGCTGGATCTTCCGCTTCAACGATCAAACGAATCATCGATTCGGTATTAGACACGCGGGCATGTATCCAGCCGTCCGGAAAGGTAACCTTGATGCCATCGGTCAGGTCCGCCTCCAGTTGTTCCCGGTCGATACGCGTTCTGAAATTGTGGAGCAGCGAGTAGATGCGATTTGGATCTACCTTTAGGTTGTGTTTGATCATGGTGAGAGTTGGCAGGCAAGCGCGCAGCTGAGAAATTGTTTCACCAGTCTTCGCCAGGCGTTCCAGGATCAGCCCGATACCCGCAGCCGCATCGTGCGTATAATGCACCTCAGGAACAGCGATTCCACCACTCCCTTCACCGCCGAGAACAGCCTCGTGCTCAATCATGAATTCAGAGATGTAGGCTTGTCCTACAGGCGTTCTCACTACAGCTCCGCCGTGTCTTGCCGCAATCCTGTCGATGGCACTAGTTGTGGAAATGTTCGTAACGATTGTTCCCCTGCGGACCGGTAATCGAATCTCAGCGGCGAGAGCCAGCGTCAACTCTTCTGAAAGCGGTTCTTCGTGGTCGGTCACAATTCCGAGTCGTTCGCCATCGGCGTCAAGTGAAAAGCCGATGTCGGCCCGTCCTGCTTTAACCACGGCGCGAAGCTGGGCCATAGTTTCGGGCTTGGGTTCCGGCGAGTGCGGAAATGGAAGGGAAGGATCGTCGTTAACGGCGAGGACTTCGCATCCGGCTGCTGCGAGCCACCGCGGAATTAGACGCGTACACGCTCCGTTGCAACAGTCCACGGCAACCCTCAGATGCCGCGATCTAATCACGTCAAGATCGAATGCCCTACTGAGTACGTCAATGTGGTGCTCAATTGCATCCTCGCTCTCTAGAGTGCTTTTGATCTTATCCCAGGTGACCTTGTCGAACTCGCCCTGGTGATAGATATCCAGCAATTCCTCGCCCTGGCTGGAGTTCAAATATAGACCATCGTTACGTACAAATTTCAAAGCATTCCAGGGAGCAGGATTGTGACCAGCTGTGATAGCGATTCCACCTTCAGCGCCGAGATGCGAAACTGCCAACTGCATACTTGGGGTAGGGCAGATACCGAGGTCAACAGCTTCACAGCCCGCAGCTAACAGGCCCGCACACACTGCCGCGTGAACCATTGGTCCCGATGGTCGGGTATCACGGCAAACAAGAATTTGTCCACCGTTAAGATAAGTGCCGAAGGCCTGCGCGAATCCGACGATCAATTCCGGCGTAAACGTCTCGCCTACAACACCACGGATCCCTGTGATTCCAATCTTCAGCGGCTTCATAACAGTAGGTTTTGAAGATGCCACCGCCTTGCGCGGTGGAGTCTCACGTTCACTGCTAACAAACTACCCCCGCTTAATTTTTCGCCGAACGCGCCGGAGGCGGTTTCTGACCCTGTGCAAGCGTGCTTCCTGATTCTTACACAATTTCTAAAGCAACTTCAGGTTTTAAAGATGCCACCGCCTTGCGCGGTGGAGTGTCACGTTCACTGCTAACAAATTACCACCGCTTAATTTTTTCGCCGAAGGCGCCGGAGGTGGTTTCGGAACGCGCGCTACATATTCCAACGTAACCCTCCGGCGCATTCGGCGATAGAGAGGAAACCCTGAAAGTTTGTAGCAGTGGCGCGTGAAACTCCACGGGCAAGCCCGTGGCATCTTCGATCTGACATAGATCAAATAGCATTTGTTAACGGACTGTGCCGCCCTTCTCGCACCAGCAATAGAACCAGCACCATGCCAACCAGGGGAATAAAGCTGGCCGTTATCAGAATGGGAGCAAATGAATAATGGTCCGAAACATAACCAATCAAATAAGTCGAAATAATTGTGCCTATGCCTGCGCCGGTTCCGCTCATGCCGCTCACGGTCGCCACCGACTCGCTCCTGAATAGATCCGATGGCAGCACGAGAGCCATAGTCGAGAACGCGGCGTAGGCGAACGTTGATACTGCGAAGAGAGCAGCAAGGGCGAAAAGACTCGACGTGAAGACAGTCGGTATCAGGAGCGCCATGCCGAGGCCGCCAAAAAGAACTACTGCCTTGCGGGCCCGCAAGACGGGCCAGCCGCGGCGGATCAGCCAGCTGGACATTCCCCCACCGAAAAAGTTACCAAGATCCGCGGCCGCAAACGGAATCCAAAACGCGAGCAACCCCTGTTCAGGATTGATTCCCTTGGTAACCAAATAAATTGCAAACCAGTCAGTAATGAAAAACCAAACCGGATCGGTCGTAGTGCGCGCAGCGATCACCGCCCATGTTTTCGACAGCTTTAGCAACTCACTCCAGGTCGGGCGCGGACCTTTCGCTGCCTCCGGGGACTGCTGCTCGAGCTTGTCGGCCAGGATCATTTGTCGCTCCTGCTCGCTGATCCGCGGATGTGTTTCCGGAGGATGATAGAGTAGACGCCACGCAATTAGCCAAAGAAACCCGAGCGTGCCGGTGACGATAAACGCCGGACGCCAGCCACCGAAGTATTTGTACAGACCAATCACCAAAAGCGGAGCAATCGCGCCGCCAATAGAAGAGCCACTATCAAACAGGGCGACTGCCCAGCCTCGCTCCCGTTTGGGAAACCATTCCGAAACGGCTTTTGTCGCAGCGGGCCAGTTTGCTGATTCACCAGCGCCGAGCAGAAAGCGGAAGAATGCGAAACTGCGCAAGCCGACGGCCATTGAAGTAAGGATCGAGGCCAGCGAATACCAGATAACTGTGATTGTCAGGCCCTTGCGGGTGCCAATGCGATCGATTAGGCGTCCTGAAACTGTTTGTCCGATTGAATAAGCGACCCGAAAAGCGATCACGATCAAAGCGAACTGCTCGTTATTCCAGTGATAGTCATTCTTAAGATAGGGAGCAAGAACCGAAAGAGTCTGACGATCGAGGTAATTGATTACGGTTGAAGCAAAGAGGAGCCCGCCAATCAGCCAGCGCAAGTTTGAAATCGAGCGAGGACGGCTGGCGATTTCATTTGCAGATGCCATTTATACCACTTTCGCAAAAGGGGATTAAGAACTTGTGAATCAGTTTGGGGATTCACTACTTTGGCGATACGCGACAATGATTTTTTCACACCGCGCGATGTCGGCTAACTCTTTTATTCCCTGTTCCTCGCCGCTGTCGGCAATTGGGCAGGCAAATACTCCCGTTTGTTTCTTGGCGAATGCGTTGATCAATTCGTTCGGAAATCCAAGTTCGCCTCCCGGGCGGTCATAGCATTGCCGCGATCCATCCCAGTAGCGCGTCCTCAGTTCGCGTAGAGCTTCAAACATAGGCTTGCCCTTGAGCAGAAAGAGACCGATGTTCGTCTCACCAAACTGCGGCCGCTGAAACTCCTCCAAATGCGTCTCATGTGCGGTTTTCACTTGTCCCTGTTCGTCGCGAACTAACGGCGCGTATGGAGATTGTTTGAACGTCGTCGGAAGCACCATGTCGTATTCGTCAAACAGATTTGCGATGGTGATTGCGCGGCGGATAGTTTGAGATCGGATCGCCGGTTGAGTGCTCCATACAACGAGGACACGTCCCTCGAAGCCAGTGAGAGCATCGCCGGCAGCCAATACGGCATCGCCAGTTCCCAACGATTGTTCTTGCAAAACGTAGCTGACTTCTTCGCGAGCGAGCGCGGCTCGCACCGCAGCTTCAGTGTCTGGCGATACGATCACGATCGGGTCATGGGCTTTTTCAAGTGCAGTGCGAATGTTCCGAATGACGTGAAGGATAGATGGTACGCCGAGTACCTGGGCGAGAGGTTTTGCAACTTCGAGTCCAGTGCGCTGCGCCCGCAATCCCTTCCCTGCAGCTACGATGATTGGCAACACCTCCGTCGCGGATTCCGCGACGCTAATATGATCGAGCATCGAGACAACATCGTTGAGATATTTCGATTGATTACCAGCGGAATTGAATCCTTCGAGCGTTTCGCGCCAGACAATCTCCGGTTCAAGCCGCCTGAGACCATCTCCGGGAGTTGAAATCATAATCGAACCTTCTTCGACGGCGTTTCGCTCACGAGGCCGGTAGTATTCGTTTTGGACTCGGTTCCCCAAGGCCGGAACGCTGCTTTCGCGCGTTAGAGCAAGAACATTCCCACCGAATCCTCCACCCATCAAACGCGCGCCAAATACATTCGCGTCTGAGCGGATGATTTCGATCAATGCTTCAAGGTCGGGTGTGCTCACACCATAGAGATCTCGCAAACTTGCGTGAGACTCGTCGAGAAGTTTTCCCAGCGCACGCATTGACGAGTCAGCTTCGTCCTGGCGCACGCCCACTTGACTCATTGCTTCAAGAATCGCCGTTGCCCGGTCTACACGGCGAATTTCGCCGAGGTGATGTAACGCGCGGGCGCGCACCTGCAACGGTACGATGCTGCGCTGACCGACGAGCGCAGGGAAACTACGCCGCAATTCTGAGACCGCGGCGGGCGAAATCTCCTCAACTTGATCGAGCGTGAGCGCTGCGGGAAGCGTCCCGATAAGACCTTCAGCGACGTCGATTGCTGTCGATGACCCTGCCTCGAGGGAAGTAATCGTCTGTTGCCACGTTCTATAACGTTCAGGTTCGTTGACTCTCCATGCTTCAACCAATGCGGGAATGACCACGCGCGATACGGCCGCCCGTTCGTTGTACTCGGCCATCACTGCCCGGCTCTTTTCAGCAGGTAAGGAGAAAAAAGTGACCCACCGAAATCGACCTGCGGGATGTGGGATCGAGCGAGCGCGAGCCGACTTGTAATTGATCAGTACTGCCTGTTGAGATTGGGCAAGACAGATCGTGATATGGTCCATCGCACCGCCACGGGTGCACACATACCACTCAGCTTTCGAGGCGTCGTGCGCCAATTCCCCAGCAGTGTAAGTGATTTGATTGCTTTCTCGGCTGGCCGCAGCTGCGAGCACAACCAAAGCTGACGATGAGGAAGCCCCGCTACCGGCGGGTATGGTTGAGTCAATCAGGAAATCGAATCCTTTGCGGATCTTTGTGCCAAACTTGAACCGGGTGAATTCGACCCCGCCCTTTACATAATTCGCCCAGTGAGGAGCCCCAGCAGGGTGCTTGGAGAGATAGGTTAACCAATCGGTTTGAGCATCGCTGGCATTTGAATCTGATGGTTCGTCGCCGAAGTTGAAATCAAATGGTGGGTATTCCGAATTGGTTGAGGCGCCTCGTATTTTCGGGATTTCGGACTCGCGAAACAACATCAACATGTCATGTTCCCGGCTGCCAAGCGTGAGTGATGCTGTCGGCAGGTATGACACATAATCGATATGTTCGCCAAGAATGTTGATGCGTGCCGGCGCGTGCAGGAGAGTCACTGGGCCATCACCATAGAGTTCGATGAACCGGCTGCAAAAAGAAGCTATGCTCTGAAGTCTGCTGAGCAGATCATAATAGCTGGTGCCATAGATTCGCTGCAGTAAGAGAATCCAAGAAAGGCTGTTTAAGTCTGCAATTGACTGTTCATGATGGAGGTACTCGAGAGCTGAGGGGTGGCTATCTATGAATTCAACAAGGCTTGGCTGGCTCTCGAGATATGTGAGAGCGGCTGTGGCACCATGTTGTATTTCCGAAGCAATCAAAGGAAAGTTAACCCCCCAAATCGGCGAAACAAGTTTAGAGACTCTCATGAAAATAAGAGTGATGCCACGGCCTTGAGCCGTGGAGCATTCACATTCGCTGTTAAAAAGACCTTTTCCCCTTCTCCGCCAGCGCCGAAGGCGCTGCGTGGAATAATGACCCGTGGGATGCGGGCGAGACGCCCGCGCTCCCAGGGCACGTTCCGATAGCAGCAAACGTGAGTGCTCCACGGCGCAAGGCCATGGTATCGCTACTTATTGACATACTCTCTAACCGCCGGGCTATGGCCATTCGTGCTATCGCGTCGTCTGTGTGAATGGTTAGTTGGAGGTTCAGACTAACCTTTGTTTCCTCCGCCAAGTACCTTAGTCTTCGCTAGCGCGCTGTGTGGAGCACGTGTTATAGCACTACTCGACAAGGGTGAACAAGAAACATCTTTGCTCCGAAAACCCGTTTTCTGCTGCGATATTTGCGTACTCCCACTTGTTTTTGCGGCACTAATTAGTCTTGCTGACAGCAAGCATTGGTGCTATAAGGCCGCCGTTAAGAATTAGCCAGGAAAGTACCCTGGGTTCGAATGCAGCCGAGATGAGGCTGCTATTATAAGGTTAGTTTGAGCCTACAACTTACTCATAGACATCCTGGCCCTGGAGTGAGGCGCGCGATGAAAGGCAGATGAAGAATGTTCAACTTAGGGCGACGACAGATCCTGAAAAGTTTGACATTGGCTGCAGCAGCAGGACCGGGTGCCTGGCAACTCAAACCTCGCGGCTCGGCTGACCGTAAACAGAGGAGCGGGAGCGCTGGCGGCAAATTGGCGCTGGAAGACTACGAACCGAGAAGCATGCTGCATGTGCCGGAAACAAAAGTCCTGCGCGCGCGCTTTCCGGCAATTGATTTTCACACCCACCTGTCGTGGTCCACTCGGCGTGGCCGCATCATGGAACCTCATAATAACGCGACGCCGGCGGAAGTGATTCCAGTCATGGACCGGAAGAATGTGCGCATGATGGTTAATCTGACGGGCGGGTACGGTGAGGTGCTGCAACAAACTATCCGCTACTGGCAGACCCCACATTCCGATCGCTTCGTGGTTTTCACGGAACCCTGGTATGAGAAAATCAGGGAGCCGCGCTACCCGCAATTTCAAGCAGACCAGATTGCCTGGGCCAGGCAAATCGGAGCCAGGGGAGTTAAGGTATTAAAGACGCTTGGTTTATACCTGCGGGAACAAATAACCAGTGGCCCACTGGTCAAGATCGACGATCCACGCTTCGGTCCGATGTGGGAAGCAGCCGGCGCGCTCGAGATGCCTGTAGCCATTCATATATCCGATCCAGAAGCGTTTTTCCTGCCTACCGATCGCTTTAATGAGCGTTATGAAGAGTTAAGCGCACATCCTGACTGGTCATTTCACGGCAAGGACTTTCCCAGTGACCGCGAATTGCAGGAAGCGCGTAACCGGGTGATCGCGCGCCATCCGCGGACTCACTTCGTTGCCTTGCACGTCGGCAATTCTGAGAATCTCCCCTATGTTTCTCAGTTGCTGGATCGTTATCCAAACATGCACGTGGAGATCGGAGCGCGCATAGGTGAGCTCGGACGGCAACCGCGCGAGTCGCGCAAGTTTTTTGATAAATACCAGGACCGGATCATGTTCGGTACCGATGCCGTCCCTCGAGGAACCGATACGCCACAACAGATCTTCGGTGACCAGTTGTATGAAATCTATTATCGATTCCTCGAGACTGAGGACGAGTATTTCGATTACGCGCCGGCCCCGAAACCACCACAGGGTCGCTGGCGCATTTATGGACTGGGGCTGCCCGAAAAAATTCTGCGCAAGGTCTACTACGAAAATGCGGAGCGGTTATTGAGGTTGTAGATGCGTTAAAGGGTAGTGGTGCTCTGGAGCAGTGGTGGTCCGTAGGAGCATGCTTCCGTTGCTGGGCTTTGCACAAAAAGTGCGAATCCCACCCACGGAAGAGACTGTGTGAAAACTCTGAGGATGCTTTGGAGCTTTGAAGCTGAGGATTTGGACAATTCAAGCTTCGTAAATTCGCAGGTGGGGAAGGGGGCAGTCGTTAGGTTGAAGGTTCGGTAAGTTCAAGTCGCCCCCGCTCAAGCTTGAATGCCAGTGCTCATCCCTATCACTTAAGCCTCTGGGTTTACTGCATTGAGTGATTGATTCGATGATGAATCCTCGGAAACTTGAGCGGGGGCACCTTGAACTTACCGAACCTTGCACCTAAACGACTGCCCCCTTCCCCACCTGCGAATTTACGCAGCTTGAGTTGTCCAGTCGCGACTGCAGATTCCTCTGAGTTTTTACACAGTCTCTTCCGTCGGTGGGATTTGGACTTGTGCAAAGCCCTGTTGCTGCCAAAGCTCGTGTGATTAAACTTTCGATGGACAAATCAAATCTTTCGCGGCGGTCATTTATTAAATCCGGCATCTTTGGCTTAACCGCTAACCTACTCTTCCGCGGAAACCTCATCGCGGCTGCTCCAGCGCAACTGGTTGTAAGTTTAGAAGGAAACGCTGCCGATCTAGGCCAGGAGCTGGTGAGTTTCGGCGTTCCTCTGCCGCCTAATTTTCTTTGGGATCCACATCGTGTTCGAGCTTTCGCTGCAAGCGGAGAAGAGGTGCGCGCGGCGGTGCGTTCACTGGAGCCGTGGAGGATCGGCGGACGCAATGGCAGCATTCGGTCCATCCTGGTGCAGTTCAGACTCGACTTTGGCCGTAATCATTCACAGAAGATTCGGATTGAGTTTCACCAGCCACGTCAAAAGAACACAACCGAATTTGAGCCGGTTGCAAGCACGCTTGTTGACCCTGATGGTTTTAAAGGCCCAAGAATTTACGCTTTGATTCCCGCCCGTTGGTTGTGCGACTCATTGATTGTGGGACCACAAACACCTGCTACGGAATCGGCTGAGTACCGACCTTACGAGGATTTCGTTGATCGAAATGTTCCGGGGTCACTGGGTTATCTCAAGAGCCAGATTTATCACGAATGGCTGTTCGACCGCAGCACAGCCTATTTCAAGATGTACGTGCGCACTGGCGAAAAAAGGTTTCTGCAAGCTGCGTATGAAGCGGTTCATTTTGTGCGGCTGCACACCAAAACTGATGGTGACGACGCTGGGATTTTTATACTCAAGGGTGCTGACATTAAATATGTCTACCCGAGGGCCATGCACATTCATTATTTGCTTACGGGCGATGAGCGCGCGCTCTCGACAGGCAAGCTCATGGCCCAATACTGCTTGAAACATGAGGATCCGGTTTATCGTCCCCAGAGCATGGTCGTTCCGCCGCTCGGAGTGGATCCCGAACGCAATCGACAATTCTGGACGCTCAGGAACCAGGGCTACGGTCTGCTCGGTGTTCTGCATGGTTGGGAGATGACTGGAGACCGCGTTTTTTGGAGAAAGGCAGTTGAATGTGTTGATGCTTACGTTAAGCATCAACGACGGCCGCCGGATGGTCGTCCACCGGATGGCTCTCTGCGGCAGGATTGGGAACTGTACGATCCCAATGAAGCGACTTTCAAAGGGGCAACTTCTCCGTGGATGATGGCCTTGTTACTCGATCCTCTCTTTCAGTATTGGACACTCTCGGCGGATGATCGCGTACCACAGTTAGTAACCAGGTGGTGCGACTTTCTGGATCGGCAGGGGATGGTGCCCGATGGATCGAAAGCCTATTACGTCGTCGATTGCTTTGCCCGGCCCTACGGTGGTGAGATGGGTCCGGATATGGAGATGCACAATCCGGAAATGGCTTATACATTCGCGCTTGGGTGTTTCTTTACGCGTGATCCTGATCGGCTGGCGATTTATCGAAAACGCTTCAACCGTTTGTTTCCTCTCGCTGTAAAGCTCGACGTGAATCATCCGGCTCGGGCGTTTAACTGGGCGTTTCAATTTTCTAGTCAGTTGGTTTATTTCATGCAGCACCAGGGTGGATTCAGATCCGTCAAACGGTGAGTGATAAATCGAGATTCATGCCTTCTTGTGTGATATCCGGATCGGAGTGATGAGGTCACTACCGAAACGCGGTAGCGTCGGGTCGTACTCACTGCGCACTGATTCTGAGAGAAATGAAGTCGCTGAGGTTCACCGTTAAGGTCACTTGCCCATCGCCGACCAGACGCTACGGCGTGACGGTACTGACTTCATTCCACTGGAGTTCGCTTCTTACACTGTCTCTTTAATCGCTGGGCTATTTTCACTCGTCCGCTACGCGGACTGTTCTGAAGCAATGCCAAAGAATGCTATCTACTCTGAATCTGTTTTTGCGTTACGAAGGGCTCTTATATGTTCATGCCTGATCGTCCTGATTTTCGCTTGCACGTTTGTTGCTGCGAGTCCGTCGCATCCCCAGTACAGAGTCACCATCCAGAATGGCGCCAAGGTCAAAATGCGTGATGGAGTGTCGCTTATTGCCGACGTCTACCGGCCCGATAGTAAAGCAACCTTCCCGGTCCTGGTTGAACGCACACCCTACAATCGGAAAGATGAAGCCGACATGGCTTTCGAGTTGGCCTCACATGGCTACATCGTCGTGCTACAAGACGCGCGCGGCCGCTACGATTCGGCCGGCGAGTTCTATCCATTTCGTGACGAGAGTAGCGACGGTTTCGACACGATTGAGTGGGCCGCGCAATTGCCAGGAGTAAACGGAAAGGTGGGAATGTTTGGCGGCTCCTACGTCGGAGCGACGCAAATGCTGGCCGCGATGGCGCGGCCTCCTCACCTGGTTGCCATTTTTCCGTTTGTCACAGGTTCAGAGTATTACGAAGGTTGGACGTACCAGAGCGGAGTGTTGATGCAATGGTTTACTAGTTCCTGGGCTTCGACCCTGGCAATAGATACGTTGCGGCGCCGGGCAAGTGAGGCCTCACACTGGAAAGATTGGGTATGGCTGCCCGTTGAAAATTATCCGATCCTTCAATTGCCGGCAGCGGATACGCTCGCTCCCTATTACCGCGATTGGCTAAAGCATGATCGCGATGACGCGTATTGGCAGCGGTGGCGCGTGTCCGACCACTACCGTGACATGAATGTCGCTGGATTACATGCCGCCGGATGGCATGACATTTTTCTTAAAGGCTCGATCAGAAACTACACCGGCCTGCATGCAGAAAATTCTTCCGCCGCAATTCGCAACTGTCAGCGCCTGATCATTGGTCCCTGGGCTCATACGCCGACCTCGGCCGAAGGAAAAATTGGTGATGTTGTGTTTGGAAAAAGCGCGGTGCTCGACCTTACTGGTACCGCGCTCAAATGGTTTGACTATACCCTTAAAGGCATCCAGAACGAGTATGCATCTGCGCCGCCGGTGCGACTCTTCATCATGGGGGAGAATGTCTGGAGAGATGAGAACGAGTTTCCGCTCGCACGTACCAAATACACAAAATACTATTTGCATTCCAGCCGGGGCGCGAATGGCACTGCAAGCGACGGAAGCTTAGATGTAACAGTTCCTCAAGCAGAACGAGCTGATCAATTTGCTTATGATCCGAGCAAGCCCGTCCCAACTCTTGGCGGTCGTTTGTGCTGTGGAACAACTCTTCCCGTGGGTCCGTTTGATCAACGCCCGAATGAATCACGACCGGATGTGCTTATCTTTTCGACACCGCCCCTGACGAAAGACCTCGAAGTAACCGGCTTTGTGAGCGTCGAGCTCTTTGCCTCAACCTCTGCCAACGATACCGACTTTACGGCGCTGATAGCGGATGTTGACTCGAATGGTTATGCACGTTTTCTTACTGATGGAATCGTTCGAGCCCGCTATCGTGGTTCTCAACCCGAAGCAATAAGTCCCGGCAAGGTATACAAATTCAATATTGACCTTTGGGCTACAGGAAATGTTTTCAAGGCAGGTCACCGGGTGCGCCTCTACATCTCCAGCAGCAACTTTCCCCGTTTCAGTCGCAACCTGAATACTGGCGGATCGGGATCCACTATATCTGTTGTTGCGCATCAGACGATTTATCACGACGACCGGTACAAATCTTCGCTAATTCTTCCAGTAATTCCGACGAACTAGATCCACGAAATTACACGAAGCCAAAACAAAATCACACGAAATGGTCTTCGTATTTTGTGTGATTTCGTGGATCACGTATTAGGTTTGTTGCGGCGAGGACTCCGAAGTGACCGTCAAAATGTCCTTGCAATCGGCATTCTGGAGTGCTATAACGCGCCAAGTTTCAGGTTCGCCGCAATCCGGTCTTTCATTAAATAAACTTTCAGCAATTAAACATTCAGACCGTAGGGTGTAAAAACAAGGCAAAGTTAGTACAGAACGCAAACTAACCGCGCCGCCAATCGAGTGAGCTTTTCAGGAGGGTTCGTTTGGGCTGCTTACTAACACCCTATCGTAACCGCCTGAGGTTTTGGCTACTACCGAACTGACGAAATGATAGCGACACCCCAGGTCCTATCGCCCGGCAAATAGTTTTTTCCATATAAGGAGTCTATATGAGAATCGCACGTACAATTTTCACGAGCGTGTTTCTGGCCGCCGGTCTTTTGTTTATCCCGGCCACTGGTTATTCACAGGGAACCAACCTGGGAACGATTCGCGGAACCGTCACGGATCCAAACGGCGCCGTCATTCCCAACGCCGCCGTTCAAATAACCGACCAGACCACAGGCATAGCAAGAGACCTGACTACAAATAGTCAGGGAGACTATGAAGCTGCGGCGCTTAAGCCGGGAACCTACAAGGTGACGGTTACCGTTTCCGGTTTTAAGACGATCACGGTCGACGCGGTTGTCAACGGCTCGGATACCGTTCGCGCTGATGTTAGGACTGAGATTGGTGCGCAAAGCGAGAACGTCATTGTCACCGGCGCGGAAGCTGGGTTGATAGAGAAAGATCAACCCGTAATCTCGAGCACACTTAATAATCGTCAGTTACTGGAGGTGCCGCGCGACAGCCGCGAGATTCTCGAGTTCCTGTATTTGAATCCGGATATTACGCAGGGACCCGGTGGTGATGGAACGTTCAAGTTCATCGGCGCGCAAAGTTATGGCGCAAGTTTTTCGCTTGACGGTCAGCGCACGAACGGTGGAATCTTTGGTGAGCCAACGTCGAGCCAGCCCTCCCTCGAAACAGTGGGCGAGCTGACTGTGCTGTCGAAGAATTTCACTGCTGAGTACTCCGGCATTGCCAATATTCGTATAGAGACCAAACGCGGGGGGACGAACTACCATGGATCTCTTTTCTACAACAACAAGAACTCAGCTTTGGCCGCATGGACAACCCAGGACAAGATTGACAAAGCAAATTTCCTTCCGACTGCCGCCGTTCCGACCTTTCCCAATCCATTTTTCAATCTAAACGAGGCGGGTGGGTCGTTTGGCGGACCAGTACCTTTTGTTGGGCACAAGACATTTTTCCTGAGTTCGTACGAACGCCGTTGGGATTTTGCACCCGTTCGAATTCGAGCCAGCAACATTCCAACGTCTCGTATCCTGGGCGGAGACTTTACCGCACTCAATGCGAATAATCGCCCGACTGTTCCCGCCGCCGTGGTGCCGCTGCTGACCGCCGAGGAACTAGCTAATAATACGTTCCTAACCGGGTCTACGCGCCGTTTCAATAGTATTCCGACGCGGTTGCTTAACCCAATCGCTCTCGGCATTCTCAATGCATACTACCCGCACGTTAACCCTGCGGCGCCGTTCAGTGCCTCAACTGGGCGACTCTCAGATTTCGCGCAAAGCTTTGGCGGGCTCATCACACGAGACCTCGCCACGCTCCGCGTAGATCATGACTTCTCAGCAAGAGACAAATTCTACGCGGTTTACAATTTCCAGGTGCGCAGCGGAATCCGTAGCTTAGTGGCGAGACCGCTTCCCGCGTTTGGCTTGCTGGCGCAGCACCAGAAGAATCACACGCTGTCCCTTTCCTACGCCCACATCTTCTCAAATACGTTGATTAATGAAGCACGAGGCGGGATCAACTACCAGTTTCTCTATCGTCGTGCCAATCAGAGCACAGGCCAGTTTCTATCAAATATCGGTTTCAGCTCCGACGAGATTGCAGCGTACGGTAGCGTTGTTGGGCCGCACGAGGTCGATACGCCAGGCCAGGTTGCTTTTGTGTTTGGCGGTTTTCCGGGAATTCCAAATGGAGGCCGCAACACCGATCGACCTCTCGATCAAAAACTGGCTACGTTCGGCGATACGCTAACCTGGACGTCTGGTAAACACAGCATCAGAGGCGGAGCCGACATTGTGCATAACCAGGCGCTCGATGGATTTGCATTAAACCGTAATGCCCCTCGTGGAACGGTTAACTATGCAAATAATCTAAATGGATTTGCATCGTTCCTT
>Ga0137404_10000270_pt1 | contig 33706 bp, 30 predicted proteins | sample CZOMad2_1_16fung_FD_108285 | JGI IMG/M metagenome (GOLD analysis project Ga0137404, IMG submission 108285) | Vadose zone soil fungal communities from Angelo Coast Range Reserve, California, USA - CZOMad2_1_16fungal (Illumina Assembly) | ecosystem: Environmental > Terrestrial > Soil > Vadose... | reverse complement strand
CACCGAAAACGAACGCATCGCCTGCCTCGAACTCCTCGAGCTCGAACGCCACACCCAGCTCATGTACACCTCCTGCGGCTGGTTCTTCGACGAAATCTCCGGCATAGAGACCGTGCAGGTCATCGCCTACGCCGCCGTCCTCCTCGACCGGAGCCCCGAGCGGATCGACAACTTCTTCGCCGCCCACGCCCGCGCCCCGCTCGACGCCGCCGGGCGCGTCGAGGCGCGCCGCCTCCTGGAGCTGCAGCGCAACCGGCTCCTCATGTACACCTCCTGCGGCTGGTTCTTCGACGAGATCTCGGCGCTCGAGCCCGTGCAGATCCTCCGGTACGCGGCGAAGGCCCTCCAGTACCTCGTCGACCTCGGCGGCGGCCGGCTCGAGGACGAGTTCGTCCGGCGGCTCGCGGCGGCGCCGAGCAACGTGCCGGAGATGCGCGACGGCGCCGAGGTCTACCGCCGCCTGATCCGGCCGACCGCGGTGAGCCCCAATCGGGTCGTGGCGCACTATGCGATCACGGGCTTCCTCGAGGAGTACCCGCCGGACGCGCGCGTCCACGTCTATCGCGTGCAGCGGCTCGACGAGGCGCGCGAGTCGTCCGACGGCACGGCCCTGCGCGTGGCGCACGTGCTCGTCAGCTCCGAGATCACGGGCGAGACGCGCGACGCGACGTACGCCCTGCTCCACTTCGGCGGCCACGACTTCTCCTGCGGCGTCAGTCCCTGGAAGGATCAGGCGACCTACGACGCGATGAAGGTCGACCTGCTCGGCCGCTGTGCGCGGCAGAGCGTCGCCGACCTCGTCCGCGGGCTCGACGAGTACTTCCCGGGCGAGCTCTCCTCGTTGAGCCACCTCTTCCTCGACGAGCGGCGCCGGGTGCTGGCGGATGTCATCCGGGCGACGCTCGAGCGCCACGAGGAGACGTACCGCCAGATCTGGGAGGAGAGCCGCAAGCTCGTGCACTATCTGCGCGAGGTGGACGCGCCGATCCCCGAGGCGCTCGCCCTCGTCGCCCGCCACGTGCTGGAGCAGCAGGTCGCCCCCGAGCTCCAGCCGCTGCCGGCGCTGGGCGTCATCCCGGGCCGCGTCTTCGCCATCGCCGGCGAAGCCACGGCGCTCGGCCTGACCCTCGACCTCTCACCCCTGCGGTTCGTCATGCATCGCGCGGTCGGCCAGGCGCTCGACGCCATCGCCGAGTCACCGTCGAGCGAGCGTGTCGCCCGGGCGACCGCGCTCATCGAGGGCGCCCGGCGCCTCGGCATCCGGTACGGGCACTGGGCGACCCAGAACCGCTTCTTCCAGCTCTGGCGCGAGCGACCCGACGCGCGCGACGTCCTGCGGCCGCTCGCCGCCACGCTCGGCTTCAATCTCGCGGCGTGACCCGCCCGTGACCGCCCGGTCGATCGAGGCGCCGCGGCGCACCGTTGTCATCGAGAGCGTGGCGCCGGCCGTGGACTGTGGGCGCTTTCCCGTGAAGCGCGAGGTCGGGGCGGTCTTCGAGGTCTCCGCCGACATCTTCAAGGACGGCCACGACGTGCTCGTCGCCTACCTGAAATATCGGCGCGCCGCCGAACGAACGTGGCGCGAGACGCCGATGCGCCACGTCGACAACGACCGCTGGGCGGGCGCCTTCACGCTCGCGGCGGCGGGACGGTACCGCTACACGATCGAGGCGCTCGCGGAGCCCTTTCGCTCGTGGCTCGCCGACCTCGAGAAGCGCCACGCGGGCGGCCAGGACCTCGCGAGCGCGCTCGGCGAAGGCCTGGCGCTCATCCGCGCGGCGGCGGAGCGGGCGACCGCCGCCGCGGATCGCAAGGCGCTGGCCGCGTACGCCGACAGGATAGAGCGCGCCCCGACCCCGGCGGGCGCCGTGGCGCTGGCCGGTGACGCGGACCTGGGCGCGCTGATGACGCGCTACCTCGATCGGACGGAGGCGACGTGGGCCGAGGGTCTGTTCGACGTGGTCGTCGACCGCGAGCGCGCGTGCTTCGCCGCATGGTACGAGTTCTTCCCGCGCTCGGGCGCCGCCGTCGACCGTAGCGCGACGTTCAAGGAGGCCGAGGCGCAGCTCGCGCGCGCCGCGGCGATGGGCTTCGACGTCGTCTACCTGCCGCCGATTCATCCGATCGGGAGGGCGCACCGCAAGGGGCGCAACAACGCCCTCGTCGCGGCGCCGGGTGATCCCGGGAGCCCGTGGGCCATCGGCAGCGCCGACGGCGGCTTCACGGCCGTGCATCCCGACCTGGGCACCCTCGACGACTTCGACCGGTTCGTCGAGGCCGCGCGGCGGCTCGGGCTCGAGGTCGCGCTCGACTTCGCGATCCAGTGCTCGCCGGATCATCCCTGGGTCCACGAGCACCCGGAGTGGTTCTTCCACCGGCCCGACGGCACGATCAAGTACGCCGAGAATCCGCCGAAGCAGTACCAGGACATCTATCCCCTGAACTTCCAGGGCGAGGAAGCCCGGCCGCTCTGGGACGAGATGCGGCGGATCCTCGAGTTCTGGATCGGCCACGGCGTGCATACGTTCCGCGTCGACAATCCGCACACGAAGCCCGTGAAGTTCTGGGAGTGGCTCATCCGGGCCATCCAGGACGCGCATCCCGAGGTCGTCTTCCTCGCCGAGGCGTTCACCCGGCCCAAGATGATGAAGGCGCTGGCCAAGGCGGGGTTCACCCAGTCCTACACGTACTTCACCTGGCGCAACACGAAACAGGAGCTGATCGACTACCTCTCGGAGATCACCACGCCCCCGGTGGCGGAGTATTTCCGTGGCCACCTCTGGCCGAACACGCCGGACATCCTCCACGAGTCGCTGCAGCGCGGCGGCCGCCCGGCGTTCAAGACGCGGCTGGCACTGGCCGCCACGCTGTCCTCGCTCTACGGCATCTACGCCGGATACGAGCTCTGCGAGAACGTGCCGCGCGAGCCGGCGTCGGAGGAGTACTTGAACTCCGAGAAGTACGAGTACAAGGTGCGCGCGTGGGATGCACCCGGGAACCTCGTGGACTACGTGACGCGGATCAACCGGATCCGGCACCAGAACCGCGCGCTACACCTCTACCGGAATCTCCGGTTCTACGGCGCGGACGATCCGAACATCCTCTTCTACGGCAAGATGACGCCCGCGCGCGACAATCTCGTCTTCGTGGCCGCCAACCTCGACCCCTTCGCCACCCACGCGTGCCTGGTCGACGTGCCGATCGGCGAGCTCGGGATCGGCGCGGCGCAGACCTACCGGATGCACGAGCTGATCAGCGACCGGTGGCACGAGTGGCGGGGGTCCCGCGGCTACGTGGAGCTCGACCCGCACATCGAGCCCGCGCAGATCTTCGTCCTTCATCGCTGAGGCGGCGGCTGGGCGGGTCTTGTCTCGGCGGGCGGCAGCGGCTGCGGCAGTGTGAAGATCATGCTGGTCGCTTGTGCGCCGTCCTTGTCGAAGTAGACGAGCAGCCCGTCCTGGTAGAGGAAGAACTCCAGGTCACCCTCCTTGCCGATGCGACCCGGTGCTCCCCAGCCATCCACGACGAGCCTGCGGTTGAAGATGTCGGGCTTGGGCTCGAGCTTGAAGGTGCGCACGACGTCCTTCCGGTAGCCCGAGGGCGCCAGGAGGCCGAAGTCGACGATCATCTTCTCGATGCCGGTCGGCGCCTGGGCGCCCTCGTACACCCACTGCGCGGTGTCGTAGCCTTCGACCTTCTGCGCCGTCTCCTTGGTGGGCGCGCCGTACCGGGCGCGGACCGCCGCCTGCTTGGTCTCCCCCGGCTTGATCTGGCCCCATTCCGACGCCGCCACCGGAGCGGCGAGCAGGAGAACGAGTCCCAGGGCCCACAGAGATCGCATCGCTAGAATCCCAGCGCCACGCCGTCGCCGCGGGGGTCGGCGCCGCCGATCAGCGTGCCGTCGCGAAGCACGATTCCGTGCGCGTGGCCGCATCGCCAGAAGAGCTCCGGCGCCGGCCTGACGCGGTGGCCCTTGGCGGCGAGGGCCGCCAGCACGTCGGCGGGCACGCGCGACTCTACGTGCATGACGTCCTCGGGCTCGCCCGGCAGGAACGCGCCGATGAGGAAGCGTGGCCGCTCGATCGCCTCCTGGACGTCCATCCCATAGTCGAAGAGGTTCGTGAGCACCTGCAGGTGGAACATCGCCTGGCCGTTGCCGCCCATCGTCGCGAAGCCGAGGACCGGGCGCTCGTCCCGGGTCGCGATGGACGCCATCAGCGTGTGGAAGGGGCGCTTGTCGGGCGCGAACGCGGCCGGATGCGACGCATCCAGGGTGAAGTGCCGCCCGCGGTTCTGGAGCACCACGCCAGTCCCCGGCGGCACCACACCCGAGCCGAAGGCGTTGAAGAGGCTCTGGATCACGCTGATCAGGTTACCGCGCTCGTCGGCCACCACGAAGCCCGTGGTGTCGCCCTCGGGGTCGCCGAAGGAGTGGGACTGCGCCTTCGCCGGGTCGAAGCCGCTCCGGCGCCGGGCCGCGTACGCCTTCGACAGCAACGCCGCCACCGGGACGCTCGCGTGCGCCGGGTCGCCGATCCAGCGATCGCGATCGGCGTACGCCAGCTTCACGATCTCGACGAGCAGGTGCAGGTGCTCGACCGAGTGCAGCGGATGGTCGGCGAGCGAAAAGCCCTCGAGCATGTTCAGCCCGAGGAGCGCGGCCAGCCCCTGCGTCGGCGGCGGCGTCTCGTAGATCGTCGTGCCGCGGTAGGTCGTCGAGATCGCCTGGCCCCACTCGCCGGTGTGCCGGGCCAGATCGTCCCGCGTGAGGAACCCCTCGGCCTCCATCCGCCGCGCGATCGCCTCGGCGACCCGCCCGCGATAGACGACGTCGGGCCCCTCGGCGGCGAGCTCGGCGAGCGTGCGGGCGAGATCGGGCTGGGTCAACACCTCTCCGAATTCCGGGCCGCGGCCGCCCGGCGCGAAGATCCGCCGCCACTCCGGGTCCGCATTGACCGGGAGGTATTCGCGGATCGACTGGCTCAGCAGCGACGTCGTCGGGAATCCGCGGGAGGCGCAGTGGATCGCCGGCTGGAGCAGCTCGCCGAGCGGACGGGTGCCGAACCGCTCGAGCAGCATCGCCCAGGCGCGTACGCCGCCCGGCACGCTGACCGTGGGCGGGCCGGTGATCGGCAGCCGGTCCATGCCACGCCGCCGCAGCTCCTCGAGGCTCGCGCGCGAGCCCGACCGGCCGCTCCCGTTGAGGAAGTGCACGCGCCGCGTCGCGGCCTCGTAGTAGAGGCAGAAGAGATCGCCACCCAGCCCGCAATTCTGAGGCTGGGTCACCGCGAGCACGGCGTTCACCGCGACGGCGGCGTCGGCGGCGGTGCCTCCGTTCCTCAGCACGTCGATGCCGGCGAGCGTCGCGTCGGGGTGCGCGGCTGCGACCATACCCCGGCGCCCGAGCGCCGCCGGGCGATGCGAGTAGCCGATCGCGGGCATGCCGGTCAGCCGCCCTGGAACAGCCGGGAGATCTCGTCCTGCGCGAACATCGGCATCGGCTCCTGGCGGCTTCCGGTCACCAGCGTCACGCCCTGCTCGCGCGGCACGACCTGGCCGATGAAGTGACAGTCGATGGACTCGCGCGCGAGGGCGTGGATGACGATGCCGGCGTCGGCCGGCGCCAGCGTCAGGAGGAGCGCGCCCGACGCGATCGTGCCGAGCGGGTCGAGCCCGAAGGCCTCGCAGAGCGCCCGGCCTTCCGGCAGCACCATGATGCGCTCGCGGTCGATGCGGAGCCCGACGCCGGCGGCATCGGCCAGCTCGACGAGGGCGGTGGCGATCCCGCCCTCGGTCGGATCGTGCATCGAGTGCACCGCGGCCAGCTCGCACGCGATCTCGGCTTCCGGCAGGACGCTGAGCCCCGGGGCCTTCAGGAAGCCCTTGGCTCGGCGGATGGCCGCCGGGGACACGCCGCGCGCCCGAAGCTCAGCCTCCTTCTCTCGTGCGATGATGGCCGCTCCCTCCAGCGGGACTCCCTTGGTCATCACGACGGCGTCGCCCACCCGCGCGCCCCCCGTCGTGACAAGCTTGTCCTTGTCGACCTCGCCCAGCATCGTGCCGGCGACGATCGGGCGGTCGAGCCCGTGCGTGATCTCGGTGTGGCCTCCGACCAGGACCACCTCGAGCTCATCGCACGCCGCGTGCAGCTCGGCGAACAGCGCCTCGACCGAGGCATCGCTGGTGGCGCCGGCCGGCAGCAGCAGCGTCGCCAGGAACCACCGCGGGCGGGCCCCCCGGACGGCGATGTCGTTGGCGTTGACGTGAAGGGCGTACCACCCGATCTCGGCGGTCGCGAACGTGATCGGATCGCTCGTCGCGACGAGGTACCGGTCGCCCATGTCGATGACGGCGGCATCTTCACCGACCCGGGGACCGACGACGACGCGGGGATCCTTGGTGTGGTGCTTGTCGAAGATCGCCTGCAGCGTCCCGGCACGAAGCTTGCCGATTGGCAGAGACTGCATGCCGACCGGTAGTATACACCGCATGTCGCGCCGTTCGACCACGGCGCCGGCGGTCGAGTGCGTCCCGAACGTGAGCGAGGGCTCGCGGCGCGGCTCGCCACGGGCGACGGTGCGCCCGACGCCGGCCCGGCGCGATTCGACGCGCGCACGGGCGCCGTGCTCGTCGGCGCCCGCGACGTCCTCGTCGCGTTCAACGTCTGGCTATCCACCGGCGACGTCTCGATCGCGCGCGAGATCGCACGGGCTGTCCGCGAGTCGTCGGGAGGGCTTCCGGCGGTTCAGGCGGTGGGGCTGCCCGGCTTCACGCCCGACCTCTACCTCGACTCGTACCTCGACCCCGAGGTGTCTGGGCCGGCGTGATCGGGCCAGTCCAGCACGAGCCGCGTCCACCGCTTCACGATGACCTGCTCGTGGACGGTCGGCGTGTAGTCGACGTCGATCGGCAGCGCGCGGATGCGGAGTCCGTCGGTGCCCGGGCGCCCCGCGCCGTCCCACGCCCGTGCGTGTCGGCGCAGCCGCTCCGTGTCCGCGCCGTCGCCGAACCCTCGCACGTGGAGCTCGAAGGGCCGCGGCTCCCGCTCGGGCTCGGCGGGCACGGGATCTCCGGGGGGACGCATGAAGAAGACGGCGCTCCCTTCTTCGAACACGCCGGCCGCGCTGCGGTACTTGCCCTCCTCGCCCACGATGTGAGCCATCAGCGCCGCGTTATAGCCCGTGCCCGCGCCGATCTCGAGGACGCGAAGCCCGGGCTCGAGCTTGAGCTGCTCGAGCATCGTCGCCATGATCTCGGGCTGTGACGAGGAGCTGACCGCCTCGCCGTCGACGGTCTTCGTGGGGATGGCCTGGTCTCGATAGGCGTCCGCGAGCGGCACGCCGGGCAGGAAGAGGTGGCGCGGGACCGCGCGAAACGCCGCCTCCACGCGCGCGTCGCTGATGCATCGGCGGCCGACGAGCCCGTCGACCAGGGCGCGATGGAGCGCGGCCGCGTCGGCCATCCAGGTGTCTCGGCTCAGGTCAGGAGCTTGAGGAGGTCGGAGGTCAAGTCGTAGAGCTGGGCGCAGCCGGTCTCGCCGCCGAGGTGGCCCTGGATTCGCCGGCGCAGGCCCTCGTCGGCGGTCTCGCCGAGGAGCGCCGCGATCTTTCGTTGCGGCTCCGAGCAGATCTCCATGTACGGCAGCCGGGGTGTGACGTGCTCGGCGCGCACGATCATCCCCGTCGCCAGATCGATCTCGTACGTGAGCTCGAACCCGTGCACGTTGTCGTGCATGGAGTGGAAGAGCGCCAGGCACCCGTCGCGGCGCGAGAGCCGCGCGACCTTCCGGCGCTCGAAGACGCGCCGCTGGCCCGGCCGCGGGCTGTAGAGGTCGGGCTGCATCGGCGTGGCGACGGTGCGCGAGCCGAGGAGGCCTCGTCCCGCGTCACTGTAGGTGAAGCAGGAACTCGGCAAATCGATCCAGCCGGTCGTGTCGAGCTGCCAGCATTCCCAGGCGTCACCGCCGGCCGCGCGCTCGGCGCGCTCGCGGGGAAGCTTGGCCACCTGGCGGGCGAGCCGTGCTACCTCGACCATCGCGCCGAGGACCAGGCCGGCGCCCGGGCCGGACCCGGTCAGCTCGGCGACCCGGCGACTCAGACCGCCGACCATCTGCGTTCCGGCGAGCTGCTCGATGCCCGCCACGAGCGCCGGGTCGAGCGCCCCGGCGAGCGGCCGGCAGCGCGCCTCGTGGATCAGGTAGGTCGGCGAGGGCAGGGCCACCACCGAGAGCTCCACGGCCTGGTCGTCGTCGCGCAGCACCACCGTGTGCGTGAACGCATCCGCGTGGGTGTTGTCCACCCAGCCATCCATGATGCGCTCGTAGCGGTCGCGGCCCCGGAGCAGCGCCGGCGTGATCACGCGATCACCTCGATAGATACTTCTCGGGTTCCTTGTCGAACTGCTGCTTGCAGCCGACGGCGCAGAAGTAGTACGTCTGGCCTCGGTAGGTCGACTGCGCGGCCGCCTTCGCGGGCTCCACGGTCATCTTGCACACGGGATCAATGGACATCGCCACGCCTCCCTCGAGCATTGAAGGGCTCGGCTGCCATCTCCTGAGTCGCAGACTGTTCGTGACCACGGATACCGATGAGAACGCCATCGCCGCGCCGGCCAGGATCGGTGAGAGCAGGACGCCCCAGAGCGGAAAGAGCACGCCCGCCGCCACCGGAATCAGCACGACGTTGTAACCGAACGCCCAGACGAGATTCTCCTTGATGATGCGGATGGTTCGGCGCGAGAGGTCGACGGCAACCACCACACCCCGCAAGTCGCCGCGTACGAGCGTCACGTCGGCGGCCTCGATCGCCACGTCGGTGCCGGAGCCCATCGCAATCCCGGCGTCGGCCTGGGCGAGCGCCGGCGCGTCGTTGATGCCGTCCCCCACCATTGCGACACGGCGTCCCTCCGCCTGGAGCTTCGCGATCTCGCGCGCCTTGTCCTCGGGCAAGACCTCGGCGAGGACGCGGTCCATACCGGCCCGCCGAGCGACGGCCTCGGCGGTGAGTCGAGCGTCGCCGGTGAGCATCGCAACGCTGAGGCCCCGCCGCTTCAGAGCCGCGACGACCGAGGCGGCCTCGGGCTTCAGCACGTCGGCGACGGCGATGACGCCCAACGCGCGCCCGCCGAGAGCCAGGTAGACCGCGGTCTTACCCTCGGCGGCGAGCGCCTCCGTCCGCGGGGCGAGCGCCCCGACGTCGACGCCGCGAGCGTCCATCAGCGTGCGATTGCCGAGGAGCACTCGGCCGTCGGTCGCGATCGCGTCGAGCCCCTGGCCCGGCACCGTCGTGAACTCGCTGATCGGCGGCAGCGCCAGGCCGCGGTCCTTGGCCCGAGCGACGATGGCTTCGCCCAGCGGGTGCTCCGAGCCCTGCTCGGCGGCCGCCGCGAGGGCCAGAACCTCGTCCTCTCCGACTCCACTGCCGGCCGCGGGGATCACGTCGGTGACCACGGGGCGCCCGACCGTCAAGGTGCCGGTCTTGTCGAACACGACCGTGTCTACGCGATCGAGCAGCTCGAGCGCCGCGGCGCTCTTGACGAGGACGCCGAGCTCGGCGCCGCGGCCCGTCGCGACCATGATCGCGGTCGGAGTCGCGAGCCCCAGCGCGCAGGGACACGCGATGACGAGAACGGCCACCGCGTTGGTGAGCGCGTAGAGTACCGCCGGCTCGGGACCGAAGGCCCACCACGCGAGGAACGTCAGCGCCGCAATCGCCAGGACGATCGGGACGAAGACCGCCGCGACGCGGTCGGCCAGCCGCTGGATCGGCGCGCGCGAGCCTTGCGCGTCAGCGACGAGCTTGACGATCCGCGCCAGTGCCGTCTCGCTGCCCACGCGCGCGGCGCGGAAGATGAAGCTTCCGGTGCGGTTGACCGTGCCCGCGAAGACCTTCGCGTCCAGGACCTTCTCGACCGGCAAGCTCTCGCCGGTGAGCATCGACTCGTCGATGGTCGAGGCGCCCTGGGTGACCACGCCGTCCACCGGGACGCGCTCGCCCGGGCGGAGGCGGACGAAGTCGCCGACTCGAACGTCGGCCGTCGGCACGTCGACTTCGGCCCCGTCACGGACCACCCGCGCGGTGCGCGGAGCGAGGCTGACCAGCCGTCGAATCGCCTCGGAGGTCCGCCCGCGCGCCCGCGCCTCGAGCCAGCGCCCGAGCACGACCAGCGTAATGACCGTCGCGCTCACGTCGTAGTACATCACCGCCCCGTGCGCCGGGAACACGTGCGGCCAGAACGTGACCGCGACGCTGAAGAAGTACGCGGCGTTCGTCCCGACCGAGACCAGCGTCGACATGGACGCGGTGCGGTAGCGGAGGTCGTGCAGGAACCCGCGGTGGAACTGCCAGCCGACCCAGAACTGGACGGGCGTCGTGAGAGCCAGGAGGAGCCGGGAGTCCTGGAGCACGGCCGGCACCCACGGCAGGACGTGGGACATCCCGCCCAGGAGCACGGGCACGGAGAGCACGGCGCCGACCACGAACTGAATCTGCTGGCGCCGCTGATCGGCCTCCCGCGCCGATCGCTCGCTGTCGACCGTGTCGGCCGGCCCGACCCCGGAGCGCGGCTCGGCGAGCTCGTAGCCGGCCGCGGCGACCGCCGCCCGGAGCGCATCGACGCTCGTCAGCGCCGGGTCGAACGAGACGGTCGCCTGCTCGGTCGCGAGGTTGACCAACGCCCGATCGACGCCGGGGACCGAGGCCAGTGCGCGCTCGACCTTACCGACGCACGCCGCGCAGTGCATCCCGCGGACGGGCGCGACCACTTCTGTCTCTTGCCGCTCCGGCATCACTTGCCCCGGAACCGGGCGAAGACGTCGAGCAGCTCATCGATCTTCTGCTGGCGCTCGCTCTTCGAGCCGGTGCGCAGCGCGTCGGCGACGCACGACTCGATGTGCCGGCCGAGCAGGAGCTTCTCGACCTGTTCGAGCGCGCCCTGCACCGCCGAGACCTGGAGCAGGATGTCGACGCAGTACGCCTCGCCGTCGATCATCCGCTGGAGACCCTGCACCTGTCCCTCGATCCGGCGCAGCCGCCCGAGGGCTTTGGCCTTCGTCTCCTCGTTGATCATCCCTATACCCCCCGGGGGTAGTATCGTCCGGCCGCGACGCGCTGTCAACTCGTCGGCGGTCGCTGGTCACGGCGGGCGGGGGCGGGAGGGGATCGACGGGACCACGCGGCACGCGTACGCTGCTCCGTCGCGGCTGGGCTCCATCCAGGCGCGTGAGGCCCGGCACGACGACGAACGCGCGCGCCACCGCCCCACCGGGAGAAGCGTACGCTCAGACGTCGAACAGCGACGGCTGCTCCGCCGGCGGCGCCGTTCGCGCGCGGCCGCCCGCGCGGGTCTTCGGCCCTTTCCGCGTGGCGCCTTTCGCCTTCGCCGGCTGGGGGCGCGGCAGCTTCTATCCCTTCTGGTACGCGATGCGGTCGCCCTGCTTGATCACGAGCAGGTCCACGAGGCGCGCGAACGGGTTGGACAGGAGCGCCAGGTATTTTTCCCAGTAGCGGGGCGAGTGCGCGAGCGTGCGCATCTGGTCGAGCGCCAACGACAGCGCCGTCCGATCGCCGCGCTTGGCGGCGAGCTTCAGGTCGCCGACCAGCTTGGCCTGGCTGATCCGTGACGGCCGCGCCCGGGCCATCAGCGGCTCACTGGGGCGCGCCGCCGCGCAACCTCACTTCGTAGCCTTCGCGGTCCGCGTGGTTCGGCTGGAGGGTGACCTTGCGGTCGAGGGCCTGCGCCAGCCGCTCGAGCCCATCCCGGCCGTCGCCCTCGAAGTACCGGGCGAGGTCGGGATGCACGCGGATCACGACCTCCCGGCCGTTCGCGTCGTCGGCCGTGCCGACCTTCGCCTGCGCGACGCGGAAGATTTCCGCGGCGAGCGTCGTGTCGGACTTCGTGATGCCGCTCCCCTTGCACGTCGGGCACACCACCGAGAGCAGCGAGCGCAGATCCTGGCGCACGCGCTTGCGGGTCATCTCCACGAGGCCGAGCTCGGAGATCTCGAGCACGTTCGTGCGCGCCTTGTCCTCGGCCAGCGCGCGCGTGAGGGCGCGGTACACCTGCTCGCGGTGCTCCGCCGACTCCATGTCGATGAAGTCGATGATGATGATGCCGCCGAGGTCGCGCAGGCGGATCTGGCGCACGACCTCGCCGACCGCCTCGAGGTTGATCTTGAGCACGGTCTGCTCGAAGTCGCGCTTGCCGACGTACTTGCCGGTGTTGACGTCGATCGAGACCAGCGCCTCGGTGTGGTCGATGACGATGTACCCGCCGGACTTGAGCCACACGCGGCGCCGGAGCGCCTTCTCGATGTCCTTCTCGACGCCGAGCGCCTCGAAGATCGGCGCGGGCTCGGCCCACAGCCGCACCCGGTCCCGCAGCGCCGGCACGAGCGCCTCGACGTACCCGGCGCACTTGTCGTAGACCGCGCGCGAGTCGACGACGAACTCGTCGATCTCCGGCGAGAACAGATCGCGCACGACGCGGAAGGTGAGGTCCCCCTCCTCGTGCAGCACCGCCGGCGCCGCGGCCTGCTCGAAGCGGGCCTGGACCTGCGCCCACAGGCGCGTCAGGAACTCCACGTCGGCGGCGAACTCGCCCTCGGTCTTGCCCTCGGCGTTCGTCCTCAAGATGAAGCCGCCCGCCGGCAGGTTCAGGGAGCGCAGCGCCGCGCGGAGCCGGTCGCGCTCGCGCTCGTCGCGGATGCGGCGCGAGACCCCGATGTGGCGCGCCTGGGGCATGTAGACGAGGTAGCGCCCGGGCAGCGAGATGAACGAGGTGATCCGCGCGCCCTTGCTCCCGAGCGATTCCTTCGAGACCTGCACGAGGACGTTCTGGTCCTTGTGGAGGAGCTCCTCGATCGGGGCCGTCTCGCGACGCGGCTCGAGCTCCTCCACGTCGACGTCGGCGTCGCCCTCCTCGTCGCCCTCGGCGAGCATCGCGCCCGCGAAATCGCCGAGGTTGGTCGTGTAGTCGCCGGCGTAGAGGAAGGCGTCCTTCTGCAGCCCGATGTCGACGAACGCCGCCTGCATGCCCGGCAGGACGTTCGTCACGACGCCCTTGTATACACTCCCCACGATCGAGCGGTGGCGGTGCCGCTCCAGGTAGAGCTCGGTGAGGAGGCTACCCTCCTGGACTCCGACACGAGTTTCGTTGAGACCCGCATTGACGACGATCCGTTTGCGCACGGCAGCACCTCGCCGACACGGCAGCCCGGTTCATACGGCCGAGCCTTCCGTGTCTCATTGGAACTGCCGCATTCGTACCGAGAGGAGGAGGCCAAGGGTCATGAAGGAGGCGACCATCGAGGAGCCGCCGTAGCTCATCAACGGCAGCGGGATCCCGACGACGGGCAGAAGACCGGTCACCATCCCCACGTTGATCAAGACCTGCGCCGCGAACAGCGACGTGGCGCCCAGCGCCACGAGCCGACCCACCGGCTCGCGCGCGGTCGCCGCGATGTCGAAGCCCCGCAGGAGGAGCAAGACATAGCACAGCAGCAGGACGAGACAGCCGACGAACCCCCACATCTCGGCGAATACGGCAAAGATGAAATCCGTGTGACGCTCCGGGAGAAATGCGAGCCGGCTCTGCGTCGCGCCGGCCACGCCCTTGCCCAGGAGCTGGCCCGATCCAATCGCGATCTTCGCCTGGATCACGTTGTACGCGCTCCCGAGCGGATCGCGGAACGGGTCCAGGAAGACGAGAATTCGTTCGCGCTGGTATTCCTTCAGCACCAGCCAGGCCAGCGGCAGCGCGCCCAGCCCCGCGAGGGCCAGGCCCGCGAGGAGCTTGAAGCGCATGCCGGCCCCGACGAGCAGGATCGCCAGCAGGGGGACAAGCAAGAGCGCGGTGCCGAGGTCCGGCTGCTTGATGATCAGCACGATCGGCACCGCGACGATCGGTAAGGTCAAGACCAGGGTGAGCTTGCCCACCGGCTGCGCCCAGCGGGACGTGATCGCCCACACCGCCATGAGCAGGAAGCATACCTTGAAGATCTCGGAAGGCTGAACCGACAGGGGGCCGAGCACGACCCATCGCCGCGCGCCCGACACGGTTCGGCCCAGCGCGAACACGGCGGCGAGGCCGATGAGGCCCAGCAGGTAGAGAGCGGGCGCGGCGCGAACGAGCCGGCGGTAGTCGAGACTCGCCAGCAGCACCATGACGACGAGGCCGATCACGAACCAGAGGATCTGCCGCAGGACGACGCTGCCGCCCGCCCGGCCCACGTGGAGGCTCGTCAGCGTCACCGTGCTCATCACGACCAGACCGAACGCGAGCGCCAGCAGCAGCCAATCTACGTTCTGCAGCAGGCGCCGGTCGATCCGGAGCACTAGCCGGCGATCTCCACCGAGGCGACCCTCTCGAAGAAGATCGCGTTCAGAATTTTCCGCGCGATCGGGGCCGCGACCTGGCCGCCCTTACCCCCCCGCTCCACGATCACCACGACGACCACCTCCGGCGCCTTCGCCGGCGCGAAGGAGGCGAACCACGCGTGATCCTGGCCCTTCTCGGCCTTGGACTTGGCGACCATCTGCGCGGTGCCGGTCTTGCCGGCGATGTCAAGGCCGGGGATCCGGGCCGCCACGCCCGTCCCGCCCTCGTTCACCACCGCCCAGAGGCTCCGCCTGAGGAATGCCCACACGACCGGCGACAGCTCCACGTGGCCGGCGACCTGTCCCGGATCGCTCCACACGACGCGGTCGAGGCGCTCGACCCGCTGCACGAGACGCGGCCGCCAGAGGACGCCGCCGTTGGCGATCGCGGCCATGAAGCGCGCGACCTGCATCGGCGTGACGAGCACGGTGCCCTGCCCGATCGACATGTTGACCGTCTCGCCGGGCGGGTACGTCCGCCCCTGGCGCCCGCGCGCGGCCTGGGGCCGCGGCAAGAGGCCGGCCTTCTCCCCCGGCAGGTCGATGGTCGTCGGCTGGCCGAACCCGAACGCGCTCGCGTAGCGTACGATCGCCGCCCCGCCGATCTTGAGTCCCGCCTCGTAGAAGAAGATGTTGCAGGACTGAGCGATCGCGTTGTGGAGATCGACCGTGCCGTGCCCGCCGTCCTTCCAGTCCTTGAAGGTGGCCGTGCCCAGGTGAAACTCGCCGTTGCAGTGTGTCCGGTCGAGCGGCGTGAGGCTTCCTTCCTGCAGGCCCGCCGCCGCGACAAGGATCTTGAACACGGAGCCGGGCGCATACTGGGTCTGGATCGTCCGGTTCAGCAGCGGGAAATTCGGATCCTGGACGACGCGCAGCCACGCGTCGCGCTCGATGGTTCCGGTGAAGCGATCGATCTCGAAGGCCGGCGTGGACACCATCGCGAGCACGTCGCCGCTTCGCGGGTCCATGACGACGACCGCACCGGCAAGGCCTTCCATCGCGCGCTCCGCGGCCTCCTGGATCCCGCGATCCACCGTGGTGATGACCTGCGCGCCGGCGTGCGGCTCCGTCTGCTGCACCCGGCGGACCGGGCGTCCCATCGCGTCGACCTCGATCCGCTCGCCGCCGTCCTGCCCGCGCAGATACTCGTCGAGGAGGCGCTCGAGGCCGCTCTGTCCCACCATGTCGCCGCGCCGGTATCGCCCCTGCTTGAGCTGCTCGTCGTTGGCCTCGCGGACGTAGCCCAGGAGGTGCGCGGCGAAGCGGCTCGTCGGGTAAACCCGCTGGGGCTCGACCTCGGTGATGACTCCCGGCAGCTCGAGCTTCCACTCCTCCACCTTCGCGACGTCCGCGAGCGTCAGGCTACGGCGTACGCGCACGGGGAGGAGCGAGTCGGGCTGCACCTTGGCCACCGCGTCCGTCAGGTCCTGGTAGGGAATGTGGAGCAGCGAGGCGACGCGGCCGAGGACGGCGTCGCGACTCTCGACGTCGCGGGGAAGCTCGCGGGGAATCAGCGAGAGCGTGAACGCCGGGCGGTTGTCGACCAGCGGCGTGCCGTGGCGGTCGAATAGGATGCCGCGTGGCGCGGCGATGGGACGAACGCGGATCCGGTTCTTGTCAGACGCGTCGAGGAAGCGGCCGCCCTCCAATACCTGGAGGTACCAGAGCTGGCCGACCAGGACGAGGAACGCGACGGTCACCGCGGTCGCGATCACCATGACGCGCTTCTGCCCGGCGTCGCGGCGGCCCGGCAACGACCGGCGAGAGATGCTCACGGCTGCCCGCCTTCGAAACGTCCACGGAGGGCCTGCGCCCAGGCCAGACCCAGGACGACGGCGGCGCCGACGAACCCGTTGCAGAGCGCCTGCGGGAGCACGACGTACATCATCAGGTCGCCGAACGGCGCTGGGAAGCGGAAGATTTGCAGCAGCGCGAACCGCGCGAGCCCTTCGGCGATCGTGAGCATCACGAGCCCCGGGACCTGGACCAGCGGCTGACTCACCCTGAGCCGCCCGCCGGCGACGCCGATCCCGAACCCGATCACGGCCTTCGTCAGCGCCTGCACGCCGATCAGGCCGCCGCCGGCCGCGTCCTGGAGCAGCCCGGTGACGAACCCCGACAGGCACCCGAACTCGGGGCCGCGCCGCAGCGCCAGCAGGACCACCATGATCAGCGGTAGGTCGGGCGTCACGCCCGCGATGCTGATCAGCGGGGTGAGCGTCGCGTGAGCGACCGAGCCTCCGGCGACCGTGAGCACGAGCAGGCCGCGCATCAGCCGTCCGTCGGGAAGTAGGCGGTGAGGTCGCGCTGCGAGTCGCCGGTCACCAGCAGGACTTCATCGACCCGTGCGAAGTCGACGGCCGGCGTCAGCTCGGCGTAGTGAAAGAGCGCGGCGCCGCGGTTGTCGATCGAGCGGACCGTGCCGATCGGGATGCCGCGCGGAAAGAGCCCGCCCTGCCCGGCGGTCACGAGCACGTCGCCGCTCTGGATCGAGGCGCCATCCCGGGCCATGAACTTGAACCGGAGCGTGCCGCGCGGGTCGCCCTCGACGATGCCCGGGGTGCGGGTTCTCAGCACGTGGGCGCCGACGGTGGACGCGGGGTCGGTCAGCACCTGGACGATCGACGCGCCGAGCCGGACGTCGACGATGCGACCGACGAGGCCATCGGGCGAGATGACCGCGGTCAGGCGGGGGACGTTGTCGCCGCGACCCCGATTGACGGTGAGCGACCGGATCCAGCCGCCCCACTCGCGCGCGATGATCTCCCCGGGCAGGGTCGTCAGCGGGAGCCGTTCCTGCAAGACGAGCAGGCGGCGCAGGCGACGATTCTCGTCGTCGGTCTCGCTCACGCGCAATGCCCGGACCCGCAAGTCCTGCACCTCCTCGCGCAGCCGCCGGTTCTCAGCGCGCACGTTCTTCCAGTCGAGGTAGGTCGCCCACATACCGAAGGTGGCGCGGCTCGCCTTCGCGAGGCCGGTCTGGATCGGCGTGGTGACGATCGCAAAGAGGTCGCGGGCGGCGGAGCCGTACCCGCGCGTCTGCAGCGTGAGGAGCAGCAGGCAAGCCGCCACCAGGGAGCCGAGCAATGCGAGCTTCCGAATCTTCACCTTCCGACCCCCTGCGAGAAGGCTCGAAACCTGTTAGGCGGGGATCGCCACCTTTTTCAGGAGATCGAGCTCGTCCAGCACCTTCCCCGTCCCCAGCGCGACGCACGACAGCGGCTCGTCGCCCGGCGTCACCGGGAGATTCGTCTCCTGGCGCAGCAGGTGGTCCAGGCCCCGGAGCAGCGCGCCGCCTCCGGTGATGACAATACCCTTGTCCACGATATCCGCCGCGAGCTCGGGCGGTGTCCGCTCCAGACACGTGCGCACCGTCTCGACGATCGTCATCACGGGCTCGCGCAGGGCCTCCCGGATTTCCTCGTCGGTGATCACGATGGTCTTCGGGATGCCGTCGATCAGGTCGCGGCCCTTGACCTCCATGGTGCGGCGGTCGCCGCCCATCGGATACGCGGACCCGAGCGTCACCTTGATCTCCTCGGCGCGCCGCTCGCCGACGAGCAGGTTGTAGTGCTTGCGGATGTACTGGACGATCGCCTCGTCCATCTCGTCGCCGGCGATCCGGACCGACTTCGAGTAGACGATGCCGGAGAGCGAGATCACCGCGACCTCCGTGGTCCCGCCGCCGATGTCGACGATCATGTTGCCGCCGGGCTCCTGGATCGGCAGGCCCGCGCCGATCGCCGCGGCCATCGGCTCTTCGATCAGGTAGACCTCGCGCGCCCCCGCCTGCATCGCCGAGTCGCGCACCGCTCGCTTCTCGACCTGGGTGATGCCCGAGGGCACGCCGATGACGATGCGGGGCCGCACGAGGGTGCGCCGCCGATGCACCTTCGAGATGAAGTAGTGCAGCATCTTCTCGGTCACGTCGAAGTCGGCGATGACCCCGTCCTTGAGCGGGCGGATGGCGATGATGTTGCCGGGAGTGCGCCCGAGCATGGCCTTGGCTTCGTGACCGACGGCGAGCACTGAATGGTCCGCTTGGTGGATCGCGACGATCGAGGGCTCGTTGAGCACGATGCCTTCGCCACGGACATAGACCAGCGTATTCGCCGTTCCAAGGTCAATAGCGAGATCGTTGGAGAACATTCCGGCCAGCAGGTTGTAGAACATCACCGCTCCATCGTCGACGATTGAACCCCCGCGTCGGGTTTTTTACAGTAGCACAGTTCGTGCCACCCAGAAACGAAAACTCCATTTTTCCAAGGCTTTAGGCCACGACTGCGACGCTCGGCGGACCAGGCCCGGTCATGCGTAGAAAATCCAAGCCTTTTCAGCGTGTTCCCGATAGAAGGCGACCTCGATCGTGGGTCGGGCGGAACGGGCTTTTCGCTCCTGCTCCCGCGGACTGGGCGGCGGGCCTGCTGGCGAATTCTGACAGCCGCCCAGGATGGCACCATCCGGTGACAGCCAGCGTCATCAGATCTGCAGATCCGAGTTTCCGGAAAGCGGCCGGCGCCGGCCCGCGTCCGTCGTCGTGCGGCGCGTGGGAATTGTCGGAAGCGGCCGTCCGGGATAGCATCGCCGGGCGCCGATGACGACGGACGAGTTCGAGATCTGGTTCGACAAGGGCGTGACCGACGGGCTCCCCGTGGTCCCGCCCACACCTGAGCGCGTCGAGCGCATGCTCGCGGGCACCGGGCGAGCGCGCGACGAGCTGCTCGGCGAGATGCCGCCGAACTACGGCCGCCTGACCGTCGAGAAGACCGCGATCAACGCCGTCCTGGCCGGGTGCCGGCCCGAGTACCTGCCGGTCGTCGTCGCCGCCGCCGAGTGCGCGTGCGATCCCGCGTTCAACCTCCACGGCGTCGCGACCTCGACCCACTTCGCGGCGCCGCTCATCGTCGTGAACGGACCGATCCGGGGGCGCATCGGCCTCAACGGCGCCTTCGGCGTCTTCGGCCCCGGTTACCGCGCGAACGCGACGATCGGACGCGCGCTCCGCCTCTTGATGATCAACGTCGGCGGCGCGCGCCCGGGGGAGATCTCGATGTCCACGTTCGGCCATCCCGGGCGCTATACCTACTGCATCGCCGAGAACGAGGAAGCGAGTCCGTGGCCGCCCTTCCACGCGGGCCGCGGCTTCTCGGCCGGCGCCTCGGCCGTCACGCTCTTCGCGGGCGAGGCGCCGCACGGGATCTCGGATCACTCGAGCCGCACCGCGCGGGAGCTCGGCGGGTCGCTGGGATGGTCGATGGCGGGTCTCTGGAACAGCAAACACTTCCCACTCTACTCTCACACGATGCTGGTGGTGGGCCCCGAGCATGCGCGCACCTTCGCCGACGGCGGCTGGTCGAAGGAGGACCTCAAGCGTCATCTCTACGAGACGGTGCGGCGGCCGTACCACGCGCTCCTGCCCGACGCCGACCACGGCGAGGGTACGAATTTGCGATACGCCAAGATCGAGGCGGGGCCCGGGCCCGACACCATGATCTCCAAGTTCCCGTCGACGGATGAGATCCACGTCGTCGTGGCCGGCGGCACCGCCGGGCGCTTCTCGGTGGCGATCCCGGGCTGGCTCGGCACGAGGAACGGCTCGTGTCCGGTCACGCGAAGCGTGGAATAATTCGATTGACTCGGCATCGTGAGCGTGCCATTCTACGGGTCGGTTCTGGCACACACGGAGTCAGGTAACGATTGTGATAGATCGAGACACACGCCGCGCGGGCCCAGTTCGCGCGGCGTTTTTGTTTGCCTTCTAATTCCGGAAGGCAACCCCGCCACGATGGCGGGAGCACAGGGGCTGGGGCTTGAAGACCCCCTAAAGAGAGGTTCGAGGTATGGCTCAAGGACAGGTGAAGTGGTTCAACGATGCGAAGGGGTACGGGTTCATAACGCAGGAGGGCGGCGAGGACGTGTTCGTCCACTACAGCGCCATCCAAGCTCAGGGTTTCAAGAGCCTTGCGGAAGGTGACCGGGTCGAGTTCGAAGTCACTCGCGGTCCGAAGGGTCTTCAGGCAGCCAACGTCAGGAAGGTTTAACAACCCCACCCTGTTCACTCCCGCCCGGGCTCGGCGACGGGCCCGGGTGCCCAACACAGAGACAGCTCGGAAAGGCGTCTTATCCCATGCTCTGCACATTCAGTGATTCTCGGCTCACGCCGGCGATGCGCGACGCGATCGCCCGCGCGGGCTATTCCACTCCTACTCCTATTCAGACCCAGGCGATCGGGCCGATTCTCGAAGGACGCGACCTGATCGGCTGCGCCCAGACCGGCACCGGCAAGACCGCCGCATTCGCGATCCCGACGCTCGAGCTCCTCACCGGGGCGGATTCGGCGCTCGCCAAGCGCGGCAGCGCGGGACCGCGCGCGCTCGTCCTCGCGCCGACGCGCGAGCTCGCACTGCAGATCGCGGAAACGTTCGACATGCTCGGCCGCGCCCAGGGCGTCAAGACGCTGGTCCTCATCGGCGGCGAATCGATGGGGCCGCAGCTCACGGGTCTCCAGAAGAGGCCCGACGTCATCGTGGCGACCCCGGGCCGGCTCTTCGATCATCTCGAGCGCCGGTCGCTCGGACTCGGCACGTTGCGAATCGTCATCCTCGACGAGGCCGACCGCATGCTCGACATGGGCTTCGCGCCCCAGGTCGAGCGCATCCTCCGCGTGACTCCGCTCGACCGGCAGACCCTCTGCTTCTCCGCGACGATGCCGACGGAGGTCGAGACGCTGGTCCGCCGCCATCTCGTCCGCCCCGTGCGCGTCGAGGTCGGCGTGATCGCGAAGCCCGTCGCGAAGGTCACGCAGCGCCTCTTCAAGGCGCCGATCCAAGACAAGACGCCGCTCCTCCTGAAGCTGCTCGGCGAGGAGCGCGGTCAGACCCTCGTCTTCACGCGGACCAAGCATCGCGCCGATCGCGTGGCGCGCGCCGTGGGCGCGGCCGGCCACCGGGTGACGCGCCTGCACGCCGATCGCTCCATGTCGCAGCGCCGCGAGGCTCTCGACGGCTTCCGGAGCGGCCGCTATCGCGTGTTGATCGCCACCGACATCGCGGCGCGCGGGATCGACGTGCCCGAGATCGCCCACGTGGTGAACTTCGATCTGCCCCACACGGCCGAGGACTACATTCACCGGATCGGCCGAACCGCGCGCGCGGAGGCGAGCGGGCGCGCCACGAGCTTCGCGTCGCCCGAGGAGCACGAGCAGCTGCGCGCGATCGAACGGCACCTGGGACATCCGGTCCCTCGGCATTGACCCTAGTTTGGCGTCGCGCCTCGGCCGGCGGGGCCCCAGCCCCGCGACGGCCTGCGGCGCGCATCACCCCGGCCATGGAGGCCGGGATCATCGGAGCGTGAAGCTCCACAACAGAGAAAGAGGAAGGTCATGGCACAAGGCACAGTCAAATGGTTCAACGATGCGAAGGGCTTCGGGTTCATCACGCAGGAGGGCGGCGAGGACGTGTTCGTTCACTTCAGCGCCATCCAGGCTCAGGGTTTCAAGAGCCTCAGCGAGGGTGATCGAGTCGAGTTCGAGGTGACCCGCGGGCCGAAGGGCCTGCAGGCCGCCAACGTCCGAAAAGCCTAGCGCGCGGAATCCGAGGGGGGGCCGCCCCCCTCACGCATCGAGAGCCGGGGGAGTCCGAGGGGGGTCGCCCCCTCGGACAAATTAAAAGCCCCGACGGTGGCTGCGGCGCGTTGTGACTCGTTCACTCGCGCGTCGCGCCGCCCCGCTGGTGAAGCGGGACCGTCGGGGCCGGTGGCGCCTGGACTCCCAGGCGTTCCACCCGAGCTAGCGTGGAGCCTGCCTAGGAGGCGACCACCTCACAGATCACCGTAGGGTTACACATCGGCTGGATCACCTCCTATTCTCGGCAAGGCCGCCACGCGGGCCCAGTTCCCACCTACCCAGAACCGGATGCCGACTCCCGGCCCGGGGCTCGACCACGTCAGCCGTCGGCGGAATTGTCGACGGGGAACGCTGCTGGAACGCTGTGACGTTCCGGTCGATTTGCCCAATCCTACACCCGGGTCGGTCGTGCTCCAAAGCACAAAGTGCCGGACCCCGTTACTTGACGACGATCCGGGCGCGATTGCGCTCCCAGAGCCCGCTGCCGACGCCTTCGACCTTGCGGAGCTCTTCCGGTTTCTTGAACGGGCCGTGCGTGTCGCGGTACTCGACGATCTTCTCGGCCACGCGGCGGCCGATGCCTTCGAGTTTCATCAGCTCCTTGACGTCTGCGGTGTTGATGTTGACCGGAGCCGCGGCCGGTACCGCCGCCGTTTCTCCGGGGCGCGCCGGCGGTGCGGCGACGGCCGGCCACGGTGCCAGCCATCCGAACGCGACGAGCAGGGCGACGATCGCGGGGCGAACACGACTCATGGAGTTCCTCCTTCGTTCGGGTGCACGGCATTCACTCGAGCGCTCGCGAGCGAAGCCATTGAACCCGCCGTCGGCGGAACGCGTCAACGTCCAATCATTCGGACACGCGAAAAGGATACGTCAGTCGATCGAGGATTCGTGAAGCCGATCGAGATAGGCCTGCCACTCCACCGGGACCAGCGCCTTCTTGTTGGTGTTGCACTCCTTGCAGGCGGGAACGACGTTGCCGCGCGTCGATCGGCCGCCGCGCCCGAGCGGGACCAGATGGTCCATCGTCAGCGCGCGGTGTCCGACACGCCGCCGGCAGTAGTAGCACACGCCGTCGCCGATGCGCCGCTTCCACCACTGACTCTGGCGCAGCTCGCGCGCCTTCGCCCGCTCACGGCGCAGCGTGTCGGGATCGACGGGCGCTCCGAGGTCACTCATGCGCAGCGAGCGCCGTGGACAGCTGCTCCCACTCGCGCATGAGCCACGTGACCTGCTCCTCGGCACGCTTGCGCTCGGCGGCCGCCGCGCGGACGCGCTCGCCATCCGCGTAGAGGGCCGGGTCACCCAGCCGGTCGCCGACTTCGGCCAGGCGCGCCTCGAGCTCGTGAATCTGGCGCTCGACCTCCTCCAGGCGCCGCCTCAGCTCACGCACGTCCTTCGTCACCCTCCCGGTCCGCCTGGACGATTCCTTGCGCGACGCCCGCGGCGGCGGCTCCGGTCGGGCCGAGGACGGGGAGGCCGAGAGGTGGCGTGGCTTCGGAACGACACTCACCACGGCAGTCGCGGCGCGACCCTTGACGTCGAGGTAGTCGTCGTAGCTGCCCAGGTAGGTGACGAGCGTGCCGTGCGCGATCTCGACGATCCCGGTCGCGATGCGATTGATGAAGTAGCGGTCGTGGGAGATGAAGACGATCGTCCCCGGAAACGCGGCCAGCGCCCGCTCGAGCACCTCGCGCGAGGCGAGGTCGAGATGGTTGGTCGGCTCGTCCAGGCAGAGGAGCGCGGCCGGACGCACGAGCATCTTCGCCAGCGCAACGCGCGCCTTCTCGCCGCCCGACAGCACCGAGATTTTCTTTTCCACCGCGTCGCCCGAGAAGAGGAACGTGCCCAGGATCGTCCGGAGCCGCGTCTGCCCGAGCTCCGGCGCCGCACGCTCCAGCTCCTCCAGAACCGTCAGCGACGGCGTCAGGGCCTCGAGCTGGTGCTGCGCGTAGTAGTGGACGGCGACGTGGGCGCCGAGCGTACGCTCACCGCGGTCGAAGGGCAGCGCACCCGCCAGCATCCGGAGCAGCGTCGACTTCCCCGCGCCGTTGGGGCCGACGAGGGCGACGCGGGCGCCGCGCTCGACCTCGAAGTCGACGCCCGCGTAGACGACGTTGTCGCCGTACGCCTTGTGGACCCCCTTGAGCGTGGCCACCCGACGGCCGGTCCGCGGCGGCTGGGGGAAGGCGAAGCGGATCACGCGCGCCTCGCGCTCGACCTCGACGCGGTCGATGCGGTCGAGCATCTTGACCCGGCTCTGGACCTGCCGCGCCTTGGTCGCCTGGTACCGGAAGCGCTCGATGAACCGCTCGATCTCGGCGATGCGCTTGGCCTGGTTCCGCGCCTGCGCCTCGAGCAGCTCCCGCCGGGCCTGCCGCTGGACCAGGTACTCGTCGTAGTCGCCGGGGTAGACCGTGAGCCCCGCCGGCGCCAGCTCGGCGATCGACGTGACCATGCGATTCAGGAAATAGCGGTCGTGCGACACGAGGATGACCGTGCCTTCGTAGTCGGCGAGGAAGGCCTCGAGCCACTCGAGCGACTCGATGTCGAGGTGGTTGGTCGGCTCGTCGAGCAGCAAGAGCGACGGGCGCTGGAGGAGCAGCCGGGCGAGCGCGGCGCGCATCCGCCAGCCGCCCGAGAACTCGGCGAGCGGGCGCGCGAAGTCCGACGGACGGTAGCCGAGACCGCTCAGGATCGCGTTCGCCTCGGTCTCGAGCCGGTAACCGCCGAGCGCCTCGAACCGGTGCTGGAGATCGCCGTACCGCGCCGTGAGCGTCTCGCTCTCGGCGCCGGCGGCCGCGGCGAGCCGCGCCGCGACCTCCTCCATCTCGCGCTCCACCTGCCACACGTCGGCGAAGCCGGCGAGCGCCTCGGCGAGGACCGAGCCCTCCGGGTGCCCCGCCGCCTCCTGGGGGAGATAGCCGACCGTGGTCTCACGCGGCCGGACGATGCGTCCCTCGTCCGGCTCCTCGACGCCGGCCAGGAGCCGGCAGAGCGTCGTCTTACCGGCGCCGTTCGGTCCGACCAGCCCGATACGCTCACGATCGGGAATCCGCCACGACAGCTCGCGGAGGACCGGCTGACCCGCGTAGCCCTTCGCGACCTGCTCGACCTGGATCATGCGCGCGCGGGACGCGCGGGGCGGATCACGCTCATCCCATGCTCTGGATCTTCTCGGGCAGGACCTTGACGGTGATGCGAACCTCGCCGGGGCGGCGGTGTGCGTACCGGTCCTGGCCCGTGTACTTCTTGGCCAACGCGTCGATGTGGTCGTCGGCGCCCTTCTCCGTCACCTCGACGACCCGTCCGCGGATCTGCAGATAGCGGTAGGGATTGTCGGGGTCCTGGATCGAGAGTGCGACCTTCGGATTCCGCTGGAGATTCTTGTCCTTCACCCGCCCCCGCGCGGTGTTGAACCGGACGTGGGTGCCGTCGTAGTCCACCCAGACCGGCGTCACCTGTGGCGCGCCGTCGCGGCCGACGGTCGCGACGTGGGCGAACGATTTTTTCGCCAGCAGATCACGAGAGCTCTCCGGAACCGTTGCCATGGTCATCTCCCCTTGCTCTTGAGCTGGTCCAGCACCGAGAAGGCGTGGCGCACCGACTTGACCGCGAGCGTCCCGCCCATCAAGACTCCGATGTCGAGCGTTTCGGCGATCTCGGCGTCCGTCGCGCCCTGGTCGAGGACCTCCTCGACCCGGTGATCGATTCAGTCGAAACAGTTCTGGGACACGGCGACCGCCAGCGCCGTGAGCTCTTTGTGCTTCTTCGAGAGCGCGCCATCGGCGAAGACCTTCTTGCCGAGGTCCCCGAAGGCGGCATACACCTTCATGGACGATTTCAGCATGAGCCCGTTCAGCCGCTTGCGCTCGGTGTTCCGTTCGTGGATATGCATGGTCTCGTCCTCCGATCAGGGAGTGGTGGTCGTCGTCAGCTCGCCGGCGCGGGCGTCGGCCATCGCGCGCAGCGCCAACAGCATCCGGACCACGCACTGCTGGACGAGCAGCGCGTCCTGCGTGAACGGATCGGCGAGCCACTCGCGCGCCCATTCGGGCTTTTCGGCCGCGAAGCCGAGCGTGGGCGACAGCGCCCCGAGCCGCAGCAGCAGGTCATCGGCCGGCAACCCCGACGCCCTCAGCCTCGCCACGACCGCCGCGCGGACCGCCGCATTCCAGATCCCGGTCAGCCCCTCGATCAGCGCCGCGTAGCACGTCAGCTCCTTGCGGTCGTCGAACTGCTTGAGCACCGCCGGGACCAGCGGATTCACGGCGGCGTCACCCTCCTCGTCGACGCCGAACAGCGGCCCGATGACCGGATCGGTCTGCGGCCGCGCGAGTCGATCGAGGAGCTCCACGGCCGCCGCCGCCGGCACCGCCGGCAGCGTGGCCAAACGATCGAGCAGGGGCGTGTCACCGGCCATGCCTCATCCTCCCACACGCGTCGGCTCGCCGCGCATTTCGCCCCGGGCCAGGTCCTGCGCGCGGCCGCGCGGCACCAGGAAGGCGGAGGCGAGCGCGGCGAGGCACACCCCGAAGCCCACCACGAAGACGCCGTGCAGCGCCTCGACCATCGGAAGCCCGGCGTGGAGCCGCTGCGACATCACGGCACCCATGATCGACAGACCCAGCGCGCCGCCAATCGACATGAAGAACTGCGTCATCGAGGTCGCGGCGCCGAGATCGTTCCGCGCGATGGCGCTCTGGACGGCGATCAACATCGGCACGACGACCAGCCCCATCCCGACGCCGGCCAGCAGGACGTCGATCATGGCCCTGCCCGGCGCGAGCGTGGCCGACCACCGCGTGAAGAGCAGGAACGCCGCCGTGAGGCAGGCCATCCCGGTCACCACGACGCTGCGGTACCCGACGCGCAAGACGAGCCGCGCGCTCAGCACCGACGTCACCACCCAGCCGAGGACGAACGGCATGAGGACCAGGCCCGCCCCGGTCGCCGTGGCGCCCGTCACCGACTGGAGAAAGAGCGGAACGAAGGAGAGCGCGCCGAACATCGCCATGCCGGCGAGGAACCGGGTGATGACCGCCGCCAGGACCATCCGGATCCCGAACAGTCGTAGCAGGATGATCGGCTCTGCGGCCCGCCGCTCCACCGCGACGAATGCGACCAGCCCGATCCCGCCCAGGACGAGCAGCGCGACGACATGGATCCGCGACCAGGATCCCACGCGGCCGGCCTCGACGATGCCGAGCAGGAGCGTGGAGACGCCGGACGCGAAGAGGGCCACACCGGCCCCGTCGACGACGGGCCGCCGGGCCGGCCGCGGCATCCCGGTCAGCGCGGTCGCGATCACCACCATCGCGATCGCGCCGAACGGCAGATTGATGTAGAAGACCCAGCGCCAGGAAACGTGGTCGGTGAGCATGCCACCGACCCAGGGGCCGATGAGCGAGGCCACGCCCCACACGCCTGAGATGTACCCCTGCATCCGCGCCCGCCGCTCCAGACCGAACAGCTCGCCGATGATCGTGTACCCGAGCGTCATCAAGGCCCCGGCGCCGAGGCCCTGCACCATGCGAAACACGATCAGCTGCACCATGTCCTGGGCCGCGCCCGACAGCGTCGAGCCGGCCAGGAACGTCGCGAGGCCGGCCAGGTAGACGGGTCGTCGGCCGTAGAGATCGGAGAAGCGGCCCCAGAGCGGCATCGTCACCGTCTGGGTGAGCAGAAACCCCGAGAAGACCCACGAGTAGATTCGGATGCCGCCGAGGCCGGCCACGACCGTCGGCATCGCGGTCGCGACGACCGTCGACTCGATCGCCGCCAGGAAGATCGACAGCATGATCCCGACGAAGACCCACCGCTTCCGCGCTTCGCTCAAGGGCCCGCCTTGAGTCTGCGGGCCAGCCTCGCGGGGGCCTGCGGCTCGCACGGCCTCGTTCATCGGCTCGCCTCGGCCGGCGGGGCCCCAGCCCCCCGGCGGCCTGCGGCTCGCACGGCCATCAATGGCCGCCGGTGCAGCCGGCGCAGCGGCACAGGGCGCGCAGGTCGGCGTAGGGATAGAGGCTCGCGTGCCGGTCGACCCACGTCACGCGCAGCCCTTCGTCCGTCCGCTGGATCGCCTCGGGCCACGCCATCTCGGACGCCGGCGCCTCGAGCGCGCCGCACCGACCGCACGCGCAGTCCTGTCGGAGCCGCTCGAAGGGATAGATGGATCCGTGGCCGTCGGCCCAGTCCACACCGAGCGCGTAGCGTCCGACGAGGTGCACGTCCTTGGGGACGGCCGGGTCGGGTTGGCCGAGGATCTTGAGACCGATCGTCTTCTTCACGTGCCACCGCCGACCGCCGGGCGCTGCAGACGCATGCCAGCCAGGAGATAGTGCACCGCGACGTTCTGGTGCTGCCCCCACGCGTGCGCACGGCGGCGGATCGCCTGCTCGCTCAGCTTGCGCCCGCGGCCGTAGTAGTGCTCGAATGCCTTGCGGACCGCGAGGTCGCCCGCCGGGCACACGTCGCCGCGGCCAAGACAGCGAGCGAGGAACCAATCCGCGGTCCAGCGACCCAGGCCGCGGAGCGCCGTGAGGCGATCGATCACCGTCGGCGACGGCGCCGAGCAGACGGCGTCGAGGTCCAGGGCGCCGGAGACGACGACGCGCGCGAGGTCACGGATGTACTCGGCCTTACGCGTCGAGTACTTGAGCGCCCGCAGCTCGCGCACGCGCACCGCCGCGAGCCGCCTGGCCTCGGGGAACGCCCACACCGTCTCACGACCGACGCGCACGGGCGTCCCGTAGCGGCGCACGAGACGCGCGCGGCACGCGAACGCAAACGAGAGGTTCACCTGCTGGGCCGTGATCGACCCGACGAGCATCTCGAACGGCGTCGGCGCGAGCGTCGGCCGCAGCCCGTAGAGCGGCTCGACGAGCGAGGCGAGCGCGGGATCGGCCTTCGCCATCCGGTAGAAGCCGCCGAGGTCGAGGTCGAGCCCGAGGATGCGGCGCGCCTCCGCGACGGCGGCCGCGCCGACGGCGGCGTCGACGCCCGGGAGCTCAATCGTGATCCGCGCGTCGTCCACGGGGCCGCTCCACCGGACCTCGTACGCCACGAGCCGCCGGTCGTGTCGGAGCACGCGCCGGAAGACGTCGCCCGCGACCTGGTTCGTCGGATCCTCTCCCCACAGGTGGTAGCGCGCCAGCGTTCCGCGGGCGTCCAGCGGACCGTCCGGAGTCAGAACGATCTTCATCGAGTGATCACGCGGCTTCCGAGTGTACCAGAGAGTTGCTCCACCCTCGTACGTCGACTACGCTAGGCGATCGTGAGACTTGTGCGCGAGCGCGACGGCGCGGATACCCGGGGATGACGGAGCTCGTGTACCACGGCTGGTCCTGCTTCACGCTCACCACGGCGCGCGGCCGAAAGCTCGTCTTCGACCCGAACTGGACGAACCCGTTCGGCCGGTCCCACACCGGGCCCTCGGCCTTCACCGACGCCGATCTGTGTCTGGTGACGCACGGCCACTTCGATCACATCCAGGACGTGCCCGGGCTCATGAAGGACTCCCGGATGGCGCTGGTCGCCTCGCCCGAGGTTTGCCGCTTCCTGCGCGAGACCCACGGGATTCCGGCGGATCGGATGCGAGAGCTCGAGATGGACCAGGCCCTCGACTGGAACGGGCTCACCGTGACCACCTTCGAGTGGGAGCACCGCATCGTCGACACCGCGAAGATGTTCGCGGCGCGCCCCGAGGCGAAGGCGATGCTGTCGGGACTCTACTTCGCCAACCCCTACGACGCGCGCCGGATGGGCTTCACGATCCGCCTCGAGGACGGGCTTCGGGTGACGTACTACTGCGAAGGCTTCAACGACCAGACTCGCTTCGACGGCATCCGCGCCGTCGCCGCGCGCGACCGCCCGGACGTCGTGGTGGCGGGGGCCCAGCTCGACTACCCCAGGCAGGTCGCCGAGGCGGCGGCCATTCTGGGCCCGCGCCGCCTCGTGCTCTTCCACCCGCACACCGACTACTTCGACTTCATCGGGCTCCGTTCGCGGCCGGCCATCGAGTTCGTCACGACGGTCCGCGACGTCGCGCCGACGATCGAGGTGGAGGCCGTCGAGCCGGGCCGCCGCCTGGCACTCTGAGCCGCGCGCCGGGCCCGGTCCCCCGCCTCAGTGGCGGAGGTGGTACGGCACGTCGGTGACGATGACGTTCTTGCGGAAGAGCATCGCGCCCTTGATGAGGAACGCGGTCTGGTTGTGGAGCCCGAGCTGCCACCAGCGGGCCGGGATGAACTCGGGCAGGACGATCGTGACCACGTGGTTTTCCCCCTGCCCTTGCAGGTGATCGATGTATTCGGTGAGCGGCCCGAGGAGCGATCGGTAGGGCGAGGTCAGCACGATCAGCGGCGCGCCCATCCCGTAGCGGCCCCATTTTTCCTCCAGCCGGCGGGTCCGCTCGGGATCGGTCTCCACGAAGACCGCCTTCGCGTTGGGCGAGAGCGTCTGGGCGTACTGGATCGCCTTGATCACCCCGCGGTGGATGTCGCCGACCAGGACCAGCACCGTGTTGGTCATCGGCGGCGGCGGCGAGAAGGCGTCGAGCGAGAGCTGCGCCGCGACCTCCTCGTAGTGGCGGTGCACCATCACGAACACGACGACCAGCGTCGGGATCAACAGGACCACGATCCACGCGCCGTGCGTGAACTTCGTCGCGGCGATCGTGAGCATCACCAGGCCGGTCACGATCGCGCCGACCGCGTTGACCCACCAGCGCCACCACCAGCCCCCTTCCTTCAGGCGGAGCCAGCGGCGCACCATGCTCGCCTGTGACAGCGTGAAGGAGAGGAAGACCCCGACCGCGTAGAGCGGGATCAGCGCGTGGGTGTCGCCGCCGAAGATCACCAGCAGCACGGCGGCGAGCCCGCCGAGGATGAGGATGCCATTCGAGAACACGAGCCGGTCGCCCTGCGTCGCGAACTGGCGCGGGATGAAGCGGTCGCGCGCGAGGAAGAACGACAGCCGTGGAAAGTCGGCGAAGGACGTGTTGGCGGCCAGCAGGAGGATCAGCATCGTGACCGCCTGGATCTCGTAGTAGAGCGCTCCGCCGCCGAAGACGTGGCGCGCGAGCTGCGAGACCACCGTCTCCTCGCGGCGCGGCGTGATGCCGAAGTCGTACGCCAGAAAGGTGATGCCGAGGAACAGCACGATCAAGATGAGGCCGAGCCACGTCAGCACGATCCGCGCGTTGTGGGCCTCGGGCGGCTTGAACGCCGGCACGCCGTCGGACACCGCCTCGACGCCGGTGAGCGCGGTGCAGCCCGAGGCGAACGCGCGGAGGAACAGGAAGAGCCCGACGCCCTCGAGGCCCGGCGGATGCCGCTGGTAGGGCGCCTCCGGGAGAAAATCGAAGAGCGCGCCGAGGCCGCCGTAGATGATCAGGCCGCCGAGGCTGCCGATGAAGAGGTACGTCGGCGCGGCGAAGAGCTTGCCCGACTCGCGGATGCCTCGGAGGTTGACGACGGCGACGGCCACGACCGCGGCGACGCAGAGCCATGGGCGGTACGGGAAGAGCAGCGGGACGGCCGAGGTGAGAGCGGCGACGCCGGCGGCGACGCTGACCGCGACGGTGAGCACGTAGTCGATCAGGAGGGCCGCGCCCGCGACCAGCCCGGCCGGCACGCCGAGGTTGTCCTTGCTGACGATGTACGCGCCGCCCCCTTGTGGGTATGCGTGGATCGTCTGGCGGTACGACGACACGACGATCGCGATCAGGACGGTGATCGCGATGCTGATCGGAATCGAATAGCTCAGGGCGACCGTCCCGGCCTGGACCAGCACCAGCAGGATTTCTTCGGTCGCGTACGCGACGGAGGAGAGCGCGTCGGAGGCGAAGACCGCAAGCGCCGTCGCCCTTCCGAGTCGTTCGTGCCGTGACTGCGCGGTGGGGAGCGGGGTCCCGACGAAGACACGCTTCAGCCGGCTCAGACGCACGGGGCTCATAATACGACGAGCCGCGCGGAAGCGGCCCTAAAACGGCTGCGGCTGCCGGTGCTGCTCCGCGATGTTCTCGAACCGCGCGTACTGCGGCAAGAAGACCACGCGCACGGTTCCCACCGGTCCGTTCCGCTGCTTGCCGATGATGACCTCGGCGATGTTCCGCTCGTCCGGCGGCAGATCGTCCTTGTACTGCGACGGCCGGTAGAGAAAGAGGATGACGTCCGAATCCTGTTCGAGCGCGCCGCTGTTGTGGCTCACGATCCCGTCCGCCAACCAGGAAGCCGGTCCGGGGACGGTGAGATCGTACACTTCCTCCTCTCCCGCGGACTCGAGCCTCACGATGCGATCCCAGAACAGGTCGCTCGTGGCGGTGGCGCGAAGGTCCTCATCGTTCAGGAGGTCCGCATACTGAAGCAGGAGCTCTCGAGAAGGCGCGAATCGGAAATGGGCGGTTCCCCCGTATGCCGTTCCCCGCAGCGCGGCCATCCGCCGCTGCGAGATACCTTGCGTGTGCATCAGGCGCTGCACTCGTTCGAACGACTCAACCGGCAGCGTATCGACGTTCGTATTCGCGCGGCGGGCGACGAGGCGCGCCTCCAGGCGGCGCGCTTGCGGTCGTCGTGGGCCGAAGGCGCCCACCACCTCCAGGAAGCGGCGCAGGCCGACGACCCCAGACACATGCACCATGAACGAGGGCCGGTACGCACCTTTCTTCGCGGACGCGATTCTCGCCACGATCCCGAGTCGTAACAATAGGGCGGCGACGTCGCTCGCGAGCCCCGGACTGTTTGTGGCGTAGCACACAGCATCACTTCCCCTGCCTTGCCGGCGAGGAGCGATCGTCCCGTCAGTCGCCCAGAGGTGCCGCAGCAGCAACGCGATCTGGCGCGTCGACAAGAGGAACGCGGCCTCCGGCACTCGCTTCTGGCGCGAGCGCTGCCCGAAGACGCCGAGCTCACGCAACCAGCCCGTCACCCCCCCGGGGTGCCACCGATTCCCGTTTCCGCTGATGAGGAGCTGGTGCCAGCTCCTACGCCCGGTATAACGAGTCACCCGGCAACCGAACTCCTCGCGGGCGGCCCGAGCGACGGTCTCGCTGTTCTCCTCGGAGCTCGTGGTGTAGCGCAGCGGTTGATGGTTCAGATAGCTGCCGTCCCCAATCAGTTGACCGAGCAGCGCGACACGCTGATCGGGCCAATAGTCGGGCGCGACTGGCTCAGGGAGCGATCTGGCGATCGCGAGGCGGTCACCGACCCGGAGGTCGGCGACGGTGGTCCAGCCGCGACCCGAGAAGAACCGGTGTTGCGCGGTCGCCCTGATCTCTCGACCGCTCGCCAGCCGCACTGAAAACACGGACCGCGGTCCCACGGCCCAGATTCGGTCGGTCTTCGCCGCCACGATCCTCTCGGTGGGCGAGATCGCAAGAACCTCGGGCGCGGTTTCGACGAGATCCCGGATCGGCACACGCCGGCCGTCAGCGAGAAGCACGAGTGTGTCGCCCGTCACGCATTCGCGAAGGTCCGAGAGCTGCGGCTTGAATTCCCGCGACTGGCGCGCTTCGACCGCGCGCGAGAGCTGCGAGAGCGCGACCACCGGGATGTTCAGCTCCTTCGCGAGCGCCTTGAGCGACCGCGAGATCTCCGAGATCTCCTGCTCGCGCGAATCGAGCCTTCCCGAGCCGCGCATGAGCTGCAGATAGTCGACGACGATCAAGCCGAGGTTCCCGGAGGTCTCACGCATCAGGCGTCGCGCCTTG
>Ga0137404_10000269_pt1 | contig 33741 bp, 22 predicted proteins | sample CZOMad2_1_16fung_FD_108285 | JGI IMG/M metagenome (GOLD analysis project Ga0137404, IMG submission 108285) | Vadose zone soil fungal communities from Angelo Coast Range Reserve, California, USA - CZOMad2_1_16fungal (Illumina Assembly) | ecosystem: Environmental > Terrestrial > Soil > Vadose... | reverse complement strand
TTATCCTTTGCGTCGCTTTGGCGTCATCACCTAAGGCAAGAGCCGGATGCGTTAATTGCGCACGTCCGGATCCGTGGAGGGGGTGGCCAGTAATGGTCATCTCTACTCCAACCCTGCGAATTCACTCGGCTTGAGTTGTCCAGTCGCGACAGCAGATTCTTCGGATTTCTTGCACAGTCTCTTCCGTGGGTGGGATTTGGACTGTTTGTACAAAGCCAATGTTAATCGATTCTTTCAACCATTCAGTCCTGCCAGGCGTCTAACCTCGTGGCGGCAAGTGCAGATTTTCTTTAAACAAGCTTAGCAGGTGCATTCATGAGAATCTCGAAACAGTTTGCGGATCGTTCGAAAACAAGTTCGCGACGTCTCACTGTATGTCTTCTGATACTGGCGGTGCTTACCGGCACGTTTAGGCTCGGGGTTAGCGCTCAGCAGCAGCAAAAAACGCGGCCCGCCAAGCTGACCGAGGATCAACGCATTTTGCACGTGCTTAATCGTCTCGGATTCGGTGCTCGTCCAGGCGACATCGAGCGCATCAAGAGTATCGGCATTGAGACCTACATCAATCAGCAACTGAGCCCGGAAAAAATCGCCGATCCCGTTGCCGAGGCTAAGATCAAGGATCTAACTACCCTGAACATGACCACCGCTGAGCTCTATGAGAAGTTTCCCCAACCAAACCAACTCCTGCAACAGTTGCAGCGTCGTGGAGAGCTGCCAGCAGATCTGGCTGCGGCTCGTGAGAATCGCGTAAAGGCAAATACAAATAGCACTCAGGCAAACGAACCGCAGAAGACCGCGGAAGCGAGTGAGACGACGCAGTCGATGCCGGCTCAATCGACCGCGCCCTCGAACCTGCCAAACAACAGCGGCAATCCGCTCGATAACGAGAAATACCGCGAGCTGCTGCGCGAGTATTACGCCCGGAACGGTTTGCAGTTACCGCAGCGTATTATCGGTGAGCTGCAAGCTTCCCGAATTCTTCGGGCCGTTTATAGTGAACGACAGCTACAGGAAGTAATGGTTGATTTTTGGACCAACCACTTCAACGTGTTTGTCGGTAAGGGAGTGGATCGCTGGCTGCTCACGGCTTACGATCGCGACACGATCCGTCCCAACGCGCTGGGCAAGTTTTCCGATTTGTTGCTCGCCACCGCAAAGAGTCCGGCGATGCTTTTTTATCTCGATAATTTCCAGAGCGTCAGTCCGAATGCACCTGCTGGTCCAGGACCGGGAGGACTGCGTCCGCGAGCCCAGCAAAGGGACTCGCTGCTTGGGCTATTAATGAACGGCCGTCGCAATCGCCAAATGGACCGTTACCCAAACGCGCGGCAACAACCTACTAATCTGCAAGCGCCCAAGCCAAACGCGCAGCGTCCCCGCCGCGGCATTAACGAAAACTATGCTCGTGAACTGATGGAATTGCACACGTTGGGTGTTGATGGGGGATACACGCAGAAGGATGTGCAGGAGGTCGCTCGTTGTTTCACTGGATGGACCATCTTTGCGCCCAGGGGTGCGGGGGCCGCTGCCGCGGCGATGATGGGTCAGGCAGCTCGCGAAGATGCCGGGAGCTTCTTCTTTAACGCCCGCGTGCATGATGACGGCGAAAAGGTTGTGCTTGGACATAAGATTCCGGCGGGCGGCGGGATCAAAGATGGTCTGATGGTGCTGGATATTCTTTCCCACCATCCTTCTACGGCGATGTTCGTCGCCACTAAACTGGTGCGCCACTTCGTTTCCGACACTCCGCCTCAAGCTCTCGTCTCGAGAGTGGCGGCGACTTATCAAAAAACGGACGGCGATCTGCGCGAGATGTTGCGCGCGATATTTTTCTCGCCTGAGTTCAATTCACCTGAGGCTTATCGGGCAAAAATCAAGCGGCCTTTTGAATTGGCGGTCAGCTCTGTGCGGACTCTCGGGGCAGACACCAATGGTGGTCCACAGTTCCATCAATGGATTGCAAGAATGGGTCAGCCTCTTTACGGATTTCAGACTCCAAACGGTTATTCAGATACGGCCGAGGCCTGGGTCAACACCGGTGCCTTGCTCGAACGCCTGAACTTTGGCTTGTCGTTGGCCAGCAATCGCATTGCAGGCACTCGCGTTGACCTCAAACGCCTGGCGGGCAACTCGACATCGGCCGCGGAAGCAATGGAGCATTTCCTGAACGTGATCGTCGACGGAGATATTTCTCCCGGAACCAAAGAGATGCTCTTGAAGCAGATGAATGAACAGGCGCTTACGCTTGCGCCGGCGCCGCCCCGGCCTGTCCAGATGGAAACCTCGGGCGAGATGGATGCTCCGCTTAGGCCGCGGCCACAGCCGGCCCGCCAGGCGAATATCACTGATCCAATGACTAAGATCGTGGGGCTGATTTTGGGCTCGCCGGAGTTTCAAAGGCAGTAGGACTTGGGAGGGTTGAGTGCTCAGTACTGACTGCATAATAAGGGAGTGGTCTCCACACGAGATTTGAGGATTTATGAATCGTAGATTCTTCATGAAGTCGAGCGGTATCGCGCTGGCAAGCTTTGGCCTGTCTCTTTCAGCGCCTTCGTTTTTGCAACGAGCCATCATGGCCCAGGCGGGTCAACTGAACGGTGGCGGGCGCAAAACTTTGATCGCTATCTTCCAAAGAGGAGCGGTGGACGGTCTAAACATGGTCGTGCCTTTCGGCGAGACCGCTTACTATGATCTGCGTCCATCGATCGCTATTCGGAAACCGCAGGCGGGAAATGCTGAGGCTGCCATAAATCTCGACGGCTTTTTCGGGTTACATCCTTCACTCGCCCCGTTCAAACCACTCTGGGACTCAAAGCGATTAGCCGTCATCCACGCTGCCGGCTCTCCTGACAACACTCGTTCTCATTTTGACGCTCAGGACTACATGGAGTCGGCAACGCCCGGGGTTAAGTCCACGCCTGATGGCTGGCTCAATCGCTATCTCCAGAGCAAAGCCGACCCTGATCGTTCGTTGTTCCGCGCAGTATCTATGACGCAACAGATGCCTCGCATTTTGCAGGGGCGAGCCCCAGCGTTGGCTATCTCGAACCTCGCCGACTTTACCATTCGCGCGGGCGCGTCTTCGGCCAGTCTTCAGGGCGGATTCGAGGCGATGTACGGCAGGGCAATCGACGAACTGGGCGGCACCGGGCGAGAGACCTTTGAAGCGGTAAATTACCTGAAGCAGGTCAATCCGGGACAGTATAAACCAGCGAACGGGGCCCAGTATCCGCGCACGCCGTTTGGCAATTCGCTCTTGCAGATCGCGCAGTTGATCAAGGCCGGCGTGGGATTGGAGATCGCTTTTACGGATATCGGTGGATGGGACACTCACGTCAATGAAGGTGATTCTCGCGGCCAGCTTGGCAACTTGTTGCAGCAATTCGGTTCAGCGATTGCCGCGCTTGCCACGGACCTGGACCAACGCATGGATGACGTGGTTATTCTGACAATGTCAGAGTTTGGGCGCACGGTCCGTGAGAATGGGAATCGCGGCACGGACCACGGACACGCTAACGCAATGTTCGTCCTGGGAAACTCGGTGCGCGGAGGCAAGGTGTATGGTCCATGGCCGGGATTAAAGAGCGATCAGTTGTATGAGGGACGTGACCTGGCCCTGACAACGGATTTCCGCGATGTGTTTGCCGAGCTCGCCCGCAAGCATTTGGGGACGAGGAACCTGCAGGCAGTCTTCCCGGGATATGCTGCGAGTGAATCGAAGTTTCGCGGCTTGATTGGATGAAGTGGTCGGGTAAAAATCAGCCACAGATGAACGCAGATAAACGCGGATCAGAAAAACAACACAGTTCTTAAGCTTTATCTGATCCGCGTTTATCTGCGTTCATCTGTGGCTGGGTACCTAGAATTTCGCGCGGGCGCCGAAGCGATTGATGAAGTAAAGCATCACTGCGGCGATCACCGAAACAATCACCGAAAGAGTAAAAGCATCGTTCTCTCGCCCTGCCTGTACGGCGTCATAGATTGCCACTGAAGCCGTCTGTGTCTTGCCCGGAATGTTTCCGGCAATCATGATTGTGACGCCGAAATCGCCGAGCGCGCGGGCAAACGCCAACGCCGTAGCTGCCAGCACACCGCGCGAGGCAAGCGGGAGCGTCACGCGAAAGAAGATCAGGCGGTTACTAAGACCCAGCGTTCGCGCCGCTGCTTCCAACTCGGTATCAACCGCTTCAAACGCCGCACGCAGGCTTTTTGTTACCAATGGCAGGGCATGGATTGTTGCCGCGATGATTGCTGCCGTGACCGTGAATGTCAGCCGAATGCCGAAACGATTGTAAAGAAACCCGCCGAGCGCCGAACGACTGCCCAGTACCACCAACAGGTAATAGCCCAACACGGTGGGAGGCAGTACAAGTGGCAAGCTCACTAATGCATCAATTACATCGCGACCCGGAAACCTTTTTCGTGCCAGTAACCAGGCCAAAGTTGCACCGGCAACCAGCGCAATCAAGGTGGCCGCCGTAGCAACTGCGAAAGAAAGACGCACGGGAAACCAGTCGATACTTAAGCCGCCGATAAACGCGGAATGAGGTATGGCTGGTTGCATCAAATTGTTTTTCGGCCTCAGAGCGGGTCAGATGATGAGTTAGCTAAGCATTATCACTCGCGGCATTTGTTGTTAGTTTAGAAGTGCGATGATCCGCAGTGGCCCACCGCTGCCGTTCCTGATCTTCATCGGCAGCGCAATCACTGAGAAGCCTTTCAGTGGCAGCTTATCCAGGTTCGCGACGTTCTCGAACGCCGGTACATCCTTCTCGAATAGTGCGCGATGGCTTTCGAACAAAGTCGATTGCCCGTAGTCGATGCTCGGCGTATCCAGTCCAATCGCCTTGATCGAACGGTTTTGCGTTAGCCAGCGCGCGGCATCCGGATGCAACCCGGGAAAATGGAGGTTCGCCACCGCGGCCGCCCCCCGCTCGTCAGTGCCCATATACTTCTTCCGGTCAGGGTAGTATTTCCCGAACCCGGTGCGCAGAAGAACGATTGCTCCGGCCGGAATTTTCCCGTTCTTCCTTTCCCAGTTTTCGAAGTCCCGCGTCGTCACACGGTAGTCTCGATTCTCTGCACACTGTTCAGAGACGTCTACCACCACAGCCTGGCCGATCAATTGCTCGAGGGGAATCTGGTCGACTGAGCGCCGGCCCTTGGCAAAGTGCACAGGAGCATCGATATGCGTTCCTCCGTGTTCCGCTGCCGCATACCTGTACGCGGAATAGTAGTAGCCCTTTTCCGTAACACCCTCAAAATCTTTCTCGAGGCTGAACTCTTCCGCGGTGGGCCAGTAGACAGTGCTCGAATCGAATGGATAGGAAAGGTCAATGATTCTTCCTGATGGAAAGGCGTTGGCCCTTCGCTGGGAAAATGCCGAGCTTGTAATTAATAGCAATGAAACTACCAGAGTCAGCACCTTCATAATGATGCTCTCCTTTCATGGAAGGCAAGGTTGTCCCAGAAAGCACGAGCATGTTAACGCACACCCGCAGCCGGTGCATCAAGACGAATGAGATCCACGAAATTGGTGGATCTTATTGAACTCTTCTGTAGTCTGGCAGGGAAGGTCTGCTGAAAAGTCTGGCGGCAACGAAACTTGACATCAAGCTGCCGCTCGACTGTCAAGATGCTCGTGATCAGTTATTCTGCGGGTCTTTAATAGCACACTGTACATAAGTGCTCCGATGACGATGCCAACCAGATCCCACTGCAAGTCGCTGGCGGTGTCATACTTGCTCCAGATTCGCTGGCCGTGAAAATAGATCTCGTCCCAAAGTTCAATGACTTCGTAGAACGCCGAGAGGCTGAAGATTGTCGTGCCCGCGAAGAAAGCAGCCAGCCCTGGCGGTAAATAGTGACCGCGGCTCGCCAGCGCCTTTTCCACGAGCCAGATTATCGAGGGGGTTACCAGAATCTGTACCGTCAGGTGCGAGAACTCGTCATACTGCAGTGGCCCGAATTGGCTGCCATACAGATGAAAGTAATTGCCCAGTGCGTCAACTTCGAGGGCCAGGAAAACCAGCGCCAACAGCCGGATTGGCAATCTCGCTTCGTGCCGAAAGCGAAGATACGCGTAGAACGCACCAAGGAAGGTTAGGGTGAAGAGTGTATTGAAAAGGAGTGAGAGGTAACACATTTTCAGCAGGAAGGCCGAACCAGCCAGAAAGCCGACAGTCACCATCGGGACTTCCCAGCGACGGATGAAATTCTCGATCATGAGATCCTCGGATTAGTCGAATATGGACCAGCGGTTTGGTTCTGAAGTTCTAACCCGGACCGTACTAACGGTCACTGGATTTGCAACTGGTGTTCCCCGATCCGGGTGATAGAGCGTCCGAACTCTGGCGGTTGAAAATACGTATTACGGTTGCATCCAGAGGTTGTAATTCGCATCCGACAAAATGGGTAGTATTAAGAAATTTCGTAATAGCAGATCCTCACTTTTTGACTGCGGCGTCGCGACACCATCAGGCCCGACTATCCCTTTACTGCGCCGCTGGGGCGCCAACTCAGAAAGCTCCAACTGTCGGATTTCATCCTCACCGAGTCGCTATATGAACCCTGTTCCGAAATTCCGGCTCATGCGCACGTGGCCCCCACACTGGTACTGGTCCTGGCGGGCGAATCGGTTGAAAGAATTGCCAGCTGCTCCCATGAGGTTCGAGCCGGTAGCTTGATCATCCGACCGGCTCGAGAGACTCATTCCGATCATAACGGCAGGCGCATCCTCAGCAACAGGATCCACTTAAATCACACGAAAACGGCCGAAAACCGGCGCACGACAGACCTAACATAAGGTGAGCACTGGAGTAAGAGTGTGCTATAAAGCATGAAACTCTTTTCCATGGCGCTTAATCCGCAGATTCGTCGAGTTCATTCGCTTGCTTCAACAAACTCTGAGATTGCCCGGCTGGCACTCGAAGGCGCTGAGGAAGGACTATGCATCGTTGCGGATGAACAAACGGCGGGGCGTGGTCGACTTCAGCGTCAATGGATATCGCCAAGCGGGGCGGGACTTTACTTCAGCATTCTGCTGCGTCCTCTTGCTGCCACCGATAAATGGTCCTTGTTAACTCTCATGACGGCTGTAGCTGTCGCGGAAACGTTGCGCGTGACTGGCAGCAGTGAACCGGATATCAAGTGGCCCAACGACGTACTTCTGAACGGGCGAAAGGTTTGCGGCATTTTAGCGGAAACAGTCGAAACGCCGTCCGGGCGCGCTATCGTTTTGGGCATTGGCATCAATCTTACGGCAACAGCATTTCCTCCGGAATTGGCAGTCACGGCAATCTCGCTCGAGGAAGCAACCGGCCAACGCGTCGAAAGGGAAACAGTCCTCGCAGCGTTAGTCTCGAGACTAAGGCATTACTATGAACTCTTTCAGCAGGGTTCTCACGGGCAAATCCTCGATGAATGGCGCCAACGCTCTTCATACGCCAGCGGGAAACTGGTTCGAGTGGCGACCGGAGAGGAAATTATTCAGGGCGTGACGCGGGGGCTTGAAGCCGACGGGGCTTTGCGTGTAGAAACGGCCAACGGCGCTATCAAGATCGTTCATGCGGGGGACGTGACCGCGCTAAGGCCATACGAACAAAGCTCGCCGGGATCGCCATGACTCCAGCCAAACGAATTGTCATCACCACTTTCGGCTCATTTGGCGATATTCATCCCTACATGGCAATCGCGACCGCGCTCAAGGAGCGCGGTCATGATCCGCTGATTGCCACAATGGGGCTTTACCGTGAAAAAATCGAAGCCGCCGGACTCCCTTTCGCTCCTGTTCGACCCGACGTGCCACCACCACAAGCGCAGGATCAGGCACTGATCGAAAGGATTATGGAGCCAAAATCCGGTCCGAGGTTCTTAATGGAAGAGGTCATTTTCCCTTCCGTGCGCGATAGCTATCGAGACCTGCTTGAAGTGGTGGAAGGTCATGATCTATTGATAACCCATCCGGTGACTTTTGCCGGACCCTTAGTGGGACACAAGACTGGTCTTCCGTGGATCTCGACCGTTCTCGCGCCAACATCGTTTCTATCCGCCTATGACCCTCCTGTTCCCCCATTCTGGCCGTGGCTGGTCCAACTCAAGCGTCTGGGACCGGCATTCATGAAGGTCGCAATCCATTTCGCAAAACGAAGTTATCAGCCTCGCATCATCAACCGGTTTCGGCAGGAGCTCGGCATCGCTGACTACGGAAATCCGGTTTTTGATGGGCAGCACTCTCCCACGCTCGTGCTGGCGCTTTTCTCCTCGCTGTTTGCTCAGGCTCAACCGGATTGGCCGCCGCAGGCTCACGTTACCGGCTTTGCTTTCTATGACGAGGCCGGAGTCACAGAAACGACAAACGAGCTTGAGCGATTTCTGGACAATGGGTCGCCACCCATAGTCTTTACTCTCGGTTCGTCCGCAGTCTGGGTTGCGCGGGACTTTTTTGAGCAGAGTATTGCTGCTGCCCGGTTATTGGGCCGTCGTGCCGTACTCGTGATTGGTGACAAGCGCAATCTGCCGGACAAACCCCCGACTTCTCAGTTCCTGGCAATCGATTACGCGCCTTACCAATCGCTGTTACCTCGAGCTTGCCTCATGGTCCATCACGGCGGTATTGGCACTGCGTCCCAAGGATTACGGGCAGGCATTCCCACCCTGATCGTGCCATTCGCCTTTGATCAATCTGACAACGCGGCGCACGTACAACGTCTGGGAACCAGCCGGACACTCTATCGCGCCGGTTATCAGGCTCCGCGCGTGGCAAAAGAGCTTGGCATTTTGCTCGACAAGCCGCACTATGCTCAGAACGCTAGAGAAGTGAGCGCACATTTGCGACGGGAAAATGGTACGGCGGTCGCGTGCGACTTTATTGAGGGATGCCTGCGCGAACACGTCGCCGGCGAAAAGGGCAGAGAATTCATTTATGCTTCTGGTGATTGACGTTGGGAACTCAAACACTTCTCTCGGAGTTTATCGTGGCGAAGAACTGATCGCTCATTGGCGGTTGACTACCAATGCAGTCCGCACGGTAGACGAGTACGGAGTGCATGCGCGCAACCTCTTTGCGCTTGCCGGTCTCGACTTTAAAGCGATTGACGCAATAGCGATTGCTTCAGTAGTTCCACCGTTGAACTACACGCTGAAGAAGATGGCGGAAGACTATTTTCATTTGACCCCGCTTTTTATTGACCACAGTACAGACACCGGGTTGACTATTCTCTACGAACCCGCGTCAGACGTCGGCGCTGACCGGATCGTGGATGCCGTTGCTGCAGTTAGAAAATACGGAGCCCCTTGTATCATTGTCGATTTCGGCACGGCGACAACCTTCAATGCGATCAATTCGCTGGGACAATATCTTGGGGGAGTGATCACGCCCGGTATTCTGATCTCTTCAGACGCCTTGTTTATGCGCACGGCAAAACTGCCGCGCGTTGACATCAAGCGTCCGCAAAAGGTCATCGGGTCGTCCACAATAACCGCCATGCAATCGGGCCTTTACTATGGCTACGCCGGATTGGTAGATGGTGTTCTGCACCGAATGATAAGCGAGTTGGGCAGCGAGTACCGGCCGCCGCGGGTGATTGCGACCGGCGGACTGGCGCAGTTGATCGCCACCGGCTCAGAGGTGATCGAGTTGGTGGACGACACTCTAACCCTCGAGGGCATTAGGCTGGTTTACGAACGAACTTCTGAAGTCTAGAGTCGGGAGTCGGGAGTCTGGAGTCGGGAGTCGGGAGTCGGGAGTCTAGAAGTCTGGAGCTTGGAAGTTGAAGCGTCTCCTTGGCACTTCTCTGGACTCCAAGACTCCAGACTCCCGACTCCCGACTCCAGAGACTCTAGACTCCGACAGTGACTTGAACTATTTCAATTATTTTACCGAAATCGAGGACGCATTTGTTCGCCGGCGCGGCAAGCACCTGCTTTTAAGTCCCCTCGACTGGGCGCTCATTGAAACGTGGCAGCAAATTGGCGTGCCTCTACATGTAGTGTTGCGGGGAGTTGAACGATCATTTGATTCATGGGAAGCGCGACCGCGCAAACGCTCAGTCAAGTCACTCCTTTACTGTCAGGAGGAGGTCGAGGCCCAATATGCCGAATGGCAGGAAGCGCGGGTAGGACGTGCCGGCGACGCAGAAGATGCCGCGGGGAACGCTGCGGAAGCGCTCAACGAAGATCTTCCTTTTTCGCGCGGGTCAGTTCTCGAATATCTCGAGCAGGTTAGACTCGCGCTGGTGGAGGCCTGGCAGCAAAGAAGACAAATAGGCGAAGACAATCTTTCCGAAGCCCTGGAGCGCGGCATATCTCTGCTTCAAGCAATAACAGAAGATTTTGCGACCAGCGCCCTGCCAGACGCGCGCAAACTGGAAGACTCGCTGACAGGCCTCGAAAGAATGCTGAGCGATGCTCTTAAGGCGGTCGTGGCCGCTGCGGATCTTGATTCAATTCGTCATGAAGTGGTGGAGCAGTTACGACCATACCGGGCCCACATGGACAAAGCAGTGTACCAACAAACTATCGACAATTTGACGTTGAAGCGCTTGCGGGAACATTTTGCCGTGCCGCGCCTCAGTTTGTTCTATTTGTAACTTCGCACCGCTCGGCTGAATTCGGCCGGCGCATCTCAAGAACCCCCTAAAGGAGGAAAGTGATGGCTGAAATGACAATCAGGCGAGTGGGTGTATTTTCCGTCGCCAAGATGTATTCAATAGTGATGTTTGTGCTGGGGCTCATCATCGGAGTTATCTACGGACTCTTCTTCATGATCTTCGGAGCGGCAATGTCGGCCATGGCTCCACGCGGGGAAGGGGCATTTGGAGGCGTAGGTTCGATCGTAATGGGACTGGTGTTCATGATTGCTTTTCCCATTTTCTATGCCGTAATCGGGTTTATCGCCGGCGCCATTGGGGCATTCATCTACAACCTTGCCGCCGGCGTCGTCGGGGGAATCAAGCTCGACCTGGAAGGAGTGACCTCGGACTACGCGCCTCCTCCACCACCGCAGCAGTGGGGAGCGAATCCGTATCAACCGGGTCAATAGATCTGCTCGGGAAATCAGTTGTGGCAAAGAGGCGGGCCTGCCCCGCCTCTTTGCGTTAGACTCTTTGGAAATGAATATTGAAAAAGGCGTTACTTTGGAGGTGGAGATCGAGCGCATTCTGCCCGGAGGGTTGGGGTTGGCGCACGCCGAAGAGCGAACAATTTTTGTTTCTCTCGCGGCGCCGGGTGATCTGCTTCGAGTGAGAATTGATCGTCAGCGTGCCAAAACTGCCTTTGCTTCGATAGTTGAAGTCCTGAAACCTTCCGCGGTCCGCGTTGAACCTCCCTGTCCTTACTTTGGTCGCTGTGGCGGGTGCGATTTTCAGCACTTGACTTATGATTCTCAACTCCTGGCCAAAGGTGAGATCATCCGCGACTGCCTTTACCGGATCGCGCGCATTGAAAACCCGCCTGTTATTTCGGTTGTTGCTTCGCAGCGCGAGTGGCGTTATCGCGCGCGCGCCAACTGGCAGGTGGATTCAAAAGGAAAGAGAATCGGCTATTTTGAACGCGGGTCTCACGAGGTTTGCGACGTCGCCGATTGCGCAGTCCTCGTTCCCGCGCTGCAAGAAGCCCTCGAAAAAGTGCGAGCGCTTTTCCCTGCGCAACTACCGGACGGGCTCTGCGAGATTGAAGCGGTCGCCGGCGATAATGACGTGTCATTGGCCCCACCCCTCGCGAGCTACAAAAGAAGCGAAGTTACCCGAAAGATTGGTAGCGAAAAGTATAGTTTCGGGGCGAACACTTTTTTCCAGATCAACCATGACCTGTTGACCGGGCTGATTGCGGCGGCTGTCGCAGACACTCAAGGCGAGATGGCATTGGATCTCTACTGCGGCGTTGGCCTTTTCACGCTGCCGTTAGCGCGACGGTTTTCCCGGGTAATAGGGGTTGAGTCGGACGGCCCTGCGGCAAACTACGCCCGCATCAATCTTGCGAATGCAGAGCTGAAGAACGCGAGTACAAGCACGGCGCGGGTCTCAGAGTGGTTAAAGCATTCCGGGTTAGAGCGCGGGACGCCGGATTTAGTGTTGCTGGATCCTCCCCGTACAGGAGCCGAACCCGGCGTGATTGCCGGAATAGTTTCACTCGAACCAAGACGTATCTCTTATGTGTCCTGCGATCCTGCGACGCTTGCGCGCGACTTGAAAGATTTACTTGCTAGTGGTTATCACCTGGCGTCAATAACGGCATTTGATATGTTCCCGCAAACTCATCATGTTGAGACGGTGGTCCATTTGGGTAGAAGTGAAGAGTGAACCCGATCCACGAAAACACACGAAACGCACTGCGGAAATCCAAATGGGTTGTTTTATAATTCCTTTCCGGCAGTCACCCGGTTACTGATAAGAAAGCTATGGAACGTGCTTCTCACCAGCCGTTGTTTTCACAGGCTCCCCTGGCACACCTTGCGCTTGCTTTTTCTACCGGTATCGTCCTCGCTCACTACCTGACCGTACCGTTCGTCGTCTTAATACCTTGCGGTTCGCTGCTGTCGATTGTTGCCCTACTCGCTCTTACAAAACAGAACCTCCCTGTGAGCTCAGCTTGTTTAATTGCGGCCATGCTTTTCGTTGGAGCAATAATTGAGAAAAATGAAAACAGGAACCCGCCTCAAAATCGGTTGAAGCAACTGCTCGATACAGGAGTCGTGCCGGTAAGTGACCCCGTTGAAGTTACTGGTGCGGTTGAGGGCACGATCGATTTTGCATTCGATCGCGTTTACTTCACGTTAAGACTTGAACAACTCAGGTACAAGGGCGTTGACACAATCGTTTCAGGGACAGTCGCCGTGACAACATCCTTGTCAACGTCGGCAACCGTCCAGGAATACACTCGCCTGAACTTGCATTACGGGGCCCGGCTTCGACTGATTACAACTCTGCGCCGCGCCGACCGTTACCGGAATCCGGGTGTCCCGCTCTTCACGGAATATTTGGACCGCAAAGGTTTTGACGCGACCGGTTTTGTGAAGTCTCCGCTACTGATCGAACGGCTCGCAGATAAGCGGGTTTTCCTGCCCTTGTCGTGGCTTTATCAGTGGCGTCAGAAAATGCAGCAGGAAATTGACCGACTGTTTTCGCAGTCCACCGCCGGCGTGCTCGATGCTGCGTTGCTGGGAAATCGTTATAACCTCTCGCCCGCTGTGGCCGAACGTTTTCGCGCCGGCGGAACCTTTCATGTACTGGTGATCAGCGGATTGCACATCAGTTTCATCGGCGGAGTCGTGTTTTTGTTTGCTCAAAAACTGACCAGACGACGCGGAGTGCAGTTCGTCTTAGCAACAGTGGTTTTGTGGGGTTATGCCCTCGCCGTTGGCGCGGAAGCGTCAGTCCTCCGAGCGGCGCTGATGTTCACAATGGTTGCTCTCGCGCCTTTGATTTTCCGGAAAGCTTCGTCGCTGAACGCGGTTGGCGGCACTGCTCTGGTGTTACTGCTGTGGCAGCCGCGAAGTCTTTTTGATCCATCGTTCCAGCTAACATTTCTCTCCGTACTGGCCATTGTGCTCGTCGCGTGGCCGTTGCTACAGAGAATAGCGGCCATTGGATCGTGGCAACCCACGCACAATAGTCCTTACCCACCAGCGTGTCCGCGGATGTTGCGCACCTTCTCCGAATCTCTGTTTTGGAGCGAGCGCCGGTGGCAGCGAGAGTCGGCCCACTCAGTACATCGCTGCCGGCTTTTCAAGAGTCCAATCGCGGCGCGACTCGAAGACTGCCATCTCCAACGCGCTGCTCGTTACACTTTCAGCGCGTTAGTGGTCTCGAGTAGCGTTCAGATTGTGTTGCTGCCGTTCCTGATCATCTATTTTCACAGGGTTTCGCTCGCCTCGCTGGTATTGAATATTGGCGTCAGCCTGATTATGGCGGCGTTGGCTTTCGTTTCGCTTGCCGCTCTGCTGGTGGGGCAGCTAAGCGAGGCTGCTGCCGGCCCGTTGATTAGTCTGGCGAATGGGTTGAACTGGCTGATGGTCCATAGTGTGGATCCCTTTGCCCGCATTGGCATCGCCTCGGTTCGCTTGCCGCATTATTCCGGGCCGGCTGGAGTCGTCTACTGGCTATATTACCTGCCGTTAGGAATGCTGGCCGTCGCGCTGCGGAGTTGGAATCCTTTAGCACCGCCGACGCCGCCAGGAACTCACGCCGTAAACAAACAGACGTTTATTGTGCTTGCCCAGATTCTGTTGATTAGTCTCGTAGTTATTCACCCATTCAGCTCGGGACTATCAGACGGGAGATTGCGCATCGATTTTTTGGACGTTGGGCAAGGCGATTCCGCTTTGGTAACAATGCCAGATGGCTCGACGTTGCTGATCGATGGAGGCGGCCGACCGGCGTTTGGCAGCGTTGGAACGGGAGCTATTCCCGATTCTGAATCACGATTCGGTCGTGACGCGCGCAGCATTGGTGAAGCAGTGGTATCAGAATACTTATGGTGGCGCGGTCTTGATTCAATCGATTATGTCCTGGCCACGCACGCGGACGCAGATCACATCGATGGACTCAGTGACGTGGTGCGAAACTTTCATGTGCGCGCAGCGTTAATTGGGCGCGCCCCCGCGAGAGATCCGGAGTTTCAGATTTTTGCTGGGACCTTAGCGGCGCAAAAGGTCTCATTCTATTTAATCGGAGCTGGTGATGCTCTGCGCTTCGGCGCGGTAACTGCCGAAGTGCTTTGGCCGCCGCCGAACGAGAGTTCTAAAGCCCCATCGGGAAATAATGACTCGGTTGCGTTGCGACTCGAATTGGGAGCTCACCAAGTTCTGATGACAGGAGACATCGAGGCTGCCGCCGAAAGAGCGATTCTCAAAACCGGGCCGCGCCTGAGTGTTGAGGTCGTAAAGGTGGCGCATCACGGAAGTAAGACCTCTTCGACCAGCGCGTTTGTCGACGCCACTCGCCCCGTACTTGCTGTTGTCTCGGTCGGTCAAACTTCGATGTTCGGTCATCCCAGCCGCGAGGTGGTTGATAGATGGAAGGAAAGCGGCGCGAATGTCTTAACTACTGGCAACTGCGGGACCATTACAATCACCACGAACGGGCGCGAGTTACAGCTCCAGACATTTGTGCAGGATTGAAAAACTTCTTCACGTAACCGGGCACTCTGTTTACTCGCCGGTAGAATCCCTTGTAAATTTGGGCCTGCAAAGCAAGCTTTGAGTACTCATGAGTGTTGGCCAACTCTTGTTTCCGAATTTCAAGATCTTGCGCTCTGATTTCTATCTCACGTTTAGCGATTTCTAAAAACTCCCTGAGTAAGGCCAGGTCATTCCCAGAAACTGAGGTTGTTGGGGTGGTGGAGCTACCCAGTCGGAGCGCGAGGTACTATATCAGCCGGGTCGTCGGTTGGAGGATTGGCCATATTTCTTCAGTGCTCGCAATCGTGAGGAGTAGATAGGTCTTTTCCATCTTACTAGAATTAGACCAAAACCAGGCTTGCCAAGCTGAGGCGGTAAAACCCTGACGGACTTAATCTCGTTTTCACGTGTTTGATAAGCCTCTATGAACTCGCTCGGCGTGAGGGCTTCCGTATAGACGGGATCAAGTAATATTTCTTGGGTTGCCATGGGGCGGAATTATGAGCCTGTTGGATCTCGTGGTCAAGATCCCCTCACAATCTGGGTTTCAACAAATACCTAGTCCCGAAACGTAATTTGATACGCTCCGGCTTTTTCGAATGATTCGTTGACCGTTCATACGCGTAGAGTGCACGCGTCATCCCGCGAGATAGGAAGGTACTCAATTTGTGCGCGCGTCTTCACCAGGGAGCGTCAGCCCATACTTGCGCATGATTTCGCGCCCTTTTGGGCTATTAACGAAGGCCGCAAATTCGCGCGCTGTTTGCTCGTGCATTGACCCCTTGATAACACCCAGCGCCTGATCGAGTGGCCGGTGCAGTTCCTGGGGCACAAGGACCCATCTTCCGTCGCTCTGCAAGCTGAGCGACAGCGCCACAATCGCAACATCAACGTTGCCCGTTTGGGCGTACTGCAATGTTTGCCTAACGTTCTCGCCGAAGATTACGCGCGGTTGCACAGTCTCCCAAATCCCTGCCTTCTCAAGCGCTTCGCGAGCAACTGTTCCATAAGGAGCGTGCTCGGGATTGGCGATGGCTATTCGCTTAACTTCCGGGCGCGCAAGGTCCTGGATCTTTTCGATCTTCAGCGGGCTGGCTTTCAAGGTCCAAAGCGTAATTCGACCGCGCGCATATACGGCTTTGGTTCCCGGAACAATAAGCCCTTTCCGGTCCAGTTCATCAATGTACTCAGTATTGGCAGAGGCAAAGAGATCCATCGGGGCGCCGTTTTCGATCTGTTTCTCGAGCATTCCGCTCGAGCCAAAGCTGAAGATGACTTTTACGGAGTGTTGCTGCTCAAAGTTGCGCCCAAGTTCTTCAAAAGCCGGGGCAAGATCAGCCGCCGCTGCGACTGTAATTTGGCTCAGCGACGCTTGTCTGGGACGGCAACCGATTGCCAGCATCGTCGAAAACAGACAAATAACAAGTGCTATTTTTTGCATGCTCGAAAAAGCCTACTAAAAATCTAAATCAGCCACAGGTTAACGCGGATGAAACTGATCAGAAAGAGAAGACAAGGGAGGAGTTCTAACAGGATTCTTACTACTTTTCTCTTCTGTTCTGATCCGTGTAATCAGCGTTAATCTGTGGCTAAATTTCTATTAATCTGTGGCTAAACTCTTAGGATTCGGAGTCGTCAGGGGTGTAGGTGGTGATCTCAGGACTGCCGACTTTGTAAGTCTTCAACACTCCCAGTGGCGGAGCATAAATATGCAGAGTAATAAGTTTCTTGCCGCTCACATCCGGATTGCCAAGTTGATGTATATCCGGGACAGCCGCACCGGTAACGTCACCGCAAGTCCATTCACGTCCCGACTGATAACAGAGGCCCTTTTGCTCGTCGTAAATGAAAGTTGTCTCCCAGAGGATGCCTTCGCACACTTTTACAGCGCCATGCGAGCCGTTATGGTCATGAATGGGCGTTCTGTGTCCGGGTCCCCAGCATAAGACCAGCATCTCAACGAATTGATTACGGCAAACCCGATGACGCCAGTAGTTTGCCTCTTTAAAACCTACGTACGGTCGCAACTCATCTTCGGAAATCACCGCCTTTTCGAGCCACGAGTTCAATTGCTCGAGCGTTGGTGGTGCACCTTGACCCTGCAGCAACTCAACCAATTCCTTCAGCGATAGAGGGCCATTTACATCAATGGGAAGAGTTGGCGTCTGCTCGACGTGTGTTGACAAGTCTTGGAAACCTCCACAATCAGATCCGGCAGGATAAGCAAAGCGGCTTGCGGGACGAATAAACCCCCGATCAGCCTTATATGCTTTAGCAACAGGTGGAGTCAAGGGCTCAAACCGCCAGCAGGACGCGCAAATCGCGTACGTTGGTGCCGGTGGGGCCGGTCACTAAAACGGAATCAAGAAGCTCCAATAACCGGAACGAATCGCTCTCATTGAGGTGGAGCTGAGGATTGAGTTCCCGAGCCTGCGCGCGCTCGATCGTGGTCTCGTCTGCAAAGCCTCCGGCGGCAGGAGTGTTGCCGTCAATTCCATCAGTGCCTGCGCTCAAAACTACGACGTGCCGCCAACCAGCGTCTTGTTGTTTCGAAATCTCCAGCGCGCAGCGGAGCACAGTCTCGAGGTTGCGACCGCCGAGTCCATTGCCATGGACCGGACAAGCGAACTCACCTCCCGATAACAGACACACAGGTGCTGAGTCAGCTCGGTTCTGAATCATTTCTTTTAGACGAGCAATCAGCTGCGGCGTGCCCTCTTCAATAGGCTGTTCAACGATGTCATCGGCAATTGCAACCAGGCAGCCGGCCTCACCTGCTTTGATGGCCGCTGCGTTTACTGCCGTTTGATTATCCAGAAGCAGGTAGGGCTTTCTGAGTCCTCGCGATTCACTCGCCTCTCGCGTTGGGCCGGTATTAATCAGTTGGCGAATTGACTCAGGCAGCCTGTTCAATAGATCGTAACGACGCACAACCTCATTCGCTGAAGGACTCTCGCTGCGGGGCAACATGGTAGGCCCCGAGGCGATGTTGCTTTCATCGCCGGGGTTTGTATCAGATACGAGTAGAGTGATCTGATCGGCATCAGGGGCGGCGCTTGCCAGGCCACCACCCTTCACCGCCGAGAACGTCCGGCGGACGGCGTTGATCTCCGCAATGCTGGCCCCACACGTTATCAGTAAACTATTTGCAGCGCGCAGATCCTCGAGTGTTATTTGTTCTGCGAGTGGCCATTCAATCATTGCCGAGCCACCACCCGAAACCACGAAAATAATTACCGCGCGCTCGTAGTTAGCTTTCTTTAATAATCGAAAGCTCGCCCAACCTGCTTTCAAGCTTTCCATGGTCGGTAGAGGATGGCCGCCTGAAAACGCTTGCCACCGTTGCGCCGACGCGGCACTGAGCGGCAGACGTATTGTTTGTCCGATTGGGCCGGTGGTTAGGATGGAATAGCGCTCGCGCGGCTCGCCCGGAAGGATGACAGGGGTTCCCTGTCCGAGCGGTCCGGTGATCAGGGCGCCGTCAATTCGATCGTGAAGAACCTCGGCAAGACCAGTAGCCGCGGTGAGCGCCGCTTTACCAATTGCCAATACATAGATCTTCCGATCCCCCACTTCATAGTCGTCACCGCAGATTCTTAGAGTTGAATGGTCAAACTCGACGACACGGCGAATAGTCTTGCGAGGGTCAACAGCTTGCAACCCGCTCTCGAATATTTCCACCGCGGCGCGGTGAAGGTCATCTAGTTCAGTATTTCGTTGCATCTCGAATCGCCGACGTGAGATTACGGAACGTTGGCGCTCCTCTTTGCAGTGCGGCGCCTCGTCGCCGCTTTTCAAGAGTGCATTGACTCAACCGAAAGGCAAAAGCGCTGACAAGGCAGCGCACTCCAAAGATAAGAGCAGTTGAGGCCATGAGATTTCGTTTCATGAATGCAAACAAATGTTTGGGAAGAGTTTATCCGCATGCCGCTGAGGTGTGCATTGTGCTGGAAGTATTTAGTTTTCAAAAGCTTGTCGACGCTAAGCTTAATTTGTCCACAGAGTTTTCCACAGGCGAAGTGGAAATGTTCACGAAACTGTCCGCAGAAAATATTAGCCACGGATTTTCACTGATAGGGACAGATCAGAAAGCAGAGGACAGAAAGCAGAAGGCAAAAAGCGGAAGGCAGAAAGCGGAAGGCAGATTGCTGATGCTTACGAGCAAAGCCCTCACGAGCGAGTTTTCCTGCTTTCTGCCGTCTGCCTTCTGCTTTCTGTATCTGTCTTATCAGTGAAAATCTGTGGCTAATCTCTTTGGTTTATTCTTCCGCGCCCGCCTCGTCCCATTGCGCTACCATCTCATAGGCGCGACCGAGCACAGGGCGTGGACGCGATCCGTCCGCCTGACCGATCAATCCTTCTCGTTCCATGATGTCGAGAATCGCAGCAGCACGACCATAACCAATCCGCAAACGCCTTTGCAGCACCGAAGTGGAAGCACGTTTCATCTCAACGCAGATTCGCAAAGCCTCTTCAAAAAGTTCGTCATGTTCGCCATCCGTCGTTTCCAGGCCGAGTGCTTCTTCCTCTGATTGAGTAATGGTTTCATCATATGCAGGCAGACCTTGCGTCTTGATGTGATTGACGATTCGGTTGATCTCCGTTTCGTCGATATAAGCGCCGTGAACGCGAATCAATCGAGAAGTTCCCGGCGGAAGAAAAAGCATGTCGCCTCGTCCCAGCAAATGTTCCGCTCCGTTAGTGTCGATGATGGTGCGCGAGTCGACCTTCGAAGATACCCGGAAAGAGATCCGTGAAGGGAAGTTTGCCTTGATCAAGCCGGTGATTACATCGACTGAGGGTCTTTGCGTGGCCAACACAAGGTGAATACCAACGGCCCGCGCCATCTGAGCAAGCCGCGTAATCGATTCTTCTACTTCGCGGCCTGAGGTCATCATCAGATCGGCAAGTTCGTCGATGATTATTACGATATATGGGAGCGGTTTCCATGGCTCGCCTGCCTCGTCATATTCCTTAACAAGGTTACGCCGCATGATCTCGGTATTAAAACCATCGATGTTGCGCACTCCCCAACCCGCCAGTTCTCGATACCGTCGTTCCATTTCCGCCACCGCCCACTTCAACGATCTTGAAGCCAGCTTGGGATCGGTGATGATCGGGGTTGCCAGGTGGGGAATGTCCTCGTAAAGGCCAAGCTCGAGTCGTTTCGGGTCAATAAGGATGAACTTAACTTCGTCGGGGCGCGCGCGGTAGAGGATGGAAACAATCAGCGCGTTTACGCCAACCGATTTTCCCGCGCCGGTGGTGCCGGCAATTAACAGGTGCGGCATCTTGGCTAGATCGGCGATGTAGTTCAGCCCGTCGATTGTCTTCCCGAGCGCAATCGTCAGTTTTGAAGGCGACTCGCGAAACGCGCGCGACTCGATCACTTCACGCAGAAAGATTGTCTCGCGACGGGGATTGGGGACCTCAATGCCGACGTGCGGCTTGCCGGGCATCCTGTCGATGCGAATGGATTCCGCCTTGAGGGCGAGGCAGAGATCATCCACCAGCGAAACTACCCGCGAGTATTTCACACCCGGATCAGGCTTGAATTCGTAAGTCGTTACGACCGGGCCAGGGCAGATATGTTTAATCTGACCCGTCACGTTGAACTCTTTGCATTTTTCCGCTAGTCGGGTCGCTAGGCTGAGTAACTCATTATCAGCCTGCTCACTATGCGGCGGAGCTTCATTCAGGAACTCCAATGGCGGCAGACCGTAATCGCTATAAGAGACCCGCCGAGCAGCATCGAAGGGAAGCTTTCCGGTGGCCGGCGCCTCGGCTTTCGTTCGCAGCACAGAGGCGCCTTTGACCATTTCCTCAACTTCGGTCTCATCGTCGATGACGGCGGTTCCGAGCGGAAATATTGAGCGCCGGCCTGAGCGACTCTCCACAACAGTTGCTCGCTGCACTCCCGCGGCCGCTGCGGCTGCGACGGAGGTGGCTTGAGTGTTGGCGCTATGCGTCACTTGGTCTGCGATAGTTACGCTTCGAATCACGGAAGACGGTGGCGTTTGTAACGTTTGTATCTGGGGCTCAGGCGCCTTCATAAATTCTGCAACCCGGTCCGCCGGTGAGAGGTCGCTTTTCAAAACGCCACGCCCAGCTTCCTGTTCGGCCTTGAGCGCCAGTTTTTTCTCTTTTCGGAGCCGGGCTTGTTCCCGGCGGGCCTCACGCCAGGCTCTGAATTTTGCAGGTAAGCCGCCGACAAAACTGAACCGGGTGCTGGCCACGTTTATTACAGACTCGTATGCATTGACAAAAGAGAAATTGGTCACCAGCAACAGTCCGGTGGCCGCGACTGCCGTTAGCAGAACCGTTGCCCCGACAGTATTGAGACCACCCGCAAGGACTTGAGCAATGATGGCGCCCAGCAGTCCGCCGGGCTGCACGCTGGCGTCAAACAGTGGATGAAGACCTGAAATGGAAAGCAGAGCCGAAGCGGCGAGAACAAGCACAGTGAGCCCGATGACCCTGGACCACGGAGCATGAATACTGCGGGTCCGAAAGCGCCGCCAGGCCGCGCCGAGTAACAAAACAGGCACCAGATAAGCTGCCAGACCGATAGCCTGGAGGAGAGTAGCTGCGACGCCGGCGCCGATCGAGCCGGCCCAGTTATGAGTTTCAGCCTGACCGACAGAATTCCAGGACGGGTCGTTAGGATAGAAAGCGGCTGAGACCAGGCAGAGCGCCAACAGCAGACCGATCGCGAGAAGGAGAATAGCAATAATCTCGTTGCGCCGGCTCGCGCGCGGCGTGATTATTCGCGGCCTCTCTTCAATCTGTGTAGTTGCCATTACAAACTCCCGTCGCGCCATCGACTTTCTTGGTGGGCCATTTTAAAACACAATCCACGAACTCACACGAAATGACACGAATTTTCGTGCCGATTCGTGTGAGTTCGTGGATAGATTCTTCTCGCTCCAATAACTCACTCAAGGCATCAGTTCTCAATCTAAGCAGCCCTCTTCGACAGCAGGTAAGCCTTGATAAAGTCGTCGATGTCTCCGGCAAGCACGGCATCGACATTGCCGCGCTCCAGTTTGGTGCGTGCGTCTTTCACAAGACGATATGGCGCCAAAACGTAATTGCGAATCTGCGAACCGAACGAGATGTCTGCCTTGTTCGCCTCCAGCTCAGCGGTCTCAGCCTTGCGCTTCTCGATCTCGAGTTCATAGAGCCGTGAACGCAGCACCTGCATGGCCACAGCGCGATTCTGGTGCTGCGAGCGCTGGTTCTGGCATTGCACCACGATGCCAGTCGGCAGGTGGGTAATACGCACAGCTGAATCGGTCGTGTTGATGTGCTGGCCGCCGGCGCCGGTAGATCGATAAGTATCGACGCGCAGGTCCTTGTCATTTATTTCGACTTCAATGTCTTCGTCGATTTCGGGATACACGAATAGAGAGGCAAATGACGTGTGGCGGCGTGCGGCTTGATCAAAGGGCGAGATGCGAACCAGCCGATGCACGCCCGCCTCGGCGGCGATCAGACCGTAGGCGTATTCTCCTTCTACGCGGAATGTGACTCCTTTCAGACCGGCTTCCTCACCGGGCTGATAATCTATTATCTCGGTAGTAAAACCCCGTCCCTCGGCCCACTTCAGGTACATCCGCAAGAGCATCTCCGCCCAATCCTGCGATTCGGTTCCACCCGCGCCTGGATGAATAGTGCAGATGGCATTGCGCTGGTCGTTCTCGCCGGCCAGCAGCATCTCAGTCTCAGCCTGATTCAAGTCGTGCTCGAGACGCTCGATAAGAGAACGCAATTCTTTCAGCGACTCCTCATCTGTTTCGGCAAACTCGAAAAGCACACCGGCGTCGTCCAGTTGCGACTGGAAGTGCTCCTGGCGTTCGATCTTTCTTTCCAGCCGGCTGCGTTCCTGCAATAGCTTTTGCGCGGCCTCCTGATCATCCCAAAAGCCCGGCGCGGAAGCCTGGGTTTCAATCTTTTTCAATTGTTCGCGTTGCGCTGCAACATCAAAGAAACCTCCCAAGCTGATGCACGCGCGGGCGCAGTTCGTCGTACCTTGTTTTCAGATCTTGAATCGATTCCGGTTCGAGCATCTTAACCTCTGGATTCTTTTTTAGTTCCCCATAACGCCAAACCAAATGCCAGCGCAGTTGTCAGAGCAGTCAGCGCGGGAAATGCATCTCCGTATCGGCTGTAAACAGTCATTCGTTCGACGCCGCGACCAACACTCCAATTTCTAACTGCTCGTTGAAAGCTTCCGGTTTCATCTTTCACTTCACCGCTCGCTGTAACATAAGCGCTGATGCCGGAGTTAGTCACTCTCAAGAGCGGTCTCCCATTCTCAACTGCGCGAAAGATCGCATTCGCCAAATGTTGGCGCATCACCGCGGTCGGACCCAGGTATCCATCGTTCGAGATATTGATCAGTACATCTGCCCCCTTGCCGGTCAAGGTGCGCGCAATCGATGGGTAGGCCGACTCGATACAGATAAAGACACCCGCTCGGATCTTTCCTACCTGGAGCAGCGTGTACTTATCCCCCGCGGTAAAGTCGCCGACAATCGCAGTTATCAAAGAGGCTCCCGGTACCCAGCGTGGCAGCGGGACATATTCGCCAAACGGCAGCAGGCGAATCTTATCATATTGAGAAATCTCCCGGCCCTCTTCATTTAGAAGGATGGCTGAATTGTACAAACCATTGCCGGGCGCCCGCTCCTGCGAATTAAAGAGCAGCGAGGTGTGGTTGCTTTGAGTAAACTCCGCCAGCAGCTTTTGTAATTCAGCATCCGAGCCGTAGGCGAAATTCATCGGCGACTCAGGCCAGATTACCAGGCGCGGCTGGTCCAGTGGCACTTGTTGTAGGGCTTTGGCACTTTCAGAGATGTGCATTGCGGTTAGCTCGCGCATCTGAGAACTTGCCACCGACGGATCCACAGGGACGTTGGGTTGAATTGCAACGACCATCAGATCAGGACTACTCGCACCCCCAACTGGACCTGGGCGCGTCGCGTATCCCAAAAGGATAACGATTGCCGCGACGAGGACCACTCCAACGGAGATCGCGAACGCTCTCGCGCAGCGGTTGAGCGCAGCAAAGGTAACTGCGGAATTAACCGTCAAGAGCAGAAAGCCTACCGCGTATACACCACCCCAACGGGCAGTTTGGATGAGCACCGGTTGGTAAGCCTGCGAGTACCCAAGCGCATTCCATAACTGCCCGGTGACTTCCAGCCGGGCCCACTCAAAAGCTGTCCAGATGAACGGCGCAAGAAAGAGTGCTTTATTCCGCCAACGCCTTAGGGCCAGAGCGAGAATCAAAGCGAAACCACCCGGGAAGAGGCCCAACACAATCGCACCCGGAACCAGCAGCAGGTACGCAAGCCATGCGGGCAGCCCACCGAAGTGGATCATCGAGTAGGTGAGCCAGTAGCAGGAACCGTAAAAGAAAACGGAGCCGGCAAGCCAACCCAGCGCGAAGGCCCGGACTGGGGACGGGCGCCGGGCGACGACCAGAAGGAGAGGCGTCATGCCGATCCAGGCAAGGGGCCAGAAATCAAAGTCGGGAAATGAAAGGATGAGAAGGACAGAGGACAGGAGCGCTGTGGCGCAGTCCGTGAGGCTTGGAGCCTCGATGCGAACGTGAGAGGCAAGCAATCCCAGCGAGCTTTGTCGCCGGTTGGTTACAGGTGAAACGGCCGTCTGCATTGAGGGCGAGTTTAACACCTCGCCGCAGAAAGTTCGTGTTCCCTTCCGACTCGAAAAAAATTCTCACACCGGTAAATTGTTCCCGCTTCGGAGAGACCATTTCGGCTGGTCAGATGCCGAAATCGACAGAAAACGTCACCGTGAAAGTGACAAATTTCGTCGTGTCTCGAGTGGTGGATAGTGTTAGTGAACCGAATTCGTAGCCGCGAGTTGACAGCGAATGCCAGCCTTTCACCGAGCGGCTACAATATCAGTAGAATATTAGGCCCCTAAAATGCGGGAGAACCCAGTCATTCCTGACTGGGTTCACGTTTTGGGGGGAAACACTGAAGGGATGCTCGGCGGGTGGCTGGCGCAGCGGCAGGCGGCGCTCAGAGGCTTGTTGGCGGCGGGGGCACGGTCACTGTTTCCACTTCGTTTGTTCCGTGCGTGCCGTCGAGCTTTAGAGCACTTCGTGTGCCAGAAGACTCAGAATTCCTGGAATCGCAAAGCTATTGGGTTTAGGAGGGCAAGTTTTGGAGCTTCCGGAGCTAAGCAGGTGTTTTGCATAGGTGCTTACCACAGTCAACGTACACGAAATGACACGACCTTCGTGTGATTTCGTGGATCTATTCCCCTGCTCAACACTTATATACTGGTTATAGAGGAGAGGCGGTGGCTTCCACCAATGTCACCAATAGCAGGTGCTCGGCCGCTCCCATTATGTTGAGAGCGGAATTGGCTGGAAGAGATCGTCCATCGGCGGATCTTGCGAGCCACAGTTCTCCCTTCACCAGAACAGCGCCCTCGGGGTCGAGTAATGTGCTGGCAACTGCGGGCATGCCAATTAGTCGAAGGTCGCCTGTTGCGGATTTTTTCCGGTGTGCAAGGAAGACAAGGGGAAATTTAGAATTTAGAATTTGGAATTTAGAATTTAAGATCCTGAAAAATCTCATCGCCCTCTCCAAACTTAGTTTCTCTAAATTCCAAATTCCAAATTCTATAATTTCTAATTTCTTCAGTTCTTCCCCATCGTCACCTGCCGTTGGAGGGCAATCGCTTCCTGATTCTCAGGATCGATGTTGATTGCCGCCGTGGCGTACTTAGCCGCCTCAGACCGGTCGCCTCGTTCGAGGAAGATGCGGCCCAACAGGATGTGCGCATCAATCATCTTCGGATCCCAGAAGATGGCGGTTTTCAATGCGGCAATCGAGGCTTCCTGATCGCCGCGACGCAGGTTGATCCGACCGCTAAGCAGGTAAGCTTCGGCATTAGTCGGCTCCAGCATGACTACTCGATGCAGCTCCGGTAATGCCTCGTCGTCGCGCCCGGCCTGGTAAAGCTCGCGAACTTTGGCCAGTAGATCCTGAGTTGGAGATGAGCTTGTGTCAGCGTTAGCAGCTATCGCGTTCTTGCGCATCAGATCGGACACGTCGTCACGGTTCAAAACGTCTCTGAGGCGCAGGGAAACAGAGTTGGTAGCCTGTGATTTCTGCCAGTCAGTCTGCCACTTGGCGTAGGTTTGCAGGTAACGGCGCGCCTGGTCATCCGCAGCGGTTGCCGCTTCGGTGTTTCCCATCTTCTCTAAAGATTTTGCGAACAGAAAATAAGCCTGCCCGTCGCGAGGATCCGAGGTAATCACCGGGCGCAATTGCTCGGCAGCTTCGGGATACTTGCCTAGGAGAAACAGGGCATAAGCATAGTTGAAGCGCACCATGGAATCGTCGGGAGACGACTCGGCTGCCCGCGCCAAAAGCGACGCTCCCTGGGCCAGGAGGCGGGCCTTTTCCGTGTCCTTCTTCTCTTCACGCGCGGCCTGGATGGCCACTGCGCCGGCGTTGTTGTAAATGCCGATCAGCGGAACATCTACCGAAAGCGGCACAAGGGCGGCGAGAGCGTGGCTGTAGTCTCCGAGCTTCGCATAACCGAGTGCGGCGTAGAAGGTTGCTTCTACAAAATGCGGGTCGCGCTTTTGCAGCTTGGTGAAATTTTCAATGGCATCTTTCCATTTGCCGTCAAGCATGTAGAAGCGCCCGAGCTCAAAAGCAGCCTGCGGATAGATTCCTCCGCTGTTGGTATCTTCGTAAAGGCGCAATGCATTCTTCAGATAGTTGGCCCGCTTGGGATCGCGTTCACCCAACTGCACACCTTTGACATAGGCCTCAAAAGCGCGTTGGGGAATCTTGGTCGCCTCTTGCACGAGTTGATTCTGCGAGTAAGACAGCGCCTTGTCGCGCTGGTAAAGGATTTGATAAGCGAGGCGTCCATGGATGTTCTGCAACGTTGTCAACGGACCGCCGAAATCGAATTGCCTGGGCAACCAGCCACCATCAACGACCTGCCCGATGTCTCGGCCTTCGTTAATCTTGATGACCCGGGCAGTCACTTGCACGTAAGCTTCCGCGGAGGTTTTGTCTTTCCCGGCATTCGCGTCCTGCGGTGGGGGAGTTACGGAGTAACTGCCGATCACGATCATGGTTGCTTTCGCCTCGCGGCCCAGCTTGATGGCGGTGGCGCGCGAAGGAATAACCGTTTCAGGCAGCCTCAAGCGTTGGTAGGCGAGCTCCCGTTCGTCGCTGGAAACCACGATCAGTCCGGGTTTGTTTAGCAGTTCGGCAATCGCGTCGGCAAAGCTCTCACCCACCCAGTTGTACTCGGGCCTGCTCGAAGTGTTTTCAAAAGGCAGCACCATCACCACGTCGGCAGTCTGCGGAGCCGCTTTGCTGGGCAGCGCGACAGCGCAAAATCCGAGGATCAGAGAGACGGCGATAATTGATTTAAACCTAATTTTCATCAACAAGAATCCTAAATCAGACTGATGACTGTGGACGTTACAACGCACTTCCCGCAGTTTGGTTCCAGCAACGACGATGTGCCGAACAGCCGAGCATACTTTTGTTGAGCGCTTTTAGGCAAATGACCGTTAAATGTTCGTGCTTTCGTGGTTCCGTTTTTGACCGGCGGGGAGGTCCATACCGTGGTATTGCACTTCAGGAACTGCCACCTGAGGCGAGCCACAATACCAGTTTAGCTGCGAAGATAGCGCTGGTCAGTCTGCAATCACGTTCGTAACGCAAGCTGTTAGCTTGCGCGGTGGTTGAGTGCACCTCAAGTCGGACGCAAGCTAACAGCTTGCGTCACCATAACGGATGGCTCCTCAGCGCTGGATAGTTCACCCCGGGCAAGGTTAAACTGTCACGCCAAGACTGTCCTTATCCTTGGACCACGTAGGGCGAATCTGTCTCTTGAGAAACCTTAATAGTCTCAACTTCCTGACCTTTCGCCTCAGTTTGCTGGGGCTCATTTTGCTTGCCGTCGCTGTTCTAATCCCTGTCCTTTCGGGGGCGGCCAGGCAGGATAGCACCATCAGTCAGAGACCTCAGGTTGCGAAAAAGCAGCCTAACGTCATCCCTGGCGAGCTCCTGGTTCGCTTTCGCTCGGACAGCGCAGTTGCTAAACGCAGCCGATCTGAGATCTCCCTGAACCAGGATGGCCGAGCGATTAATCTGCAACTCGAACAACTTGACCCAGCGGAAGCAGTGCCCGGTCTGAGACTGGCGCGCGTCGCCCCGGAAGAGACTTCAGCAGCACTCGAGGCGTTGCGCACTCGGCCTGATGTTGTGTATGCCGAACCGAACTTCATTCGTCGAAAGAACGCGGTTCCGAACGACCCACGCTATTCCGAGATGTGGGGATTGAATAATACCGGTCAATCGGGAGGAATCGCAGGCGCGGATATCAAAGCCGAGCAGGCGTGGAACATCACAACAGGATCTTCGAATGTTGTAGTGGCGGTGATCGACGAGGGGATCGATGTCAACCATCAGGATCTGCAAGCCAACATCTGGCGCAATCCTGGCGAGGTGCCGGGTAACGGCATCGACGATGACGGTAACGGTTTCATCGATGACGTTAACGGCTACGACTTTGTCCATAACGATGGCAGTGTCTACGATGGACCAGGCACTAACCCAGACGGCTCAATCATTGATGAACACGGCACTCACGTGGCGGGGACAATTGGAGCGACGGGCAACAACGGGATCGGAGTTGTCGGTGTGAACTGGCATACAAGTTTGATGTCTCTCAAGTTCCTTGGTCCGAATGGCGGAACATCAGCGAGGGCGATTCGCGCGTATGCGTACGCCAAGATGATGCGAGACCGGTGGGTTGCTTCGGGCGGTGCGCAAGGAGCCAACGTTTGCGTCACGAATAATTCATATGGTGGTGGCGGGTTTTCACAAGCTGAGGCCGACGCTATCCAGTCAATGAGAGGTTCTGGAATCCTCTTCGTTGCTGCCGCGGGAAATGAGCGACAAAACAACAATCTAATTCCGACTTATCCTGCTAGTTACGATATCGCGAACGTTATCTCGGTAGCGGCAACTGATAGCAGTGATGCACTCTCGAGCTTTTCAAACTTCGGTTCCCCAGCCGTTCAAATTGCGGCTCCAGGCTCAAATATCCTGAGCACCACGCCGAATAACTCTTATAGTTCTTTCAGCGGCACATCCATGGCGTCTCCACATGTAGCGGGAGTCGCCGCGCTGGTGTATGCGCTTCATCCGGAATTCTCACCGGAACGAATCCGCGCGGCAATACTCTTCGGAGGATCGTCAGTGCCGGGACTCATCGGAAAAACTGAGACTGGAAATCGGCTTGATGCTCAGGGCGCACTGGAGAATGCGCAAGGAGCCGACATGAACCCACCGGCTGCAGTCAACGATTTTCATATTGCCGCGCAAGAGGGCAGAGGCATCGCATTTTTGTGGACAGCTTCGGGCGATGACGGTAATTCGGGGCAGGCGGCATTGAACGAGATTCGATTTACGGATCAGAACAGCGGTAAGCAATATCTACTAGCTGCCTTAAAACCCCCAAGTGCTGGCGTCATCCAAACCGCTAGTATTCGAATTCCTTATTTGCGCTCGAGTGGGATCGTTTCTCTGAGCGTAATCGACAAGGTCGGCAATGCCAGCAACACCAGTGTTCCGGTTCAAGTGGATTCCTCGGTTGCAAATCCTTATGAACTAACGGTGAGCGCAGCTGAACCACTGTCGACAGGAGGAACGCCGCTTCACGCAAACTTCGATGACTTTATCGATTATTACAACCTACCTTTTTCATTCCCTTACTACGAGCGGATCGCGCCGTCTGTCTTCGCTTCAGGGTCAACTTCATCAGTGAACTTTTCGACGAACGGGGTCCTTTACGTTCCCGGATCGTTACTTCCGCAGAATGATGCATTCAGCTCGGCCGACGGCCTTGCAGGGTGGCCCATGATCGCCGGTCTTTGGGATGATCTTGATTTGAGAACGGGCAGTCGCGCAGACGCTGATATTTACGTCGTGCAACCTGACATGAACCGCGTCATCTTTCGGTGGCAAGGCGTGCCCTGCAATTTCAACGAATCCAGTGGAGTATGCACAGGGGGTGCACCCGTAAATTTTGAGATTGAAATACGTTCAGACGGGACGATCATCAAGCGTTACGGTGCCGGAAACACAAATCTTCATTCGATCGTCGGAATGTCGGATGCTGAGCGAGATCCTTACTTCATCACATCCCATTCGACAGAAGGCGGGCCAATAAGTCTTACTAACGCGCAGACGTTGACCTACACATTGCGCCAGTCGCCGCGACCTGCCGACCTAAGAGTTAACACGACAGTTAATCCTGGTATTGCTCTCGTCGGCCAGAATACGACAATAACGATTAATGCAACGAACGTTGGTCCAAATCCAGCGAATGGTGTCACGGTTAGTGGCTCATTGCCGTCGGAGCTTAGCTTTGTCTCTTGCATGGCGGGACAGTGTTCCGCCACTTCGACGAGCGGAGGCGGTCAGGTTACCGCTTACCTTGGAACCTTGGCTCCGAATTCTTCGACTGCGTTCGATGTAGTGGTGAATGCGACGCGGTCGAACGACCCGAGGGCTCGTTTCTTTCCTTACACTACGAATTGGAACATCAATAGTTTGACATTTGACCCTGCCACTAACTCCAACAGCGTTGCTAGCAGTTTCAACGGTCTGAATCCAAATCCGAATCCACTGACCGGAGTTTCGTCAATTGCAGCTGGATATGAGCATTCTCTGGCGGTGCTGCCAAGCGGAAATCTCCTCGGTTGGGGTAGCAATCAGTTTGGACAGTTGGCAGGCACAACCGTTTTTTCAACGCCAAACCCCATAAATGGTATTACGAATGTCGCAAAAGCTGATGGTGGTCTAGTGTTCTCAGTGGTCTTGAGAACGGATGGGACGGTTTGGATATGGGGCTCAAATTTTGAAGGGCAGCTTGGCGACGGGACCTTAACCAACCGAACCACACCCGGCCCCGTTCCAGGATTAACGAACGTAATCACAATCGCTGCGGGAAAGAGTCACACGCTCGCATTGCGCAATGACGGTACAGTTTGGGCCTGGGGCAATAATTCGCGAGGACAACTCGGAACAGGTAACACAGCTAACAGTCTGGTGCCGGTCCAAGTTGGTGGTCTTAACTCAGTAACTTCGATTGCCTGCGGTGAGGGGCACTCACTTGCAGTGAAGTCGGATGGAACGGTTTGGGCCTGGGGCAGAAATGAATCGGGCCAGCTGGGTGATGGAACACTGTGGGATCATCCGACGCCGACGCAGGTCTCTGGTCTGAGTGGAGTGACTGCGGTGGCGGGCGGCAATGGACATACACTCGCATTAACCGGTAATGGCAATGTATGGGCTTGGGGAGGTAATTCTTATGGGCAAGTCGGCGATGGCACGATGCTGAGCCGCACGCGACCGGTTCAAACTGGAATTACAAACGTGACTGCTGTCTCTTGCGGCTATGAGCATTCACTTGCGCTGCGCTCAGATGGAACTGCATGGAGCTGGGGAAGTAATTTCAATGGAAAACTTGGCGATCTCACGGACTCCAATGCCAAACCAACTCCACGTCAAGTTGTCTGGATAAGTAATATCGTAGCGATCGCTTCGCGTGAAAAGATTTCTCTGGCTTTGAGTTCGAGCGGCCATGTCTGGTCGTGGGGTTCCGGGATATTGGGAGATGCCGGCAGCAGTAGGAGCCACCCATATGAAGTGACCGCAGCGCCGGTACCTCCGCCACCAATCGGTGAAGTCTTGATGCCCAGCTTTAACCCCGACGGTGGCACTTTTACTTCAACTCAAACTGTTACGATGAGATGTCCGTCAGCTGATGCCGCAATTAGCGCGTTCGCATTCGGATGGAATCATTCGCTCATGCTCATGTCGGATGGAACAATCTGGGCGAGCGGTAGAAACGATGCCGGCCAACTTGGAATTGGAGGTAGTGGCACAAACCGAACCCCGCCGGTCCAGACACTAATCGCCGGCGTTCAAACTGCTTCTGCCGGCGCGAGCCACAACGTGGCGTTAAAGAGTGATGGGACGTTATGGACCTGGGGAGCGAATTTCAACGGTCAGCTGGGCATTGGACCGAACATCATTGTGGGCCAGTTCCGCACTAGCCCTGTTCAGGTGACAACCTTGACTAATGTAATAGCTGTCGCAGCCGGTGCTTCACATACACTAGCGCTGAAATCCGACGGTTCAGTATGGGCTTGGGGAGCAAACAACCGCGGCCAAATCGGTGATGGATCACAGACCGATCGCTCGACTCCGGTTCAAGTTGCTGGATTGACAGGCATTGTCAAAATTGCGGCAGGATTTAATCACAATCTCGCACTGCGAAGTGATGGAACCGTCTGGGCTTGGGGCGAAAACAATTTTGGTCAAATTGGCGATGGTTCATCGGCTTTCGAGCGGTTGACTCCGGTTCAGGTAACCGGCCTGACGAGCGTGACTGTTATAGACGCCGGTGGTCTGTTCTCTGAAGCATTGCGCAGCGATGGTTCAGTATGGACCTGGGGGGAAAATCAGTCAGGCGAGTTGGGCAATGGCCAAATAGATGGCGCAAGGCATGCAACCCCAGCTGAAGTCCCCGGACTTTCGAACGTTTCGGTTGTCACGGTCGGCAGTTATCACAGCATCGTGAGACGCGCCGATGGTTCAGTGTGGGCCTGGGGAAGCAACGGACGTGGCGAATTGGGAAATGGTGGTCCTCAACTTCAACCCAATCCAACCCAATTGAATCTCTCTACAATGGCAACCATCACTGCTGGCATTAGTAATACCGGCGCAATGGCGCCTGACGGATCGACGTTCGTATGGGGAGCTAATGACTCCGGACAACTCGGGTTTGGAAACTCTAGTGATCAGCTTGCACCCAGACCTATCACAATACAAGCTACCGGGGTTACGATTCATTACACCACGAATGGAAGTAGTCCCACGGAATTCGATCCCGTTATTGCGTCCGGAGCATCAATTCAGATCGACCACAGTGTCACACTGAAGGCGAATGCTTGGAAGAGCGGGTGGGTGACGAGCCCGGTTAAGAGCGCCTTCTTTGCAATTGGACCCGCGAATCCTATCGACGACTCGCGGACATTCATTCGCCAGCAATATCTCGACTTTCTGAATCGCGAACCTGATCCGGGTGGTTGGGACTACTGGACCGGAAACATCACACAGTGTGGCACTGACTTGCGCTGCATACACAACCGGCGCATCGATGTGTCCGCAGCCTTCTTCATCGAGCTGGAGTTTCAGGAAACCGGTTACGTGGTCTATCGCATACACCGGGCGGCGTTCGGCACCTGGCCCGGTGGACCCACTCGAGCGAATTTAGCCTTTACGCAATTCATGGCAGATCGCAGCTTGCTGGTGCCGGGTCCGGGGTTGCCGCAGAGCACGGTCAACTTTGCGAATGCGTTTGTGCAGCGGTCGGCGTTTTTGCAGGCTTACCCGGTCACTCAGACAAACGCGCAGTTTGTGAACCAGCTGTTCGATACCGCAGGCCTAACGCCATTCACTACTGAACGACAGCAAGAGATCGATGCAATGAACAACAACGGCAAGACTCGTGCGCAAGTGTTGCTGGAC